>Ga0326728_10025431_pt1 | contig 10599 bp, 9 predicted proteins | sample MB3enrmetagenome_FD_207602 | JGI IMG/M metagenome (GOLD analysis project Ga0326728, IMG submission 207602) | Lab enriched peat soil microbial communities from McLean, Ithaca, NY, United States - MB31MN | ecosystem: Environmental > Terrestrial > Soil > Wetlands > Peat | place: USA: New York...
GGGTGGCTGTCGACGCCCAAATTGTGAGTGAGGTGATCTCCGCCTGGACAGGAATCCCGGTGGGCAAGATGCTCAAAGATGAGATTTCGACAGTCCTGACGCTCAGCGACCACCTCGGAAAACGGGTGATTGGCCAGACCCATGCCCTGGATATCATCGGCCAGCGGATTCAGACCTCGCGGGCAAGTTTGGATGATCCCAATAGGCCGATCGGGGTCTTCATGCTTATCGGGCCAAGCGGCGTGGGTAAGACGGAAACCGCGCTGGCCCTTGCGGATCTGCTTTACGGCGGAGAACATAACCTGATCACAATTAATATGTCCGAGTTTCAGGAGCCGCACACCGTTTCGACTTTGAAAGGCTCGCCTCCCGGATACGTCGGCTACGGTGAGGGTGGGGTGTTGACTGAAGCTGTCCGCCGCCGGCCGTATTCAGTCGTCTTGCTCGATGAAGTCGAGAAGGCGCACCCCGACGTCCTCGAGCTTTTCTATCAGGTGTTCGACAAAGGCATGATGGAAGATGGCGAGGGCCGCGAAATCGACTTCAAGAATACCATTATCATTCTGACCACCAACGCCTTAACGGACCGAATGATGAAGCTCTGTGCTGATCCGGAAACTATGCCCGGCCCTGAGGCTCTTGTGAAGGACCTGAAGCCGGATCTGAATAAGACCTTCAAACCGGCATTTCTTGGCCGTATGGTGGTGATCCCGTACTACCCGATCCGCGATGAATCGCTGAAACAGATCGTGGTCTTGAAGCTGGGGAAGATCCAGCGGCGTATACAGGAAAACCATAAGATCCAGCTTACCTATGACCCCGGCTTGGTCGATGCGGTGGCCAGCCGCTGCACTGAAGTCGAGAGCGGGGCTCGAAACGTGGACAATATTCTCACTAACACGTTGCTCCCGGATATTTCGCGGCAGTTGTTGGGACGGATGTCGGAAGGTGAGAAGATAAGCGCCCTTCACGTGGGCGTCGGCCCGGATGGCGCGTTTGTGTACAACTGAGAACAGTCGAGGAGTCAAGAGCCGAGGAATCGAGGATCGAGGAGTGCAAGGCCTTGCTGTGGGGGGAGATTCGCTGCCACTCTTCGATCTTTGACTCTCGACTCCTCGACTTCTCGACTGACAGACAGAGGGTCAATCTATGAGCAATTACACTCAAGAAGGTGGGTTGTTTAAGATAGACACTCCACTGGGGAAAGATGTCTTGCTGCTCAGAGGTTTCAAGGGCACAGAGGGCATCTCGCGCCTTTTCAGGTTTGAACTCGACCTCCTGTCCGAGAACTCCTCGATTTCGTTTCCAGATATCATCGGCAAGAACGTGACCATCTCTTTGAAACAACCCGACGAATCCTATCGGTACCTCAATGGCGTCATCAGCCGCTTTGCGCAGCAAGCGACGGAAGAACACTTTACGTCGTACAGCGCCGAAATGGTGCCCTGGCTTTGGTTTCTGACCCGGAACGCAGATTGTCGCATTTTCCAAAACAAGAGCATTCCGGATATCATCATCGAGGTGTTCAGCAATCTTGGTTTCAATGACTACACGAACTCACTGCAAGGTTCTTATGATCCGCGAGAGTATTGTGTCCAATATCGGGAGTCGGACTTCAACTTTGTTTCCCGGTTGATGGAAGAATATGGAATTTTCTACTTTTTCAAGCATGAGCAGGGGAAACATACACTGGTGCTGGCGGACGCTTCCACTGCCCACAGTCCCTGCCCCGGACAAAGCAGTGTTCGCTATGTCACAGTTTCGGGGGGGCCGCAGGAGGATGTCATAACCGAGTGGCAGATCGAGCAGGAACTGCGCACGGGGAAATACTCCCTGGAGGACTACAATTTTCAAACACCGAGCACCAATTTGATGGTCAACGAGCCAACGGTTGATGAGGTCGGAGGAAACAGCAAATTCGACACTTACGATTACCCGGGAGAGTATCTGACCAAGGGGGCTGGAGAGTCTCTAGCTAGAGTCCGGATGCAGGAGGAAGAAGCTGAACACCTGGTTGCTCATGGAATGAGCCAATGCCGTATGTTTGTGAGCGGTTATAAGTTTACGCTGGAAGAGCATCCGCGCAAGGACATGAATACAGATTACGTCCTGACGGAGATACAGCACGCCGCGGTGACCGACGCCTACCCTTCGTCGAGAGCTGGAGAAGGGGAGTCTTACTCGAATACCTTCACGTGCATTCCTCTTTCAGTTCCTTTCCGCCCTTTGCGCATAACCCCGCGGCCCACCGTCAAAGGACTCCAGCCCGCAGTGGTCACTGGCCCAAGCGGCGAGGAGATCTACTCGGATAAGTACGGCCGCGTTAAGGTGCAGTTTTTCTGGGACCGACTCGGAAAGAAAAATGAGAACAGTTCCTGCTGGATACGTGTGTCGCAGCCTTGGGCAGGCAAGAACTGGGGAGCAGTGTTCCTACCTCGTATTGGCCAAGAGGTCATCGTCGACTTCCTGGAAAGCGATCCCGATCAACCTCTGATTACAGGTCGGGTGTACAACGCCGAACAGATGCCGCCTTACACGCTGCCGGACATGCAGACGCGAAGCACCATCCAGTCGCGCAGCTCGAAGGGAGGGGGACCCTCGAATTACAATGAGCTCCGCTTCGAAGATCTCAAGGGCAGCGAGCAGATCTTCATCAATGCCGAGATGGACATGGACCACCGCGTGGAGCACGACTCGCGCGAGTACATCGGCAACAACCGCCACCTGATCGTCAACGCCAGCCAATTGGAGCTGGTGAACGCGGACAAGCACCTGCATGTGAAGGGTAAGCAGAATGAAAAGATTGAAGCTGATAAGTCGCTACAGGTGGGCGGCGACTGCATGGAAGAGATCACCGGCGGTCACTCGGTGACCATCTCCGGTGGCCGCGCGGAATCTGTCACCGGGGATGATTCACGCAGTGTGACGGGCAACGTCAAGGAGCAGGTCGGGAACGCCGTTTCGCAGCAGATTGGTATGAACTACGACCAGCAAGCTGGGCAGAATATCAACGTCACGGCCGGCATGACTATCAACCTCTTGGGCGGTATGGCGGTCAACATCACCGGCGGCTCGACGGGAGTCTCCATTGTTGGGCCGGGTGGCTTCATTTCGATTACCGAAGCGGGGGTCGCGATTATGGGGACCATGGTGATGATTAACAGCGGAGGATCCCCCACGCCGGCGAGCCCCGCCTCGCCGGAGAGCCCTTCGAGCCCCGGCCCACCGGAGGACCCGACTGATCCCGACATCGCCGACGACGGCAGCAAAGGCACGAAGCTGAATTGAACTTGTCAGTGGTCAGTTGCGACTGATCAATTGCCAGTGGTTCCCCGTAGGGGTGCGCAGGAGCGTCCCTTGATATAATGAAATTGGACAGAGATTCCCAAATGGGAAATCGGAGATTCCAGCATGCCTCCAGCCGCCCGCGTCACTGACATGCACACCTGTCCCTTGGTCACTGGCGTGGTCCCGCACGTGGGCGGACCCATTCTGCCGCCGTGCGCACCTACGGTGTTGATCGAGTTTCTGCCTGCGGCCCGCATGACGGACATGCTGACGTGCGTGGGTCCGCCCGATATGATCATGATGGGTTCGCCCACCGTGCTGATTGGCTTCCTGATGGCCGCTCGCATGGGCGATCCGACGGTCCATGGCGGCGTGATCGTCCTGGGCGCGCCCACGGTCATGATCGGCGAGGTCGGCATGGGCATGCCCGAGACAGTGGTGGTTCCTCCTCTGGCCAGTGGGGCAGTAGCGGCGCAGGCGCTGGCCTCGAGCTCACAGAATGGAACGCCGTTCATTAAACCCTGCCCGGGTTGAGAGGGCCTAACCAGTGCGGCAGGTCCTGCCGCCTAAATTGAGTCGGAACGAAGCGCGCGGCTACTGATCCACTTTTGGGGCCTAGATCCAATGCGGTTGGTTCTTAAAATCCGAGCCGGGTCCGAATCCGGGAGGGAAATCGTCATTGAGCAGGGCGCTCCCGCCCGCATCGGGCGGAAGCGTCCGGCGGAGTTTGTCTTCCCCCACGACCACCTCATGTCGCGGTTGCACTTTTCCATTGAATGCGACGCAGACTCGGGCCGGATTCAAGATTTGAACAGCAGCAATGGGACCTGGGTAAATGGCCGGCGAGTGAGTGACGCAGTCCTTAGGGAAGGGGACGAGATCGCGGCTGGGGAAATTAGGTTTGCCGTCCACATCGAGCGCGATCAGCCTTGGGCGGTGCCCCCTGCCGCAGCCCAAGCCGCCCCGCTGCCCTTCCTAAGCCCCGCCGAGCTCAGGGCGCCACTGCCCCTCGCGCCCATGGAGGGTGCGCTGCCTGAACCGCCCGCGGTCGTACCTCCTCCCAGCGTGCCGGCAACCCCTGAACTTAGCCTGCAAGATCGATTGCTAGGCGTACTGCGGGCGGACTTCCAGCCGCTCTATGCCATACTCGACGCTGCCCGCTCACCCGATATTTATAAACTTCTTGCTGAGGCAAAAGAGGAAGCCCGAAAGGCTTGGGAGGCACAGAATCCCGGCGCTGCCGGCCCGGCATTCCAACCCCCTGCGGCCGGAATGCTCGATGGCGGAGCACAATACGAATCACTCTACGAGGGTCGGTCAAAAGCCGAACTTACCCTCTTTGCTCCCTACTTGGTCAGCTTGCCTCCGTGGTCGAAAGTGCTGGAAAAACTGGTCAGCAAGGGCTGGGGTAAGAGTTGGGGCATCTACCTTACATGCAATTTGTCGTTTCATGAAGTTCGCCACCACTTGCGCCATTTCCTGATGGTGAACATGCCGGACGGCGATCAGGTGTACTTTCGCTTCTACGATCCGCGCGTGCTGCGGGTCTACCTGCCGACGTGCACGCCGGAAGAAATCGGCTATTTCTTCGGACCCGTCAGTCGGTTCGCGGCCGAGGACGAGAAACCGGAAACGCTACTGGAATTTGTCCGACAAGAGACGGGAATGAAATCGCATATCCGGCGTTTGGCGCCGTCCGAAACGCCCGCCGGAGGGGGTGCGGCTGCCCTCCTGCCGGAGAACAAGCCATCGACGGTGACACCGCGGTGAACGAGCTATGCTAACAATTCGTCGGGAACAGCAGCAGGCTTTTACGCAGGCCGCGCTCCAACGCTTCGAAAATGAGATGGTTGCCCACCTGAGGGCGAGCTTCCCAGATCAGGCCGGCAAGATGGAAGAGGCAGAACTGAGGGCGCTTATCCGCGCTTCCATCGAAGTCGCCGCGAAGTACGGCGTGAACGAGGAGTTCGATGTTAGACGTTATCTAGAGTACGTGTTCTGTTATGGCCCGGACTTTGGCTTGAACTCCAGAACAACCTGGGCGGGGGAGATCCTGTGCAATTCCGGTTTAACGGGCGCTGAGAAAATGAACCGTATCGACGATTGCGACGCCTTTCTCCTGCGACCGAGAGAGTTCTAGTTGTGTACAGACGAGCCAAGAGACCGCTGAATCCAGATGCTGTTGCCGCTGCTGACCGAGCGATAGCCGCTGAAACTGGCGGTCGGTCTCTGACCCTAGGGCCGTCAGACGCTGCTCTTCGTAAGAAGTGGATGGATGCATACATCGCCGCGGGCGGCCAGTGCGAACCAGTGAAAAAGGGGGGTAAGAAGCCGGGCGATTCAACTCAACCGTGTCCTGGCAAGCGAGAGCAACAAGAGCAGGCGATCGCGGAATATAACGCCGCGATGGCGCAGAAGGCGACAGAGTCCGCAAAGTTCTTCCTAGGCCACCAAAGGAACAAGGATACGTGCGCCCTAATGAGTGCTTACAGCGTCGTTTATGAGACAACCGGTAACAGTCAGCCGCCGGTTGCCCAGCTAACCTTTTTCCAAACGCTGGAGAACTTCTGGGCAGGTCTGAACATGAAATCTCAGACTCCAAAGACCGAAAAGGAGATGATCGCCGTGGGTCAGGCCAGTGGCGGATATACATGGTGTAACGGCACCACCGACGAAAGCGCCATCATGACCAAGGCGGGTATCCCCGCCGTGAACACCGACAACCCTTCCTTGGAAGACATTGCCCGTGCAGTTGAAGATGGCAAGGCCGTCGTCGTGGGTTATGATACAAGACCCGTGTGGGGTGGACGGTGGCTGTTAAGGGATCAACCGGCCGGTCACGCAGTGAGGGTCACGGCGGTGCAACGGGACGAGGACGGTAACATAACAGGGTTTTATGTAAATGACAGCGGCAACGGTGAAGCGCCGGAGTATATACCCGCGGCTACCTTTCAGCAAGCACTGGATGGTCTGGATGGCGGCAGAATGAGTGTCTCACAGGAGGCGTTATTCACTCCCCAGCCCACGCCAACTGGAGGGATCTGACCTTGATAACAATGAAGCAGGCAGTACAACTGGCTCGCTTTGACAAGAAGATTAGGTCAAAGGTAGCTTTGGAACTCCAGGCATCGTGGCCAGTGCCGCTGAGAGCTCGCGCCAAATTGCAGATCGGGTTCTTCTACTACGCCCGCTGGGGTCCACCCCCTGCGCAGGTCGACGAACTCTACCCGCCATCGTGGTGGGCTGTGATTTCGAGCGATGACGGTGCGCTATTAACGTTGGAGCGGCGCAAGCCGGGGGACTATGGTTTGGCCGGCCCTCCCGACAAGCCATTTGCCGAACACGCCTTTCCGTCGAGTTGGACGCCCGTACTAGTTCGGCAAATGAGCGACGAAGTGCTGAGCCTCTTGGACACACTTTCGATAACTTGGTTGTCAGCGACGACTACCGATTCCCCCGGGGTCAAGGTAAAGAAGGTCAGGTTCAATAAACTTTTTCCCGAATTGGCTGCCCCTCCCATGCTCGTCTGCTACAGAGCCGTCTCTCCGGAGTTCTACGAATGGGTAGGCCTCCGCTAAGCAAGAAGGAGCGGGTAGATAGGGGTAGGGAGAACCGATTGGATTCGGCCCCCCTCCTTCCGAACCGGACAGGGCGGGCGCAGACATGTGCCGCCCAGCATGTCTGCGATTGGAGCACACAAATATGGTGAGGCGAAGCCAATGTTTTACATTGTTCCGATATGCAGCTCATCGCCCAGGACAAGGACAAGTCCCGCTGGTACGCGAGCAGTCAGATGTCGATCGAGCGGCCCCACCGCAGGATGCGCATGATCGATCGCGCAGAGGTGGGCGCAGTTTACCTTACTCTTCATCTCTTAACATGATAACCCTAATGTGTATATTGACATTCAAGGACTTCTGAACATGTGGCGCCGACCTTTAGGTCGGCATTTTTCGTGCGTGCGCGACGTGCCGACCTAAAGGTCAGTGCCACATTTTGTACCGCTCGCCCCCACGCTGCGAACTTCGAGTAGCGCCGAAGGGTCGGCGACGCGCCAAAGCCGCTGCGCCGCATGGATGGGGAGGCGGACAATGAGAATGCCTGCGGCCAGGGTAGGTGACACGCACGTGTGTCCCATGGTGACCGGAGTTGTGCCTCACGTCGGCGGCCCTATTCTTCCACCTTGTTGTCCGACAGTCCTCACCGGGAGCTTGCCTCAGGCCAGCGTGTCCGACATGGCGACGTGCGTGGGCCCGCCTGATGTGATTGCGATGGGGTCATGCACTGTCCTGGTAGGTGGATTGCCCGCTGCTCGTGTCGGTGATTTGGCGGCTCACGGTGGCACCATTGTGCTCGGCCTTCCAACCGTGCTGATTGGGTAGGTATCACGAGCTGGCTCTTTCCCCACATCCTGGCCTCTCTTCTTCCCGCATTTTTCGACGCATATCCTGGCACATGTCCTTGTTTCCAACTCTGGGCAGTGGTAAGATTCGGTCATCGAGTTGATAACAACGAGAGCAAAAGTGTGCCGCATGGTGCCTCCCACCACGAATTCTGGTCCTTGCACGGGATGAGAGCTGGATTTCGAAGTGAGGCTTGCGGCCTGTTGGCAGGAACAAGCGGGGGGCTGGAGTTTTCCCTCGTTGACCAGGTAACCCATTGGGGCACTGGAAATGCATTGAAGGTGGAGGGCCAGGCTCGGACCTTTTTTGAACCGTGCGGCGCTTTTACATTTGTACTTCCTTGCCTCTGCATCGAAACGCGGGGGGCGTCTGATCTCAAATCCAAGCTTGGAGACGTGACGATCATCGAAGTGGAAGATACTTCTTCAAGGGGGACTTGCACGGGACAAGCGCCCAAAGTGGGCGACGCCGTGCGGAATTCTCAAGAAAGGACATTGGGCGCAGGAAGCGAGCCATGAGTTTTCAAGTTGGCGACAAGATTGGGGACTATCAGGTACACATTGAAGGATGGACGCGGCATAATGAGCGCCCACACGCCGGGAGCCGGAGGACGGGTGGATTTTAACCGCAGCCAGCTTCTCGATATGTGACCTACGGCTACTGCGGTTTATGAGAAGGCGTCCGACCAGACGGGACGACCGGAGTCTCAGAAATAAGAAGTCCACTACTATCAGCATGATATTATGGAATTTCCAATTCGATTACGTTTTGGCCAGTGAAGTCGCAAAAAAATGATTCAGACGAACAAGAGATCATGAGGAGGCTAAACATGCCAAACAAAAGGATCCTGAAAAACTCGATGGTACTATTGGTCCTGCTAATCTTTTCTACGCTCGCTTGGGGCGACCAGAAGAAGACCGAGAAGACCCCCGCGCCTTCCAGACCCGCCGCGCAAGTGAAATCTGCCCCGGCACCCAAGTCGGTGCCGAGCCGACCTGCCCCGGCACTCAACAAAACTAATACAGGGCTAGGCAACAAACCCACCACAGGGGTGAGCAACAAAGCCACCACAGGGGCGGGCTACAAGCCTGCCACAGGGACGGGTTACAAACCCGCCACAGGGACGGGCTACAAACCCGCCACAGGGACGGGCTACAAACCCGCCACAGGGACGGGCTACAAACCCGCCACAGGGACGGGTTACAAACCCGCCACAGGGATGGGCAACAGACCCACCCCGGGGATGGGTAACAGACCCACCACGGGGATGGGTAACAGACCCACCACGGGGATGGGTAACAGACCCACCACGGGGGTGGGCAGGAACGTCAGCGCAGGGGGTGGCATGGCGCATCCCGGTACCAGAACCACCACCAGAACCTTCACTGATCGCTCCGGACACCCCGCCAGCGCCACTTTTCGTCCCGGTGGGCGGGTGGCAACGATCCATGCCAATGGGATGACGATCAATCATGGACTTCACGGCGGGCGAACCATCGTGGCCGAGCGCAATGGTCGCACCATCGTGAGCACGGGGCGCGGCGGCTACGTGCAGCGTCCATACCTCAACCGCGGCGGAAGGGCGTATTATCAGCGGACCTACGTGGTCGGCGGGCGCTCTTATGCGCGGGTCTACCGCGGGTACGACTACCACGGCGTGCGTTACTATGGCTACGTACCGGGCTACTACTACCATCCGCGCTTTTACGGTTGGGCCTACAATCCGTGGGTGAGGCCGGTTTACTTTGGGCCGGCAGCCTGGGGCTGGGTTGGCACGCCCTGGTTTGGGTTCTACGGTGGCTTCTTTACGCCGTATCCCGTGTACGCCTCCGCCTCGCTATGGCTCACAGACTACCTGATCGCGGCTAATTTGCAGGCTGCGTACCAGGCCAGACTCGATGCCGCTGCGGCCGCGGGCGGCGGGGAGGCCCCAGCGCCAGCCGAGAACTACGCACCTCCCTCTGGTGGTCCGGCGGCTAGCAGCCAGACCCCACTGAGTCCCGAAGTGAAACAGGCGATCGCGGATGAGGTGCAACAGCAACTCGCGGCCGCACAGGCTGCGGCTGCCAATCCCCAAGCCGCACCGACCAGCGATCAAGTGCCGGACGCGCTGAATCCGGCTGAGCGTGTTTTCGTGGTGTCGAGCAATCTCGACGTCGCGGTGCCCGCGAGCGGCCAGGAATGCAGCTTGACCGCGGGGGACGTGGTGATGCGGCTCGCGGACACGCCGGACAACAACCAAAACGTCACTGCCAGCATCCAGAGCAGCAAAAAGGGGGATTGCGCCACTGGCCAGACCGTGGCCATCGGCGTCCAGGACTTGCAGGAAATGCACAATCAGTTCCGGGAACAGCTTGATTCCGGACTAAAGACGCTGGCCGACAAGGGCGGCACGGGCGGTCTGCCGAAGGCTCCCGACACCGCTACGACGAACGGAGAGGTTCCACCGCCGACGCCGGACTCCGGTGCAGCGGACCAACTCCAGGCGCAGCAGCAGCAGGCCAATCAAACTGAGGCGCAGGCCACGCAGAACTATCAGTAACCTGGCAGTAGTCTGGCAGCGGCCTAGATCTTCCTTGCCTCCGCATCGAAACGCAGGGGACGTGTGATCTCAAGAGTCCGAATTCGGTTCACAGCGGACAGAGGAAGCGGGAATACAGGAGCACTTTCCAAGGTATGAAATCCGGAAATGCATACCCGGATCGCTTACAAATCTCTAATCCTTCTCAGGGGGACAGAAAATGAAAAAGGTTCTTGGAATCACTTTTCTAATGTTAGCGTTAGTGCCGTCCGGCTGGGCGCAGGACAAGAAGCTCGTGGCAGTTTTGGATTTTGATTATGGCACGGTGCGTTCGGCGGTGCAGGCGTACTTTGGCACCGACCAGGACGTGGGTAAAGGCATTTCTCT
>Ga0326728_10025432_pt1 | contig 10599 bp, 10 predicted proteins | sample MB3enrmetagenome_FD_207602 | JGI IMG/M metagenome (GOLD analysis project Ga0326728, IMG submission 207602) | Lab enriched peat soil microbial communities from McLean, Ithaca, NY, United States - MB31MN | ecosystem: Environmental > Terrestrial > Soil > Wetlands > Peat | place: USA: New York...
CTCATGGGATGGGACGTTTAGCTCTCAACCTATGCAGGAGGATTTCTCAGGCTGAAAAGTCGGGCGTGTCAGCCTGAAAAATCCTATTTATCAGGCTGAAAAATCGGCCTTTCCAGCCTGATAATTCCTATTTGTCAGGCTGAAAAGTCCTCCGTGACAGGCTGATAAATCGCTGTGGGTAGTGTATGCACTCAGCGCAGAAGCATGTCGCGCAATCCGATATCGGCGTGATGCCTGCCCGCTGGCGAGGCTCCCTCGCCGTGAGAGATCGCTCCCTTGGGACACCAAGTCGCGCAAGCCGCGCAGAAATCGCAGTCGTGTTTCCACGAGGGCTTACCCGATTCGACGACGATGTTCTCGCGTGGACAGACCCGCGCGCAGGTCCCGCATCCATCGCAGGAGGCCGAAACCTTGTATCCTCCATCGAGCTTAGAGAATTGGGCCGAGGCCATGCCATGGAAAGAATTCCCCAGGGCCGAGCCGAGGAAGGCTCCGTGCTCCGGCTTGGAATGCGCGCATGCCCCCACTGCCTCGATGATTGCGGGAAGGCGTTCGGCCTCCGTCCCGGGACGGGGTCCCGAGAGGCGGCGCACCATCTTGATCATGCCGGCTTCGCTTTTGTCGGGCGTATCCACAACATAGCTGGGGGAACGTACGACGAAACCAGCGTGGAGATTTCCACCCTTGGAGCGCAACGCCCGCCTAAGCTTCGGGAGCGCCCCTGCCGCAGTGCCTCCGCAGCTGGCGATAGCGAAGCAGTACTCGACTCTCGAGAGGTCGATGGCGGCCGCGAACTCCTCGACCGTCTTCGGCGCGCCCCAGGCGTAGACCGGGAAGAGGATGCCGACGCGCTCGGCCTCGGGCTTGAAGGTCCCAAAGCGATGGGCGGAGATGGGGGAAATCTCCGCGTCCCCCAGGCCTTGGGCGAGATTTCGGGCGATGGCGAGGGAATTGCCGGTCGCCGTGTAGTAATAAAGAATCGTCTTCATGCGATGCCTCCGTAAAATATTCTTATGCCGCCCAACGCGACAGAATAGCAAGGTACCGGTCCCTTACCTCGCGAACCACGTCTTCCCAGTTTCGGCATAGGCTGCGTTGCGCCCCTGCCCCAACGAGCTCGATACGCTGGGGATCGCCTAGTATGCCCAAGACCTTATCCGAGAAGGCATCGACTTCGCCATCGGCGAGGAAGCCGTTCTCCCCGTCGCGGATCACCTCGGCCGCGGTCGATCCGCGGATCAGGACCGAAGGGGTCTTGAACGCTGCCGCCTCGCGCACGACCAGGGGCGCGTTGTCGAAGAGCGATGGGAAGATCAGCAGGTCCCCGCGCGCGTAGATCGCCGAGAGGCTTCTCCTGTCGTGGACCTGGCCGAGAAAGAGGGCGCGATCGCCCAAGCCAAGACGCGCCGCAAGCTCGCTCATGCGCGGCCTTGCATACCCATTGCCGACGAAGACCATCTTGAATTTCGGCACGGCCGCCGCGATCGCGGGAAGCGCGCGCACGAGGAACTCGAGGTTCTTTTCGAGTATGTGCTGTCCGACGAATAGCCCGACCATCGCATCCTCGTCCACTCCGAGCAGCTTCCCTCCCAGGTCGCGGAAGGGGCCGATGTCGACGGGGGGCGCAAAATCGATGCCGTTCTCCACTACCTCGTACGGGCCTTTGTAGCCATACTCGCGCAAGGTCGCGGCGACGGACTCCTGTGGCACCCAGACTTGGTCCACGGAATAGTAGAACTCGATGATGCGCTTGATCTGATCGTCGACGAGCCGGCGGAAGGGGAGGGCTTGGCGAAGATTGTCGCGGAACTTCGAGTGGAAGGTCGCGACGACGGGAACTCCCCGCGATCGAGCCAGGCGCAGAGCGGCACGGCCGGCGCCGAAAGGCGAATGCGCGTGCAGGATCGAGAAGTCGCGGCGATTAAGCCGGGAGCAGAGCCTATAGTCGAAGCAGGGCAATCCGATGCGGTAGGGAGGGTGGATGAAGGTGGGAATCGAGAGGAAGCGGAGGACCGGAAAGGACTCCTCATCCCGATAGAAGGGCGCGGAGGGCGCAACGACGCAGGTCGGGCCGAGCGTGCGGTTGAGCCAGTACGCGTAATTCCTCACCGTGATAGTCACGCCGTCGATGACCGGATCGAAGCTGTCGTTGAAGAGGCCGACTTCGACGGCCCGCATCATTTGTCCTTCCTGGCGCACAGCAGGGTCTCGAAGAATTCTATCGAGGTGTTCAGCGCTTCCTCGATTTTCTCGGCATCGAGGTCGCCTTCTCTCGCTATTATGAAGTTTTCAAGGAGCCACTTCTCCCTGAAAGCGTTGAAGACCCGCGCGAGGCTCCGTGGATCGCAAGGCCGGATGCTGCCGTCTTCGATGCGACGCTTGAACAGCGCCTCGGTATGGTCGTCGGCCTTCTCCCCGAGCTCATTCCGTAGGAATCCCCTGATTCCTTCGTTATGATTCATCTCGGCGAAGAGTATCCTCGTGATCTTGACCATGTTCGGATCGACCGCGACGATCCCAGGCAGGGGCGCGAGCATGCTCCGGAAGATGGATGCTCCCCCGGTATCGGCCATTTCCACGCCGGGTAGCGGTCTGTACACATGGTCGTCGAGGTACTCGAGTATCGCGTCGAGTATCGCTTCTTTATTCGAATAATGCCTGTAGACGGCGGCCTCGGTGATGCCGACCGCAGCCGCGATCTGCCGGACGCTTGTTCTGTCGTAGCCCTGCTCGGAAAATAGCTCGACGGCCGCGTCGAATATCCTCTCCTTCGTAGGCTTCTCGTCGGAAGACCTTATGGGCCTCCCGAGCTTCGGCTTCTTCCTTCTCTGGCTCGTGCCCTTCGCGCTCATCGATCTCGTCCTTCCGCGCTATCCGCTCGGGCGTCACCGAACAGCTTGCGCCTCGCGTCGATCTTGAGCGATGCGTACAGTTTCGAATCCAGCCTCTTGTTGTCCTTGAGCGCCTCGGCGAGGACGATTGCCTTCTCGGGGCAGCGGTGAACGCAGCGGGTGCAGAGCTCGCAGCGTTCCGGGATATGGGTCGCTGTGCCGCCTGAAATCTCCCAGGCCTGCCTGTGGCAAGATCTCACGCATGCACCGCACAGAGTGCAGCGGTCGGGGAGCGCTCGGAATTTCCAGCGCCAGGCCTCGAACCTGTTGAGCGCCAGAACCTGCAACGCCTGTGCGAAGGGCGTATACCATTTGATCGAGGGGATTCTTGCCTTCTTGAAGAGCGTGTCGGCTCTCGCATCGGCGCAAGAACTCAGTTCCTCGGCTATCTCCGTCATCTTGCGCGGAAGGCCATGCTCGAAGCGATAAAGCCAGGGGCAGAGCCAAGCCGGGATGAGACAAGTCACATCGGTTCCCGGAGCGCGCACGGCCTTCGAGCCCACGACGAAAACCCCTCGCTCTCTTAATTTGACGGCGAGCGCGCGAATCGCGTTCTCGGTATACAATTCGTAGGTCGCTACGATGTAGGCCGGTCTCGGCGGATCGAAGGGGCCGAGCTTGCCCACGAACTCCATCATGGATGGCGCGGGCCTGAGGAAGTAAGTCGGGAAGCAGAGGACTAAAAGATCGCTTTCGTGCGCGAGAGTGGCGGCCGAAGGCGAACACACCGATGTCGCACTCGCCTGGTACCGCGAGGGCAGGAGCTCCTCTATGAGCTCCGCGACCATCCTCGTGCCTCCGACCCCCGAGAAATAGAGCAGGGCTATCCGCCTCACGTTCGGAGCCCTTCGGGTGCGGGAGCTGGCGTTGCGCTGAAGCCTCCCCAATAGCGGCAGATTGCGCGCATCGCGATGGACCTCGGGACGAGGCGGCCGACAGAGACCAATGCGCGATTGAATGCGCCGGGTATTATGATGGACCGCCCGCGAAGGGCGCCCTCCACGGCATCGTGTGCGATGCGGTCGGGACTAAGGCAGGCGAGGCGCGCGATGAAGCCGAGTCCGTCTACATAGTCCTCTACGGCATCGGTAGTCCGAATGGCGTTCGGGCAGAGTACGCTCACGCCGACTGCCCCGCCGAGCTCCGCGCCCAGGGCCAGACTGTAATTGAGCACGAAGCTCTTCGTCGCCGAGTACACCGCAAGGGTCGGCATCGGGAAGAAGGCGCCAAGACTGGCGACGTTCAGTACTCCGGCGCTGCCTCCGCCTTCCAGCTCATCGAGGAAGATGCGCGTTATGCGAACTAAAGCCAAGGAGTTCAGAGCGATCGCCGCCTCGTGGCTCTCGATGGTTGTTTCGGCGAAGGTTCCCACGGAACCGACGCCGGCATTGTTGACGAGAAAGTCGGGCCGCCCCTTCGCGCGGATGAAGTCGCGCAGGCGGACAAGGTCGGCCTCGTCCGTAAGGTCGGCCTCCAGGCAATCCACCGAAACGCCGCGCTCCCGCGCGATCGATGCGCCCAGTTCCGCCAGATTCTCGCCGGGAAGGGCGACGAGTAAGAGGTTCATCCCTTTGTCCGCGCACTCCTTGGCCAGCGCCTTACCCAGCCCCCGACTAGCGCCGGAGATCAGCGCGCGCGAGTATATTCGCCTAATCATCCCACTGCCTCTTTCGCATAACGCTTTCGCCGAAATGCCGCCATGTCCATTGACATTATTATAAGTCAACGATAGCTTACTTAAAGTATCAATTCCATTTGGGCATGTCAACAATGAACGGAGGAGAGATGAAACAAGGATGGTTCGAGTCCGCGCTGGAGAACAACCCGCTACGCGCCATCGTAAGGGAACAACAGGAAGTGAAGTACTTAAGATCGATCACGGATGTCGGCCCTCTCGACCATGCGCTGCACATAGCCTGCGGGAACGGGGACGCGACTCGGCTCCTGCTTAAGTATTTCCCTTCGACGAGGATGTCCGCTATAGACCGAGACGAGGAGTTGATAGCGGCAGCCCGCGAGAAACGCGAAGGCGCCACTATCGACTTCTCCGTACGGGACGCTTCTTCCTTGACTTTCCCCGACGACTCGTTCGACGCAGTCTTCGATCTCGCTGATCTGCATAACTCGAAAGAGTGGCGATCGGGGATCTCCGAGCTGTACCGGGTGCTCAAGCCCGGCGGGCTACTGATCATGGAGGAGCTGGCGCAGGAAAGCTTCGCCTTCGCCTCGGGGCGAATATTCAAAGCCCTGACGTACCATGACTATGACGCCATGCTCTCGGTGAATGATCTTAGCGAACACGCCCGCCTGGTCGGGTTCGAACCGGTCTTTTTCAATGAGAAGAAGCCACTCGGACTATTCAAGTACTATGTAATGATCGCTCGAAAAATTAAAAAACTCCAGTAACACGAATACTCTCTATCGCCCTTTGGGAATTACAGCATAGATATTCCTTTATTCCTTGAATCCAACAGACCCATCTCCTAGAGTCTAATCCAGGAGATGCTATGGGGATAAAAAAATGCGATGATTCCGCCATATATCTGTTTTCCCTCGATGGCAAAGCTAATATAACAGAAGCGGACGAGCTGGCAACGGCTCTCCGCAATGCACTCGGATCGGAATCACCTAGTATTCATCTGGATCTCGAGAACGTTACCGAGCTCGATGTGAGCTTTCTCCAGCTCCTTCTATCTTTCGGTCTATCGCTAGCGGTACAAGCTCGCACGCTAGCGATCAGACCTTTGCCTGCGGGCCATATCGTGACTGAGACTGCACGTCTTCTAGGCATCGACCTCAGCCGTTATTTATCGAAAGAGACGATAGCGCAATGAGCTTCGAAGACAATAAGGATCTTTTCCTCGAAGAAGCCAGGGATCTCCTTCCAAAGATCGAAAACGGTCTGGTTGTGTTGGAGAAACGTCCAGAAGACATGGAGCTTGTCAACGAAGTATTTAGGGGCCTGCACACCATTAAAGGCTCCGGCGCTATGTTCGGATTTCATGCAGTGTCGGAATTCGCCCACCATGTGGAAAACCTTTTCGACGACATCCGTTCGGGGCGGCTCGCGATCAATCACTTCATTATCGATGTCGGCCTTCGCTCTGTAGATTGTATCTCTCTTCTCCTCGAAGGCTCCGATGGAGGCGAGCTTAAGGCGCAACTTATCCAGGATATCCAGGGCATCGATCGCGGTGTGCAGAAATCCGCAGAGGAACAATCGACTCGGCCAACGGAAAACTTGGCCGAGGGGAAAAATCTGCAGATATACAGAATATCCTTCAAGCCCCAAAGCCAGCTTCTTCATCGTGGCGTTAGGCTAGAGCCTCTTTTCAGAGAGCTTTCAGAGCTAGGCGCTTGCCACATAACCGCTATCGCCGATGACGTTCCCGTGATAGAAAAATTAGACCCATCATCACTCTACCTTTCATGGATCATTACCATTTCCACCGGCCAGGAGATAAACACAGTCCGTTCAGTGTTCATGTTCGTCGAAGACTATTCGGAGCTAATAGTCACGCCGATCAGTATACGCGATAGCGAGGGGGCGGTCGTCGTGCCGAAGATTGGCCAAATTCTGATCGATCGCGGATTGATGGAGATGTCCGAGGTGGATGAGATTCGGCAAGCTCAGAAGCCATTCGGGGAAGTAGCGATCGACAAAGGCAAAGTCAGCAAGGAGCACGTCGAGTCGGCCCTCGCCGAACAGACCATGGTCAAGACTATCAGCGCCGACCATGAAGCGCGGCAGGAATCGTCGACCGTTCGCGTGAAAAAGGAAAAACTGGACGGGCTCATCGATCTTGTCGGCGAACTTGTGATCCTGCAAGCCATGCTGGATCAGGAGGCAAAAAAAGAATCATCGAGCGTGTTCGCTTCTTTATCTGAGAATCTTGGTCGCCTTTCGGCCGATCTGCGGGACACGGTCATGAGCATCCGCATGGTGCCCCTGGTGGATTTCTTCACGAACTTCCAAAGGCTCATTCGAGATCTTTCCCTGCAGGTCGGGAAACAGATCCGCCTTGAAATTTCCGGCGAGGACACTGAGCTGGACAAAAACGTAATCGAGCTTCTCAAGGATCCGCTTGTCCATATCATCCGAAACTCGGCCGATCACGGCATCGAAACGCCAGAGGCTAGGACTCGCGCGGGGAAGAACCCGGTCGGGATTATCTCGATCGGCGCACGCCAGGTTGGCCCCCGGGTAGAGATCAGCGTTTCCGACGATGGGGCTGGACTCGATGTCGAGAAGATAAAGGCTCGGGCAGTGGAGAGGCGGCTGCTAGATCCCGGAGAAACCGACGAGGGACGCATCATGCAGATGATCTTCGAGCCGGGTTTCTCCACGGCGGAAAAGACTACAGACATCTCGGGGCGAGGCGTAGGGATGGATGTGGTCAAGCGCAACATCGAGCGACTACGGGGAGAGGTATCCCTTTCGTCCGTACGCGGCCGAGGCCTCACGGTCACACTCTCCATTCCCCTCACCTTGGTCATCATCGAGGCTCTCCTTGTGCGGATAGCCGGGTACGACTATGTGATCAGCTTGAGTCAGGTGCAGGAATGCGTAGACTTGACGTCGGAAGAGCGTGGCGATGGTACGGGGAATTCCATAATGAATCTGCGCGGAACGACCATCCCCATCATTTCCCTTCGGGAGAGCCTCATGATCGGGCAGAAGTACGACGGCATGCCCAGGCTCGTCATCGTGAATTGCGAGGGATCGACGGTGGGGCTCGAGGTCGATTCGGTGGCAGGAAAAAAGCAGGTCGTAGTCAAGCCGCTCTCGAGCGCAATCAGGCACATCAAGGCGATATCGGGGGCGACGATTCTGGGGGATGGTTCGGTGGCCCTTATACTCGATGTATCCGAGATTATCAGAGCCAGGGAAAACGCTAGGACGAGGTAATTCGGAAAGAGGAGGAAACGAATGGCACTTCGCGTGAAATTGCTTTTGGGCTTTGTGGTAGTCAGCCTTATGGCCGCCATCGTCGGTCTGATAGGCATTTATAGCCTCAACACGATCAAGGCTGCGGACAAGAGATCGTACGATACCGGGACCGCCTCGCTGGTGATTGTCCAGCGGATGACCACTGCCTTCGACGCAGTTAAAGTAGCGCTCCGGGATGAGGCTCTCTCCACCGATGCCAAGGAAAATCAGCTGGATCTCGATGCCTACAACGCCGGGGTCAGCGATATGGCCCAGGCGCTGAAGGACTATTCCGAAACCTTCACCAACGACGAAGACAGGACCAATTACGCAAAACTGACTGCTGCTTGGAATGGGTATCTCCCTTTAACCAAGAAGTCGATGGATTTCGGCGTTGCCAATAAAAATACTGAGGCGTACAACGTAATGAAGAGTCCGGAAATGGCCAAAGCCCGGGCCGATATCGCCGCGTCCATGAAGACCATGGTGGATTTTAATGTCAATGTGGTACTGAAATTCAATCAAGACAACGCTCAACTCACTAATTCCATGGTGCTGCTCATGATCGCGATAATCGTCGCGGCCATCCTGATCTCCATCGCCCTAGGCCTGGTCATCACCAACTCGATAATCAAAGTCCTCAACACTATCGACATGGCTACGGATAATGTGACCGCGGGGACGGCTCAGGTGTCGAGCTCTTCCCAGCAACTGGCGCAAGGCTCCAGCGAGCAGGCCTCGAGCGTCGAGGAAGTTTCGGCGAGCGTCGAGGAGCTCACGGCCACGATAAAGCAGAACGCGGATAACGCGAGCCAGACCGAGAAGATCGCGAGCAAGTCGGCGACCGACGCTAAAGAGAGCGGGCAAGCGGTGAACCAGACCCTCAAAGCGATGAAGGATATCTCCGAGCGAGTCCAGGTCATCCAAGAAATCGCGCGTCAGACCAACCTCCTGTCCCTCAACGCGGCCATAGAGGCGGCGCGTGCCGGAGAGCACGGCCGCGGATTCGCGGTAGTCGCCAACGAAGTACAGAAACTGGCGGAGCGAAGCCAAAGCGCGGCCAAGGAAATCGAGGATCTTTCGAAGAACAGCGTCGCGGTCGCGGAAAGCGCGGGCAGGATGCTCGAGAACCTCGTGCCCGATATCCAGAAAACCTCGGACCTGGTCACGGAAATAAACGCAGCCAGCGGCGAACAGGCGAACGGGGTCCAACAGATCAACAAAGCAATCCTGCAACTCAGCAGTGTCGTACAGGAGAACGCCTCAGCCTCCGAAGAGCTGGCTTCGACAGCCGAGGAATTGTCATCCCAGGCGATGTCCATGAGCGAGTCGGTGGTCTTCCTCAAGACGGGGAAGAGGAATGAAGTTGCCCAGTCGGAGAAGCCGACGACCCAGGCTGTCCATGCAAGGTCCGTTAAGATCGACCATAGCACCGCGATCGTCCCGCTCAAGCACGCACAGGCTCAACCCAAGGGAGCTAAAATCGTGCTCGAGGACAAAGAAGACGGCGATTTCGAGCGCTTCTGACCCAAGGAGCAAAACGATGGACGATCTACAGATAAGCGAGCAATCGCAATACCTCCGCTTTCACTTGGCGGGGAAGAGCTATGCCTTCGATGTGCTCAAGGTGCGCGAAGTGCTGTCGCTCGTCAAAATTACGCCATTGCCCAGCGCAATGGACTTCCTCTCGGGCGTTATCAACCTGAGAGGAAGCGTCATTCCCGTCGTCGACCTTCATAGGAAATTCGGGATGCCCCCGGCGGACGAGACGGTGGACACTTCGATCATTATCGTAGACTTGCTTCACGAGGGCGAGGCGACATTGATCGGCGCCCTCGTCGACGCGGTGAAGGGCGTGATGCGCTGCGAAAAGAAAGACCTCGAACCAGCGCCTCGCTTCGGTATGCAGCTCAACGCAAATGTCGTCAGCGCGATCGCGAAGAAAGACGGCGATTTCGTCGTCATCTTGGACACGGAAAAGATTTTTTCCGACAAGGAGCTCTGGCTCATCCGCGATCAGGCGGAAGAAGAGGCCAAGAAAGATGAAACGGGTAGCTGATGGTAACGTTCTCTTTTGAAATTCCGCCCATGACGGGGAGCGAGCACGCCCGATTCCGCGACTTCATCGAAGGGGAATTCGGGATCAAGATGCCCGTCGCTAAAAAGAGCTTGCTTGAAAACCGGCTGTATAGACGAGTCGAGGCCTGCGGCCTGCGAAGCTATGGCGCATACCTCGACTTCGTCACCTCGGGCTCAGGCTCAGAGGACGAGTTTCTGCGTTTTTCGGATTTAGTCTCGACGCATGAGACGAGTTTTTTTCGCGAAAGTGCGCATTTCGACTATCTGAAAGAGTCGGTCCTACCCTCACTTTGCAGGGAATTGGAGCGCCACAAGCTATCCATATTGAGCGCTGCCTGCTCGACGGGGGAAGAAGCTTATTGCCTTGGGATGCTAGCCGACGCCGAGCTCAACGATAGTGGGCGAAGGGATATCGTGCTATCCGTAGAGGGCCTCGATTTGTCGAGCCGCGCAATCTCTATCGCGCAACGCGGCGTATATCTCGAAAAAAATACCCTAACTATACCTGAAGGATTACGACGACGCTACTTTATGTTCAGCAAAGACACAACCAAGGATTTATGCCGTGTCGTGCCTGAGCTGCGTCAACTTACCAGTTTTCATACGGGCAACCTCTTAAGCAATACAGGCCTCGAACGCCGCCATTACGATATCATCTTTTGTCGAAACGTACTTATCTATTTCAACCAGGAACGGCAA
>Ga0326728_10025433_pt1 | contig 10599 bp, 6 predicted proteins | sample MB3enrmetagenome_FD_207602 | JGI IMG/M metagenome (GOLD analysis project Ga0326728, IMG submission 207602) | Lab enriched peat soil microbial communities from McLean, Ithaca, NY, United States - MB31MN | ecosystem: Environmental > Terrestrial > Soil > Wetlands > Peat | place: USA: New York...
TACCGGTTGGGTTTCAACCCTGTACTTCCCTGAGACGGAAACGAAAACGCTTACAGACGCCTATAGCCGAGGGGTACTTCTACTGACCCAGCAAAAATGGAAGGAAGCGGCGGCAGAATTCCAGCAGGCGATCCGAAGTAATCCGAACAGCAGTCAGGCATATGCCGGGCTGGGTGTAGCGCTGACTAGATTGGGCAATCAAAAAGACGCCGAGGAAGCCTTCGACCAAGCCGTTCGTCTCGACCCTAAAAACGCGCAGGCCCATTACTATCTGGGCCTCATTGCGGCCGAATCGCAACGTCTGCAGGATGCGACCAAAGAATTAAAGGCCGCGGTCGAACTCAAGCCGGATTTCGAACCAGCACGCTTGGCGCTGGCGCTCGCCCTGGAGGAAAGCGGCCAAATCAAGGAGGCCATCGAAGAATACCAAACGGTTCTGAGACTGAATCCGAAATCCGCCGATGCCCACAATGGTCTTGGGAACGCCTACGTCCAGAACAATGAAATTGCCGCCGGAATTGAAGAATATCGAAAAGCGGTCGGATTGAAGCCGGATTTTTTCCGAGCCTATAACAATCTCGGCTCAACTCTGGCCAGTGTAGGGAAGTTCGACGAGGGCTACGCGGCGATTCGAAAGGCCCTGGCCCTCCGTCCGTCAAGCTTCGAGGCCCATCTTAATATGGGTGTGATCCTGCGGGCCAAAGGTGATCCCAAAGGGGCGTTAGAGCACTTCGAGCGCGTTCTGGCGCTCCATCCGACGGGCGCGGTCGCTTATCGGGTCGAGTACGAAAGCGCCCAAACCTACCGGCAGATGGGCGAACTGGAGAAAGCCGTACAGTGCCTGGAAGCGAGCCTTCGCCTGGCGCCGCAAATGCGCGAAGCCTATTATGCGCTGGGCCCGATCTTGAATGAGCTTGCCTCAAAATCACCCCACACTCCCCCCCCGCCTGCCAATTCAGACGCCGAGAAGCTTTGCGCGGAGGGAAGCCGGAAGCTCGTTGAGGGGAACCTGGAAGGAGCTGTCCAGGCGCTCGACGAAGCGCTGCGGGCCGACCCCAGTTACGCACAAGCTCACAACCTGCTGGGATTCATCCTCGGCCAGCAAGGGAAGTTGCCGGACGCGATTGCAGAATTGAACCGGGCCGTGTCCCTGGACCCTCAATCCGGCCCAGCGCGCTACAATCTGGGTGTGGCCTTGTGGTATGCGGGACAGCGACCCGAAGCCGTCACGCAATTGAAGGGGGCAGTTAAGCTGGAACCGGCCTCGGGTCCGGCCTACGCATTCTTGGGAATGGCATTAAAGGATCTTGGGGACGCTGATCATGCCTTGGACAACCTGGCCTGCGCGCTGGCTCTCAACCCTAATGACTTCTCGGCCTACATGGATCAAGCAGTCATTCTATTGAAGAAGGGTGATCTCGGTCCGGCGCTTCATCAATTCGAGGCGGCTCTTCGGCTGGATACGCAGACTCCCGTAGCCCCGAACGATCTGGCGGAAGCCATCTCTGAACTCCAGCGGGCGGCCCAGGGCAAGGACGACCTGCCGGAGGTGCACTACGTGCTTGGCCACCTGCTGGGCCTCCAGGGTGCCAACAAAGAGGTGGTGATCCAGGAGTTCCGGACTGCGATCCGGGAAGCACCCGATTTCTATGAAGCCCATCTCGCGCTGGGATTGGTGTACGTACAAGCCGATCAGGGCGAGCCAGCCATCGAGGAATTTCGCAAGGCAATTCAGGAGAAACCCGATTCCGCCCAAGCGCATGCCGATCTTGGCGCCGTGCTGACGGAGACTGACCTCGACGAGGCGGTCAAGGAACTTCAAGCCGCGCTGAAACTCGATCCCACCCTGGTGAGCGCCCACTTTAATCTCGGGGTAGCCTATGGCCGCCAGGGAAACGTCGAACCGGAAATCTCTGAACTGCGTAAAGTCGTGGCCATGGCTCCCCAGTCCGTGGATGCGCAGTACACTCTGGGCAAGCTGTTGGTGGATCAGAAGAACCTCCAGGAAGCGCTTGTCCACCTCCGTGAAGCGGTGAAACTGGATCCTCAAAGGGGCGATGCCCACTACCAGATGGGCCTGGCCCTGGGGCGTCTGGGGCAAACCGAGGAAGCCGCCAAGGAATTTCGACTTGGCCAAAAGTACAACGCCACCAAGACCCGGACACAGTTTGCCGATTCCCAGTTCAGCCTGGCGGAAGAAGAACTGGCCATGGGGGAGACGGATGCCGCCATTGAACATTTTCAGACCGTCACCCGATTGGAGCCCGCGTCGGCCAGCGCTCACAAAGAGCTTGGAGAAGCCCTGCTCAAAAAGGGAGACTCCCAAGGGGCGGTTCGAGAATGGCGGGAAGCCGTACGGTTGCAGCCCGGTGATTCCGAGGTTCGATACACTTTGGCTCGAACCCTGTTGGATCAAGCTGACCTCGATGCCTCCATCGAGCAGTTCGAGGAGGCCATCCGCTTGCGTCCCTCCTGGCCCGAGGCCTACAACTACTTGGGGGTCGCTCTCTCCCGCAAGGGCGAAGCGGAGAAAGCCGTCACCACCTTTCAACAAGCTCTCAAGCTCAATCCTCAGTACCACGAAGCGCAAGAGAACCTGACCGCCACCCTCAAGCAGCTCGGCGCATCGAAGGCGGGGGTGGCGCACTGAACTCGGCCGGCGCTTCGGGAAGGAATATCTGGAAGACTCCCCGGGAATTTCCTCAGAGTTTCACGCCAGTTTGCGGTAGCAAGTGCCATTCGGCGACACGGCGTGACCCTTTGGCGTGGAGGAGAGGCGACCGCAGTACCCGCTCGGATGGAGGCGATTGATGAACGAGACGACTCGACCGGTCGTCACAGTCATACTCGGCGCAGGGGCGAGTCGAGACGTCTCATACGCGACTTGGGGCTCTCGGCCAGCTAGTGACCGAGGTCCGTCGATTCCTTCCCCACTCGATTCCGACTTTTTCGACCTGTTGCAGAGGCTTGAAGCCCGGACAGAACCGTCCGCGGCCAGAGACTCAATGAGCCGAATTATAAAGAGCGTGACGAACTATAAAGGTGAACCTCTATGGCGGTCCATGGAGAAGATGTTTTACAGCTTACATGTCCGCGCGGTGCTGGACTGTACGCTCTTCCACGGGGCTGAAGGCCCCGACTCCGCCCACGCACTTGTAGAGGATTTCCTAGCCTCAATTCGCGTCATGTTGGGCGAGGCACACGGGACGAGGGCCTGCGAGAAACACCAATTCCTCTTACAGGAACTGTACCACCAAGATTCTGCGCTGACTTTCAATTACGATTTCGTCGCCGAGAGGGCGCTAGCTGACCGCTTCTGCGCCGGAATCCACCCAGATACCACCACGCCGTTCGGCAATTGGCTCTACGGCCTGGCTGAGCGGCCTAACGACGCCCCCAAAGACGTACCAACGCTCTACAAGCTTCACGGGAGCCTAAATTGGAGCTTAGGAGAGGACGAGAACGGCGAGACAATAAACCTGAGGAATGAGTGGCCGCGAACGTGGCCGCAGTTTGCCGCGGAACTTGTATATGCGGCCCCGGGACGCGAGGGTTACTGCCACGACAGGCGCTGGAGGCCGCCCGTGCTGCTGCCGTACTGGGAAAAGCGCGTCGAGAGGGGACTCTGGCTTAAGCTCTGGAGAGGGGCCGCAGAGCAGCTCCGCCGAACCGACATCCTCGTCATATGGGGTTACTCTCTACCAACAACGGACCTCAAAGCCCGAGAGCTATTGACGCTCGCCTTTGAGAGCCGGCAGGCCAAGCTATCCAAGGTTGCGGTAATCGACCCGTCACTGGACACCCAGGAGCGCTGGCGGAAGATGTTCGTAGGCAAGGTGTTCTTTCGTTTTCCAAGCTTCGACGAGTTTAATCGACAGTGGGAGGGTGGTGGCTCGCTAAAGCTGGTCTAAGCAGCCGGCGGAGCATGGGAGGAATGGTGTCAGGGAGGAATGGTGTCCGGTACCCTTTCCTTCGCGGGGAAAGGCACAGGCGAACGCAGAGACCGCTCTCCTCTGCGCTGCCAGCCGCGCAGGCTGCTACACTAAGGAGTCACGATTTCCAGGCCGGGGAATCCCTCAAAGTCCGCGCGATTAAACGTGCAGATTCGCTCGACGCCGTTAGCCGCCAAAGTAGCGACGAGCTGCAAGTCGAACACAGCTCCGCCGCGCACGGGATGTTGACGCAACATCTCCAGCCAGCGTTGCGGAACTTCGGGAGGCACCGGAAGTAGTGTCGCGCCGGAAAGGGCCAACACTGCTTCAATCGCTGTAACTGCGTCATCCGGAGATCGCGGGTCGGAGACGCGTTTGGGGTTGGTGACGATGGCGAAGAATTCTGCCAGAACCTGGGAAGTGAGGCAAATCTTCACCTCGCCTCGGGCCGCGCGATCGAGCCACGCGCGGCTGGCCGCATGCTGAGGGGTATCACGGTAGACAGCATAGACCAGGACGTTGGCATCGACTGCCACTCTGTCAGAGGACATCTTCGTAGAGCTGCTCACGGTCTAAGTCGCTTAGCGTACGGCCGGCCCACGAGGGCAGTGCGGCCGCCCGCTGCGGCGCCTGCTGGGTGGCATCGCGAACCAATCGTTCCACATACTCTTCGGCCGAAATCCCTTCGGCTCGCGCCCTCTCGGCAATCACGATCTCGACCTCCGGCGGTAACGAAACGGTCATGCCCGCCACCTCCCTCGCCGTGCAAACTTTCCACGTGCTATTTTACTCCATTTTGGAAAGCTTCAGGCAAATTGCAACCGCCAAGAATGAAACCTGGCCGTGCCCTATCAAACTAACTCATTACCGCATTTTCCACTTGACAGAATCAGGGACAAGTGGTAGCCTATAATTGTGGTCATTTTGTGGACACATTGTCGTAGGCGGGTGCCGCGCTCCGACCAAGCGCGGCGGATGGCTGGAAAGCCCTGGCCCTTGGGGAAACCGCGAATTGGAACAAACAAAAAATAGAACGAACGAAGCCAGTATGTTGTTGAAAACAAAGAAAGGCACTTGAAAAACGAACCTAAAACGAAGCTAAGACGAACCGCAATTGAGTGTGTAATGCGCGCATTATACGCAGAATTCGAGTCTTCTAACATCGCACCCGGTTTTGCGCGGGACAGGAGCGGGGGGAATGCGGCCGGGTTCGAAGCCGCCCGGGTGAGGGAAACCGGGAGGAGCACGAGAAGATACGAAAATCGTGGAAACGAAGCTAAGAAGTGTTTGAAAACAAAGGACATCACTTTTTCGAATGCAGCAAATTGCGCGCGTTTTGCGCGCAATTCTGCACAATTTGGACGCTGAAATGAGCAAAAGCAGTGCATCTTGCGCAAAACGAAGTTAGGGCTCATGGGGCAAAAGGCTGGGCCGGAAGAGGACAAACTGTCGGCTAGACGGGCCCGCGATTTGTATGGGTACTGACTTGAAGGTGTGATAAGGCACTGCAGGGGAATGGATGATGTCGAAGTCAGCAAAAGACCCCTCACCCGTCGCACTGCGACTGATGAAGACGTCGCAGTGCGACACTCTTTCCCCAAGGGAGAGGGCCTGCTATTCATTTCCCGTCTTCGGATGGGGCAGCGGAATGTTGTGCCTGCTGCTCGCCGTTGCGGTTGTTCCCCTTGCTCTCGGTTCACAGAAGGACGCGCCCAATGAGGACAGAGCAACGAGAAGCTTGGCTATCCACAGCCCAGATAGTCCTGCTCAAACCGCGGATGACGACGCGCTTAAGCCGTTAGAGAGCCTAATTCAGCAGGGCCAGTATCAGCGGGCCCAGCCGGGCTTGGAGCGCTACCTGAAAGACCACGACGGTTCGGCCCAGGCGCACTACGACCTTGGTTATGTCTATTTCCGTACTCATCAAATCGGCGGAGCTGTCCGCGAGCTGTCACGGTCGCTTCAGCTCAACGTCAAGGACGCCCAGGCCCATAAGGTGCTAGGCCTGGTTTGCACCTTCGTGGGCCGTTATGACTTGGCTGAGGTGGAATTGCAAGCGGCGGCGCAACTGGAGCCGAAATCGCCTGAGATTCACTACTTTCTCGGTCGAGTCTACTACACGCGGCAGGTTTTCGCGATGGCCAGGAAGGAATTCGAGACTGCCATCCAGCTTGATCCCGGATACATGAAAGCGTACAACAACCTTGGTCTGGTTATGGAAACACTGGGGAAGAATGATGAGGCGGTTAAGGACTACACAACGGCCTCCCAAATGAATGAGGCGCAACACTTGAACTCGCCCTTGCCGTTTGAATATCTCAGCGCCCATTACAATCGAATGCGACAGCCCGATCTCGCGATCGATTTTGCACACAAGGCGCTCGAAATCGATTCGCAGTGCGATCTCGCCTACTATGATCTTGCCAAGGCGTTCCAAATTGAGAACCAGTGGCAGAAAGCCGTGGACTCGGTTCAAAAAGCCATCGCAATCAATTCCAGCACGGCTGAGTATTTTTACCTACTCAGCAAGGCCCTGCGGAAGCTCGGAAGAGTCCCGGAGAGCGAGGCGGCGCTCAAGAAATTCGAAGCGATCCACAACGACGAGAACGCCATGGCGAAACTCTGGCGAGACGCCAACCACGAACACGAACCGGACCTTCCCCCGGTCCCGCCGACGCACGATGATGAACACTGAATTCGAAAGCGGCGTTCTGAAGTCACGGCGCGAATTTCTGCGGTCTCTGCGACGCCTGGGCGCTGTCGTGCCGGCATCCGTTCTCGCCCTTGAAACGCAGAACGGGATGGCTGACCAAACATCGAGGCCGCGAAGCGGTGGCGCGGGCGTCCGGCCCGCGCGCACGGCAGGGACGGCCGTGCCACACGGCTTTTCGTTCACCAACGTTGCCGCACACGCGGGGCTCGGCGAAGCGATAAACATCACCGGCGGAAAGACCGCCAAGCGCTACCTCCTGGAGGAGATGGGGTGCGGCGTAGCGTTCTTTGACTACGACAACGACGGTTGGATGGATATTTTCATGGTGAATGGAACGACGATTGACCCGCCTTCCTCCGGCCCTCCCCCCTCCAACTTTCTCTTCCACAATAATCGCGACGGAACTTTCACCGATGTCACCCGCCAGGCAGGTTTAGTCCGGACGGGCTGGGGACAGGGTTGCTGCGTGGGCGATTACGATAACGACGGCTTTGACGATTTATTCGTAACCTATTGGGGCCAGAATGTTCTCTATCACAACAACGGCGATGGGACTTTCACTGATGTTACCGAGAAAGCAGGTCTTCTCCACCGCGGTCCGCACGTGAGGTGGAATGTCGCGTGCTGTTTCCTTGACTACGACCTCGATGGGCACCTCGATCTGTTTGTGGCGAACTATGTGAACTTCGACCCGAGTGTTGCTCCCGAGCCCGGCGCCTCTGCGCTCTGCAAGTACTACGGCGTCCCCGTGGCTTGCGGCCCGCAAGGGATGGGCGGCGGCACGAATATCCTCTACCACAACCGAGGAGACGGCACATTCGAGGATGTCTCGGAAGCATCCGGTGTTGCCAATCCGCGCGGGCTTCCTGACCCCTATGTTGTCAGCAACAACTGGACTCCGGCAGGCTCCTATGGGATGGGGGCCGCCGCCGCGGATTTCGATAACGACGGCTGGCCCGACATTTACGTCTCCTGCGACGAAGCACCCAGCCTCCTGTACCACAACAACCATGACGGGACATTCACCGAGATCGCCACGCCTGCCGGCTGCGCGCTCAACGGGAACGGCGCTACCCAAGGCGGGATGGGAGTCGCGGTAGGAGACTACGATTGCGACGGCTGGCTCGATATCCTGAAGCCCAACTTCGCGGGCGAGAATGTCAGCCTTTACCACAACAATCACGATGGGACTTTTTACGACGCGGTTTATCAAGCGGGCCTTGCCGCAGCGACTGCAAATGTCGGTTGGGGAGCGGGATTCCAGGACTTCGATAACGACGGCTGGCGCGACATCTTCATCTCCACTGGGCACGTTTACCCCGAGATCGCGGGGCGAGGTCTAATGGCAGATTACCCGTCACCACCCGTCGTTTACCGGAACACAGGGAACGGAAAGTTTGAGAACGCGGCGGCGCGGGCCGGCTCTGGCGCCCTTCAGCCTCACACCAGTCGCGGTTGCGCTTTTGGCGATTACGATAACGATGGCGACGTGGATATCGTCGTAATCAATATGAATGAGCCGCCATCGCTGCTGCGCAACGATTGCAAGCCGGGAAACACTTGGATCAAAGTCAAATGCATCGGCGTGAAATCGAACCGCAGCGCCATCGGAGCGCGCGTCAAAGTCGTGACCGGAGATCACACCCAGATTGACGAGGTGATGAGCGGCACCAGCTATCTTTCCCAAAATGATTTTCGTCTCCATTTCGGGCTTGGCCAGGCAAAACAGGTGGACTCGCTTGAAGTCCGCTGGCCTTCCGGCCTGGTGGAGCGGCTCCCGAATGTCGAGGCCAATCAACTAGTCTACATTAAAGAAGGTCAGGGAATCATTCGCAGAGAAAAGTTCTCCGCAGGCCAAATTACGGGTCGGTGAAACGAATGATGCTGGCTGGTTCAGACTCTGCGGGCCCTCGCCGCGGATCGGTACCTCAAGACGCCAAATAAAAAAAAGGCCGGCCCCACAAGGGGACCGGCCATTGCAGGAAAGGCGCGAGAAACGGCCTTAGAAGAAGATTTCCAGGCTCACCTGGATGCGCCTCGGGACGTTGCACTGGGTGAATGTCTTCCCGAATGATCCCACGGCGTCGATGTTCGAATTCGGCGAGCAGAAATCCACGCGATTGAGCAAGTTGCCCGCCGCGGCTTGGACTCTCACATAGCGGTTCTCCCCGAAGTACGTATCCTTGTAGAGCGAGACGTCCTCTTGGTAATAGTGGAACCCTCGGATACCCGTTGTTGTCCGCGGATTGTCGCCAAAGGAGTAGGTTCCGGGATCCGAGAAGGCAGCCGAATTGTAGTACACCTGAGAGAAGGGGTTCGTGAACGCCCCCGAGTTCACAGGGCTTTGGCCGGAAACGGCATTGGGGAATTGGACGCCGCCGGCGAACAAAAGGCTGCCCAAGATGTTGTTGGTTGTCATTGTTTGCGGGCGGCCCGACTCGTAGGTGAGGATACCGGAAATGTTCCAGTTGCCGAGGAGCTTGTTCACAACTGGTGAACTGTTGGCGCCCCACGCCTGGCCGTGGCCGTAGGGCAGCGTGAAGACCTCGCTGATGGCAACGGTATTCGGTACGTCGTCAGCACTAGGTCCCCACATGTCGTGCATATTGCTTGGATTCTGGAGGGGGCTATCATCCCCGGACCCAATGCCCGATTGTGCCTCGCCGGATTCCGCACCGTTGTTCATGAGCCGGGACAAGGTGTAGGACGCGGTGATCAAATTGTTCCGCCAACGTTTATTGATCTGCGCCTGCAAGGCATTGTAATGGCTGGCTCCGGTGTGCCCCTCGCGCCAAGCGATGCTTTGGTATTGTGGCCAGGGCCGCAACGCTTGGGCAAGGTCGCCTGTGAAACCCGGGTAAGGAGGAGTTGTGATCCCGGCCTTCACCAAGGCGGGGTTGGGGACGCCGTTGGTGAAGGAGCCGTTCGTCAGAAGAGCGCCATACTGGCTGAGCACGCTGCCGGCGTTTTGATTGGCCTCCGGTCCCAGGTTCTCCGAGTTGATGGGCAAACGCGTTGCGTGGTTCCCCACGTAAGCCACGGTGAGGTCCGTGTTGCCGTGCCACTGGTGTTGGAAGGAGAAGGTGTAGTTCAGATACCTGGGCATCTTGTAGGAGTCGGGAAGGACGCCCACCGGCGAGGCCCCATTCTCGAGCGCGGGACTCGTGTTCGGCGGGAAGGTAATGGCCGAGCTCGGGAATCCGTTGGCGAACTGGAAAGTCGGAAACTCATCCCCGTTGGTGTTGAACTCCGTTGGGCTTGTCGAAAAGCCGTTCACCGGGTAAGGGTTCCCAGCCCAGGAGCCGGAGATGGTGGCTCCGTAGTATTCGGCAAATCCTCCCCGGATCACACTGTTTTGCCCTAACGCGTAGGCGAACCCAAAGCGAGGAGCCAAGCCGGTAGAGCCGTCGCCGTAAGCTTGGCTGCCAAAGACCATCGCGCCCGGAACTGATACTCCGCCAATAGTCTGGGTCGCAGTGGGAGAGAAGGTGGAAAAGCGGCCGTGTTGCTCGGAGAGGCCCGAATTCCAATCGAGACGCAGTCCAAGCTCGAGGGTCAGGTGAGGTGTAACCTTGTAAGAATCGTTCACCCAGGGAGACGCGTACCAGAACTTCGGCATGTAGAAGGTGGGAACGGTGAACGACGCATAGTCGACTTGGCCGAGCAGCATGGCAGCAAACGCGTCACCGGTAGTGTTGCTCAAGTTAGTTCCGGCGTTGTTGTACCCGGAAACCAAGCCGGAGGCGAAATTAAACTGCCCACCGGTGTTGACGGCCCAGCCGGTTTGCGGGTAGGTGTGGTACTCGAGTTGCTCCCCGAACTTCAGCGTGTGCTTGCCGACTATCCAGGTAAGGTCGTCATATAACTGGTACCGGTTGTTGATGTCACCTCCATCAGCGTACCAAGGTGTACCATAGGTAGTGTAGCTGACCGGACCGCCAATGAAGTTGAGCG
>Ga0326728_10025434_pt1 | contig 10599 bp, 6 predicted proteins | sample MB3enrmetagenome_FD_207602 | JGI IMG/M metagenome (GOLD analysis project Ga0326728, IMG submission 207602) | Lab enriched peat soil microbial communities from McLean, Ithaca, NY, United States - MB31MN | ecosystem: Environmental > Terrestrial > Soil > Wetlands > Peat | place: USA: New York...
GTATCCGACTCGCCCACAATGAGCGAGAATCCCCGCGCCTGCTCTTTTGGAACGTTCTGAACCCCGGCCGAACCTGGTCCTAAGATCAGCTTGGCCATCTGGGCGCGGAATCTCGGCCCCGCCTCCCGGACGGCCTCGATTAACTCCTCGCTGGCGTTGGACTTGCGCAGCTTTTTCTCGATGCCTGGAGTCATGTCAAAATCCACTCCCCGGCGCTTCACATCCTTGATCACGGTCTCCGCGGGGGCGCGCCTGATCTCGTTGGCCAGGCCCTTCTCGGTGATTGGCGCCGGCCCCCGCAGTTGGTTCTCGAACTGGCGCCGCACCGCTTCGTGCTCCCGTACCTCGAGCTGTGTGAAGGTCACGGAATATTGGTAATCAGTCACATCACTGAGGCACTTAGGAAGGCCCTGCGGCGTGTCCTGGGATTGTGTCTGCGTGCCCGGCGTCTGCGCGCAAAGCGCGCCTGCAAAAATGAGGACTGCCCATCCCCCCAGAAGCCCTTTCATTCTCATGGTACCTCCAGATTTGCCAAACGGACCCGCATGAATATAGATGACTTCAACGAACCGAAGTTTCGGGAATAATGTTCAAATTGGAAATGTGGGACAACATCAAACCTGATCGCTTCGTTGCGAAGTTAGCCTTGGCTTAGCGAAAATGACGACTCGTGCATGGAGGCACAAACAACTGCAGATTCTTCGGCCCAAAGAGCGGGCCTCAGAATGACAGCTACGAGGCATGGAAAGGTGGTACCCAACACTGGGTTCACAGAGCGAGATGAAAAACCCCTCGGCCCACCCAAAATCGGGTGGGCCGAGGGGGTAAAAGGCAGAGAAAAGCCAGACTCACATCAGAACGTTAAACGCGCCTGGCCTTGCAATTCTCGACCGTAGTTAGCCCCAGTGGAAGCGCCGGCCACCCAGGTGGATATGCCGGCGGAGCTACCGCACTGGCTCGGTCCGCAGATATTGGGATTGCTCGGGATGAAGTGGTTCGGCGTGTTGTACAGTTCGATGCGCAACTCCATGTTGAAGCGCTCGCTGATCCTGAAGTTCTTCACCGCGGTGCTGTCAAGCTGCCAGAATTTCGGTCCGCGCAGACCCTCGTAGTAGAGTGGCGAGTTCGCCATAGTATAAGCGGGCGGCGTGATGAGGCAATTTGAGTTGAACCACTGACCCTGGGGTATATTTCGCCTCGGATCGCATATAATCCCGCCATAGATCTGGCCACCGAAGCTATCCAGAGAACCGCTGGTCCAGTACAAGATGTCGCTGGTGGCCCACCCGCCTACGATTTCATCCACCCACTTGGGCGCATTGTTCAGGAACGTGCGGCCTTTGCCGAAGGGCAGTTGGTAGGTGCCGGTGAGGCGCAGGTTGTGCCGCGGCAATCCACGATCAAACAACTGCCATTTTTGGTTGTAGGTGTCGATGTCGTCGTAAAAACCGGCGATGTTCTGGATGCTGTAGTTGTATGTTCCCAGAAACGCTATGCCGTGCGCCATGGGCCGGGTGACCGAGATTCCGGTGCCGTAGTAGTGTACTGTTTGGCCCGGCCAACCATAAACGCTCAAGGATCCGTACTGCGGATACGGTTGCAGCAACTGGCCCAACCCGACGGTCGACGAAGTGCCAAGCGTGCCTGGCATGATGGGAGGGCCCTGGTAGCCGGATGGGGCGCCTGCGTTGGTCACGGAGGTTACTCCCGCCTGGGCGAGGGTGGTTGGGAAGACGCCGTAGAAGGGATTAGGAACGGTCGTGCCCAGCAAGCCCTTATACTGGTAGTAATACATCGGGTTCATCTGGTTGATGTTGTAGGTTAAACCATAATTGTTGGCCCACTGCTGGGAGTTCCTTGAGAAAAACAGGAACTCTGTGGCATCCAGACGGAACTGGCCGGGCAACTGCCGCTGGATGTTGAAGTTGAAGCGGTCGTCGATCGGTGTCTTGAGCCCATTCCAGTAACTCCAGGAGTTGCCCAGGTCCTGGTAGGGCCCCAACGCGGTCCCGACAGCAGGTATAATAGGGTTGGGGTAGGCGGTTGCCAGAGGAAACGGATCCTTGAGGTAGGAGCGGGGGATGCCTTCGAGCGGGCCCAGACCCATGGTTTGCTGGTCGTAACCGTTGGAGGGGTCATAGGTCTCCTCGCTGCGAAGAGATACCTGCGCCTCCGCAAACCGCGAGTAGCCGACGCGCAGCGCCGTCTTATCGCTCAATTTAAAGGCGACGCCTATACGTGGGAGAAGGGTGAACCGCTGCGCGGCGTACATGTACTTGTTGCCGGCGGTAGTGCGGACTGCCCCGCCATAGTACAGAGGTGACACGAGACTCGGGATGTTCGACGCGCTGGCCGGCAAGTTCGCGTAGGCTAACACCTGCGGTGTCCAAAGGGTAAAGTTCGATGGCCAGTTGGGGATCGCACTGCTCGTATCCAATGTTTTGATCAACCAGTGGTTATTGTCTGACGGACCCGTCTCGTACTCATAACGCAAGCCGATGTTCAGCGTAGTGCGAGGATTGAGGCGGAAGTCGTCCTGGATGAAGAACGTATTCATCTGTAAGTGAATTTGATCTATAGTGGGCTTAATCTCGGCGCTGGCGCCGTCTACAACACCTAACAGCGAAGAGGCCCACACGTCGCCGCTGGCGTCGGGGGTGTAGCTTATCCAAGAGGCGGCGGTGTCCACGGAGTTGATGCTGAACAAATTGCTCCAATTCGCCGCCGGCCCCGCCAGCTCAAAGTTCTGGGCCCATTCGTAGCGATACCACCAGCCGAACTTCATGTGGTGCTTGCCCATTTCGTGCGTGAGGGTAATGGATGGCTCGTACTCGCGCTGATGGTCGTACCACCATTCGCCGTAGCCGGTATAGGCCTGCTGTCCACTACCGCCCGTGGCAATACCGTTCCAGCCGATATTGGGGAAGTAGATGCCCACGGCAGGGTTGTTGATTTCCTGGTAAAAAGGATAGGAGGCGTTGGGCCACAAACCCGCCCAAAGGCTAATCGGCACCTGGGCCCAAGTGGAGGCGTAGTCGTCATCCTCGTAGTTGACACCCATACGAATGTCTATGGTAGTCCGAGGGTTGAACATGTAAAGCACATCCATGCCGCCATACGTGGCGTCCATGATGCCGCCGTTGTCCGAGGGGGTAGCGACCGAGGGCGCCCCTCCGTTCATGAAACCCCTGCTCCAGTTGACGTTGTCCAGGCGGGTGCGGAACTCGCCGTAGTGGGCGTACATGCGCAACTTATCGCTGGCGTTGAAATCCACCCGTTCGGAGACGTTGTGGTACTTGGTCCACCACGGGTAGGTTACCTTGAAGTTGTTCAGCCCGTCGGGGGTGTCCGGGGTACTGTTGGGATACCACAGATAGGGCATGATCGCCGCGCCGGTGGGGTCGATGGCGCCCGGGCAGATCACGTTCGCCTTCCCTTGGCAACTGATCGGGGTGCGAGTTACGACGCTTGTGACAGGGTTAAACTGCGTGGTGGTCGGGTCGTAGATGACCCGCATCTGGCCATTGTTCGAAATGGCCTGGCTGAAGTCGCCTGTCCTCTCAGCGATCGTCGGCATGGTCTGCTCTTTGGAACTGGGCTGCGTGGCGTACCAGTGCTCGAAAGCGAAAAAGTTGAACAATTTGTTCTTGAGGATTGGGTTGCCGACTGTGAGCCCGACAATGTTTTGCTTTACGATGTCGGGCGAACGCGTGATGCGGTTGGACAGAGCGTTCCATTTCGGTTGGCGCGTCATGATGTACGCACTGCCGTGGATGTCGTTGGTGCCGGACTTCGAGGTAATGTTGATCGCGCCGCCCCCGCTGAACCCGTGCTCGGCGTCAGGGATGTTCTGTTGAACCACCACTTCCTGCACCGCGTCCATGGGGAGGTTGTAGGTGCCCCGCCCGCCCCCGATATCGGTCCGAACGCCGTCAACGATATCTTCGACCCTAGTTGACGTGGGACCGCCAATATCCATCTCGCCGTCCGACCACATGTAGAACGGCAGGCGGTGGGCAATGTCCCAATACTGGTTCACCACGCCTGCGTCCATCATGGCCAAGGTGAAGGGATTGCGTGCCAGGATCGGGAGGTCTTTCAGGAAGGAATTCTGCACGGTGGTGCTCATGGTGGCAGTGTTGAACTCGACTTGCGCCACCGATGTGGTGACCTCGATGGTCTGGGTCACGGCGCCGACGGTCAGCACCGCGTTTACCGTCACGTCCGCCGTAGTCTGTACCACGATGTTCTCTTGCACGAATTTTTCGAACCCGGTAGCCTCTACAATAACGCTGTAGGCTCCTGGGATTACCGGGTCGAATACGTAGAATCCGCTGGCGTCAGCCTGCCGCACGAGGTCTACGTTGGTCGCGGTGTTGTGCAGGGTGACCTTGGCGCCAGGCACTACGGCGTGCGTCGGGTCGGAGACCACGCCGCGCACCGTGGCGCGCGATTCTTGCGCCCCCACAGGTTGAACATAACACGTTATAAATACCACCAGGAGGGCTCCCGTCAAAAGGACCGGAAGCTCATAGCTGGAGGCCCATCTCGCGTGCTTTCTCAACATAGGTTTTCCTCCTTACATTCAGTAATCAGTTCAGGGCCGGCTACCCTGCTTGCCGGCTGCTGTCCGCAGCTCCGGGGATCGGAACTCGAGGAGGGTGCACAACGGGAAACGGGAGCGGAAGCGCTCCGGCATTGCGATCTCCCTCTTGGCTTCGCTAACAAGCTTGGCCGAGCGACGAAATTGTCCTCGCCTTGAAAGTACTTGTCAACAGAAAAATAATTAGCCCAAGGTGGTCCTTGCCCAGCCTGCGTCGGAGAGGTTCCTCAGGTTGGGCGTCATGGGGAAAGGCGCAGCCTTTCGTATCTGTTCGGTGAACCCACCTTCCGTGGTTAAAGTCTCTGCCTGATAATTCCTCGACAGTTGATCTGCGAGACTACATGCGCGAAGCGTGCATGTAATAGCCCTCAGTGGAGGTGCGGGATGAGCAGCAGAGAAAAGGGTGATGCCGAGAAGGCACGTTACTGGCAGAGGACGATCCGCGAGGCGGCAACTCCTCTCTCTGCAAGAATGCCTCTCTGAGATTGAAACGGGCAGTCTCTTCACCCCCTAAGCTGCGTTCCGAACGGCCGCCCTCCGCCCGCTGCTACTCGTCATCGCCCACACATGTTGCCTGGGTTCGCCGGACGGATACGCTTTTCCGCATAGAACCGCCGGCACCGCCCCTCCACGAACTCGTCGAAGCGTTTTTCTCCCAGCCGTTGGTTCAAGCGCTGATAGAACGGATGACTTGCGCCCTTGGCCAGCGAAGCCTGCGGAATCCACATCTCCTCTTGCTGCTCTTGATCCTTCCGTGGCCCCATCGCCGTGTCGGCATTATAGAGTAAGACCACTATCTTGCAATACCTATTAACAGATTACCGTACTTGTGCTGGAGGCGAGATCCCTACCGTAAGATCTTTGTTGGGCTGCCTTTTTACCACGGCCTGCTAGGGGTTAGCGATTAGCCCTGACACCCGACACCTGACACCCGACCTAATCCCTAATCCCGAATGCCCAATCCCTGATGCCTAATCCCTAATCCCTGACACTTAGTACGTCCGTACTATGGACGGCCGCATGGAATGGAGGTAACTAACGAGGTGGCGGGTGATGCCATCTTACCGATGATCTGAAGGGGCTTGTAGGAAAGCGAATGTGGACGGCAAAAACCCGGGCCGGAGCACTGCCGATACAGCTCTAATGATTTGTCGCCAGCCGCCGCAGCCAGGGCTTGACGTTTGAAAGAGAATGGGCCGATCCGATCCGAAGTGCTATCTTTCCGGAAAAAATGCCGATTACTCCTTTGTGGACGCTTGCACCGCATCGCCCGATCCGCCTTCCGTCGCTCACGGAAAGCGAATATGGACGGCAAGAACTCGACCCGGAAGTGGTAGCACGCGTACGCGGGAGGCATCTCCGATGAAAACCAGAGCAGCGCAACGACGAACCGTGAGCGCAGTGATTCTCTCCATGGCCTGCATCGCACTTGCCCTAAGCATCAAGGATAATGCCAATGGGGACCCGCAGGCGGTGAGCCTCTCCAGGACAGGTACGCACACCGCTGCTACGGTCAGCCTGTCACCCGCCAGCCTTGCCTTCGGCAACCAGTCCGTAGGTGCGGCCAGTGCAGTTCAGACCGTCACGCTGAGCAATACGGGCAACGCCGCCTTGAGTATCACCAGCCTTACGGTCAAGGGTACCAATGGCAGCAGCTTTGCCCAGGCCAACACCTGCGGCAGTTCGGTGGCGGCCGGCGCCACCTGCACCGTCAGCGTGAAGTTCGCGCCTTCGGCCACTGGCAGCAGCACGGCCTCGCTGAGCATCACGGACAATGCCAGTGGCAGCCCGCAGACCGTGAGCCTCTCCGGCACGGGCAATAATCCGGTTCCCACGCTGACCAGCCTGTCGCCAGCCTCGGCGGTAGCGGGGGCGGCGGCGCAGACCCTGACCCTGACAGGAAAGAACTTTCTCTCGAGCTCGACGGTGACTTACAACGGGGTGGGACACACGGCGACGTTCGTGAGCGCGACGCAGTTGACGATTTCTCTGAGCGCCACGGACCAGGCGAAGGCGGGAAGTTACGCCGTAGCGGTGACGAACCCTGCGCCGGGCGGGGGAGCCTCGAGCCCGCTGAACCTCACAGTTGCGAGCCCTATCGTCAGTCTCTCACCCACCAGTTTGGCTTTTGGTAACGAACCCGCCGATATGACCAGTACGGCGCAGAGCGTCACCCTGGGCAACACCGGCAACGCTGCCTTGAGCATTACCAGCCTGGCGCTCGCGGGCGCCAATGCGAGCGACTTTGCTCAGACCAATACCTGCGGCAGTTCGCTGGCGGCCAGCGCCACCTGCACGATCGTCGTGATGTTCACGCCTTCCGTCGTCAGGACAGAGGCGGCCTCACTGAGCATCTCGGACAATTCCAGCGGCAGCCCGCAGACGGTGCCCCTGTCTGGCGCAGGAACGCACGACGTGTTGCTATCCTGGGCCGCCAGCTCAACTCCCGGCGCAGTTGGGTACGATGTTTACCGTGGAACTACCTCGGGTAAGGAGGGCGCGACGCCACTGAATTCCTTGCCTATTAACGGAACCACGTATACCGACGCCAACGTGCAAGCAGGGCAGACGTACTACTATGTGGTTACAGCCGTGGCGTCTGACGATTCCACCCAGAGTGCGAACTCGAATGAAGTTTCAGCTACCGTACCCTCACCCTAATGCAACAATATGAAGAAATTGCCCTGATCGGCGGAAGGCTTCAAGCCGCTCGTAACGGCGGTGTAGTCTGCCAACTTCCGAAATCTCCACCCCGGCACCCAGTTCGGGCGATTCATTCGCCCGTGGTTCCGCAGCATCCTTAGCCAATGCCAGATGAGTCAGCGAATGTAGGTGATACTGTGTGGTCAGCGAGCTTCGTCGGGAACTTAAAAGGTGTCTGCATAATACGCGGGTGGTTCGGCTCGCTTCTTTGCGTCGGCCTCACTGCGCCCCTTGCAATGTTCTCGGCAATAATCTTTTGGTAGCGCTCCTCAAAGACATCGGAGCATCGTTCAATGAAAAGTACCCCGAAAGTCTATTCCTTGAACTCGGAAGCATCCATCTTTCCCACGCAGGATGTCGGCTACGGCAAAGAGATGCCTTTCGAGCTGTCAAAGTGTGAGTTTACGCATGATTCGTGCTTTGAGAAGAAATGGTCATCGTTGGTGAAGTCCGCTATCGCCGTATCATCCGGCGAATTTGTGGAGTAAGCGCAAGGTAAAGGTAGGCATGGCACACGCTGTCAGTCTAAACCGGCCACGTGGTCTTGGCAAAAATGCAGCGGTTGCGGCTGGGAATCATACAAAAAAGGCAGGCGTGTAAGGCCTGCCTTGGATGTAGCTTTGTCGCCACCTGCTTACCGTTTGGGTGTGGCAGACAGTTGCGGTTTGGAGTGGTTTTTCTCTTTCGGGGATTTCTTCGCGAGTCTCTCCCTTACCTCCTGGAGAACTTTCCCGGTGTTGACCTTGTAGTGCGCGGCTTCCTTGGCGAGCGTCGAGTCCTTGGGGAGCGTCGCGCTCGAAAGGTACGACGGAAAGCAGAGGTCAGAGGCAAGGGCGCAGACCATGAGGAATCTTCCGATCTCCGCCGTGGTCATGGCTTCGAGCTTCGCGATGGTGGCCTTCGGATAATCGACGCAACCACCGTTCGATGCTTTGGTTTTTGCCTCTTCCCACGCAAAGAATTTGAAGATGCGGTGCTGGCTGTCGTAGCCCAATTGCTCAAAGTACCGGAGGGCCATTAGGCTAAGCTCGTGGCGGGACAGCTGGCCGGGCACGCGCTTATAGACTTCCTCGAGCAGCCGCTTTCGGAATTCCTGCTGGATGCGCAGTTCCGCGGCCTGCTTTTTCCGTTCGGCCTTATCTTCGGGGCTGAGACCGACCGCGTGCACCGCGTGCGTCTTGCATTTCGGGTTGGTACAGACGTGGAGCTTTGTCCCGGCGCGGGTTCCCTCGACCACTACCGCAGCGGCGGTGTCCGGGCAGTCGCCCGCCTGCGCGTCGTGGTAGTCGGGCCGGTAAATGACGCCCGCCAAGGGTTTCTGACCATAGAACAGATGCGAGTCCGAAACCCTGACCGGCTTCTCACCCGACTGCTGCACTTCCTTGAGGCGAAGCTCCACCAGGGTGTCTTTCTTCTTGCGAAAGCATTCCCGGTCGGTGCAGATGTCAGGCCGCTTGATCGCGTCGGCGAAGAGCAACGGGTTGCTCCCCGAGCGCTTGGGGCAAGTCGTGCAAGGCCCGGCGGCGGGAAGCAGGTTCGGGTCGTTCACGTCGAAGGGGGCCTGAGCGAGACTGAGGAGGATTTCTCGTTGAATCCAGTCCCGCAGCTCGCGAACCCCGATGGGGCGTGGGTCCTTGTCTTTGAGGATTGCGGCGGTCGTACGATGCCCCGGAAAACATTCGCTTAAAGCCCACTCCTGGTCTTTCGGTTGGAGCCGGGCAATTTCTATCGCGTGGCCTGCGGTGAGCTTGCCATCGTAGAACGCTTTTTGAAGGTTCGGAGTCAGTTCCGCGAGTTTCAGGCGGCCGTAAACGTACTTCGGGGAACGGCCCACTTTGGCGGCGATGGTTTCCACGGTGTACAGGGCGGGGTCCTGTTGGATGAGCGCCTTGTAGCCCAGGGCCTCATCGAGCTCGTGAACGTTTTCACGTTGCACGTTCTCAATGACGGCGAGTTCCAGAGCTTCCGCATCGCTCAGGTTCATGATGCGGGCGGGAATCGTTTCCCGGCCCGCCTCTTTCGAGGCGCGCCAGCGGCGTTCTCCACAGACAAGTTCGAACCCGGCGCTATCGAACGGACGAACGAGGATCGGCTGGAGAACTCCCCGAACACGAATGTTCGCGGCGAGGTCGGCGAGGGCCGCCCGGTCCATCCGGCGGCGCGGGTTATTTTTCGAAGGTTTGATGTGGGCGAGGCTGATCTCCTGGACGAGGACGTTATCAGCCAGTTTGATCGGCGTTACCAGAGTTTCAACAGTACTCATGGTGCTTCATCTCCTTTGGATTGGGTTTGGGATAGGTCGTGCGGGATAGAAAAAGGCCGTTTTACTCAGGGGGATCACGGCCAACCCGTTCGTCAGGCTCGCTACCGCCGGACTGCTTCCAGGAAGGGGCCGAGTTTGGCGGTGGCCTTGAATTGCGGGATCGGATCGAGTTCCTTGAAGGCGGACGTGAAGGCGTTCGAGAGGCTCCAGAGGGTGCGCGGGGCAAACTCCGGGAACTGGGGATTGAAGTACAGGTCGTGGACCCGCCGGGCCAGGTGGCGGGGCGCTTCGAGCTCACCTTCGATGAAGGCCCGGTAGATGACCATCTTGGCGTGGGTTTCGGGCAGTTGGAGTTCCTGCCACGCTTCCACCTGGCGCCGCATGGGTTCGAAATTGCGCTGCATCCGGTCGACGCCCACGGAAATGGCGTCAATCAGGCTGAAGTGCTTCGAGTGTTTGGCAAGCACGGGCGTAAAACCGCCGTAGAAGGCCATGTTGTCGCAGACGAACACGCGGTAGCCGACCGTCATGGCGAGCCGCATGGACTTGTCATTGGCATTGCGGACGCCGATGGAAAACCGGCAGCCCACAAAGCTGGTTTCAAGGTCGAGGACGCCGAACATCTTCATGCCATCGTTTGACACGGCGAACTCGTCGCGGACCACGCCGATGTTGCGGAAGCCCAGGGTTTCAACGAGGGCCTGCACAATCTCGTAATGAGGGACCGGTCTGTGCGTGGGGGTTGCTTCCGGGGTCGGAATCACTTTCAGTTCTTCGCGGCTTAGCTTTTGTGCGCCGCAAGAGGCGAGAAGGGTAGATGGTTCCATAGTATTCTCCTTGTCAAGGTGCGATTCGGGCTTGAGAGCCCGCAGCGGGAGGAAAGGGCGGGCGCGCTTCCTTTCCTCCCGCTGCGGATCTTCAAGTGTGGCGGTTGGCGATCCGCGGGCGGGCGGTCTCGGCATGGCGCAGGCTGCGGAAGTAGGTGAGGCCGAGGGCAACGGCATCGAAGATGCTCATGCGGCTGTCCTCG
>Ga0326728_10025435_pt1 | contig 10598 bp, 9 predicted proteins | sample MB3enrmetagenome_FD_207602 | JGI IMG/M metagenome (GOLD analysis project Ga0326728, IMG submission 207602) | Lab enriched peat soil microbial communities from McLean, Ithaca, NY, United States - MB31MN | ecosystem: Environmental > Terrestrial > Soil > Wetlands > Peat | place: USA: New York...
CATCATGAGAGCGTCCGATTTGCACCGTGTCTTTAAATTCAAAAGCCCTTCTTTTCAGGACCTGCAGCAGTTTCTCGATATCCTCGAGAAGAAGGTCGGATGCTTCCTTAAGGAGAAGCCCAAAAGCCGTGTCCAACACGTCAGAGGATGTCAGCCCTTCATGAATAAAACGGCTCGAAGGCCCCACCATTTCTGCGACGTTTGTAAGAAATGCAATGACATCGTGTTGAGTCTCGCGCTCGATCTCTTCGATCCTGTCAATGTCGAAACCAGCCTTCTCCTTGATGTTACAATAGTCTCCATCCGGAATGCCGCCCTTTTCGAAGAGCACATCACAAACCGCGACCTCGACATCGAGCCATTTGCGGTACTTATTCTCAAGATTCCAAATTCGGCCCATTTCCGGCCGTGTGTAACGCTCGATCATTTCTTCTCCCCCGATGGAAATTTTGTGCGAACGGTCCGCGCCTCGCGCGATTGTCCATGAGGAACTTTTAGCAACCGTTCTTATTTTTCTCAGTGAGCCAGAATAGTTCAAAACCAGGCGAAACTCAAAAAGGAACTGTGATAGTGCCCTATCTCGGCGCCCATATGTCTATTGCCGGCGGAATACATCTTGCCTTCGACCGCCTCAGTCAAATCCACGGTGAAGCCCTCCAGATCTTCACTGCCAACCACAGGAGATGGCGAGTCAACAAGCTTGACGCCGCAGAGATAGAACTCTTCCAATCCGGATGGCAGGAAAACGGGCGGCCCCCGGTCGCGGCCCACGATATTTATCTTATCAATCTCGCCGCAAAAGACGAACCGGTCCTTTCCATGTCGATTGCCGCTTTTGCTGAAGAGCTCCGGCGTTGCGAAGACCTCGGGATACCATATCTGATAATGCATCCGGGCGCCCATCTCGGTGAAGGGATCGAAGCCGGTCTGGTTCGTTTCGTAGAAAATCTTGATTTTGCGATAGAGACTTCCGGAGTCGAGTCGGTTTCAGTGCTCATCGAAAATACAGCCGGTCAGGGATCGAGCCTCGGATCCACCTTCGAGGAAATCGGCTTCATTTTGGGAAACTCCCGATACGGTAAGACAATGGGAGTATGCTACGATACCTCTCACGGGTTTGCAGCCGGATATGATATGCGGGACGCAGAAGCATACGCCCTCACACTTCTAAAATTTGACCAAACGATCGGCATCGACCGGCTCAGGTTCTTTCATCTGAATGATTCCAAGCGGGAACTCGGCGCTCGTGTCGACAGGCACGAGCATATCGGAAAGGGAAAAATCGGCCTGAAAGGATTCGACCTTCTTTTGAACGACTCCAGGTTTCAGGATAGCCCCATGGTGCTGGAGACCCCTAAGGGCAAGGACCTCAAAGAAGATATGGTTAATATCAGTATACTGCGGTCACTTCTTAGAAAGAGGCAGCAAAAGAAGTGAACGGCAAGCGAGGAGGAGAAAAAGAAGAAGAGCGCACGCCAAGAGGGATAGACACTGCGATACTGAGAAAAAACATTTGTCGTCGTGTCTATCCGTCTCGGTTTTTCCTGCTCCTCGCTTCTCGCTCTACTCTTTCAAATATTTTTCAAGCGTATTGACCACAAGACCCGGAATCCTTGTGCCGACATCCGTTATGAAAAGAGGAGTAGAATCCACTCCAATGTCCCCGGCGATCTCTTTATGCCTGGCAAGCATTTTTTCGCCCGCCTCACATTTCTTTCCTTCCAGCTCCTGGTCGGACAAAGTACGTTCGATATCGGCTTCATGATTCTTCCCGCAAAGAATCTTCACTGATTTCTCAGGAGAATTGGGATGCATTGGAAGAGGGAAGAAAAACATGTAGAGGGTATAGTTGTTCTGGGTTTTAAGCCATTCGTAGGCCTTTCTGCAATATGGACAATCGACGTCATAAAAAACGATGAGCTTTTTGGCGCCGTTGCCTTTCTTGATCTCAACAGCGTCCTTCAAGGGCAGCTTGGCGAGGTCCACGCGATTAACTTCGTCATGTCGCGCCTGGGTGAGGTTAACTTTATCTTTGGTGATAAGGTTTCCTCCTGCAATCAGGTATGCCCCGTCCTTCGTGACATAGTAAACGCCGTTTCCCCTGCCGGGCTCCTTTACTATAAGTTCGTAGAGACTGCCAATATCCCTAGCCTCCAACACTTCCATCTGAGGAGGGAAAACATCTTTAACGACTGGAAGATCTTTCACCTCTTTAAGCACGTCTGCGGCGAACAGGGCGCCGGGGACCATTAAACCGGCCAGCACAACTAGAGCAAGTATTTTCTTCATAGGATCCTTTCCATGGTGGACGCGGGCGCTCCAAGCCCCGCCTCGTTGAGATTTATATTCGCTTTGTGAAGCCAAGCACGATGCCGACCCTTAAAACGAAAAAAACAAGTATAGCAACGGGGAGAGCGAAATGCCATCAATTCATTGAGTTTTTTATCGCTGGCGAATAATGTCTGGCTACAAAGTGCAAATCGTCGAGCTTCGTTAGACGTCGTCGAGATTGCTATCATGATGACGCGCCCGCAGCCCACTCTGATGATGATTTTGGCTTTTCAAAAGGCGCGAAAAGCAATAGGAAAGAGAAGGATTAAAAAAAATAACCCAAACGCTTAGGTTTATGGTATAATGCCTACCGTTGACACGATTGGTGGTCTGCGTGTTGTGATCTATCCGAACGATCATAGGCCAGCCCACGTTCATGTTCTCGGGAAGGACTGTGAAGCCGTTTTTAAGCTTAATTGCCCGGATGGGACGCCGGAATTGCGTGAAAACTAGAAGTTCCCGGAGAGTGAGCTTTCGAAAATCAAGGCGGCTCTCAAGGAAAAAACAGCGCACTTGTGCGCCGAATGGAGCAGGATTCATGACCGACCATAAAGATGAATTCGAAGCGGCAAACGCCCGCGCCGCGGCGCGGCTGGAAAAAACGCCAACGGCCACAGCGGCGCATTATGACCGGCGCCTCGGCCGCGTGATAATCGACCTCAGCACGGGCCTGTCGATTATGTTCAAGCCGCAAGAGGCTCAAGGTCTCGAAGAAGCCAACGCGGAACAGCTTTCCGAAATTGAAATTTCCCCGTCAGGCCTAGGCCTCCATTTCCCGGCCCTCGATGCCGATCTTTACCTGCCTGGTCTTCTTGAGGGCTTCATGGGATCGCAAAAATGGATGGCCGCGCTGTTGGGCAAGACGGGCGGAAGTTCAACCTCAACGGCAAAAACCGCCGCTTCGCGGACGAACGGCAAGCTGGGCGGGCGACCCAAGAAACATAAACCGCATGTTGCTGACTTGGCATAAAGCGCATCGGCAACATGCCACCCCGCTTCGCGTCCGCTTTGATTCCGGCGCCTTCCATATAGGCCTGCAGGTACTCGTTAAGGATGTGGTGACAGGGCATTTCATGGCGCTTTCCGCCTTTTTCGTGCATTGCAAACCCAGGTGCGGCGGCCCTTGACATAGACCGCCCGAAACGCTCATCCGGATCCCGGCGCCGACATGCGCAAAGGTATAGACCATGATGCCGATCAGCGCCCGATGGCGCATGTCGACCGGGGAGCCGGCCTCGATTGCTCCCAGCAACTCGCGCCTCGTCGACCGCGAGAACCGGCGTTTTGCCTTTCTTGACCACATGCTTTGGCCCTCGGACCGAGCTTGTCGGGTTGGCCGGCATCACTGGCTTACAACCAGCCAGTCGAAAAGCATCCGGATAGCCGCTAGCTGGAGCTTCACCGAGGGCGCCGCGATAATTTTACCCCGGTCCACGACATAGTCCGCCACATGCAACGCCCGAACTTGGCCCAGGTCCTTAATGCCGTGATCTTCGCACCAGGCGGCGAAGGCGCCGCTTGGCCGCGCAAAGACGGCAGGCAATAATGCCAACGCCCGGCATAGCTACGGATCAATTTCTCCGGCGCCCCAGCTCGGATTTCACCCAGACTGCGTCGCCTTCGAATGTCAACTTCTCTGAATGCCAGGCGACCAAGGTCCCCCGGTGTCCGATGCTCGTCACGGCAGAGTCGGGCAATTCACGCTGAAGCAGATCGTAGAGGCCTGCCTCAGTCTTTTCATCTACGGACGCCGTCGCCTCGTCAAGAAATATAAAGTCCGGCCTGGCGAGCAAGACCCTTGCAAAAGCGATACGCTGCTGTTCGCCAAGAGATAGCGCCTGGGACCAGTTTTCATTTTTCTCCAGTGAAGCAGCGAGGCGCCCGAGCCCGCATTTCTCCAACACATTTTCCAGGTCTTCCGGCTTGTAGCCGTTCGGATGCGGGTAACACAGAGCGGTGCGCAGGGTCCCGAGAGGCAGGTATGGTTTTTGGGGCATAAACATTATGGAAGCAGACTCAGGCAAATAAATGGCGCCGTGACAAAAAGGCCAGATGCCGGCCAGAGACCTCATCAGAGTACTCTTTCCACAACCGGAGGGACCTGTGATAAGAAGATGCGCCCCGGGCGCTATATTCAGGTCGAGATCTCTAACCAGGACCATGCCGTTTGGCAGGGAAACCATCAAGGAATCGGCCTTCATGGCCCTTCCGGAACTCTTGATACGCTTGGCGCCCTGTTGGGACTCATCCACATGTCGCAGCATTTCCATTGTCCGGGTGAAGCCCCCCAGACGGTCAATGACGGCATGCCATCTGGCTATTGTCGTATAACTTGTGACAAGGTATGAAAGCGCTCCATGTACTGCTGCGAATGCGCCTACCGTCTGCATTAGTCCCCCGAGATGCATTTCCCCGGCAAAAAACTGCGGCGCGGCCATTAACACGGGAAATATTACCGCTGCCTGACTGTAGCTGTTGGTCAACCATGAAAGGCGTTTTCGCCGCCTCATTATCTTCCAGAAGTTATCCATAAGAATATTGAAGTGGTTTCGCAGATGGGCGTCCTCCTGTTTCTCGCCTCCGTATAGCGCTATGGCTTCGCTGTTCTCGCGAACCCTGACCATGCCGAAACGAAAATCAGCCTCGAATCTTTGCTGGTTGAAATTGAGCAGAACAAGAGGGTTTCCGATTTTCATCGTCAGCCAGGTGCCCAGGAGGGAATAAAACAGAGCCGCCCAGACCATGTATCCCGGAATATTGATCACGGTCTTATAGCCGAGATTAATGGTGAGCTTTCCGGACAACAACCACAGGATGCCAAGGAAAGATAACAGCGTAGCCGCAGAATTCAAAAGGTTGGTCCCAAGGTCGATAGTCAGCTCGGTATAAGAATTAATATCTTCGCTTATGCGCTGATCGGGGTTGTCGGTCATGGAGGCGGTAAAATTAATTCGATAGTAAGCCTGGCGGGTGAACCAGGAGCCCAGGTATCTGTCCGTCAGCCATTTTCTCCATCGGATTTGCAGCATTTGACTGAGGTAGACCATATAAACGGCTTGGGCTATGTATGCGCCGGCGAGCAGGCAAAATTGAACGATTTCGCCAAGAAATGCCTTTTTGTCGAGGGTCTGGAGAACGTCGTAGAATTCCCTCATCCATTGGTTTACCAGCACTTGGATGTAGACCATTCCAAGGTTCAACACTATTATTGCCGCAAGCAGCGTGAAGGCTTTGAATTTTTCTTCGGACCTGAAATAAGGAAACGAAAGGTCTCTTAAGTTGTGCAGAAGCTCAGGCATCATGGCGACATTCCATATAGGTGAATTTCCATTAGCTGCAGGGCGCCGGACATTTTGTCATTGCACGGTAATGCCGGATCGATCCATGTGCCAAGACCGCGTTGGTCTTAGGCCGTCGCCCGAACTCATTCAACGAGTTTGCGGAAACGTATGTCCGAAATTAAGACTTCCCATACGAAAATTCGAGTAAATTCCGGAAGCATTTTGCGCTTCCCGAAGACCGAACCGGCGCTCAAGATTTCAGGAACAAAACGGTCGATGTGGCTGCAAACCGAGACAGTGGTTATTTTCAGGTAGTCTGGTGTTTTGCTGGAGAAAGACAAACAACCGGTGACTGTTCGCCCTACTGTCGAACCAGGACGGATCTCCAAAGAAAATCCCTACGATAGGGATTACGGGAAGAAGCCCGTCACATTGGTCTCGGCCACGCTTCTGGTCATTGCCAATATGATCGGGACCGGTGTTTTCACTACGCTCGGTCTTCAGTTGAGCGGCGTTCCCTCCATTCCAGGGGTGCTGTTGTTGTGGATCGCAGGCGGAGCAAGCGCCTTTTGCGGAGCGCTGGCCTACGGAGAATTGGGGGCCATGATGCCCCGGTCCGGAGGTGAATATGCCTATTTAAGCAAAATCTACCATCCTGCCGCCGGCTTTCTTTCGGGATGCGTTTCCATAGTGGCCGGCTTCGGCGCCCCGATAGCTCTCGCCGCTATCGCCCTGGGCCACTACACGCAGGCTCTTTTTCCATGGTTCCACAAGACGGCGGCCGGCGTAATTGCAATTGGTTTTCTCACACTTGTGCATTTGGTTGACGTGCGCCTTGGCTGCCAGTTTCAGAATGTTTTCACAGCAGGCAAGATCTTACTCATCGGCGCCTTCGTGGCCGCCGGTCTTCTTACCGCACACCCCCAACATATCGTACTTTGGCAGGGAAACGAGGCTCGAACGATCCTGAGCCCGGCCTTTGCCGTCGGGCTTGTATACGTTTCCTATGCTTATTCGGGCTGGAATGCGTCGGTTTATGTCGCAGGTGAAATCCCCAAGCCTGAGAGAAACATCCCCGTTTCTCTCTTTCTGGGAACGCTTTTTGTCTCGGCATGCTACGTTCTGCTCAACTTCGTCTTTTTGTACACTGTCCCGGTCAGCGAACTTACAGGGAAGATCGACGTCGCATTCCTGTCGGCTGAGGCCGTCTTTGGGGGTATGGGCGCCAGGATTGTCACCCTGCTGATATGTTTGGCCCTCATTTCCACTCTCAGCTCCATGATCATGGTGGGACCCCGGGTGACCCAGGCCATGGGCGAGGACATCAGTACTCTGAAGGTGTTTGCCAAAAGAAATAAAAGCGGTTCACCCGTCTACGCCTTGCTCCTTCAGTCTTCAGTCGCCCTGCTTCTGGCGACGGCTTCGGCATTTAACGCCATATTGACGTATGTGGGTTTTACCCTGACGCTGTTCACCTTCATGACTGTGTTGGGGATATTTATCCTGCGCGTAAGAAAGCCCGGCGTCAACAGGCCTTTCAAAATGTGGGGTTATCCCGTAACGCCGGCATTTTTTCTGCTGCTAAACGGCTGGATGCTTTGCTACCTGCTGATTCAGCGGCCCATTCCTTCTTCAGTCGGTCTTTTGACCGTAGGATCGATGCTGCTGCTGTATCTTCTGTTGGCGAGATTCTCAAATGACAAGGTAAAAAAATGACAATCCAAAAAAATTACTTTTCGAAAAACGCAATTATTCTCATTTTTTTTATTCTCTTTCTCTTTTCAAGTAACATTTGCCGGTCCGAGTCCGCGGCCGGTGAAAGCTCACCGCAGCCAGGCGGGCCCTCGGGACCCCAGGCAGATTATCAGCGATACGCCGATCTTATCGCAGGCGTTCGCAGTTCACATGGCGCCTTTGCCTCATTTGAAAGAAGACCCGCCTGGGCTGAATTCGCCAAGTTCTTCGACCAGAGCTGGAATAAACACGAGAAGAAGCAATTGGCGCCCATGAAAGAGTGGGCGGCTCACGAGCTTGCCGATCCAATTTCTTCGGGGCTTTCCGTATTTTATCCATTCAGCGGACCGGACTTCATCAACCCGTTCACCCTCTTCCCGAATGCAAGGACCTATATCCTGACGGCTCTGGAACCTATCGGTGATATCCCCCGTTTCGAAACCATGACCGAGAAAGATTTCAATCTCTTTTTCGCGGAGCTCCGGCAATCGCTTCACGACCTTCTCAGCTTCGACTATTTCATCAGCGCACATATGCATGCAGCCATGGAAAGCGAAGAACTCAAAGGCGTTCTTCCCATCATTTTGTTCTTCATGGCCAGAGAAAGGCTCCGCATTCTCGATGTCGACTATTGGTTCATGGAGCCGGACGGGACGATTCGGAAAGTCCCTGCGCTGGACGGGCACGAGCCCGATTCAGGCGCGGCCATTCCAGGTGTGCGAATTCTTTTTGAAAACCCCGACTCTCCAGGGAACAGATCCCGGACTCTTTACTACTTCCGGCTGAATCTCTATAATGGCTCGTTTCCAAAAAAAGTTCATTTTATCTCTTTTTTGAAGAACCTTGGGCCATTTATAACTTTTATGAAATCAGCTTCTTATGTGATGTTCGATCCGCGCCTCGGGGCCGCAAGAGACTTCGTCCTCGATCAGAGCCGTTATGTTCTTCAGGAAGATTCGGGAATTCCGTTCAGGTATTTTGACCCTTCGGTCTGGGCCCTGCAATTTTACGGCACTTACGCTAAGCCTATATCCATTTTCAAAGAAGACTACCAGGCGGATTTGGCGGAGTCATACCAAGCCGGCAGGAATATCAGACGCCTGCCCTTCGGGATAGGCTATCATTTCCGGCCGGGTACGGCCAACTTGCTGCTCGCATCCAAGAAATGACCGCGGGAAGGTATAATCTTTTCTTCGGTAGAGATGGCGAAGAGACACGAAATGAGAATTTTCATCGCAGCCTTTATAGCCGCCATGATTTGGCAACTTCCGGCCGGCATTTGTAAATGCGCGGTTTCGCCGGAGCTTCCTTTGCACAGATCGAGCGGTCCGTGGTGTTCTCTTGAAACGCTATGGGACAAGGGACTTCAGGAAGAATTGGACTGCAGTCTCAAAAACAACGAATGCTGGCGCCTGCTTATCGAAAAGAGGAAAATGGCGGTAGGGGTTGTCGACCTTTCCGACCCGGATGCTATACGATTTGCCAGGGTGAACGGAGATGCAATGATGTATGCCGCCAGTTTACCCAAAATAGCTATCTGTCTTGCCGCTTTCCAGGCCTTCGAAGACGGCGCGCTCTGTAAGACCCCCTGGGTGCAGCGTGAGTTGACCGATATGATACGAGTCTCCAGCAATGAGGCGGCATCCCGGATGATCGACCTCGTTGGCCTCCAAAAGATCCAGGCCGTCATCATGGACCCGCGTTATCGATTCTATGATCCTCAAAAGGGAGGAGGAATCTGGGTGGGGGCGCGCTATGGGCGCGGAGGAGAGCGCATACTCGAACCTGTCAAGGGGTTGTCTCATGCTGCGACCGTCACACAGGTCTGTCGCTTTTACTATGGGCTGGCAACCGGGACATTGATAAACCCCGAATGCTCGCGGCAAATGCTGGAAATCTTCTCGTCCCCCGGTCTGCACGACAAATTTGTAAGCGTCATGGAAGAAAAGGTCCCCCTGAACCGTCTGTACCGAAAGTCCGGAGAATGGAGCGTATGGCACTCGGATTCGATCCTGGTTTGGGATCGGGAGTGGCGCCGATACATCCTTGTCGCCATGGTGGAGGACAGGCGGGGAGAGGATGTTTTGAAGGGACTCGTCCCGGTGGTGGAGGAAATCCTCAATCCCGGGAAACCATAGCCGCCCCGATCGGTCAATCCGGATAGATTTTATCGCTAAGTTCGTAATGCATCGTTTATTGCAATTGGATTCGACGCCATTCTAGCTAAGGTTTTACTTTAGTTATCCGACATCTTTTCCGACTATATCTGCGGGAGCCTTATGCTCCTTCCGAGAGCCGTGAGTAGGGCCAAGAGTGGCTCCTTCCTTCTCGGCTCTCACAATTTTTAGGGACCGCTACCTTCCGCGTGGAGACGCGAAATTCCTCATCATGCCGTTTCGAAATTGCCGGCAAAGCGCATCGGAGGTCAGGTGGGGAAATAGCTTTCCTTCCGGACTTACTCCGTAAATAGTTCCATCCCGAAGAAAAATAGAAAGCAACGCTTTGCCGACTGCACGCCTCTTGGCCTTATGCGTGTGGACGCCGTACTCGGCCTCGGATACCGGTAATTTCTCGGGAAATGTTTTAGCCCTCTCTTCTACGGCAAGTCTCAACACCTCTTCCCTCTCCGCCGGCTCAAGCGATTTAAAAAAATTCAGCACCCTCCCCAGCCTGAGCAGCGTAACCGAATCCTTCCTCGTAGTCCTGTGGGATATCGGCAGAGCCGTTGACCGCATTTGAGAAAGCGCCTGAGGGAGTAACCCGAGAGCGGCGCACTTTTTAAAATCCGAGCTGCCCGGGGCCGGATAGAAAATGGATACGCCCGCAATCGCGCTCTGGCCCGCCAGGTAGAGCAGGTCGGCGACGGAGTCTTGCGGGTCCTGACCGGGAGCGCCAACGATGATGTAAGCAATCGCGTCGAGCCCATATTGCCGCGCCCATAGAAGCGATTTTTCAAATTCCTCACGAACGTCCGGCCGTTTGAATCTTTTCAGTTGTTCGCGGCAGGTGGTGCAAAGCGAAAGGTTGAGGGCTGTAAAACCGGCGGCTTTCATTGCGCAAACCACTTCTTCGTCCAGGGTCGGCGGGAAAAGACCGTTCATCGCCCTGAGTTCCAAACCTTTGCCCTGGAACTGCAGCCTGATTTCATTCAGTAGAGCGAGAAACCACTCTTTCCCGTACGAAATGTTTTCATCTTCAAAATCAATGAAACGCACCCCTGCACCAAAGACGGCGTTTTTCATCTCATCGATG
>Ga0326728_10025439_pt1 | contig 10597 bp, 5 predicted proteins | sample MB3enrmetagenome_FD_207602 | JGI IMG/M metagenome (GOLD analysis project Ga0326728, IMG submission 207602) | Lab enriched peat soil microbial communities from McLean, Ithaca, NY, United States - MB31MN | ecosystem: Environmental > Terrestrial > Soil > Wetlands > Peat | place: USA: New York...
ATCGTCCTGTTCCTCCCCAACGCGTCATCGAACTTCGCAAGGATCAATGACGATCAAGGAGTTTCAGGACGATGCCCCCTTTTCAACTGCTTCCAACTGAGCTTTTCGGGCTGAGTTCGCAGTGAGTTTTTTTCTTTCTCCCCTTCGTGTTGCTAATCTCGACCTGCGAAAGGCAGGTCAATTGCGATTCAAAAGCATCTTCGTGACGGGCACCGACACCGGGGTTGGTAAGACCACGGTATCGGCCGGCATCGCGGCCGCTCTACGTGCGCGGGGCTGGAGCGTCGGGGTATGCAAGCCGGTGGAAACCGATTGCCGCGTTGGAGCGGGTGGGGAGCTTGTCCTGGCGGACGCGAGCGTTCTCAAATTCTTCTCGGGCTGTCGCTCTGATTTGAAGACGATTTGTCCCTACGCCCTCCAGCAACCCCTTGCGCCGCTCGTCGCTGCGGAGCGGGAAGAGGTCAGCATCGATCTGGAACGCTTGGTCCGCTGTTGCGAGAGCGTGGCCGCCGTTCACGACCTCACGTTGATTGAAGGCGCTGGGGGACTGCTCGTACCGATTACGGCCGAGGCCACTTACGCCGACTTCGCCAAGAGCCTTGGCGCGCCCGCAGTGGTTGTCGTCGGCTCACGGCTCGGCGCCATCAACCACGCTCTACTGACGATTCGGTACGCGGAGGCCATCGGGCTGCGCATCCTTGGATACGTGGTGAATTTCCTGCGCGCGGAGAGCGACGAGGCGGCGCGCTCCAACGTGGAGGTCCTTGCCCGGTTGGCGGGTCCTGCCCTTGGTGTCGTGCCCTACCTGAGTGAGATCAGCGCGACAGAGTCGGTGCGGCAGCGGCTCGCTGACAGCTTTGCTGCGAACGTGCGGCTCGACGACTTACTTGTTCCGGCTTGAGACCTGGGCGGCTGCCAGGGCCGCCTGGTAGACGAGCTTGATCGGCACGTTGTTGTGCTGCGCCAGCCTTTTGCAGTCCTCGTATTCCGGCGCGATGTTCTCGTGGCCATCCGGGCTCCGGGCCACCTTCACCCGCATCGTCCCGTATGGCGTCGTCAGTTCCCGCGTCTCTCGCGGCAGCACAACTCGCTGCGCGGCGTAGTAGCGCAGGCCGATCGCTGAGGTCTCACACAAGATGATGCCAGCCAGACGATCGCGGTCACTCGCGCTGCAGATCACGGTAAGGAGGATCGCCGGCCGGTTCTTCTTCATGTGCACCGGCGTGAAGTAGACGTCGCGCGCGCCGGCTGCGAACAGCCGATCCATGACGTATTCGTACAGCTCGGGATTATAGTCGTCGATGTTGGTCTCGATCACGATCACGTCATCTCGTCCAGTCGATGCGACGCTTTCCCCGACGATGGCGCGCAACAGGTTCGGCCTGTCTTTCAGTGTCCGCTGTCCCGCGCCGTACCCGGTCGCCTGAATGCGGAGCGCCGGTGCGGGCTCGGGAACGGCGAAGCTCGCAACGATGGCGGCGCCGGTCGGCGTCACCAGCTCGCTCTCGCCGTCGGCGGGCCGTGTCACGAAGCCGCGCAGCAGCTCCAGCGTTGCCGGCGCGGGTACGGGCAGTGTCCCGTGTTGGGATTGCACCATTCCGGACCCGAGGGGCAGAGGCGAGACGTACACGCGTTCGGCCCCAAGCCATGCTATCCCGACCGCGGTCCCGACGATGTCGACGATGGAGTCGACCGCGCCGATCTCGTGAAATGTAACCTGATCCGGCTGCACGGCATGTATCCGGCCCTCGGCCCCGGCGAGCTTGGTGAAGATGTCGATGGCGCGCTGCTTCGCCGTCGGTTCGAGCGCGCTGCCGTCCAGCATCTGCCGAATGTCGCGGAACGAACGATGTGTCTGTCCGGCCGCGGCAACGTGCACGTCGAACTTGGTCGCGGTGATGCCGTGGACCTGCTGCGACGTCGCGGTGATCGAGTACTCGCTGAGTGGCAACTGTGAAAGCGCTTGTCGCAGATGGTCCAGTGGCAGGCCGAGCGCGAGCAGGGCGCCGACGGCCATGTCGCCGCTGATGCCGGCGAACGTGTCGAGATACAGAACCTTCATCGAACGCCCGCGTGCTTCAAGACCCTCTGCGGCAGGCACAGAGGCCCGCCGCCACCCTTGATTTCTCTGAGCATCCCGCACTGCCGGTGGCGGCAACCGTCCCTGGCTGCCGCGTCACTGGCTGCCGCGTCAATTGTAACATTCATTGTCTACCAACCCCTTGCGACGGCACAGCGCCCAGTGGCCACGGGTCACTTGGTTACGTCTGGCAGGCGCACGACGCGGTTCTCGAGGTCGGTCACGATCAGCTCGCGGGTTGCGGCGCTGTAGGCGATACCCATCGGCGTCTCGAACGCGGCGCCGCCGGCGCTCTGCCCGGCGATCGTGCGCAGGAGCTTGCCGCGGCGGTCGTAGTTGCGCACCTCCTTGGCGCCCGGCACTGTGACCCAGATCGTGCCGCGCGGGTCCAGCGTCACGTGCGGCTCCGAGTACACCTTGCTCTGCCAGCCGGGGACTGGAAACTGGCTCAAAAAACGGCCGTCGCGATTGAAGACCTGCAGCCGGCCATTGCCGTTGTCGCCCGCGTATACTTGGCCAGCCGCGTCGACCGTGATGCCCACCGGCTCGATGAAGCGTCCGGGCTCCGAGCCCTTACCACCCCACTCCGTCTCCTTCTGCCCAGCTGCCGAAAAACGCACGATGCGGTTCTGGCCCGTGTCGGCGACGAACACGGTCCCGGTGGCGTCCACCGCGATGCCGCGTGGTCCGTAAAAGCCGGCGCCCCACTGACGCAGGAACCGGCCTTCCGGCGAGAATACCTGGACGCGTTGGTTCCAGGTGTCGGCGACGAAGATCTGCCCGTCAGCGCCGACCGCAATACCGCACGGCTGCTTGAATTGGCCTGCCGCTTCGCCCAGCCCGCCCCACTGCCGCACGACGCGCAGATCACGCCCGAGTTCCTGGATGCGGTTGTTGCCGAAATCACACACGAGCACGTTGCCCTCTTTGGTGACGGCGACGCCGCGTGGCTCACGTAGCTCTCCGGCGGCAGCTTGCGTCACCGGCTCGGCTGCGGGCTGCGGCGGGGCCTCTTCAACAATCGCCAATGGGGCCGCAGCCGTTGCTGTGCCCGCGGCAGCTTCCGCAGTGACAAGCAACGCCTTCGCGAATACCGGTCCGTTTCCAGCCGGATATCGGATATCGACCACCTGATGTTGCGGATAGCCCCGCTCCAACTGGCTCAACACCATGGCGCTCACGCCTTCGTTGGCCAGCACGAACGCCATCCCTTTCCCCGGCCGCAGCAGGGGTCGCATTTGCGACAGCACCCGGACGTCATCCAGCCACGTGTAATTACGCTGCATGGGATCAATCTGACCCGTATACGACAGGTACGTCAGCGCATCGCGAGGGAAATTCGCGCCGCCGACCCAGATGGTGTACTGCGGCACCAAGGTCTTGATGTAGTTTCCCAAAACGGTGGTCTCGGGATAGTAGCCCCAAACGGCGCGCCGGTGCTGGCCCAAATACTGCGAGTAAGTGGCTCCGGTGGCGGAGATCCCCGCGGCGACCAAGACCGCCGCCGCAATCACGTGGCCAGCGCGCGGGGTGAGCCGCCTCGCCTGCTCGGCGAAAAACAACGCGCCCATGGCTACGAAGAAATAGACGAAGGGCATGGTGCCGACATCCCGGTTCATGTTCGGCTTGCTCACCAGACCGGGGACGACGTTGATCACGAGGCCGAGCAGGACGAACTGCATTCGCTCATCGCGGAGCTTGACGAGCGCCCACAGAATACCGAACACCAGGAATATGGCGGTCGGATATTCCAGCGTCGGCGTATCGATGAAGAAATCGTCGCCGTTGCCGCGATAATTGAACAGCAGCACCGTGGCTTTGAGCGCCTCCGCCGGCGTTGTGACGCCGGCGAGGGCGTGCGCGCGGCCTTGGAACACGTCCCAGTTGTGGACCGCGTACCAGGCCAATGGGGCGATGGCGACGCCGAACGTGACCGCCATCGCCAGCAACCCGCGGCCGTAACGACGCAGGAACCCGCGCCAGTGCCAGGACTGCAACACCAGGCCCACAACCCAGAGCAGGAACAGCGCGGGAAACAGACGCGCGCCGTTGTACGTGTTCAGGCTGGCCGCCAATCCCAGGCCGCTGAGCGCGAAATCGATGATGCTGCCGGTGTCCATGCCGCGGATGAAGAAGCAACAGGTGATCGCCATGAACAGCGGCTGAAAGTCGGAGCGCCAGCCGGTGCGGCTGAACACCAGATGCCAGCCGGAGACGCCGAGGAACAGCGTCGCCATCAAGCCGAAACGCAGGCCGAACATGCGGCGCGCCCAGACAAAGAAGAAGGGCAGGATGAGGATGCCGGCCACCGTCGACGGCACCGTGACCGCCAGCCGCGTCGGGCCGAGCAGCCAGATGCTGATGGCGCGCAGGTAGAAGGTGAAGGTCTCGCGTCCCCACGCCTCCGCCGTGTATGGCGTGTACGGGAGGCCGTGGAGGATGCGCAGCGCGTATAGCCCTTCATACGCGGCATCGTGGTTCAACCCCGGTGGAAACGCGCGCAGCCGAAACACCGTGATGAAGATGCCGACCGCCAGCACGAAACCTAGCAACGCCCACTCCAGATTACGCGAGCCGACACCATCCTGCGGCGAGGGAAGGACGGATGCCTCGGGCCCGAGCGCATACAACAGGACGAAGCAGATCACCGCGGCCGCCCACGCCGCTGCTGACCACGGCGCCGCGTAACGGATGCTGAGCCAGTACTGCCCCGCCATACCGCTCGCCAGCGCCCCGACGAGCAGCAGCCGCCGCAGCCATCGCCACTGCACGGCTGGATGTCGGTTGAGCCCCGGCGTCACACCCGGTACGGCCGCAGATCGGAGAGCTTGGTTGGCGACCATTTCTGCTGGGCCACCTCCGCTACTGTGGCAGCGGAAAGCGCACGAGGCGGTGCTCCAGATCGCTGACAATCAGCTCGTGAGTGGCGGCGCTGTAGGCGATGCCCATTGGTGTGTCGAAGGCCGCGCCGGCAATACTATTACGCGTGATGGTGCCTAGGAGTTTGCCCGTGCGGTCATAACTGCGCACCTCCTTTGCTCCCGGCACTGTCACCCAGATCCTCCCGCGCGGGTCCAGGGTTATGTACGGTTCCGAATACACCTTGCTCTCCCAGCCGGGCACTGGGAAAGCGCTGACGAAGCGACCGTCGCGGCTGAAAAGTTGCAGGCGACCGTTGCCGTTATCGCAGACGTACACCGTTCCGCTCGCGTCGACCGCCACGCCAGTCGGTTCGAGGAAATGCCCCGGTTCCGGCCCCTTGCCACCCCATTCCGCTTCCTTTTGGCCGGCGGGTGAAAAGCGCACGATACGGTTGTTCCCGGTATCGGCGACGAACACGGTGCCGCGTGGATCGACAGCGATGCCGCGCGGGCCGTAGAAGCCCAGCCCCCATTCGCGCGCGTACTCGCCGGACTTCGAAAACACTTGAACGCGCTGATTCCAGGTGTCGGCAACGAAGATGTCGCCGTTCGGCCCTACCGCCACACCGCAAGGTTCTTTGAATTGCCCCGGCAACTCGCCGCGGCTGCCCCACTCGCGCACGAAGCTCAGGTCGCGTCCGAACTCCTGCATGCGGTTGTTGCCGAAATCGCAAGCCACCACCTCGCCTTCTGCCGTCGCCGCCACGCCGCGCGGCTGATGCAGCCTGCCGGAGGCTTCCTGCGGCGCCGCCTCTTCCGGTGCTGGCTGCGCGACCTGCTCGATGGTGGTGACCGGCATTGTGCCAGTGAAGTGGCCGTTGACCGCGAAGATCGTCACCCCGGGATTCTGATACACCGGCGTGAGCAGATCCTTCCATTCGCTGAAGCGCGCCATGTTGGCGCCGGCATACGTGCGCCGCTCCAGCGCGCCGACGAACACCAACGCCACGCCGTAGCGCTGCAGCAAGGCGGTGACCTTCTCCTTGCTGTTGCTGGTGTACATGGTCTCGACGTCGACCTTGCGGCGATTGATTTCGATCTGCGGATGACCGCGCTGGAAGACGTGATACTCCCAGCCCAGCACCGTCGGCAGCCCGGTGTTCATCGAGACACGCGTGAACTCCTGATACGAGTCGCCGTGCGCTTCCAGCAGCACCGGGATACCCTGGATGTGCTGGTTCAGCCACTCGTACGCAGCCAGTTCATGCGGCGCTCTGTCCCGCAGATACGCCATGCCGTCGAGCGTCGGCTTCACGGTCGGAACCCGATTGGTGCGGATCACGGCAAGGGTGTCCGTGCCGGCGGTGAACAGGCCGACGGCGATCAGCGCGGCGAGCGCCGCCTGCCACACGCGCCTGAGCCGCGGCAGTTGCACCGCGCCGCTCCACAGCGCGCCGGCGGCGACCGCGGTGGCGATCGCCAGCAGAAACCACCCTTCAAGGTAGAACTTGAAGATGGTGTTCATGCGGTCCCAGACGTAGATGAGGTCGCAGCCGGCGATGATAGCGAAGGCAAACGCCGCCATGACCAGCGGGGTACGCCAGCGCCGCTCGGTGTTGGGCGCCAGCAACGGACGCAACGTAAGCAGAAACAGGATGGCCGCGAACGCCCGCGTCGAAATGGCCAGGCTAAGCAGCGTGACGGCGATGCCCGCCACCACGAGCAGCGAACGCCCGACGCCGAGGGGCTCATCGCCGCGGCGAAGGCTGCGCGACCACAACGCCAGCACGAAGGGAACGAGGACGAGCAGAAACACTCCGAAGATGGTCAGGAAGTCCCGGCCGTGCACCAGCTGGTCAGGCCCGAGCCGTTCCCATCCCAACCACGTCCCCTCGGCGCGCGCGAAATGGCCCCAGAACGGCAGGAAGAGGAAATACGCACCGGCAACGACCAGGCCGCTTGGAATGGCGACGCGACCGATCGCGCCGGTCACAAAACGGAACCAGCCGCGATGCGCGCTTTCCGTCAGCCACAGCGCACCGACGAGGAAGAAGAAGAACAGCACGTACGTCGGCGTGCTCCAGGTGTTGGTCACCATGATGGCGCCCAAGGCGAGACAGAGCAGAACCAGGAGTACCATCGCGGTGCCGCGCGGCCGTTGTTCCTGGGGCTCCAACACTTGCGCGCGTACCCACAGCACGCTCAGACACAGGAAGGTCAGTGAGATCGGCATCACCATCACGTGCGCGTGCAAATCGGCGAAGAGGAAACTCCACAATGGAAACTCGTTGATGGTGTCCCTGATCACGCGCGAGGTCGCCCAGAAGTAATCGAAGTTGATCGCATGCCGGGCCATCAATTCGCGTGGCCCGGCGAGGTTGCCGACCAAGGCGACCAGGAAGGCGGCCAGCAACCCGGTGGACCACTTGCCCGTGACCACGGCGCCTGCCGAAAACGCAGCCACGGCGGTCAACCCACCGACCAGCGCGATGCCGAGATTGAAGGTCAGGGCCGGGTCCAGATGCAGAGCCTTGCCGAGCGCGGCGATCGTGTAGTGCCCGAAGTAGCTGTATTGCAGCGCTGAGCCTGCGAACCAGGGCTCGGGCGGGGGCAATGTCGTGGTCCGCGTCAAGGCGTTCAGGAAGGAGAAGTCCATTGGCTTCTCGCCCCAGTACACCTCGGGGTTGTACATGCGCACCACCAGGAAGTACGCGAACGCGCCCCAGAACAGGGCTTCGGTGGCGATGATCTCTGGCTGCGGCAACGGCACGCGCGTCTGGCGCCGCCACATCAGCGCGCCGACAATGGCCAGACCAACCGCGATCCCGCTCAGCGTTCCCTGCGTGAAGCTCGCCGCACGGACGCTGACCAGCAGCCAGGACACGTACGCGAAAAACAGAACGCCAAGGGTCTTGCTCAACGCCAGCGTGCCGACGCCGGTCAACCACGCACGCAGCACGGGGTACGCAGATAAGCTGAGGATTTCCACCAACGCGACGAACAAGACCAGGGCCAGCGTGTTCGACTGAATGGGCGGCGCGGCCCCAGCCGTCTCGAATGCGGCGCCGGCGGCCGGCCGCGCCAGCAGCAGGTCGTTGCGCGTCAACACTCGTGACGGCAGGTCGTGCAGGATCTTGTCGGCAATCACCGGGGCGGCCAGATGCTCGGTGTTGCGCAGGATCAGAACCTTGGGATGGTCGTAGACCGTGAGGGACTCGTCGGCCAGCTCGTCCGGGAACTCGAACCCGAACAGCGCCGGACGCGACGCGATCTCTTCCTCCAGCGTGTACCCCAGATCGCCGGCAAACAGCTCGTAGAAGTAGTTGTTGGTCAGCTTGAACTTCTCACCCGCATACGGCGCGCCCTGCGTGATGGCCCCGTACAGGCGCTTGGTCTGAAAGACGATGTAGTCGGCGCTCGCCAGCTCCTGGCTGAGACGTTGGATCTTGGACGGGCTGTCGGGTTCGTAGTAGCCGAAGGGCACGACGCGGTAACGCACCGCCTGGCCTTCGGGGATCGGCAACGGCAGCGGAAAGCCTTCGTCCCAATCTTCCGTGAGAATCTTGCTGCCGGACGGGATGTGGCGGTAGACCCATTCCGAGGCCGTGACTTCGGTGAATGGCCGTGTGTAGATGGCCACGAAAGCGGCGGCCGCCGCCAATGTGCCGGCTACCACCACCGGCGCGGCGACGCGCCCAAATAATGTCCCGCTACGATACTTCCGCACCAGCCACGCTGCCGCCCACAAGATCATGAGCGGATAGATGGGCAGCAGGTAGCGCGGGAACTTCACCTCGAACCAGCCGGTGATCAGGAGAAACGGGACCACCCACGAGAGCAGGATCCACTCCTCGATCCGGCGTTCGCGCCACGCCGCCGGCACCCGCGTCGCCGTCGCCCACACCGCCACCAGTCCCAAGGGCGGCGCCATGCCCCAGATGACCAGCTGCCAGAGGTCGTACCAGTACTTCGGTGTCCCCATGTACTGCGTTGTGTACGGGAACACGCCGGCGTTCCGCACCATGTGACTTTGTTCCAGGATGTCATGGTAGAAGCGCGGGAAGCGGATGATGCCGTACGGCTCCGCCACGGCGAAGGCGAGCACGGCCGCCATCACCGCTAGCGCGCAGCGAGCCGCGACCGGGGCGAAGCGACGCTCCACCCGCACCCGATGCAGCGCGGCGATGCCCAACGGCAAGAACAACGGCATGGCGCTGAACTTGGTGGCGGTGGCCAAACCAATGGCGATGCCGGCGAGCACGAACTGGAACAGCCGTCCTTCGGTGGCGACCCGCACGAGGGCAAACAGGGCGAGCAAGACGACGAACGTCAGCGTGACGTCGACCGTCATGAAGCGCGAGTTCTGCAGGTGCATCGCACAGGCGGCCAGCAACGCGCCCGCCAGTAAGCCGACGCTCTGGTCGTACAGGCGGCGCCCGAGCAGGATCAGCAGCAGGACCGTGAGCGCGCCGATGACGGCGGACAGCCGCCGCCCGTTGATGATGATGCCGTCGTAACTGGCCCCCCACGGATCGATTAGGCCAACGGCGCTGCTGGTGATCTTCGCCAGGTAGATCGGCAGCGAGCCGTAGGCGAAGAAATCGGGATCGAGGCGGAGCGGGTGAAACGAGAGACGCTGCACGGCAAACGCCACCGCGCGTTCATCAGGGTGGAAGAAATGGTTCGCGTCCCACTCGATGTGGGTCAAACGCACCGCCACTGCACAGAGGACGATGGCTACGAGCCACAGCCGGGAACTGGACCAAACGGAACGAAGGGCGCTCATCACCAATCGGAAGCTTCCCACGTATTAGAGCGTAGCGGCGCGCATGTCGAGTCCTTGTCTCACCACCGCCCCTCCTTCACGGCTTGCGCGCCGTCACGATCAGACATTCACCCAGGGCAGGCGGCAGGAAGGCGCGGGCGGTCGGCCAGAACACCTGCAGTGCCGCCGGCGCCCCGAAGAGCACCCGCTGCACGGCAGTGGGCAGGACACGGACGTACGGCGGGTCCCACAAGCCGTCACCGTGGGTGTTCAGCACCTGCAGCCCCGCTCTCCGCATCACCATCATCCACTCGCCGCGGCTCAGCAGGCTGACGTGCGTCGAGTCCCGGTAGGCGAACCAGTCCCGGCCCTTCAATCGGTGTCCAATCCCGCCGACGTGAGGCACCACGAAGAAGAACAGGCCGCCGCCGACCAGCTTGGTGCACAACGCCTCCACGGTCGGAAGAGGCCGCTGCAGGTGTTCGAGGGTGTGCAAGGCGACGATCACCTCGAAGCTCGCCGCCGGCAGAGATTTCCACTCCTCCAGAATCACTGCATCAGGGGCAATGGTCCGGCTCTCGTTGCGCGCGTGCGGCGCCGGATCGTAGCCGAAGGTTTCGAAATGCGGCGACAGTCGCTTCAATAGGTGCCCGGTGCCGCAGCCGAAGTCGAGCAGCCGGCCTCCCTGCGGCCGCAACTTGCATAGCAGGCGCGCGTACCACCACAACGCAATACGGTCGCCGGCGAGCTGATGCGCATAGTAGTACTGCTGGTCAGCGAGCTGTGTCGTCATCGTACCGTGCGAGATCAGGCTCTTTGTGTATCAGCAGGGATCAGTTCCGCAAAGAGGGCTTCGTACTGGCGAACCGACTGCAACATGTCAAACGTCTG
>Ga0326728_10025440_pt1 | contig 10597 bp, 5 predicted proteins | sample MB3enrmetagenome_FD_207602 | JGI IMG/M metagenome (GOLD analysis project Ga0326728, IMG submission 207602) | Lab enriched peat soil microbial communities from McLean, Ithaca, NY, United States - MB31MN | ecosystem: Environmental > Terrestrial > Soil > Wetlands > Peat | place: USA: New York...
AAAATTGGCCTGCGCACACCCTCATGGGCACCATGAGCACACGGTGGCGCACCCTGGGGATGCTTCTGGTGGCGTTTCTCGCCACCAGCGCGCTTTGGGCGCAGAGCAACTGCGGAGAGTTGCGCTTGAAGGTGATCGACCCCGCCGGGTTGGGCGTAAAGAGCACCGTTGAATTGACCAGCGATTCGAACCAGGTGCGGCGGAAGCTCGCGACGGACGACGCCGGGAACGCGGTGGCCGAGCGGCTGCCTTTTGGGATTTATAAAATCCGCGTGGCGCAACGGGGCTTCGTGCCTTTTGCGGAGTCCCTGGAGATTCGTTCCGCCCTCCCCGCCTCGGTCCGCATCAAGCTTACCCTGGCGGCATTGAATGCTTCCGTGGAGGTTAAAGATGCGGACACATTGATTGATCCTCACAGTGTTGGGGATATTAATCGGATTGGCGCCTACACGGTTCAGACACGCGCCACGTCCATCCCTGGTCGCTCGGTTGTCGACCTGGTGGATTCGCAACCCGGCTGGCTGTACGAAGGCAATGCCGTGCTGCACCCGCGCGGCGCGGAATACCAGACGCAGTTTGTGGTGGACGGAGTTCCGCTTACCGACAATCGGTCGCCAGGTTATGGCCCGGATATCGAGGCGGACGATGTTCAGTCGCTGAGCATTTACACCGCAAACTTCCCGGCCGAGTATGGGCGGAAGCTGGGGGGAGTGGTGGAGATGGATACCCTCAAGGATAGCCGCCCGGGATGGCACGGCAAGGTGGTGGCGACGGGCGGTAGCTTTGACACCGCCGATGGATACGCCCTGGCGCAGTACAGTTGGGGGAAGAATACCCTGAGTTTCAGCGGCGATGGCTCGACCACCCACTGGTATGAGAACCCCGTGGTGCCGCAGAATTACACCAATGAGGGCACCAAGTCGGATTTCGCCATCCATTATGAGCGGGATTTGACGGACCGCGACCGGATGGGGCTGATCATGCGGCGGGAACAGTCGGAATTTGAAGTGCCGAACGAACAAGAGCAGGAAACCGCCGGCCAGAGCCAGGATCGCAATAACCACGAAACAATGGCCATTTTCTCCTACCAGCACATCTTTTCTCCCACCATCCTCGGCGACTTCCATGCCATGTTCCGGCAGGATTCTGACGGCTTCTGGTCCAACCCCCTTTCCACACCCATCATCGCCTTCGAGCAGAGCGGCTTTCGGGAAGGTTACCTAAAGGCCACGGTGGCGGTCCATCATGGGTTTCAGGAATGGAAGAGCGGCGTGGAGGCTGACTTTACCCCCCTTCATGAGGGTTTCCACGACACCATCACGGACTTTTCCCAATTCGAGGTGGGAACACCCGCGTCATTCGACTTCTATGGGCGGGCGCACGATTACGAGCAGGCGGCCTTTGTTCAGGACAATATCCGCCTGGGCCAGTGGAGCCTGAATGCGGGCTTGCGGTGGGACCACTATCAACTGTTGGTGAATCAGAATGCCGTCAGCCCGCGCCTGGGCATCGCGCGCTATTGGAAGGCGGCTAATACGGTCCTGCACCTCTCCTATGACCGGGTTTTTCAAACCCCGGCATTCGAAAATATTCTGCTGTCAAGCTCCTCCCAGGTGGTGAGTCTTAATCCGGATTTTCTGCGCTTGCCCGTGCTTCCCTCGCACGGAAATTACTATGAGGCGGGTTTCACCAAGGGCCTCTTCGGTAAGTTCAAGCTGGATGGAAACTATTTCCGCCGGTACCTGAGCAATTTCTCCGACGACGATTTACTGCTCAACACCTCCATCAGTTTTCCTATTGCGTTTCGCAAGGCCGAGATTTACGGCGCCGAGGGGAAGCTCGATCTTCCCGCCCGGGGGCGGTTAGCGGGATTTGTGAGCTATAGCTATCAGGTGGGGTCCGCCTATCTTCCGGCCACCGGCGGCCTTTTCCTGGGCGACGAAGATATTAATTCCAACACTCAGGGCATGGGCCGCTTCTGGGATTCGCAGGACCAGCGGAACACATTGCGCACCCGCTATCGGTATAAGCTGTCAAAGCGCGTCTGGGTGGGCTTGGGCGCGCAGTATGGAAGCGGGCTGCCGGTGGAATTTGAGGGCACCGTGGAGGAAGCGCTGGCGGAATACGGCCCGGCGGTGGTGGCGCGCGTCGCTCTGGCCCACGGGCGAGTGCGGCCGCAGTTTTCGCTCGACGCATCCCTGGGGGCCGACCTTTACAAGGGCGATCGCGCCACCCTGCGCCTGCAAGGCGACGTTGAAAACATCAATGACCGGCTCAACGTCATTGACTTTGCCGGGCTGTTCTCAGGAAATGCCATCGGGCCGCCACGGAGCGCCTTTGCTCGCCTGCAAGCGGAGTTTTGAATCTCGGACTGACAACTGATAACTGGCAACTGCGGTCCGAGAACGCATGTTTCCCCGGCACCGTTTTCTGCTACAATCTTCCAGAATGAATTCCGACAACTTCGTACATCTGCATCTTCATACCGACTACAGTCTTCTCGACGGCGCTTGCGAAATCGAGAAGCTCATGGACCGAGCTGCCGCCCTGAAAATGTCTGCCGTGGCATTGACCGACCACGGAAACCTGTTTGGGGCCATAAAATTCTATCAAGCGGCGAAAAAGCGCAACATCAAGCCCATCATCGGCTGTGAGGTCTATGTCGCGCCCGCCAGCCGCTTCGATCGTTCCGCAGACTCGGATCGCCCCAACCATCTTGTGCTGCTCTGCGAAAACGAGCGCGGCTATCGCAACCTGCTCAAGCTCGCCTCCTCCGCCTACATCGAAGGGTTCTACTACAAGCCGCGCATTGACAAGGACCTGCTGGCCCGGCACGCCGTGGGGCTGATCGGGCTTTCCGCCTGCCTGCGGGGCGAGGTGGCGGTGGCGCTCGGTTCCGACCGCTACGAGGTGGCGCGCCAATCGGCCTACGATTTGCGCGATATTTTCGGCAAAGGGAACTTCTTCCTGGAGATTCAGGACCAGGGCATGGAGGAAGAGAAGCGCATTAACCCGCAGATGGTGCGGCTCGCGCGCGAGACGGGCATCGGCCTGGTGGCCACCAATGATTGCCATTACCTCACCGCCGAGGACGCGCGCGCTCAGGAAGTGCTGGTTTGCATCCAGACCGGCAAGACCATGAGCGACACCAACCGCATGAAGTTTCGCACCAACGAATTCTATTTCAAGACCTACAAAGAGATGTTTGCCGTGTTTGGCAACGAGGTGCCGGAAGCGCTCGCCCGCACGCTGGAGATCGCCGAACGCTGCAACCTGCACCTGGAAACCAAGGAACACGTTTTCCCCCATTTTGATGTGCCCGCCGGCGATTCCCCCGACAGCTATTTTGAAAAGGTCACGCGGGAAGGCTTTGCCCGGCGCCGCGAGCGGCTGGAGCGCCTGCAAGCGGCGGGCCGGCTGAAATATCCCCTGCCAGCCTACGAGGAGCGCCTGGAGCGCGAAATTGAGCTGATCAAACAGATGAAATTTGCCGGATACTTCCTGATCGTCTGGGATTTCATCCGCTACTCGCGCGAGCAGTGCATTCCCGTGGGGCCGGGCCGCGGTTCGGCGGCGGGCAGCCTGGTGGCGTACTCGCTGGGGATCACCGATGTTGACCCGCTCCAGAACGAATTGCTTTTCGAGCGCTTCCTCAATCCGGAACGCGTTTCATTTCCGGATATCGACATTGATTTTTGCCAGCGCGGGCGCGGCAAGGTGATCGAATATGTCACGGGCAAATACGGCCGCGAGAACGTAAGCCAGATCATCACCTTTGGCACCATGGGGGCCAAGGCGGTCATCCGCGACGCCGCCCGCGCCCTGGACATGCCCTATGCGGAAGCTGACAAGATCGCCAAGCTCATTCCCAACACCCTCAACATCACGCTGGAAGAGGCACTGACCAAATCGCCGGAACTGGCCCAGCTCCAGGAAAGTGATGAGCGCATCGCCGACCTGCTGCAAGTGGCGTCGCACCTGGAAGGGTTTGTTCGCCACGCCTCGACCCACGCTGCGGGCGTGGTGATTTCGCCCGTGCCGCTCCAGGAGATCGTGCCGCTCCATAAGAGCAGCAAGGATGAAATAACCACCCAGTACGCGATGGACGATCTGGAGAAAATAGGCTTGTTAAAGATGGATTTTCTCGGCCTCACCACGCTCACCATCATTGACGACTGCGTAAAGCTGATTGAAAAGACGCGCGGCGAAAAATTGGACATGGATTCGCTCCCGCTTGACGACCCCACATCCTACGATTTGCTTTGTAAAGGGCTAACGGCAGGCATCTTCCAGTTTGAAAGCCGCGGCATGACCGACATCCTGCGTCGCGTCAAACCCAATCGCCTGGCCGACCTCACGGCGCTGAACGCCCTCTACCGCCCGGGACCCCTTCAGGGCGGCATGGTGGACGATTACATCGCCCGGCGCTCCGGGAAACGCCAGGTCAGCTACGACATTCCCCAGCTTGAGGCCATCCTGGAAGAAACTTACGGTGTCATCGTCTACCAGGAGCAAGTCATCCAGATCTTTAACAAGGTTGCGGGCTTTACCCTGGGGGAAGCCGACATGGTGCGCCGCGCCATGGGCAAAAAGGATGCTGTCATCATGGAGGCGAATAAGGAGAAGTTCCTGGTGGGCGCGCGGGCCAACAAGGTGGCCATACAGAAAGCGCAGAAGCTCTGGGAGCTGGTGGACAAGTTCGCTGGCTACGGCTTCAATAAATCCCACTCTGCAGCATACGCGCTGGTGGCTTACCACACAGCTTATCTGAAAACGCATTATCCGGTGGAGTTTATGTCGGCCCTGCTCACGGCGGAAATCGGCAATCAGGACAAGCTCACGCGGTATCTGGCCGAATGCAAGGATATGGGCATTACCATCCTGCCGCCCGACGTCAATGCGAGCGACCTGGTTTTCACGCCCGATGGCAACGCCATCCGTTTTGGCCTGACCGCCATCAAGAACGTCGGTCCCACGGCCATCGAATCGGTGCTCGCGGCGCGCCAAAAGCTGGGGCGCTTTGAGAACCTGGTGGAATTTTGTGAACATGTGGACTTGCGCCTGCTGAACAAACGCGTTGTGGAAAGCCTCATCAAGGCCGGGGCGTTTGATTCCCTCGGGGTAAAACGCACGCAACTGCTGGCGGTGCTCGATCGCGCCATGGAATTGGGGCAGAAGCGCCACCGCGAAGCCGAGAGCGGGCAGCACGGCTTGTTCATGGGGGGAGCGGACGCCCCGTCCCCGCCGCCTTTTGAGATGCCCGACGTGCCGGATTGGACCGAGGCGGAGCGCCTGGCGGCTGAAAAGGAGGTACTGGGCTTTTACGTCACGGGCCATCCCTTGGAAAAGTATGCGGAGCGCCTGGCCGCCATGACCCGCCACGATACGTCCTCTATCGAAGAAATGGCGCATGATACGCCCGTGACGCTGGCGGGAATTCTGCGCGGCTTGCGTGTGAAGCCCAGCAAGAAGGGCGACCTCTGGGCCAGCGCGCAACTGGAAGATTTGCGCGGCTCGGTCGAACTGCTGGTATTCCCCAAAGCCTACTTGCAAATGCAAAATGTTCTGAAGCCGGACGCAGCGCTGCTAATTAGGGGCACCGTCCGCCACGAGGAGAACCAGAAACCCCGCGTGGCCGTCAATGAAGCCCGGCCGCTCGATGCGGCTGTGAATGGCGCCAAATCGCAGCTAAAAATTCGTCTCAATCTGGATGCGATGGGCGAAGGCCGCCTCGAGGCGCTCGCGGACGTCCTGGCTGGCTATCCAGGAGAAAGCCCGGTGGTCTTCGAGCTGGCGCGGCCCGGCGATTTCGTGGTGCGCATCCAGTCGCGCGCCCCCCGCGGGGTCAAAACCGATGATGAGTTGCTGAATCGGCTGCGGGAACTGTGCGGCGCCGAAGCAATTCGCTTGGAAAAACAGGCGATGGGAATGTAAGGTCGGCAGCGGGAGTTCACAACCCTATGGCAAATGCACCAAACGACCAGGCGATCGCGCTGGAACTCGAAAAACAAATCGCGGAACTGCAAAACACGGTGAATACGGCCGCTTCGCAGGAAGAAATCGAACGCTTGCGCCAGCAGGTTGTCGCTTTGCGGCAGAAGGTTTCCGGCCCCAATCAAGATGCCTGGGATCGCGTCCTGCTGGCCCGCCATCCCCAACGCCCATATACCCTCGATTACATCCAATTGCTCTGCACCGACTTCCTCGAGTTGCATGGCGACCGGCGTTTTGCGGACGACGCCGCACTGGTGACGGGCTTTGCGCAATTCGAAGATCGCCCGGTGGTGGTGATCGGAAACCAGAAGGGCCGCGATACCAAGCAGAAGCTGCTCCGTAATTTCGGCATGGCCAATCCGGAAGGTTATCGCAAGGCCCTGAGGGTCATGCAACTGGGCTCCAAGTTTGGCTTGCCGATTATCTGCTTTATTGATACCCCCGGTGCGTATCCGGGCATCGGGGCGGAAGAGCGCGGCCAGGCGGAGGCGATTGCTTACAACTTGAAAGAAATCTGTAAGCTACAAGTTCCCATTGTGGTGCTGGTCCACGGTGAAGGCGGCAGTGGCGGCGCGCTGGCCATCGCCGTCGGCGACGAGGTCTTGATGCATGAAAACGCCATCTACTCGGTTATCTCGCCGGAAAGCTGTTCATCCATCCTTTGGCGCGACTGGGACCACAAGCAGGAAGCGGCTCGAGTACTGAAGATGACGGCCGAAGATCTCTATGGGATGCAAATTGTGGATCAAGTAGTGCCTGAACCCGCCGGCGGGGCGCACATGGACCACGCGCAGGCGGCGGAATTGCTCCGCCCGGTTTTGCGCAGTTGCCTCGAACGGCTTGGAAAGCTGTCCGTACCCGATCTCCTGAAACGCCGGCAGGAAAAGCTCCGCCGTCTCGCCACCTTTGTGACCGAAGCCGGATGATGCTGGAACGTGCTGACGAGAAATTTTTTGGCCGTTTGGGCACGGCCCGGGTGCCGCCTGATGACCAGGCGATGGAGGGGAGAGTTTTGGACTGAATTCGGCGTGAAGTGACGAATGTCATAGGCAACGATGACAAAAAGTCTATAAATCCCGTCCCTCGATAATTGCCGATCACTCTAATTTCCCCTAACAATTTGAATTATCAGCATTTACCCTTCGACGCACATCCTAACCACTTGGGGCAGGGAAATTCCCCGTTCAATGGAATGAAATTTACCTTGCTATTCGTCAAGTAGCATTATGCTTACCGTCAGGCTGTGGATAGATCTGCCCCGCAGGTTTCGGGGTATTCAGGCTCGCGGATCGATTCTGCGATTATCAGGGCGTCGGGTTATAAGCTTATAGTGGTCAATAAGTCGGAGGTCTGTTGCGATCCGAAGCGAAGGGCGCCCGAGTGTATTCCAGCCGTAAATTCCAAATCTTGCATTCCGGACGAGGTGCCGAATGAGTACAGTTCCATTTAATGAAACACCCCAAGGCAGCGGGGGCCTGATTCAGATTTCGTCAAAGGAAGAGCTGATCCGCCAGAAGCTCGAAGATGAAAGACGGCGCCTCGAGAAGGAAGCGGGTCTGGAGCGCCGGGCGATGCAAAAATTCGCCAAGCCCGTCGAGCGCGCTTTCACCAAATCCCAGCGCGACCACACCACCATTCTCTTTGGGGGTCTCACCTGGAAGCATGAAAAGCTGATTCATGGCGCGCTGGAGGGCCTTGGCTACAAGTGCGAGGCGCTGCCCGTGCCCAATAAGAAGGCCTTCCAGCTTGGCAAAGAGTATGGGAACAATGGCCAATGCAACCCCACGTACTTCACCGTGGGCAACCTGGTGCAATTTGCCCAGTCCCTGGAAGAGAAGGGCCTGAGCAAGCAGGAGATCATTGACCGCTACGTCTTCTTCACCGCCGGCGCCTGCGGTCCCTGCCGCTTTGGAATGTATGAAGCCGAGTATCGCCTGGCGCTGCGCAACGCGGGCTTCGATGGATTCCGCGTCCTGTTGTTCCAGCAGTCCGGCGGGTTGAACCAGGCGGAGGCGGAAGCCGGCCTGGAGATGAACCTGGACTTCTTCCTGAACATCCTCAACGCCCTGAACATCGGCGACATCATCAACGACGTCGCCTACCAGATTCGTCCCTTCGAAGTGAATCCCGGTGAAACCGACCGCGTCCTGGACGAATGCCTGGACATGCTGCAATTGGTGATGCGCCGCAAGCAGCCTTACACGCTGGAAGGGAAGCTGGCCTCGCTGCTCAGCAAGACAAACTTCTCCGCCACGGCGGAATACCTGGGCAAATTCTTCAACCAGCTTTATGGCGATGATTACACTGCGGCGCTCAATCAGGTGCGGGACCGCTTCAACGCCATTCCCCTTGACCGCACGCGTGTGAAGCCGATCGTCAAGGTGACCGGTGAATTCTGGGCCCAGACCACCGAGGGCGACGGCAACTTCAACATGTTCAAGTTCCTGGAAAAGGAAGGCGCGCAGGTTCTGGTGGAGCCCATCGGCACCTGGATCATGTACATGATTCACCAGGCCAAGCAGCAGATTCGCGACCAGCGCGGCCTTGATCTGGTGCAGCGCAACGTTCCCAAGTGGAACCTCAAGGAGATTTTCGGCAGCCATCTCAACACGCAGCAGCGCCTGGCCAAGTTGACCGTAGCGGAGAGTATCTTCAAGCGCGAATATCACCGCCTGATTGACGCTCTGGGCGGCATTGCCCACCACCTCACCGACCAGTACGAACTCCAGCGCCTCGGGCATCCGTTCTACAATTCCCGCGCCGGCGGCGGCGAAGGCCACTTGGAAGTCGCCAAGAACATTTACTACTCGAACAAAGACCTGGCCCACATGGTCCTCAGCCTGAAGCCCTTCGGCTGCATGCCCTCCACGCAGTCCGATGGCGCGCAGTCGGCGGTGGTTTCAACTTACAAAGATATGATCTTCATCCCCGTGGAAACTTCCGGCGAAGGCGATGTGAACGCTCACAGCCGCGTGCAAATGGCCCTGGGCGAAGCGAAGGTTCGCGCCAAGAATGAAATGAAGCGCGTGCTGGACGAAGCGGGCGTCACCCTGGAAGATGTCCGGGCCTTTGTGCAAGAGCATCCAGAAATGCAGCAGGCCATGTACAAATACGGTCACAAGAAGGGCCTGGTGGGAGTCGCGGCGAACTTCGTCGCCCACGCCGCGGACCGCATGAAGGCGGAGGGCGTTAAGACGGAAAAGCGCGAGTTGGCGGCGGTGAACTGAGAGTCCCGAAGGGACTCAATATCATTAGCCATAGGTGAAACCTATGGTCAGCGTGCGCAGAGGTTACGACCCAACCCCGGAGGGGTTGAATATCAACGCGCAAGGCGCAACCTGAGATTTAATTCGACCCCTGCGGGGTCGTCAATTTTCGTTAGGAATGGTCAGCGTCCGTAGGTTCCACCTACGGCTAATGAAATTCTTCCGCTTCGGGGAAGAGGGAACGGAGGCAACCAGAATGGCAACTAAAGGGAAACCACTAGCCGAAGGCGAGCACACTCTCACGGCGCACTTGTCGGTCCGTGGGGCTTCCGAGGCCATTGAGTTTTACCAGAAGGCCTTTGGCGCGAAACTTTTGTTCGTCCACAAGATGCCCGACGGCAAAGTTATGCACGCCACGCTGAAGATCGGCGATTCTAAATTGATGCTCGCCGATGAATTCCCCGGCATGGGCACGCCGGCGGCCGCGACCCTGGGTGGCAGCCCCATCGTGCTCAATATTTATGTCGAAGATGTTGATGCCTTATTCAATCAAGCCGTCGCCGCCGGGGCCAAGGTGACTATGCCGCTGGCCAACCAATTTTGGGGTGACCGCTACGGCCACGTTGTGGACCCCTTCGGCTTCACGTGGGCTCTGGGCGCCCACATTGAGGATGTATCGCAGGAAGAGATGGAACGCCGCGCCAATGCCTTCTTCAGCGAGATGGCGAAAAAGGCGGGAGCGTAGGAAAAGTGGGGGTTAGGGGGTAGCGTCCTGAGTCGTAAGCTTATTGATCACCCGCGAACCCCCTCACCCCCAGCCCCTCTCCCCCACGGGGGCGAGGGGAGAGTTGATTTTCCTACCCTCTCCCCCTTGGGGGAGAGGGTGGACCGCAGCCGGCGCTTTCGTCAGCCGGGGCGGGCCGGGTGAGGGGGTCGCGCCCAGCCAAATTAAGGGGCCATTTAGGTTGCGAAGTACGGACTCAGGGTAATGTCAAGAACTGACAGGTGAGGGAAATAAATTTCACGGGAATCCCCTGACACCTGGCACTTCCAAACCAAGCACGGGAAATTCCCGATTAGGAGAAGCGATGCCCGATGTGAACCCCAAGAACTTGATCGTCGGCTTTGACGTTGGCTCGACAACGGTGAAATCCGTAGTTGTGGATACCGCAACGGATCAGATTGTCTGGAGCGACTATCAACGCCACGACACCAAGCAGCCGGAAAAGTGCCTGGAATTCCTGAAGCGCATGGAAGCCGAGGCGGGCATCAAGGTGGGGGAGAGCCGCGTTTTCGTGACGGGCAGCGGCGGCGGGCCGATCGGCGGCCATATTGGGGCCAAATTTGTCCAGGAAGTGAACGCCGTTTCGCTCGCCGTTGAAAAGCTTTATCCCGAA
>Ga0326728_10025443_pt1 | contig 10596 bp, 8 predicted proteins | sample MB3enrmetagenome_FD_207602 | JGI IMG/M metagenome (GOLD analysis project Ga0326728, IMG submission 207602) | Lab enriched peat soil microbial communities from McLean, Ithaca, NY, United States - MB31MN | ecosystem: Environmental > Terrestrial > Soil > Wetlands > Peat | place: USA: New York...
GGCACCTGATTCTAATTCTGGCGATCATCCTGATCATTTTTGGTCCCGGTAAATTACCTGACGTGGGGAAAGCCATTGGTAAAACCATCAAGGAAATCCGACAAGCCTCAAACCCAGCTTTGGAAGAACCGCAGGGAAAAACCGTGCCGGTTCAAGAGCAGATTGTACAAGCCTCTGAGCAGGAGAAGGCCACAGCCAAGACCAGCTAACGTTCCTGGAAGGAAAACCCGCCCCAACCCGGCGGGTTTTTTCTTTAGGTGCGTTACTGCATGCCCTGATTTCGGAAGCCACTGCCCAACTTTCCTCGCCGGAGTTAGGCCACCAGGCAAGGCATTCGGTGGTACACGGCGGGACGCCCTACGTGGAATACGAGGCTGACGCCCAGGCGGCAAGACCACGGTGCACCCCCGCAGGCGCCCCCATTCCGGATGGTGTCACCCCCGAGATGCTGCAGACGCTGCGAGGCATGCTGCAGACCCAGCGGATGGCGGAACTATCCGGCGGCAAACCTTCAAAATAAACAGGCGCAAGGACAAAGTCATCCGAAAAAAAATTACACAAAGTTTACATTCCTGCAACATTAACCTGCTATAGTTGTGCTGTAAACATATATAGCGAAACGCACCATTATTCGTAAAGGAGAGAAGCGGATGGAGAAAAATGAAGAGAAACGTATCCTATCAAGAACTAATCATAAAATCCAGGGAAATGTTGTATATAATGGCAGTAAATTCAAAGGAGAAATCAATAATTTTAGTTTAAACGGGTTTCTATTTAACTGTGATGAAACATTAGATGTTTCCGAAGGAGAAAAGCTTACTATTTTGATTGATCTGAACGACAAAGAAAAGAGCCCGACAGCAGAAATTAACTGTATAGTGAGAAGAAAAGAAAAAAATAGCTTAGGCCTTAATTTCGATGTGATTGATTATGATACCCTAATGATGCTTAAAGAAAAACTAATTAATGTTGCTGGTCATGAAGGCACAATAAATGATGAGTTTATTCAGTTTATTTTGAGCAATTAACATATAACAGGTTGCGGCTGAAAGGAGAGTTTATGTTTAATCAGTATTTCGGTACGTTTTTATTAGAGAAAAAAATCATTACAACTGAACAACTTAGAATTGTCTTAGCAGCGCAAGGCTCAACCAGAGTTAAGCTAGGGGTTTTGGCAATCAATTCTGGTTATATGAATGCAGTTCAAGTAAATGAGGTACATAAGCTGCAGGCCACTAAAGACCAAAAATTTGGTCAGATTGCCATAGAAGAGGGCTATCTGACTGAAGAAAAGCTGGACGACTTGCTTAAAGCACAAAATAAATCAAATGTCTTGTTAGGACAGGCGCTGATTGAAAAAGGATACTTCACCTTTGATCAATACGAGGAAGTACTTTGCCAATATAATGCTGAGTCAGGTTTTAATTCAGATGAAATCACAGCTCTAAAAAATAATGATGTTCAAAAGATAGTCAAAAAATACCTTAACGCGGTCAATAAATCTGATGGTGACCTGGTGCATGATTATTTTGAGCTTTTCATCAGAAATTTAGTACGATTTATTGATGATGAAATCGGGTTGGAAGAAGCTAAAGAAATTGATTCCTATACATTTAGCCATCTGATTACGCAGAAAATTATAGGAAAGTATAATTTGATTACCAGTTTTACCGGTTCGGAAAGTACGTTGGCAAGATTTGCTTCGATCTATTCTGGAGAAAAATTATGCGGTATGGAGGCTATGGCCAAAGACTCTCTGGGCGAGTTTTTAAATTGCCAAAACGGGCTGTTCCTGACCAACCTGTCTCATAGAGGCATCGAATTGGATCTATCCCCTCAGGAAGTTAGAGAGAATGGTACGCTTAAGTCCCAAAAAAATATGTATCTCGTACCCTGTTATTTAAGTTTTGGAAAAATCGACTTTATATTTTCCAACGAATCATCAATAGATAATTAAAAGGAGGCCTTCCTATGGCAAGAATACTGATTGTTGACGATTCTGCTGTCTCCAGGAAGAAACTCAGGGCGGTCATCCAGTCGGCCCATCATGAAATTGTTGGTGAAGCCTGCGGCGGTGCTGAAGCTTCTAAAAAATACGAAGAGTTGAAGCCGGAACTTGTGACCATGGATATTACCATGCCGGATATCGACGGTATTGCAGTCCTAAAAAAAATTATTGAAGGCCATCCTGACGCCAAAGTTGTGATGATTACTGCGTTGGGAAAAGCAGATAAGATCCTTGAAGCGCTCAACGCCGGAGCAAGGAACTATATTACCAAGCCTTATGAAGATGATCAAATTATCAGGGCCATTAATGAAGCTTTGGAATAAGTAAGAGGTGAGATCAATTAATGATAGAAACTATTGTTAAACTAGTGCAGGTTGCACCTACATTTAAAGTGACCGAAAATGGAGGAGTTGTTCATAATTACTTTGAGAAAAACAAGGAAGCAGAAAGTGCAGTTGTAGTTGACTGTGAAAATCCTGTTGGCATATTAATGCGAAATGATTTCTATAAAAAGATCGGAAGAAGATTTGGCTATGATCTGTATATGAGACGAGATATCTCCTTGATCATGAAGACGGATATTTTGTGCGTAGACATCTCCTGCGATATGGCGAAGTTCGGTTTTATCACAATGAATAGAAGCAGGGATAGCATCTATGATGATATTATTGTCCTTGATCATGAAAAATATCTCGGAGTAGTGAGCATTAGTCAATACCTGATAGAAATGTCCAAGACAAAGGAACATGAAATAGAACTTCTTAATAATCAACAATTAATTTTAAGGCAAGCAAATGAAGCAGAAAAGCTGCATAGCATGGCAATTGAGCAAAAGAATACTTCTATAAAAAATTTGATGGATAATGCGGGACAGGGTTTTTTATCGTTTGGAAGCGATCTGATTGTCTCTGAAGAACATAGCAAGGCCTGCGATGAGATATTTGGATATTCAATTTGCAAAAAGAGCATTTTAGAAATATTTAGGGGAAGCGTCAATGAAGATATTATACATTTAATGGAAAATACGTTTGAAAATGTTTTCCTGGAGCAAGATAAGAAAAGAAATAAGATCTATTTATCAATACTCCCTCAGGAAATCTTAATTAACAATAATTACGTTAAAATTGAATATAAGGTAATTGACAATCGATCAGATAAATCAGTTATGCTGATATTGACGGATGTTACTGCAAATAGAGCTTTAGAATTAAAAAATCTGGAAGAAAAAAATAATGTCAAGCTTATTATCAGGGCGATCAGCTGTCAAACTGAAATCAACCAGGCTATAAGCGATTTACGTGAATTATTTAAAACAGTGGTACCGAACCTTTTAAATAGTGTCATAGATAAAAAGAAAGCTATCTATAGCGCATACCGGATGATACACACCATGAAAGGAGATATATCCTTAAATTCATTGCATCATACTTCCGAACAACTACATCAACTCGAAGATCTTTTGGCTGAAATAGTTAGTTTAGAGGACTTTAAGCAAGTTCTGAATAAAATAAGCTGCGATGATCTGTTGAGAGAAGACATGAAAATTATTACGGAAGCTATAGGTTCTCAATACTTTGAAAAACAAGATACATTTACGGTCAGTAAGAAAAGATTATCTGAGATACAGGGAGAAATAAAAGGAATACTCTCTGGTTGTGACCAAGAAATTATCCTACGACTTTTGGATAGTCTTTTATATTCGAACGTCAAAGATATTATCGCAAATTATAATGACTATACTAGAGAAGTTGCCGAAGGCTTGGGCAAGATTATCGGAGAGTTTAAGATAACTGGTGATGATGTCTATATTAATAGAGAGAAGTACATTAAATTTACAAAATCACTGGTCCATATATTTCGAAACCTTGTGGATCATGGCATTGAGTCCCCTGATGAGAGAATAGGTTTAGGAAAACCCGAATACGGAGAAATTACCTGCCACATTGAAAAATATGAGGATAAATTTAGTTTGAATATAGCTGATGACGGAAAAGGAATCGATTGCAATGCTATTAGAAAAAAAGCTCTTGAAAAAAGGCTATTTACAGAAAGCGAGATAGACAATCTTTCTAGAGAAGAAATACTGGAAATAATTTTTTTGGATAACTTTTCTACCAGGAATACCGTGAGCATGCTTTCAGGAAGAGGTGTGGGTCTTGCCGCCGTACGGTCAGAACTGGATGATCTCGGCGGAACCATCAAGGTAGACACCCAGACGGGTAAATATACTAGCTTCGAACTGATTGTTCCTGTCTGAAACAAAGCTATCGGTTTCAGTCGTAGAAAAGCTTAACAAAAACTTAAAAGATTATGATCATATCTGAGAAAGGATATTGTCGATTAATGTCGAAACTTTAGGATTGCAATTGATAACTATCCTAAAGGTAAACCTGATGAAAGTCGGGGACACAAAACCACGGGTCTAAAGCAATAGCATGATAGCCAGGTTGTCGAAGAACCACTGTCAAGGCTCCCGGGCTTTCGGAGAAAAATGGTGCATCCCGTCGTAGGGAAGGGCATTGTGACCCGGAGGAAAAGATGACGCTACGAAAGCGAGTCCTGACGACCCTCGCCCTGACCCTGGCTTTTCTCATTGTGCTATTTCTGATCAGCAGTTACCTGCTCTTTTTTCGCAGCCCTTCAAGCCATGCGCAGCTTGATGTTTACGAAAATGTCGAATTGGTCCAGGATGCCTTGGATAATGAGCTATCGCAACTGCAATTAGCCACAAGCGATTGGTCGGTCTGGGATAACGCCTACAACTTTATCAATGGCACTGGTTCTATCTTGAAAGATCCCAATATTTCCGACAACGCATTTACCGGCAACAATCTTAACCTGATGCTTTTTATAAATCCCTCCGGCAAAATGTTATTTGGTAAGAGCTTTGATCTACAGGCAAGAAAAGAAACCCCACTGCCGGCAAACTTGATCACGGAATATCTGGCACCAGACAGTCCTCTGCTCAACCACTCCAATCTCCAGGCAGGCATCTCGGGAATCGTTCTACTCCCTGAAGGCCCCATGCTGATCGCGGCGCATTCCGTTACCAGGAGCGACGGGACCGGGGCCGCTCAGGGGGCGCTGCTGATGGGGCGCTACCTGGACTCCTCGCTGGTGGGCGATCTGTCCGCCCAAAAACAATTAACCGTCTCCATCCTGCCCTATGACCCCGTCAAAATGAACTCTCTTTTCAAAGGGTTGTCCGCTTTTACAGCACGCGATACGACTGTCTTCGGCCAGAACCTGAACACGGCAACCATGACCGGATATACATTATTGAACGACATCTATGGAAGATCGGTCGTTGTGCTCAGGGTGGACATGCCTAATGAACTTTACCGGCAGCGCCAACTCAGCGCTGTCTATTTTTCGTTTTTATTTCTGGTGATCGCTCTTGTTTTTATCTTCGTAATCTTAAAATATATCGATACGGCGGTGTTAAACCGGCTGCACCAACTCAGCCAGAACATCAGAGACATCAGTATTCACGGGGACATGTCGCAGCGCCTGGCTCTGGTTGGCACTGACGAACTGGCGGGCCTGTCTGACGATATCAACGAGATGTTGATGGCTCTGGAGCGTTCGCAGGATGAGCTTCAAAAGCTCAATGAAGAACTAGAAGAAAGAGTATTGCAGCGCACCAGCGCCCTGACATATGCCAATCAGCGGTTGGAGGAGGAGATAGAAGAGCGCAAACAGGCGGAGGAGGCCCTCAAGCACGGCGAACAGGAAGTAAAACAGTTGCTGGCTTCCATCTCCCAGATCATCATCGGCATGGACTCCGAATACAGGATCACCTATTGGAATGCTGCTGCGGAAAAGACCTTCGGGATTGAAGAGGCAGAAGTAATTGGCAAGCCTTGCATGGAATGCGGTATTCAATGGGACTGGAAGAAAATGAAAGAGAGAATTGGCAGCAGGAAGGCCGGCGATCTGTCGGACGAACTCGTATTTACCCAGCCCGATGGCAAAGAAGGAATATTGGAATTCAATGTTAATCATACCAGTATCGAACCTGGCCAGGAATCCGGCTTCATCATTGTAGGATCGGAGATATCCGAGCGTAAAAAATATGAGGCTCAGCAGATATTATCACAGAAATTGGAATCGATTGGGCAACTGGCTGCAGGAATTGCCCACGAGATCAATACTCCGATGCAATACATAGGCGACAATACACGTTTTCTACGGGGTGGGTTCAAAGATATCTGCCGGCTGATCGAGGCATACAGCGGTGTGATCGGTTCGATGGAAAAGGACGTCCTCCGCCAGGCGCTGGCAAGAGTGAAGGAGATAGAACAAGAGATAGACATCGACTTTTTAACTGCGGAAATACCTCAGGCCATAGACCAGTCCCTGGACGGGATAACCCGTGTGAGCAGGCTCGTGCTGGCAATGAAGGATTTCTCCCATCCCGGCAGCAGGGAAAAAAGCCTGGCGGATATCAATAGGGCGATTGAAGGAACTGTGACTATTTCCACAAATGAATGGAAGTATGTTGCAGATCTCGAGCTGGATCTGGAGCCGGATCTTCCGCTGGTCAACTGCGCCATCGACGAAATCAACCAGGTAGTCCTGAATATGATCGTCAACTCTGCCCAGGCGATTGCCCAAGCCCGGAACGATATCGGCGCCGAGCCGCACCCAGATGCTTTACATTCTTTCAAGCCGGGCCTTAGCCCGGATGCGGAGGATGATGAGGGCGCCTGGCGCCCGGAATCCGGCAAGGGCAAGATTACAATCAAAACCAGAAGCGGCGAAAATTTTGTTCAGATCATTATCGGCGATACAGGCGTGGGAATTAATCAATCGAATCTGTACCGCATATTCGACCCCTTCTTTACCACCAAAGAAGTTGGAAAGGGCACCGGCCAGGGGCTGGCAATCGCTCACGATATCATAGTGAACAAGCATAGGGGAAGTATTCAGGTGGAATCGAAAGAGGGGGAAGGGACAATTTTCATTGTCCAATTACCGCTTTAAGCATCGAGGGGGTTGTGCGATGAAAATCAGTGTTCTTTTGGTTGATGATGACCCAAACATTATCCAGGGCCTGAGGCGAACACTGCGAGGCAAGCAGGAATGGAAAGTTTATTTTGCGCCCGGGGGCGAGGAAGCACTGGGCATCTTGGCAGAGAATGACATTGACGTCATTGTCGTAGATATGTACATGCCGGGCATGGATGGAGTAGACCTGCTAAAAAATGTTCAAGATCAATATCCCCATATTATCCGGATGGTTTTCTCCGGTTATTCGAACAAGGACCTGATACTCCGCTCTACCATGCTGGCGCATCAATTTTTTGCCAAGCCCTGTGATGCCGATATCTTGGTCGAGGTCATTGAACATGTCTGGCTGTTCTGCGATCTGGTAAACAATGAGCGATTGAAAGATCTGATCACCGGAATTACCGGCTTGCCCAGTTTGCCGGGTCTGTACATAGAGCTGTTGGATTATATCCAGTCTCCCGATGCTTCTATCAAACAGATTGGCGCTATTGTCTCCCGGGACATCACCATGACGGCAAAGATTCTGCAACTGGCCAACTCCGCTTTTTTCGGACTGGCCCAGAGGGTGGTCGATCCCTTGCGGGCGGTGGCCCTGCTGGGAATCGAAAACTTAAAAGCGCTGGTCCTCTATATTCATATATTCTCTACCTTTGATTGCCCGGCATCCGGGCACAGTCCTGTCATCGCTGATTTATGGAAGCATAGTATAGTGGTTGGCCGTCTGGCAAGAATAATCGCCATCCTGGAGCGCTGCCCCCAGTCAGTTATCAACGATGCCCTGACGACGGGGGTATTGCATGACATCGGAAAACTGGTCTTGCTCCATGCGGGAGAAGAGACGCCGATCTCTTTAAAGCATGAATACGATACCCTTGGTACGTCGCATGCGGAAGTTGGGGCATACCTGCTGGGGCTGTGGGGAATTCCTGCCTCGGTCGTCAGGGGGGTCGCCTATCACCATCGTCCTTCCTGGTCGGGAGAGAAAACGTTCACCAGTTTGACGGCGGTCCACGTGGCCGATGCCCTGCTGTCAAAAGATTATGCGGATGGCAGCCTGATTTCTGGCTTGGATTATTCCTATCTGGACAGTATTGGAAAATCAGACCGTTTGCCGGTCTGGGTGGAGTGCTACAGCAAGGTCGATGAGGAGGCTCCAAGATGAATAAAAAAGTGCTGTTAGTGGATGACGACCAGTTGATCCTTGACGGCTACCGCAGGGTTTTGCGCAGCGACTTCGATCTGGTTACCTGCTCTAGCGGAGCCCAAGGAGTGGTTGCCATAACGGAGCAGGGGCCATTTGCAGTTGTGGTATCCGACTATCGGATGCCGGAGATTAACGGAATTCAGTTTCTGACCAAGGTTCGTCAAATTGCGCCTGACACGGTACGGGTCATGCTGACCGGCCAGGCTGATATGCAAGTCGCCATCGATGCCATCAATAATGGCGCCCTCTATCGCTTTCTCACCAAACCTTGTTCTACCGAGGTTCTCTCTCAAACTCTCTACGACGGGGTTGAGCAATTTCAGTTGACCGCAGCGGAGCGCAACCGCTGGGATCAGACAATCAGAACGCTGACCAGCATCCTGTCGAATGCTCCGGTAGCTATTGTCATCTACCGCAACGGTCTGCTCGTCTTTGTCAACCAGACTTTCATCAACATGTTTGACTTTCAGCCCGATTATGGATTATCCGCTGAATCTGCGGCTGAATTTATCGCCCCAGAATATCGCCGGGAGGTGTTAAAAAGATTGGACAATCTTGGGCATGACATGGCGATAGCCAAATTGCTTGAAAGTACCGGGGTAAAGAAGGACGGTTCCACATTCCCAATCTACATCGAGTTGACGAAGATAGACGTTCCGAGCGGTTCGGCCAGTGTGGCTTATATCAGCGATATCTCCGACAGGAAAATGGCCGAAGAAAAGCTGCTGGAAAGCTCTAGCAAAGTAATAGAAACTGTGACGGCTCAGCCAGTGGAAAAATAGTGCCGAACCCGCGGGCTCATCTGAAAATATGGCAACGGACAAATTATCATCTAGACATGGCAAACAATTAGTTGTAGCATGGGGAGAGGAAATGAACAATTCCGGCGCACAGAGATTGGAATAGCCACTAACGGGGCGCATGATGCGCTTTTTTTATTGCTATTTGCCTTCACGCTCTGGCGCTCTGTCTGGTACGGTTTGTCGCTTTTCAGATATTTAATGCCAAAACACCACTTAGTCATGAGGAGGAAAAGTAGAATGCCGGCAAGCGAAACTCTGTTAACCGCGGAAGGAATTAAAGCGCTGGAAGAAGAATTGCACCATTTAAAAACCGTCAAGCGTCCTGCGGTGTCTGAACGAATTAAGGTCGCTATCGGTTTCGGAGACATCTCAGAGAATGCCGAATACGAAGACGCCAAAAATGAGCAGGCGTTCATCGAAGGGCGCATCCTGACAGTTGATAAAATGCTGAGGAACGTCCGCGTCATCGGTACGGGCACATCGTTAGACGACACGGTCAGCATCGGAGCCACGGTCATGCTTAAAGACTTGGAGCTTGGTGGAGAGGTAGAGTACAAAATTGTCGGAACGACAGAGGCCGATCCCAGCGCCAATAAGATCTCTAACGTCTCTCCAGTCGGTAAGGCAGTTCTAGGAAAGAATGTCGGCTCAGTTGTCGATGTCAAGACTCCTGCAGGAATTCTACAGTATCAGATCTTGGGTGTACGCGATAAATAGTTAGATGTGCTGACGTACTGACTCTTTTGAAGATGGGAGAGTTGCCTCCACGCCCTGGATATACTTCTCGCCGCGCAGCATCGAGGCAATGGCCGCGACCAGGGAGATAGCAGCCGATCCGTAAAGGATTGTTCTCAGACTGCCCATGAAGGCAGGCGCCATCAATGAAGGGAGAAACTCCTTGCCCAGGATCAGGCTCCTGGTGGCTGACGGCAGGTTGGCCAGCACGGTGGGAGAAAGCAATTGTTGCATGGGGTTGTAGCCCAGGAAAGCGGCAAAGAGCGCTCCCGTGGGCGGCAAGCTGGCCACCTGCTTGGCTGCTGCCAGCGGTAGGCCCTGGGCCACCAGGCCGGAGTACAGGGCCGGCGGCAGTTTGCTGGACAGGCCGATAATGACCAGGCTGAAAAAGACGGACATGCTCAGAAGGGAACCGGAATTTTGAATAGTGGACCGCATCCCGGAAGCCACCCCGCGGTATTCCGGCGGCACTGAATTCATGATGGCCGTCGTGTTGGGGGAGGCGAACATGCCCATGCCCAGGCCAAAAAGCACCAAAATCAGCAGGAACGGCAGGTAGGAAAAATTGGCCGGCAAGCTCGCCAACAGCAGAAAACCGGCCATCTGAAGCAGCATGCCGCCGGTCGAGAATCCCCGGGCACCGAAACGGTCGGAGAGCCACCCGGAGAGCGGGCCCATCAGGAAGAAGCCACCCATCATAGGCATCATATAGATCCCTGCCCAAAGCGGTGTGTCTGCGAAGTTGTAGCCGTGCAGCGGGAGCCAGATGCCCTGAAGCCAGATGATCAGCATGAACGTCAGGCCGCCCCGGGCAACGGAGGAGAGGAAGCCAC
>Ga0326728_10025444_pt1 | contig 10596 bp, 9 predicted proteins | sample MB3enrmetagenome_FD_207602 | JGI IMG/M metagenome (GOLD analysis project Ga0326728, IMG submission 207602) | Lab enriched peat soil microbial communities from McLean, Ithaca, NY, United States - MB31MN | ecosystem: Environmental > Terrestrial > Soil > Wetlands > Peat | place: USA: New York...
GGCGTGGATGACCTTGGCGCGCCGATCGCGCTCGGCTTCAGCCTGCTTGGCGATCGCCCGCACCATGTTCTCGGTGAGTTCGACGGTCCTGATCTCGACGTTGCTGACCTTGATCCCCCAGGTTTCCGTCTGCGCGTCGAGAATGCCTTGGACGTCGACGCTCAGCTTCTTGCGCTCGGAGAGCATCTCGTCGAGCTCGTGCTGGCCGAGCACGGCGCGCAACGTCGTCTGCGCCAGCATGTTCGTCGCCGCATGATAGTGCTCCACTTTGATGATCGCCCGCTCGGGATTGACGACGTTGAAATAGAGCACGGCGTCGACCTTCATCGAGACGTTGTCGCGCGAGATCACGTCCTGGCTCGGTATCTCGATGACCTAGATGCGCAAGTCCACCCGCACCATTTCCTGTATGAACGGGATCAGAAGCACGAGGCCCGGGCCTTTGACTCTCTGAAATCGTCCCAGCGTAAACACCACGGCCCGCTCGTATTCGCGCAGGACGCGCACCGAGGCGGCCAGGAAAACGACGACGACGAAAGCGACGGCGCGAACGAGATAGGCGGCAAGGGACAACATGGGCCAGGTTCTTTCTCTTGGTTCGCCGCGCCGAGCTCCGACGCTTCGGCGGAATCGAGACTGCGCCGAAGCGGCGCGCTCGCTCGCTCCGCGCAGCGGCGAGAATAGGTCCGTGACGACAAGCGAGGGGATCCTCGGAGTCTACGCATTGCGCCGCGCGACTTAGGCGAGCGAACAGTCCGGCGCCTGAAGCGCGCGCGCGACCGATCGCGGCCTTTTTCGCAGATCAGGTCGGATGCGATAGGTAGATTCCGAACCTTCCCTGCAGAAGGCTGCGCTGTATCGTCTGATCGGAAAAAGCATCGAGCGACGATCCACCTTCGCCCCCCGGATCGAAGCTCGGACTCGGGCGGTCGTCGGCTTCCCCCGTCGACCGCCGCTTTTTTGCGAGCGCGGGCTTCAATGGAGCGCCTTATGTCCAAACATATGCTGGAAGTTCCGATCGCAAACCGCAGCAGGAAGGGTCCGGGAGATCGCCAGGAAATCGCCAGCGACGTGGCGCACGATAAAAACTTGCACGATCTGAACGCCTCCGAGCAGGGCGACACCGCCAATATTCGCCAGAACACGACGAACAAGGGCTTCTTCCGCGGGCGAAGGATGAAGTGAACCGATCGTCGCCGAAGCGCTTTGGGCTTTTGCGAGGTTTTGGTTCGGTCCTCCCAGGAGCGCGCGTTACGCCGAAAGTCGAGACCGAGGCTGCCGTAAATCATCCGTCCGGCAAGCGCGGGACCGGGGCGCGGCGGGTCGCCGGCCGGCGTTGAAAACAAACTCAGGAATTCGAACAACCGCCAGGCCCAACCTGCGCCCGCGCGCGCACGCCGGGCTCTGGCGGCCACACGATGATTTCGGGCGATCCAGGCGTTGAAGCCATGCCTTCGCAATCGGTTGCGCGTTCGCGTTTCGTCGCGCGCAGCGAAACGCGAAGCATGCGCGTCGTCATGACCGGTTGAGCGCTTAGGGATTCCGCTCGCGCGGCAAGGCCGTCGCAGCGTCGCCGACGGGAGCGGCCGACGGCTTGGCGCCGTTTCCCGGCGCCGACGAAGGACCGGCGGAGAGCGCAAGAGCGATCATGACCATGATGGCCAGAACGCCCAAAGCGAGACGGATCTGCGCCCGCTGCGGCCCGACCGCCGTGAACACGCCGTCCGACGAACCGACAGTGAAGCCAGCCGTCTTCGGCAGCAGCGCCACGAGATCGGCGGCGATCGTCTTGGCGGGAATGTCCTTGGTCGGCTCGTCCGGCAGGGCGACGATCAATGCAGTCAGTCGCGTGGCGGCGGTGTCCCTGGGCATCCGCGCCAGGCTGGCGGCTTCTTGCCAGGGATCGACATCCAACCGCGCCAGCGCGGAAAGGACGGTGAGCGGCGTTCCGTTTCGACCCGCGCCGATCGGCGCGCCGAGGAATTTGTCGAACTCCGCTCCGATGAGGGGCGCTAGCGCGGCATGGGTCATATCAACCGCCGATTCTCTTGCTGAACGCGGAAGCCGAGCGGCGAACCACGCGACGCCCAGCTTTCCCTGCATCCGCCTGCGTCAACAGATAGGGCGCGGCGGCGGGCGCCGTCAGACTCGGAAACTACCCACGTCGCCTGTCCGCGCCCGGCTGCGTCGCGAGGGAACCGCAAGGCGGACGCCGCGATCGCTCCGGCCTCGCCGCGACTAGGTAGTTTCCGAGCCTCCCCGCGCCGCCCGCCGTCCGCTATCCCCAACAGGGCGGGTCCCATGCGCAAGCGTTGGACTGCCGAATGGTTGGCGAGCGGCCGATCTCGTCGACCCGCCGATCTTTGGAGCGCGTTTTGGCCTCGCCTCGCCCGTCGCTTCTCCGCAGCCGTTGGACGCTCGCAGCCGCGGTGGCCGTGGTCGCGCTCTGCGGCTATTTCGGCTGGCGCCACTTTTACGGCGCCGATGCCGGGACGGCCGCTCCGGGCGCTGCCAATAGCGCACAGGCGCCCACGCCCATCCCGGTCACCATCGCGCAGGCGAAGACGGCCGACTTTCCGGTCTATTTGAACGGGCTCGGCGCCGTAGAGCCTTACCAGACGGTTCTCATCCGCAGCCGCGTCGATGGCCAGGTCGTCAAGATCGCCTTCAAGCAAGGCCAAATGGTCAAGGAAGGCGACGTTCTCGTGCAGATCGATCCGCGTCCCTATCAGGCGACGCTCGATCAGGCGATCGCAAAGAAGACGCAGGACGAGGCGAGCCTCAAGGACGCGCAGCTCGACCTTGTGCGCTACGCCGCCCTCGCCAAAGAGGATTCCATTGCGCTGATGAAGTTCAACACCCAGCAGGCGACGGTCGATGAACTCACCGCGCAAATCAAGGGCGATCAGGCGTCTATCGACAACGCCCAGACGCAGGTCGACTATACGACGATCCGCGCTCCGCTCACGGGGAAGACCGGCTTTCGCCTGGTCGACGCCGGCAACATCGTGCACGCCGTCGACACGACGGGCATCGTGACGATTGTCCAGTTGCAACCGATCTCAATCGTGTTCACGGCGCCTGAAGATGACGTGCCGCAGATCAATAAGGCGCTCGCGGCCGGCGTCGCGCCGGTGACCGCCCTGAGCTCGGACGGGTTGAGAACGCTTTCGCAAGGCCATCTCTCCGTCGTCAACGCCGCGATCGACCCGACGAGCGGGGCCATCGGGATGAAGGCGACATTCGAGAATGCGGACGGCGCCCTGTGGCCTGGCCTGTCGGTCTCGACCCGCCTGCTGGTCGACACGCTGAAGCAAGTCGTCGTCGTGCCCGACGGGGCGGTCGAACGCGGACCGAACGGTCTCTACGCCTTCGTGGTCGGCGGCGACAACAAGGTTGAAACGCACGCCATCACGGTCGGGGAGGAAGGCGATGGCCAATCGGTCGTCCTGACGGGTTTGACGGCCGGCGAGAACGTGGTCACGGCGGGTCAGTACCGATTGATTCAAGGCTCTGTGGTCCAGCCGAACGCGGCGGGCTCCGCGACGCCGCCGGCGACCGCCGCGCCGAGCGCGCCCGAAAAGGCGCCCTGAGGTGGCGGGCGGCATCTCCGAGCCGTTCATTCGGCATCCCGTCGCCACCTCGCTGTTAATGGTCGGCATTCTATTCGTCGGCGTCATCGCTTATCCGAAGTTGCCGGTCGCGCCGCTGCCTCAGGTCGATTTCCCCACCATTCAGGTCTCCGCCAAGTTCCCCGGCGCTGGCCCTGACACCATGGCCTCCGCCGTCGCCCAGCCGCTCGAAACGCAATTCGCGCAGATCTCCGGCGTCTCGCAGATGACGTCGACGAGCACGCTCGGCTCCACCGCCATCACCATCCAATTTGACCTCGACCGCGACATCGACGCCGCTTCGGCCGACGTCCAGGCGGCGATCAACGCCGCCAGCGGCCAACTGCCGAAGGACCTGCCCAGTCCGCCGACTTATCGCAAGGTGAACCCGGCGGACTCACCCATTCTCCTGCTCGCTGCGACCTCAAAACTTCTGCCGCTGACCGAGGTCGACGACAATGTCGAGACCAAGCTCGCCCAACAGATCAGCCAGGTCGCCGGCGTCGCCCAGGTGAGCGTCGGCGGCCAGCAAAAGCCCGCCATTCGCATCCAACTCGATCCCGCCAAGCTCGTGGCCAAAGGGCTCTCGCTCGAGGATGTGCGCACGCCGCTCTCGGTTACGACGCTGGCCGAGCCCAAGGGCACGATCAACGGCGGGGCGAGCGCCTTCACGATCTACACCAACGATCAGCTCGTCCGCTCGGCGGATTGGAACGACGTCATCGTCGCCTACCGCAACGGCGCCCCGCTGCGGGTGCGCGACATCGGTCAGGCGGTGACCGAGGCGCAGGACACGACGCAGGCAGCCTGGGCCGACGGCAAGCGCAGCGTCTTTCTCGTCATCTTCAAGCAGCCGGGCGCCAACGTCATCGACATCGTCAATGAGATCATGGCCGAGCTGCCGCGCATCAAGGCCTCGATGCCGCCCTCGATCGACATCTTCACCTTGAGCGATCGCACCCAGACGATTCGCGCCTCCGTTCAGGACGTGCAATTCACGCTGCTGCTGACCGTCGCGCTGGTAGTGATGGTGATCTTTATCTTTCTGCGCAGCCTGTGGGCGACCATCATCCCGAGCGTCGCGGTGCCGCTGGCGTTGCTCGGCGCCTGCGCGCTGATGTGGGTCGCCGGCTACAGTCTCGACAACCTGTCGCTGATGGCGTTGACGATTTCGGTCGGCTTCGTCGTCGACGACGCGATCGTGATGCTCGAGAACATCACCCGCTACATCGAAGAGGGCGAGGAACCGTTCGCCGCCGCGCTCAGAGGCTCGCGAGAAATCGCCTTCACCATCGTTTCGATCAGCATTTCACTGATTGCGGTTTTGATTCCGCTGCTGCTGATGGGCGGCATCATCGGCCGGCTATTCCGCGAATTCGCGGTGACGCTGACGATGACCATCGCCGTGTCGGCGGTGGTGTCGCTGACGCTGACGCCGATGCTGGCGTCGCGCTTCCTGACCGCGGCGAAGGACGCCCATCATGGGCGTCTCTACCAATTGAGCGAGCGCGGCTTCGCCGCGCTGCTGAAGGCCTATGAGCGCGGCCTCGACGTCGCGCTCAAATTCCGTTTCGCCACGCTGATGATTTTCTTTGCGTTTCTCGCGCTGTCGGTCGGCCTCTTCGTGGCGATCCCGAAAGGGTTCTTCCCGCAGCAGGACACCGGGCAGATCAACGGCGTATCGCAAGCTGCGCAGGACGCTTCCTTCGCCCAAATGGCGCAGCGACAGGCGGCGCTCGGCGCGATCGTTCTCAAGGATCCGGCGGTCGCTCACGTCGCGATGCAAATCGGCGGCACCGGCAACGCGCTCAACGCCGGGCGGCTCTTCATCACTTTGAAACCGCGCGACCAGCGCACGGTCACCGCGGATCAGATCATCGCCCGTCTGGGCCCGCAGCTCGACAAGGTCGAGGGCGCCAAATTGTTCATGCAGGTGGCGCAGGACCTGACCGTCGGCGGACGCGCCTCGCGCACCCAGTACCAATACACGCTACAGGGATCCGATTCCGACGCGCTGAACGCCTGGGCGCCCAAGATGCTCGCCAAACTGCAGACCTTGCCCGAACTGCGCGACGTCGCCACCGACCAGCAGACAGCGGGCACGACGCTGACTTTGACTTTCGATCGCGACCAGGCGTCGCGTTATGGGCTGACGGCTCAGACGATCGACGACACACTCTTCGACGCCTTCGGTCAGCGCCAGATCGCCCAGTACTTCACGCAGCTGTCGAGTTACGAAGTGATCATGGAGCTTCTGCCCAGCCTGCAAAACGACCTGACGACGCTCGACCGGATATTCCTGAAGTCGCCGACGACCGGCGGCGAAGTGCCGCTGTCCGAATTCGCGAAATGGACGACGACGCCCGTCCAACCGTTGTCGATCAGCCATCAAGGCCAGTTTCCGGCGATCACCATCAGCTTCAATCTCGCGCCCGGCGTGGCTCTCGGCCAGGCGACCAGCGCGGTTCAGCGCGCGCAGAGCGAGTTGCAGCTTCCCGCCACCATCATCGCCAGCTTCCAAGGCAACGCGCAGGCGTTCCAGGATTCGCTGTCGACGGTGTGGATGCTGATCGTCGCCGCGCTGGTGGTCGTCTACCTGATCCTCGGCATTCTCTATGAGAGCTACATCCATCCGATCACGATCATCTCGACCCTGCCCTCGGCCGGCGTCGGCGCGATCGCAACGCTGATGCTGTTCCATTTCGACTTCAGCCTGATCGCGCTGATCGGCATCATCCTGCTCATCGGCATCGTCAAGAAGAACGGCATCATGCTGATCGACTTCGCCATGGTCGCCGAGCGGGACGACCATTTGTCGGCGCATGACGCCGTGCGTCGCGCGGCGCTGCTGCGCTTTCGGCCGATCATGATGACCACCATGGCGGCGATGCTCGGCGGCGTCCCGCTCATGCTCGGGACGGGCACCGGCTCCGAGCTCAGACAGCCGCTCGGCTACGCGATCGTCGGCGGCCTGCTGGTGAGCCAGGCCCTGACGCTGTTCACGACGCCGGTCATCTACATCTATCTCGATCAGTTGTCGGACTGGTTGTCGGGTCGGCGATCGTCGACGCCGAAGCGGGCGCTTCGACCAATAGCGGCCGCGCAGGCCGCCCCGGCCGCGGAGGCGCGCGGCTCACCCGACTGATCGGGGCGGCGGATCGCGTCTCTCGCGCCGTTTCCAGCGGCGGCCGGCATTCTTGGCGATCAGACGGATCCTTACCGAAGCGCGGGCGCGACGCGGGCGCAAGCCGGCTTCGCCGCGAGCGCCCGCTCAATCGCGCGAACGATGTCGGGTCCGCGGAAGGGCTTTTGGATGAGCACGGCGTCGGGCCCGAGCGACAGGTCTCGCAACGCGTCGCCGGTCGCAAAGACGTGGGGAACGAAACCGTTGCGCAGGATCTCTTTGACCGCGGCGACGCCGCTCGCTTCGCCCAGCCCGACGTCGACGATCATCAGATCGGGATGGTGACGCGCCGCGGCGGCCACCGCATTGGCGGCTTTGGTCTCCACGGCGCAAACCGTGTGACCGAGGTCCTCGAGCGTTTCGGCGAGCAGTTCGCCGATCATCACGTCGTCCTCCACCACCAGGATGCGCAACGCTTTCATCGACTTACTTTCCTGCCCACGCAACCATGTTCTTGCCGGCGTCCTTGCGATGTCCGCCGCGTCGCTCATTTCGGCGCCACATGCGATTCGACGAGCCAGAGCTGATGATCGACGCCGCGCGAAATCTCGGTGAACAGATCGGCGGTGTCGGCGTCGCCGAGGGTCTCGGATCGCCCGATCGCGTCGCGGGCCGACTGCCCAAACGCCGCAAGCGTCGCCGCGACCGCGAATATGTGCTCGTTCTCGTCGGCGATGCGCAGGGGATAGGGGATGAGGAAGGAGCGCTCGGCCGCGACCTGGACCGTGCCTTCCGCAACGCCGCCCAGCCCGGCGGCGCGCTCGGCGATCAGGTCGGAATAGCTCTCCGCCTCGGCGGCGACCTTGTCGAACAGCTCGTGGACGGCGATGAAGCCGGGCCCCCGCACGTTCCAGTGCGCCTGCTTCACCTGGCCGTGGAGATCGATCGCCGCCGCCAGGTGCTTATTGAGAAGTTCGACCGCCTGCGTGCGAATGTTCTCGGATAACGTGTTGTGGGTCGGATGCATGGTTGGCCTTCGTGGATTTCACAAAGCGGGGGTGGGGCTCGACGTCTCTGCGTTTGTCTGACGACCGAAGCGTTCCTTAGCGTGCGGAGCGAAGCGCAGACGCGCCTGAACCGACGATAACGGATCAGTGATCGCGAAAGGCAGGGTCGGAATCTACTCATGCCGCGGCGAAACCAGACTCCGGCGGAGCGCGTCTGACGCGGCGGCGAGCAAGCCTCGCCGCGGCTGAATATTCCCATGAGGAAGAGCGGCGACCGGCGCGAGGCCGGCGCGCCGCTTCCGTGAGCTCGCCGCTCGCGCGAGCAATGCGTCGGCGCCTGGATTGCGCCCACGACTGACAACCATCTAGCGCCGGCCGCGCAATCTGAGGTCGCGCATCAGCGGACCGAAATCATGCTTTTGCGCATCGGTGAGGCTGTCATAAAGGGGCTTGCCCGCATCGGCGACCGCCTTGAGCTGCTCCGCCGTCTTCTGAAGATGCTCGGACATGATCGTCATGCGCTCGATCGGCGAGGGAGGTTCGCCTTGAGCCATACGCTCTCGCGCTTGGCGCCATCGATCCGCGCGCGCCGTTTCCGCGTCGCGGATCGCCGATTCGAAAGCGGGCCAGTACTTGGCTTGCTCGTCGGTGAGCTTGAGCCCCGCCTTCATGGCGGCAAGATGCGCGTCGAGCATGACGGCGTGGCGTTCCTGCATACGCTGCATTTGGGCCATGGCTGGCGTGTCGCCGGAGGCGGCGAACGCGTTCAGGGCGAACGTCGAACCCGCCAAGCCGACGACCGCGACGGAGGCGAGAAGGAATTTTCTCATGAGGGCACCTATGGGTTGAATCATTGCATCGTCTGTCGGATTTCAGCGCGCTGACGTCAAAGGCGAATTCGCCCGGCTCCCGCCCGCTGTCACGCCCCGCTCAACGCCGATCTCTCCATCGGCGGGTCAATCGAGAAACGGCGCGCCCGGCAGATGGCCAAACCGGGCGCTCGATCTCCCCCTCCGAGGGGCGCGCCCGAAAACCCGGCGGACCCGGCATTGTGAAGAAGCGGCGGAGCCGTCCTCAGTAGCCCCAGGGACCGCAGAGACCGAGAGTCAATTGAATAGGTCCGCAGTAGCCGGGATAGTAGCCGGGATAGTAGCCGCCATAGTAGTAGCCGCCGCCGCGATACCCGCCAGGTCCCCTGTGACCGTGGAAATTGCCGCCGACGCGCCCGCCGCCGGGATGGCCTTGGTGGCCGCCTTGGTGCTGGCTGCCTTTGGCGTCGGCGACGGACGGAAGCGCGATCGTGCTGGCGGCCAAAGCGAGCGTGCTCGCGCCGACGATAAACATGTTTCTCAGCAGATGCGTTTTCATGATGACTACTCCATGTTGACGAGAGATGCGGCGACTGCAGTCAGCCAACATGGTCGTGCGAGCGAGCGCCAGAATCGGAAACTACTTACGCCGGCGCGGATAGACGCCTCCTGCGAGCGCCGGCGGCGCGATGCTCCGACGATCTCAGAAAAAGGAGGCGGTATCGCTTGGCGCCAATCAGCGCCGACCGCTGAAGCGCGAGCTCGGTCGGTCGGCAAGGCGGCGGCGTGTTTGCGGCCAAGTCCGCAGGTTGTCTGCGCGCGACCGCAGGGATCGCCGCGGACCTCGCCCAATAGGCCGCCCGCCATTCGTAAAGCGACTTGCGCAGAACCCCGGTCTCCGCCGCCAAAGCCGCCACCCGCTCGTCCGCCTCCAGCCAGCGAACCGGCGCTTGCTTCTCTTGCGTCGACAATGGGCGCGGCGATCTAATCTCAAGGCTCCTTCTCGCAGAGCCTTGTCGCCAAGATCTCAATGTCTCATTTGCGGGGTCCACTCCACCCACCGTAATCCGTAATCCGAATTAGCGTGTCTTGATGGTGGGGCGCAGTCGACAACGCCGCCATTCCGTAGTTCCCGAAGCGTCCATCGATCGACGCCGCGACCGTTCGACCGCAGCTCGCCCGAACGAAACGACGGATGTGCGGACAAATGCTAGTCGAGAAAGTCTTCATTAACCAACTTCGTTGAAAGTTGTCCACGAGACTTCGGTAATCGCCCGCAAGCGTGGGGTGACGGGAATGTTTTTCAAACGCAAGCCAGAAAAATCGCTGCGGGAAATGACCGCGGAGTTCATCTTCGAAAACTCGCCCGACGCCTATTTCGCGCTCGACGGCGGCGCGATCCGCGAATGCAACGCGGCGACGGAAAAATTCATGGGCCAACCGCGCGATAAGCTGATCGGCGTCACCCCGGATCGCCTTTCGCCAGAACGGCAACCTGATGGCAGGCTCTCGTCCGAGGCGGCTGTAGAGTACATAAGCGCCGCGATGTCCGAGGGGTGCGCGCGCTTTGAGTGGACGCACCAGCGGCTGGACGGCTCCCCCCTGCCGATGGAGGTGACCCTCCTGCGGGCCAACCTCGGCGGCCGTCCCGTGCTGATCTCCTTCTGGCACGATCTGCGCGAGACGATAAAACTCAGGCAGGCGGAACAAGCCGCGCAGGCTCAGGCGGCCGAGACGGCGGAGCAGCAGAAAGCGGCCCTCGATGCGCTGGCCGTCGCCGTGGCCAGCGTCGCCAAAGGCGACCTCACCGTCCGCGTGACTCAGCCGGTCGCCGCCGCCTACCAGACGCTCAAGGACGACTTCAACCGCGCCATGGAAGCCATGCACAACGCCCTGGCCTCGATCGCCGGCAGCACGACGGTCGTGCTGACGGGGTCGGCGGAGATGTCGCAAGCCTCGGACAATCTCGCCCGGCGGACCGAAGAGCAGGCCGCCAGCCTGGAAGAAACCGCCGCGGCCTTGGAAGAAATCACCGTGACAGTACG
>Ga0326728_10025447_pt1 | contig 10595 bp, 8 predicted proteins | sample MB3enrmetagenome_FD_207602 | JGI IMG/M metagenome (GOLD analysis project Ga0326728, IMG submission 207602) | Lab enriched peat soil microbial communities from McLean, Ithaca, NY, United States - MB31MN | ecosystem: Environmental > Terrestrial > Soil > Wetlands > Peat | place: USA: New York...
ATCCGAAAGCGCGCCTTGCGCCCGACAATCCGCCTTCTGACTTCCAGTCCGAAATCCCTTACGGACGGATCACGGGAGGGCGCGCAAACAGCTCCCGATATCGGATAATCGAGTAATGTCCGATGGCGTGCTGATTACGGGTTCCTGCGGGTTGATCGGCTCGGAAGTCGCGGTCTTCTTCGCGAGGCAGGGTTTTCAGGTTGTGGGACTGGACAACAACCAGCGCGCCGAGTTCTTCGGACCCGCGGGCGACACCAGCGGCGCGCTCGAGCGGCTGCGGCGCGAAGCGCCGGGCTATCGCCATGAAGGCCTCGATATACGCAACCGCCGGGGAGTGCTGGAACTCCTGCGGGCCGTCAGACCCGCCTTGATCGTCCATACGGCGGCGCAGCCGTCTCACGACCTCGCCGCCTCCATACCTTTCGTGGATTTCGAGGTGAACGCGCTGGGCACGCTGAACCTGCTCGAAGCGGCGCGGCAGGCCTGTCCCGAAGCGCCGTTCATCCACATGTCCACGAACAAGGTCTATGGCGACCGGCCCAACACGATCCCGATGCGCGAGCTGGAAACGCGCTGGGACTATGCTGATGCGGCCTACGAGAACGGCATCCCCGAGGATTTTTCGATCGATCAAAGCAAGCACTCCGTGTTCGGAGCTTCCAAAGTGGCGGGCGACGTGATGGTGCAGGAGTACGGCCGCTATCACGGCATTCCGACATGCTGCCTGCGCGGCGGCTGCCTGACCGGCCCCCACCATGCGGGCGTGGAACTGCACGGGTTTCTCAGCTACTTGATCAAATGCAACGTGGAAGGGCGCGAATACCGGGTCTACGGCTACAAAGGCAAGCAGGTGCGCGACAATATCCACGCTGGGGACGTGGCGCGATTCATGTTCGAGTTTTGGAAGGCCCCGCGGGTAGCCGAGGTTTACAACCTGGGCGGCGGCAAGGGAAATTCCTGTTCCATTCTGGAGGCCTTTCAAATGGCCGAAGAGGCCACCGGCCGGTCCATGCGATGGCGCTACGTGGATGAGAACCGGATCGGCGACCACATCTGCTACTACAGCGATTTGCGCAAAATGCGGGCACATTATCCGGCCTGGGACATCACTCGGCCGCTCCCGGAGATCTTCAGCGAGATGGCGCGAAATCGGGCCGAGCGCAAGGCGGCGGGCGCGGACTGATGCGCATCCTCGTCATGGGGATCTGCGGCTTCGCCGGAAGCGCCGTGGCGGAATGCCTGCTGGAAACTCGCGAAGGCCTGACCCTCACGGGCCTCGATAACCTGATGCGGCCCGGCTCGGAGCTGAACCGGACGCGATTGCGGAAACTCGGGATCTCCATCCGGCACGGCGACCTGCGCGCGGCCAGCGACTTCGAATCGCTCCCTCCGGCCGACTGGGTGATCGATGCCGCGGCCAATCCCAGCGTACTGGCGGGGACGCAGGCGGGCTTCAGCAGCCGCCAACTGTTCGAACACAATCTGGCGGGACTGGTCAACGTTCTCGAGTATGCCAAAGCGTCCCGCGCGGGTCTGCTGCTTCTGAGCAGCAGCCGGGTTTATTCCATCGCCGCGCTTGGCTGCCTGCCTCTCGAGGCCGCGGGAGATGCTTTCGAACTGCAAGAGGGCGCGGATCTGCCGCCGGGCGTCTCGCGCGCCGGTATCGGCGTAGGCTTTTCGACTTGCCCGCCGGTTTCGCTCTACGGGAGCATGAAGCTGGCGGCCGAGTGCGTGGCGCTGGAGTACGGCGAGGCGTTCGGCTTTCCGGTGTGGGTGGATCGCTGCGGCGTCCTGGCCGGAGCGGGACAGTTTGGCACGCCGGATCAAGGCATCTTTTCTTATTGGATCAACGCGCATCTCCGCCGGCGGCCGCTGCGCTATATCGGGTTCGACGGCACCGGCAGGCAGGTCCGCGACCTGTTTCACCCGCGCGATCTGGCCGGGCTGCTGGATGCCCAAATGCGCAGCGGGCGCGCCGGGGGGCAGCGCATCTACACGGCCGGCGGCGGTCCTGGAAGCGCCATGTCGCTGGCGCAACTGAACGCCTGGTGCGATGACCGCTTCGGGCCGCATGCTCCCGAACCCGATCTGCGTCCGCGGCCCTACGACATTCCATGGATGGTGATGGACAGCGGGAATGCGCTGCGCGATTTCGGCTGGCGCCCGCGGATGGCACGCGACGCCGTTCTGGAAGAGATTGCCGAGCATGCCGATCGCCATCCCGATTGGCTGGAGAGGAGCGGATTGTGAAACCGCCGGCCCCGGGACCCCGGGAACCCATCCGGCTGCTTTCCGTGGTCATCCCCGCCCGCAACGAAGAGCATGCGATCGCCCTCACGGTGGAGCACCTCTATATCGAGCTGAAGCTGCACGGAATCGAGCACGAGATCGTGGTGGTGGACGACGGCAGCACGGACGCTACTTGGGAGATCCTCGAACATGTGGCGGATCGCGTTTCCACGCTGCGGCCGGTCCGGAATGTGGGCGAGCACGGGTTCGGCCGCGCGGTGGTATGCGGCATCGACCATATTCAGGGCGACGGGCTGGTGGTGATGATGGCCGACGAGTCGGACGATTGCCGCGACGTGGTGCGCTATTGGGAAATTCTGAACCAAGGGTACGACGCGGCCTTCGGCTCGCGTTTCATTCGGGGCGGCGGGGTGATCGACTATCCACTCCACAAGTTGTTCATCAACCGGCTTGCCAACCTTTTCCTGCGGCTGCTGTTCGGCGTGCCCCTCAATGACTTCACCAACGCCTTTAAGGCATACAGCCGAAGGGCCATCGAAGGCTGCCGTCCGTTCCTCTCACCGCATTACAACCTCACTGTGGAACTGCCATTGAAGACCATTGTGCGGGGCTATTCCTGGATGGTGACTCCGATTACCTGGCGCAACCGCAGGTCGGGAGCTTCCAAGCTGAAACTCAAGGAGATGGGCAGCCGGTATTTGTTCATCGCCCTCTACTGCTGGCTGGAGAAGTATTTCAGCGGTGGCGATTACCGGAAAGGAAGATCTGGAGTTCCAGGCTGAGGGCTGCGGACCAACCACGGCCGGCGGCATTCTTGTGGGCGCGTTTGGGGACGGGGCGCAGATCTCCCGTGAGGCCGTTTACACCCGGTGTTCCTCGCGTATGATCTTGCGCGGACTGCCGTGCCAACTGGGGCTCCAATCCCTGGGCGGGACGATGGCGTCGAGGCGGTCGAGTTGATCGATGCCCTTCAGGCGGTTGTAGATTAGCTGCCAGGCGCACGGGCGGCCATCGCCCACCTCGCACTGCGTTTCGGTCGAGCCGCCGCAGGGACCGTTCAGCAGACGCTTGGCGCAGCGGGTCACCGGGCAGATGCCGCCGAATTGCGCCAGCACGCAGTCGCCGCAGCCCAAGCACTTCTCGGTCCAGACCGCCTGTTCCTCCAGAATCCCGAGAAACTGCGTGTTCAGCGCGGGGTAGACCGGTTTGGCGGGGAAGCGCTCGGCGATCGCCTGCACGCCCGCGCCGCAGCCGAAAGACACGATAGCGTCGGCTTGGGCCGCCGGCTCCGCCAGATCCTTGATGAACTCGTTCTCGCACTGGCGCTCGATCGTGATCTGGGTGAGTTCGAGAGGCTTCCCCTCGATTTTGCGCGCCATGCGGAGGGCATAGGAGGCGATACCCACCTCCCGCTCGCCGCCGGCCAGGCATACCGTGACGCAGGTTCCACAACCCACAAAAAGGACCTTGCGGTGGGGCGCGACGAGGTTCTTGAGTTCCGTGACGGACTTGGGGGAAGCGACGATCATGGCTCTCCTGCACTCTCTTTCCGGCTGGACGGTTTCAGCGGACTGGGGCCCAGCGCGCGGACGGTTTCGACGATCTCGTGGACGCGCTCGACAAACGTCGGCGCCATGGCGGCCGAAAGGTTCACCATCTTGAGCCGCTCCCCGCCGATGCCGATTTCCTCGAGGATTTCACGCATGCGGCCGGTGTGCTTGCGCGCCCGGAGATTGCCCTCCAGGAAGTGGCAGCCGCCTTCCAGGCATCCGGCCACCAGGACCCCGTCGATGCCCTTCTCGAAGGCATCGAGAATATGTTCCATTTCGATCTTGCCCGTGCACGGCGTGTGGACGATGCGCACGTTGACGGGATACTGCATGCGCTTGGACCCCGCCAGGTCGGCTGCCGCGTACGCGCAGTAGTTGCAGCAGAAGGCGAGGATCCGCGGTTCCCAGCGTTCGCCGGGAGCCGCGCTCACGATCTCTTCTCGATCCGACTGAATCATGCGTTCACTCCGGCGACGAGCAATTCGTCAAGCATCGCCACCAGGGCCTGGTCTTCCTGGTGCTGGAGGATGATGGTCCGGGCGGGGCAAGCCGCCGCGCAGCTTCCGCACCCCATGCACTTGGCGCTCTGGATTTCGGCCTTGTTGAGGTCGTTGATCGCCGGCGCCCCGTACGGGCAGACTTTCACGCAGGTGGCGCAAGCGACGCAGTTCTCCGGGTTGACGCGGGCGACCTGTCCGGGAACCTCCAGGTGAGTCTTGGACAGGATGGTGGCCGCCCGCCCAGCGGCGGCCTGAGCCTGCGAAATAGTCTCGTCGATGAAGCGGGGCGAATGCGCCAGCCCGCAGAGGAACTCGCCCTCGTTGGCCAGATCGACCGGGCGCAGCTTCGGGTGGGCTTCCAGGAAGAAGCCGTCGGCCGTCAGGGCGCTGCGCAGCAGCATCGAGAGCGCCGGGTTGTCCGCGGCCGGAGCGATGCCGGTAGCGAGGGCCACCAGGTCCGGCCGCAGCACCAGGTCGCGGTTGCTCGCGAGATCGTGCACGGTCACCTTGAGCCGGCCGCCTTCCTCGGTCACCAGCGGGTCGCTCTTTTCCGGATAACGGACGAATAGCACCCCGGCCTCGCGGGCCTTCTGAAAATACACCTCGCGGAAGCCGTAGGTGCGGATGTCGCGGCCCAGGATGGCGACTTTCGCGCGCGGCAGGCGGCGCTTGATCTCGAGCGCGTTCTGGACCGCTTCCGAACAGCAGATCCGGCTGCAGTAGGGGTGCTTGTCGTCGCGGCTTTCGACGCACTGAATCATGACGACGGTGGGATCCGGCTTGCCCGTCAGCTCCGGCGGCAGATTTCCGCCCGCGAGCGCGGCCTCGAGCATGGTCTGCGTGGTGACGTGCGGGTTCTGGCCGTGGAGGTACAGCTCCGTCGATCTCCGCTGCCCTCCAACCGCGACGATCACCACACCGTGGCAGATGGGCTGTTCGCGCCCGGCCACTCCGAGGACACTCTTGAAGTTGCCCACGTGGCCGCTGATGGCGCCGGGCGTGGCGTTCAAGTATACGCGGATCTTTTCGTGAGACTGGACCCGCGCCACGAGTTGCCGCAGATAGCTCTGCACATCGGCCCCTTCGAGCGAGCCGTGGACGCTCCGGAGCAGGCCGCCCAGTTGCGGCTCCTTCTCCGCCAGATGCACTTCGAAACCCTGGTCGGCGAGGCTCAAAGCCGCGGTCATGCCGGCCAGGCCGCCGCCGATAACCAGGGCCGATGCCGTCACCGGCAACCGGCCGGTTGAAAGAGCTTTCACATGCCGCGCCCGGGCCACGGCCATGGATGTCAGTTCCAGCGCTTTCTCCGTGGCTGCCTCGGGGTCGTCCTTGTGGACCCAGGAGCACTGGTCGCGGATATTGGTCATGGCGAAGAGATACTGGTTCAGCCCGCTCTCGCGGAGCGTCTCCTGAAAGAGCATCTCGTGAGTCCGCGGCGAGCAGGAGGAAACCACCAGGCGGTTGAGCCGATGCTTCACGATCATGCTCCGAATGTGCTGCTGGTTGGTATCCGAGCAGCTGTACAGGTTGGCTTCGGAGTGGCAGACGTTGGGCATACAGGCGGCCTGCTCGGCGACCTGCTTTACATCGATGACCGAAGCGATGTTGTGCCCGCAGTGGCAAATGAACACGCCCACGCGGGGCGATTCGTCGGTTACGTCCCGCTCCCAGGGGTATTCGTGGTGCTGGATCATGGTGCCGCGGGAGTGGGCGAGCTGACCCATGGCGCAGGCCGCGGCCGCGGAGGCTTGCGCCACCGATTCGGGAATGTCCTTGGGTTCCTGGAACGCCCCGGCCACGTATATGCCCGGTTTGGACGTCGCCAGCGGAGCGAGCCGCTCGGTCCGGCTGAAACCGAATTCGTTGAGCTCGACCCCCAGTTGCCGGGCCATTTCCTTCACGCCGGCGGAGGGCCGCAGCCCCACGCTGAGCACCACCAGGTCGAACTCCTGCTGCTGTTCGGCGCCCATTTCGTCAAAGTAGCGAATGCGCGGCGTCCGGTCGCCGGGCATCTCGACAATCCGCGAGGGGATGGCGCGGATAAACTTCACACCATGCTCGTCGCGGGCGCGGTTGACATAGCTGTCGAACTCCTTGCCGAACGCCCGCACGTCCATGCAGAAGATCGAGATTTCAAGTTTCCGCCCGTGCGCGTGCTCCAGGGCGACCATCGCCTCTTTGGTGGCGCTCATGCAACAGATGGATGAGCAGTAGCCGGCGCCGCGGGCCGCATCGCGGCTGCCCACGCACTGGATGAACGCGATGCTCTTCACCGCGCCGCCATCCGAGGGACGCTCGACGATTCCGTCGGTGGGACCCGCCGCGGAGAGCATCCGCTCGAACTGGACGCTCGAGAGCACGTTGGCATAGCGCCCGTGGCCGAACTCGCCCCGCAGCGACGCCTGGAACTCCTCGAAACCGGGCGTGAGAATCACGCTGCCCACATCGAGCTGGCGTTCCACAACCTGCTGATCGTGGCAAATGGCGCCCGGCGAACAGGCTTTCACGCACTCCATGCACTCGCTGCACAGGCCGCACGCCAGGCAGCGTTTGGCTTCGGCAATGGCCTGTTCCGCGGTGTAGACTTGGTTGATCTCGGTGAAGGCGCGCTGCCGCGTGGGCAGGTCTACCTGCGCCATGGGTACGCGGTCTTCCCGCGGCGCGCCCGGCTTGGGATTGCGGGCCGGCTCGGCTTGCAAGGAAGGCAATGGCGCATCCGCTGGCTTGCCGCCCCGAAGGTAGGCATCGATGGCATCGGCTGCCATGTGGCCCTGGCCCATCGCATCCGCGATGGAAGCCGGACCCAGCACGGCGTCGCCGCCCGCGAAGATGCCGGGAATACTGGTGGCCAGCGTGCCCTTGTCGGCGGCGATCCGGCCGCTCGATCCAGTGGCGATGCCCAGGCCGGCCGAGTCGATGGACTGGCCGATGGCCACGATGATGGTGTCCGCGGGAAGGACGGTGGTCTGCGATTCGTCGAAGCGCGGCGCGGTCTGCCTGGTCTGGCCGGTCCCGGCGATGCGCGGATGAAACGCGATGCCGGAAACCTTCCCGCCGGCGGTCTCGATTCGGGCGGGTCCCAGATCGGGGTGCAAGACCACGCCTTCTTCGAGGGCTTCGGCAAGTTCCCAGGGATGGGCCGGCATTTCCTTGCGGCTCCGGCGATAAGCCACCTCGACCGATTGCACGCCCGCGAGGCGCCGCGCGCAGCGGGCCGCATCCATGGCGACGTCGCCGCCCCCGATGACCACAACTCTCGGGCCGATGCCCGGCGTCTTTCCATTGTTGACCTGGTAGAGAAAATCCAGAGCCTCCCAAACGCCCGGGGCGTCTTCGCCTGGAATAGCCATCTTGCTGCCGACCCATGCGCCCGGAGCCACGAAGACGGCATCGAACGCAGCCGCGTAGGGACTCCAGTTGGAGTGCCCGTTGGATTTCAACAAGCTCTTCGGATCGGCCACCCGCACACCGGTCTTGGCCTCTACCCCCAAATCGAGGATGTATTGGATCTCGCGATCCAGGACATCCTCGGGCAGCCGGTAATCGGGAATGCCATAGCGCAGCATGCCGCCCAGGCGCGGCTGCGCTTCAAACAAAGTTATGCCGTAGCCGCGCAGGGCGAGATCGGCAGCCACGGTCAAGCCCGCCGGGCCGCCGCCAATGATGGCGATCCTGGCATCCAGCCTGACGGCTGGCGCCTTCGCGGGTGGATACAGCTCGGAGTTCGCGTGGATGTAGTCGGCCACGAAGCGCTTCAAATCGCGGACCGAGACGGCCTGGTCGATTTCGCGGCGGTTGCAGTTCTCCTCGCAGGGATGCTGGCACACGCGCCCGCAGGCCGCCGGGAGGGGGCAGCGCTGGCGGATGAGATCGTAGGCTTCCTTGAATTTGCCCGCCGCAATCAGAGCCACGTATCCCTGGGCGTTCACGCCGGCCGGGCAGGCGGATTTACAGGGCGCCGGGCCGGCGGCTTTGGAAATGCCGAAGACGTTGGGAATGGCCTGCGGGTACGGCCGGAAGATGGCCTTGCGCGTCCCCAGGTTGCGGTCGAACTCGCTGCGCAGGCTGACCGGGCAGACCTCGGTGCAGTCGCCGCAGGCATTGCACTTGCTCGTATCCACGTAACGCGGGTTCTGCTTGATCTTGACTTTGAAATTACCGGGATCGCCCGATATTCCCTGCACGTCCGCCAGGGTGACGATCTCGATGTTCTTGTTGCGGGCGCACTCCACCAACTTCGGCGAGAGGATGCACATGGCGCAATCGCCGGTCGGGAAGGTTTTGTCGAGCTGGGCCATGCGCCCACCGATGGCGGGTGAGGAATCCAGAAGATAGACCTTGAAGCCACTCTCAGCGAGATCGAGAGAGGCCTGAATGCCGGTGACGCCGGCCCCGCAGACCAGCACCGCGCCGACAGCTTCGGGCGCGTCAGGCCGATTCCCGTTGTTCGCGATCATAGTCATGCCTCAGCGCCCGATTCCCCGGGCCTCGAGCAACGCCTTAGGTGCCACCACCAGGCTGTTCAACGACAGCTCATCCGGCCGGCAGCCCATCGCCAGGCCCAGCAATTGCGTGAAGTAGAACACCGGAAGGTTGTACCGGCGTCCGAACTTGCGCTCCATATCCGTCTGCCGCATGTCCAGGTTCAGTTGGCACAAGGGGCAGGCCGTGGCGATGCAGTCTGCTCCGGCCGCTTGCGCCATGGCGAGAATCCGGTTGCCCAGCTCCAGCACCACGCTCGCATCGGTGATGGAGAAGCTCGCGCCGCAGCACTCGGTCTTGTGAGGCCACTCGAGCGGCGTCGCCCCGGCGGCCTGCATAAGCTGGTCCATCAGGGTGGGATTCTCGGGGTCGTCGAAGCCGGTGATCTCGGGCGGACGCACGAGCAGGCATCCGTAGTAGCAGGCCACCTTCAGCCCCGTCAGCGGGCGGCGGATGGCGGCGGCGACCCGTGCGAGGCCGATGTCCCGGCAGAGGATCTCGAGCAGGTGCAGGACCGGCGTTCGGCCGTCGTAGTCGCGCCCCACCACGTGCGCCACCCTGGCGCGCAGGGCGGCGTCTCCGGCGATATGGTGGTTGGCCGTCTTGAGGCGGCTGTAGCAGGCAGCGCAGGCTACCGCGACCGTGCTGCCGCCGGCGGCCGAGAGGCTTTGGGCCGGGAGGGCATCGGCCAGCAGCGGATCGCTCGAGTGAGCGGCCGTCGAGCCACAACAGATCCAGTCCTTCAACTCGGGCAGTTCCAGCCCCAGCTTGGCGGCCACGGCCAGGGTGGAACGATGGTAATCCTTGGCGGCGCCATCCAGCGAGCAGCCCGGAAAAAACGTGTAGGTCACTGGGCGCCTCCCTCGGCGGCCCGGCCGAACAGAGCCTCGCGCCCGGCTTTCCCGCCCTTGCCCGCCACGCGCGGCGCGGAAAGCGGGAGCTTGCCTTTCGCGAGCATCATGGGTGCTTTGCCCACGTCCTCGAACAGCCGTCCAGTGCGGAGTTTGAACCCGACCATCAGACCCAGCTCGAAGATTCGCCCGCGCTCGCGGACGGCGTCGAGGAAGAGCTCGTTGAAGACGGGAACGGCAGTCGAGGGCGCGACCGACCCTGCGCGGCGGCTCATCTCGCGCAGAGCGTCGATCATGCCGGCGACATCCACTTGCTGCGGACAACGCGTGGCGCAGGTGTGGCAGGACGTGCATTCCCAGATGAAACGGCTGGAGAGAACCGCCTGACGCTGGTCCGTCTGGACCATCCGCACCAGCTCGTGCGGCTTGAAATCGCCTCCGGCCGCCACCGGGCAGCCGCTGGAGCACTTGGCGCACTGGTAGCATCGCATGGGCGAGGCCCCGCTGACCTCATTCACCTCGCCGGCCAGGCCGCCGCCGATACTCTCGATTTCGATTGGAGGTGCCATCCCGCCCGTCATTTCTTTTTCTCCGAACCGGCCAGCACCGACAGTTTCACGGCGCCGACCTTGCGATATACATCCCGCGGCGCGCCGGGGCGTCCATCCACGGTCAGCAGATCCCGCAGCTTGACCCCGAGGAGGCGCTCGTTTTCCTCCAGGTAGGGGCGGATCAACCGCCAGTCCTTGTCGGTGAGCGCGGAAAACACTCCGCCGTTGAGCTGGCGCTCGACAACCTGGTGGTGCGGATCGCGGATATAAATGGCCCCGCCGCTGGCGAGTGAAAAGAGGTTGGCGCCGGGGTACGGCGCCGCCAGGGGCGTCAGGCTGCCGCCGGAATCGAACTCGATGCCGTTGAGGATGACGAAGCCTCCACCCGCCAGCGGATCGCCCGCCATGAAC
>Ga0326728_10025448_pt1 | contig 10595 bp, 9 predicted proteins | sample MB3enrmetagenome_FD_207602 | JGI IMG/M metagenome (GOLD analysis project Ga0326728, IMG submission 207602) | Lab enriched peat soil microbial communities from McLean, Ithaca, NY, United States - MB31MN | ecosystem: Environmental > Terrestrial > Soil > Wetlands > Peat | place: USA: New York...
GTCATCGGCGGCCTGGGGCCGTCGATTATGGCTGCCTTCCTGAGCCTGCTGGTTTACGATTTCTTCTTCGTGCAGCCGGTCTACACCTTCACCGTCACCAAGCCTCAAGATGTCTTGTCGCTGCTCGTGTTTCTGGTGGTTGCCGTCTTGACCAGTAATCTTACGGCCCGCATTCGCGATCAGGCCGAGGCCGCGCGCCGGCGCGAAGAACGCACCGCGGCGCTCTATGCCTTCAGCCGGCAACTCGCCGGCGCCGTAGGGATCGACGACCTGCTGCCGATCATCGTCCGGCACGTGGCCGAGCAATTTCTCGCCAAGGTCATCGTGCTGCTGCCGGATGGCGGGCGCTTGGCCGCGCGCGCCGCGCACCCCGCGGGAACCGAGCTCAATGAGGCGGGGCGGGCGGCGGCGACCTGGGTGTGGGAACACAACCAGGCGGCCGGCCGCGGCACCGAAACGCTCCCTGGTGGCGAATGGCTGCAGACGCCGCTGAACACGGCGCGTGGCGCGGTGGGGGTGCTGGCGCTGCAAATGGCGACTCCCGGCGGCGTGCTACCGCTCGATCAGCGGCAACTGCTGGAAGCCCTGGCGCGCCAGGCGGCGATCGCCATTGAACGTACCCGCGTCGACGTGGTGCTGGAGGAGAAAGCCAAGACGGAAGCGGTGATCGAGGCCATCGAAGACGGCCTCATCGTCCTCGACCCCGCGGGCGTGGTGGTGCACATGAACGAGGTCGCGTGCGCCATTCTCGAGCTCGAGCGTGGGAAGGTCCTGGGCCGGCGCTTCGAGGACATGGGCACGAACCATCCGCACTATCTACGGCTGCGTGCCGCCGTGCGCGAGTTCCTGGCCCATCCCGAGCGCGAGGGGGAACGGATGGAGATCGCGCTGTTCTTGCGCGGGCGCGACCACTACTACGTGCTGCGGCCGACGCCGTTCCGCGCCCGCGACGGTTCGCCCGCGGGGCTCATCCTGGCATTGCAGGACGTGACCCACCTGCGCGACCAGGAAAGACGCCGCGAGGCGCTCATCGCCACGCTGTCGCACGAGTTGCGCACGCCGATCACCTCGCTCAGCATGGCCGTCGACCTCTTGGGCCGCAGTGAGCCGGGGCTTGCGCCGGAACAGCGGAGCTTGCTGGACGCGGCGCGTGAAGACGTCAGCCGCCTGCACGACGTGGCCCAGCGGCTGCTCGACATCTCACGTATTCGCGCCACGAACATCGCCCTCGAGCGGCAAAACGTCGACCTCGGCGAGACCATCGAGCGGGCGATCAAGATCTTCACGCTGCAGGCGCAGGAAAAGGGCGTGACACTCACCACGGAAATTCCGCCCACCGGCTTGACGATCGTGGGCGATCCGACCAAGCTCACGTGGGCCGTGTCGAACCTGCTCTCCAACGCTCTGCGCTACACGCCCGCGGGCGGTAGTGTGCGCATCGATGCCGTGTCCGAGGACGGCCGCGTCCTCGTGTCGGTGACCGACACCGGTCCCGGCATCCCGGCCGAGCAGCGCGAGCGCATCTTCGAGCCGTTTGCGCAGGCCATCGACGGGGGCGAACTCGGCCAGGCCGGCCTCGGCCTGGCCATCGTGCGTGACATCGTGCAGGCGCACGGCGGCCGGATCCACCTACACAGCGAGCTGGGGCGCGGCAGCCGCTTCACGCTGGAGCTGCCGCAGGGCTGAGATGGCTACGATCCTGATCGTCGACGACGAGAAGAACATCCGCACGCATCTGGCGACATATGTGCGCAGTCTCGGGCACACGGCGGAGACGGCGGCCGATGCCGCGACCGCGCTCGGCGCGCTGGCTCGGCACGATTTCGAGGTGGTATTGTCCGACGTGCGCATGGCGGGGATGGATGGGCTGGCGTTGCTGCGCGAGATCCGGCGGCAACGGCCGGACACTGTCGTGGTACTGATGACCGCGTATGCCACCGTACCGGAGGCGGTCGAGGCCATGCGCGCCGGGGCGTACGACTATCTGGTCAAACCTTTCTCGCTCGACCAGGTTGGTTTGCTGCTGGCGCGCGTACTCGAAGTGCAGACGCTGCGGCGTGAGAACGAAACGCTGCGCCGGGCGCTGCGCGAGCCGGTGTGGCTCGAATCAGCTAGTCCCGTTATGCAGCGCGCGCTGGCGACGGCGCAGCAAGCGGCGGGATCGGATGCCACGGTGCTACTCACCGGGGAAAGCGGCACCGGCAAGAACGTGCTTGCGCGCGCCATGCACTCATGGAGCCGCCGTGCGCAGGGGCCGTTCATCACCATCGCGTGCACGACACTGGCCGAGCATCTCCTGGAAAGCGAGCTGTTCGGTCACGTCAAAGGCGCGTTCACCGGCGCCTGGAAGGACAAGCCGGGACGGCTCGAAGCGGCGGAAGGCGGGACGGTCTTTCTCGACGAGGTGGGCGAATTACCGGCAGAGCTGCAGGTCAAGCTGCTGCGTTTTCTCGAAGAGCACCGTTTCGAGCGCGTGGGCGGGAGCCAGACCATTGCCGTCGATGTGCGCATCATCGCCGCGACCAACCGTGACCTCGAGGCCGCCGTGCACAGCGGGCGGTTCCGCGAGGATCTCTTCTTTCGGCTGAACGTCATCGGCATTCGGATTCCCCCGTTGCGCGAGCGCATGGAAGATCTGCCCGCGCTCATCGGTCACATTCTCGAGAACCTCTGCCTGCGCTATGAGCGCGGCGCGGTGCAGCTCGCGGACGATGCGCGGCAGGCGCTGATGTCCTACCGCTGGCCCGGCAATGTACGCGAGCTGGTCAACACCTTGGAGCGCGCCGTGGTCCTGGCGCGTGGCGAGGTGATCCGGGCTGAAGATCTCCCCGACCGCCTGGTCGCGCCTGCCGCCATCGCACCTGCGCCGGCAACCGCGCTCTCCCTCGAAGAGCTGGAGCGCCACCACATCGAGCAGGTCCTGGCCGACGCCGAGACCTTGGAGGAAGCCGCCGCCCGCCTGGGCATCAACCCGACGACCCTGTGGCGCAAACGCAAGCGCTACGGGATCGAATAAGGCGCACGTTCACCCATAGTGAACTCGGAACAGTCGGAACTACGTCCCTAAATTACCCCGCGCTCCTTGCAGCAGAGGGCGATTCGGGAGGTCGCGCCCGCACTGCCAGCAACGGGCCCGTACAAAGCCGCGGGCGAGGATGCTATGCTCTCAGTAGCGGCGGGACGCTCGCTCGACGTTGCCGGCAGCCGCATCGCCGGCGTCCTGCTCGACGCTATCGAGCGCGAGCCAGGACCGCGATCAGAAGGGGAGTCAAGGTATGTTTCGTAAGGTGTTCGTCACGGGCGGCAACGGCTTCATCGGCCGGGCGCTCATGCGCCTGTACAGGGAACGGGGCGCCGAGGTCTGCGGCATGGATTTCCGGGCCGACCGGGACTGGAACGTCGTCGCGGGCGACCTGATCGAGCCCGCTTCGTGGCAAAGTGCGGTGAACGGCTGCGACCTGCTGATCCACACCGCTGCGCTCCTTTCGAATACGTCGTCGATGATGGATTCCTGGCGCGCCAACGTGCTGGGCACACGCCGCGCCCTGGACGTGGCCGTGGCCGCCGGAGTCCGCCGCTTCGTCCACATCTCGAGCGTCGGTGTCTTCGGGTTCGAACACGAGGCGGACGTGGACGAGAAGGTGCCCCTGCGGCCCATCGGGCATCCCTACGTCGACAGCAAGATCGCGAGCGAACACACGGTCCTGATGGCGCACACGAGCGGTGAGATCGAGTGCACGATCGTCCGCCCCGGGGACGTCTATGGGCCCGCCTCGCGGCCGTGGGTCGTGCTGCCGTTGGAAATAATGAAGGCAGGCCGCTTCCTGCTGCCGGCCCGTGGGCAGGGCATCTTCTCGCCGGTGTACATCGACGACCTCGTCGACGGGATCGCGCGCGCGGCGGAGAGCCCCGCGGGTGCGGGTCAGGTTTTCAACCTCACCGGCACCGAGAAGCCCACCTGTGCGCAGTACTTCGGCTACCTTGCCAGTATGTTGGGCAAGAGCCGCGTCCCCTCCGTTTCCACCGGCCTTGCCAACGTTGTCACGGACGTCCTGGGCGCCGCCACGCGTATGCTGGGGCGGCCCTCCGAGCTCGGACGCAACACGATGTGGATGCTGGCGCGCCGCGCCGGCTATTCGATCGAGAAGGCAAGGCGCCTGATCGGTTACGAGCCGCGCGTGACGCTGGCCGACGGCATGGCCCGCGTCGAGCAGTGGTGCCGGGAGCACCGGCTGATCTGAGCGGCCGAACTAGCCGCGGACCAGTCAGCAGTCGGACCAGCGGCTCGCGCGGAAGAGATGCCCGCTGCGCCGATGGTGGCGGTTGAAGGTTTGAACGCAATAAGCGAATCTTCTCACTCCTACTCAATCCAGCACCCAGATGCCACGTTCGCAGATTGCATCGTACATTGCGTCCGGTGCCAGATCGGCGCCGTTGGGCCATTGAACCGCACCGAGGATCGTGTCGGCTCGAGCGAATTCTGCCGGGTCGCGCAGGACCTCGAACACGCTGCCGCCCACCTTGGGGCTGCTCAGAAACGCGCGCGTGTCCACCTCGCCGACTGTGCCATCGACAAAGGTAACGCGCAGGCAAGCGTGGGCTAACACCGTCACTGACGTCACCCGCCACGGGACAGTATGCCGGATCGGGGGGGCTATTTCAGTGGCTCGATTAGCTTCGGGGGTTGTAGTTGTCTGCATAGGTTCCAATCCTCCATGAGATCGTCACGATGGTCGGCGGTCCAACTCGATCACCAAGGTCATCGCCCGGCGCGGCAACGATCCTCGCATGACGCTGAGATCGCGCAGATCGATGAGCGCTTCGTGCTCGCCATACAGGGCGTGGAAGTGAGGCGGAGCATGCTCGTTCCAGAACATCTGGATCACGATGCCATAGAAAACGCTGATTGTCGGCACGGTGTGGCTCCACGGAGTTTCGTACCCCGCCGACGCGAGCGAGGCAAGGACACGAACCTCTCAACTCCGGCCGCTTGCGCTGCGCGGCACCAGCCGCCACCTCAGGTCAGAAAATTGTCGAGCAGGAAGCCATCGGGTGCCGAATGCCTGGCCGCAGACTCGTTCATGTCCCTATGGGTCCACTTATCGAAGGCATGTGAGGTCGTTGCGCACAAACCCAAGCATGCAATTACTATGAACTCACGCCAGAGCCCGTCGCGATCGGTTCCGAAGCGCACGGGGTACGAGAAGGTCTCGCCGTTCTCCTGCCGCAGCATCTCGTACTCGGCACTGGCGAAGTCGACTCGCACCAAGCGGATCGTCGTCATGATCTGATCGAGGCCGGTCAGCTGCGCCGGCGGTAGCTGTTTCCACATCGTCTCATACGTCCCGCGTTTTTCGGAATGCATGAACCGGCCCGCCGCCGCGATGTCACCGGCCCGCAGCGCCGCCTTCACTCCCTCCCACACCGGCGGGGACGGCCTCTGAGGGACGTAGGTCCGAGTGTTCCGACTCGTGCCCGGCATTGCTCAGCCGCCCTTCGGCATAATGCCCGAATTCATAGAGCCGCAGATTAGTCAGCGCGTCGATGGTGCACAAGTGCTAGGCAGCTTGCGCACACTCACTCAATGATAGATGGAAACCACCATGATGGCCGAGACGGGACCCAACCGGATTCGCTGCGCCTTTGCCCTCGTGCTGCTACCCGCCGCCTTCGTTTGCCGCATTCAGAGTGCCCGCGCCATCGATTTCTACGAGATTCAGATCTATCCCACCGAAACCGTCGCGCGCGGGCATGTCCAAGTCGAGCTGCATTCCAACTCGGTCACCGACGCCAGCGGCGAGGCTGCACACGCGGCGCTCCGCCCGTACGAGGTCCACGAGACGCTGGAAACAACCTATGGCCTCTTCGAGCATGCCGAAATCGGCCAGTACTTCGCCACGGCCAAGTTCCACAACGGCGACTACGAGTACGCCGGCAGCCGCACCAAACTGCACTTCGGCGTCGGCGATCCGAACACCTGGCCCGTGGCACTGGGCGGCAACCTCGAGTTGGATTACATGCGCCGCGCGGCAGAGGACAATCCGTTGACCTTCGAGCTGCGCCCGATTCTCGAGCGGCGGCTGGACCGCCTGCTGCTCGTCGCCAACCTGGCGTTGGTCAAACCGTTTCGCGGCCCAGGCACGCACCAGGGCGTGACCTTCAGCCCATCCGGATTGGCCAGCTACGACCTCGTGGACTGGCTGACGCCGGCGCTGGAGTACTACGGCGACATGGGACCGCTACAGGCACTGCCGGGCGCGCAGGCGCAGCAGCACTTCCTGGTGCCCACGCTGAATCTCGACGTGCTGCCTCAACTCGAGCTCAACCTCGGCGTCGGACTCGGCATAACCCGCGAGAGCCGCGGCGCGTTTGTCAAGTCTATTATCGGTTGGACGTTCTAACCTTAACAGCCCGTTGAAAACCCGCTCATGCTTCGAGACGCGCCTGACGGCGCTCCTCAGCACGAGCGGGTTCATCTTGTCGTACCAGGCCTTCCTCCGTTCGCCCTGAGAACCGGATCGGCGCGAGGCGCCGATCTGTTGCGCCAATGAACCGACCGACGAGGTTGGCCCTTTTGCCAGACGGCTAGGGGTAGACAATCCGACCGCTGGCGACGAGCCGCGATGGCATCTTCGCGATCGGTGATGTCCGAGCCGGATCGGTCAAGCGCGTAGCCGCCGCCGTCGGCGAGGGAGCCTAGGGGTGGCGACACTGCACACCCTTCTCGCGGACGAGCACGCGGGCCATGTAAGAACCGGCTTGATGTCGGTTCGCATCTGACGCTTCTCCCTCGATGTCGATCCGCGGCTCGCGCCGCGCGCTGGGGCCGTATTTTAGAGTTGTATCCTGTATCATTTGGGAGAGCCGGTACGGCGGAAACGACAGAGGAGAGGATCGCGCATGCAACGAATCGTGGAGTTCTTCTTCGACTACGGCAGTCCCTTCAGCTACCTGGCCGACACGCGGCTTGCAGACCTTGCGAAGCGCACTGACGCGGTGCTCACGTATCGCCCGATGCTGCTCGGCGCCGTCCTGAAAGCCACGGGAAACAGCTCTCCAATGGCGGTTCCCGCAAAAGGCGCATATATGGCGGTCGAACTGGAACGCTGGGCGCAGCGCTACGGCGTGTCCTTCAAGTCGAGCCCGTTCTCGTTTCGTTCCAATACGCTGCGGTTGATGCGCGGCGCAGTGGCGAGCCAAAGGCTGAACATCTTTGCCCAGTACCATCGGGCCATCTTCGAAGCAGTGTGGGGGCAGCCACTCGATCTCGGCGAGGAGGGGATATTCCGCGACCTCCTGCGGCAAGCAGCCATCGATCCCGAACAGCTGCTCCGTACGATGGCAGAACAAGAAACCAAAGACGGGCTACGGCGCAACACCGATGAGGCACTGGAGCGTGGTGTCTTCGGCGCTCCGACATTCTTCGTTGGCAATCAGATGTTCTGGGGCAACGACCGGCTCGACTGGGTCGAGGCGGCACTTCACCGCGCTTCAAGGAGGTAACTATGATGAGCGCTCAGGAGACAAAGGGGGTGGCCGCGGTGGTCGGAGTCGGCGCGGGTCTGGGTGCTGCACTCGCGCGCCGATTCGCAGGCCCATACGCTGTGGCGCTGATGGCGCGGGACAAGGGTAAGCTTCAGCAATTCGCCGACGAGATCGCAGCGACCGGCGGGCGGGCGATTGCGGTTTCGGCCGACGTCAGTAAGGCGGAGGAGATCCATGCGGCATTCGAACGCACCCGCAACGAGCTCGGCGAAGTCGACGTGCTGCTCTACAACGCGGCGATGCGCCCGTTTGGGCGCCTGATGGAGACGAAACCGAGCACCTTCGAGACCACCTGGCGCGTGAACGCGTTCGGCGCATTCCTCTGTTCTCAACAGGTGGTGCCCGCAATGTTGAGCAAGGGCCATGGTGTGGTGATTTTCACCGGTGCGACCGCCGGCACCCGGCCATTTGCGACTTCCGCCGCGTTCGGCCCCGCCAAGTTCGCCATGCGCGGCTTGGCGCAGGTGATGGCTCGAGACCTCGGACCCCAGGGCGTGCACGTGGCGTACGTGAACATCGATGGCGCCATCGACATGCCCTTCATTCACAAGCTTCGTCCCGATCTGAAGCCGGAGGACATGCTCAGTCCCGCGGCGATCGCAGAAAGCTTCTGGCACGTGGCGCATCAGCATCCGAGCGCCTGGACACAGGAGCTAGATCTCAGGCCCTTCAAAGAGAAGTTTTGAGCGGAGCGGCGGCTAAGCACACTTCGCCTGGTGATGCGCGTGCAACACCCGCGCAACACAAGCGGTGACACGCTCGGCGGTGCCGAGGTCGAGGAACTCGTTGGGGCCGTGGGCGTTGGAATGCGGGCCGAGGACGCCGGTGACGACGAACTGCGCTTGCGGAAACCTCTCGCCCAGCATGGCCATGAACGGGATGGTCCCGCCTTCGCCCATGTAGCCCGGCGGCATGCCGAAGAACTCGGTCGAGGCCTGGTGCGCGGCGCGCTCCAGCCACGGTTCGAGGCCGGGCGCGTTCCAACCCGACGCCCGCTCGGCGCATTCGAAGGTGACGGTGGCACCGTACGGCGGATCGCGCTGCAGGAGCGCGCGCACCTGCTCCGCCGCCGCATCCGCCTCCAAGGTCGGCGGCAGGCGCAAGGAGATCTTCAGCGCGGTGAACGGGCGCAGGACGTTGCCCGCCGTGTCGAGCGGCGGCAGCCCTGCCGCCCCGGTGATCTCCAACTGCGGGCGCCACGTGCGGTTGAGCAGCAGCTGTCCGATATCATCCGACACCGCGCCCGTTCCCACGCTGAACGGAAACGAGTCGCGCGCTGCATTGCCCACGACCGCGGCGGTCTCCGCAGTCTGACGGACACGCTCCGGCGGCACCTCAACGTAGAACTCGCGCGGGATGATGGCGCCGGTGCGTTCGTCTTCCAGGCGGCTCAGCAGCTGGCGCGCAATGCGAAAGCTCGACGGTACGATGCCGCTGGCGGCCCCGGAGTGGACGCCGTCCGTCAGCACCCGCACCGTCAAGGCGCCGTTCAGCAGACCCCGCAATGACGAGGTCATCCATAGCCGTTCGTAGTTGCCGCAACCGGAGTCGAGGCACACCACCAGGCTCGGGCGTCCGAGCCGATCTTTCAGGAGATCGATGTAGCGTGGCAGATCACCGCTGCCGCTCTCCTCGCTGGCTTCGATGAGGACGATGCAGCGCGCGTGTGGCAGACCCTGCTGCTGCAGCGCGTTGATCGCCGTGATCGCGGCGAACGCCGCATAGCCGTCGTCGGCGGCGCCGCGGCCGTAGAGCCGGCCATCCTTGATCACTGGGGTCCACGGGCCCAGGCCCTCGTGCCAGCCCTCCATGGGCGGCTGCTTGTCGAGATGGCCGTACAACAGCACCGTCTCCGGCGAGTTGCCGGGCACCTCGACGCAGATGAGCGGCGTGCGTCCCGCGAGCTGCAAGACCTGGATATCGAGCCCCTCAATTCCCTGCAGCCGAATCCATTTCGCGATCAGCTCGACCGCCACGTCCATGTAGCCGTGCTGCTGCCAGTCCGGATCGTATGCCGGCGACTGGTTCGGGATGGCGACATACTCCTCCAGCGCCGGAATGATGCTGTCGCCCCAAGTCTGTTCGACGAAACGGCGGGTCCTGCTTGCGTCCATGCGGTTGGCGTCCTCAGCCGTATCACTACCTGACAACTTGGATGGCGGGAAGGCCGCGAAAGGGGACAAGAAAACGCTCGGGAGCACCGCACCGGAGCTGACTTTCTCCTTGCAGAGCAAAGTCGGATTTCGTATCTGTATCGGGCAAGGATGGAGGAGAGGAAGACAACCGCGGTGAATCTGACCGGCGAGGAGTTCGTCTATCCGGGCAACCGGGCGTGTCCGGCTTGCGGCCTGAGCATCCTCTACCGGATCGGGCTCAAGGCCATCGGCAGGGATGCCATCCTGGTCGTGCCTCCGAGTTGTTTGACGGTCATGCAAGGGTTGTATCCGATCGCATCGACGCAACTCTCCGCCCTGAATGTCACCTTCGCGTCGACGGCGGCTGCGGCGTCGGGCGTAAAGGCCGCGCTGCGGGCGCAAAAGAACGATCACACTCAGGTGGTGGCCTGGGCTGGTGACGGTGGGACGGCGGACATCGGCCTCCAGGCGCTGTCGGGGGCGATCGAGCGCGGCGAGGATTTCCTCTACATCTGCTATGACAACGAAGGATACATGAACACCGGAGTGCAACGATCGGGAACGACGCCACAAGGAGCGGTGACGGCTAACACCGCCATCACCGGGAAGCGCGAGCGCAGCAAGGATGTCCCGGCCATCATCGCGGCACACTCGCCAGCTTACGTAGCGACCTGTTCGGCCGCTTATCCTCTGGACTTTCACGACAAGATCAAGAAGGCCTTACGCTTGAAAGGCTTGAAGTATATTCACGCCCACACGCCTTGTCCCCCGGGCTGGCAAATGGAAGAACGCCTGGCGATAGCCATCGGCAGGCTCGCGGTGAGCACAGGTCTCTACGTGATGTATGAGATCGAAGACGGCCAAATGAAGCTCAGCGCGCCCTCGGCCAAATTGCTCAGGAAGAAGACTTTGCCG
>Ga0326728_10025450_pt1 | contig 10595 bp, 12 predicted proteins | sample MB3enrmetagenome_FD_207602 | JGI IMG/M metagenome (GOLD analysis project Ga0326728, IMG submission 207602) | Lab enriched peat soil microbial communities from McLean, Ithaca, NY, United States - MB31MN | ecosystem: Environmental > Terrestrial > Soil > Wetlands > Peat | place: USA: New York...
TGCGTTGCGTGAGGGACTTGCGGCAGCGGGATTGCCCGCCGAGGCCGCGCAAATCGTTCCGACCACGGATCGTGCGGCCGTCGGCCTGATGCTCGCGGGCCTCGACGGCGCCGTCGATCTCATCATTCCGCGCGGCGGCAAGGGCCTGGTGGGGCGGGTGCAAAGCGAAGCGCGCATGCCGGTGCTCGCTCATCTCGAAGGTATTTGTCACGTCTACATCCACGCCGCGGCCGATCTTGCCAAGGCGCGCGCGGTGACGCTGAACGCCAAGATGCGCCGCACCGGCGTTTGCGGCGCGGCCGAGACGCTGCTGATCGACCGCGCCGTGCTGCAATCGCACGGCTTGCCGGTGCTGGACGATCTTGCCGCCGCCGGCTGCGAGATCCGCGCCGACAGCGAGGTGCGCGTACTTTTTCCGCATGCGGAGCCCGCGACGGAAGAGGATTGGCGCAGCGAATATCTCGACGCCATCATCAGCGTGCGGGCGGTCGACGGCGTTGAAGAAGCGATCGACCACATCGAAAGATACGGCTCGCATCATACCGAAAGCATCATCACCGAGGATGCAGAAGCGGCCGCGCGGTTCCTGTCGGCGCTCGATTCCGCCATCGTGATGTGGAACGCCTCCACCCAATTCGCCGACGGCGGCGAGTTCGGCATGGGCGCCGAAATCGGCATCGGCACCGGCAAGCTGCACGCGCGCGGACCGGTGGGTGTCGAACAGCTCACCACCTTCAAATATCTGGTAATCGGAAACGGGCAGACCCGCCCATGAGATGGCTGCGCCCGCCAGGGCCGATTGCTCGCGGCCTTCGCATCGGGCTGTTGGGCGGATCGTTCAATCCCGCCCATGAAGGCCATCTCTATGTCGCCGAAGTCGCACGCAAGTGGCTTGGCCTCGATTACGTCTGGTGGCTGGTGGCGCCGCAAAATCCGCTTAAGCCTGAGGAAGGCATGGCCCCGCTCGGCGAACGCCTCAAGGCAGCGCAAAAGCTGGTCGGCCGCCAGCCGCGCATCATCGTCACGGATGTCGAAGCGCGGCTCGGCAGTCGTTACACGATCGACACATTGAAGGCGCTTCATCGACGCTTCCCGGAGGCGCGCTTCGTGTGGCTGATGGGCAGCGACAATCTCGAGCAGTTCCACCACTGGCGGAATTGGGCGGAGATCGCGCGGCGCGTACCGATCGCTGTCGTGCTCAGGCCCGGCAGCGTCTTGGCGCCGCTCAAGGCGAAAGCGGTACACCGCTTTGGCCTCAAGCGATGTTTGCGCCGCCCGCCGACCATCGTTCTGGTCGACGGCCATCGCCACCCGGCGAGCGCGACGGCCATCCGCACGCTTGGTACGGCCAATTCCGCTGTGGTAGGATGACAGGGCCACACGCAAGGGAGCGAAGGGCTGAGCCAGGCAGAGACCCGTGCGTCCTTCGCGCGCTGACCGCCAAAGGAGGACCAAACTGATCCGCAAGACGCCCAAGCCCGCCAAGAAGACCGCCAAAAAGGCCGCATCCGAACCCACTCTTCTTTCCCGCATCCTCAAATCGCTGGACGACGACAAGGCCGAGGAGATCGTGACCATCGACCTCGAAGGCCGCTCCTCGCTGTGCGACGCCATCGTGGTGGCGAGCGGCCGCTCGGCGCGCCATGTCGCCGCCATCGCCGAACATCTGGCGCGGCGCTTGAAGGAAGCAGGCTACGGCACGCGGCCGACGGACGGCCTGGCGCAAGGCGATTGGGTGCTGGTCGACGCGGGCGACGTGATCGTGCACGTCTTCCGCCCCGAAGTGCGCGCCTATTACGACCTCGAAGGCATGTGGTCGGTCGAAGAGCCGCGCCGCGCCCGCGCGTCCCGCTGATCACCGATGCGGCTCACCATTCTCGCCGTCGGTTATGCGCGCGGCACCTCGGAAGGCGCGCTGGTCGACGATTACATCCACCGCGCCCAGCAGATGGGCCGCACCATGGGCTTTGCGGCGGTGACGGTCGAAGAGGTTTCCCTTTCCAAAGCGCGCGATGCCAAAGCGCGCATGGCGGAAGAAGCCGAGAAACTTGCCGCGCGCGCGCCGGCCGGCGCCCACATCGTGCTGCTCGACGCCAAGGGCAAGGGCATGACCAGCGAGGACTTTTCCGAGATGCTGGGCACGCTGCGTGATCTCGGCACCAAGGATTTGTGCTTTGTGATCGGCGGGCCCGACGGGCTGGCGCCGCTGCCGGGCAAGAAAGCGGGGCGCAGCCTCGCTTTCGGGCCGCAGACCTGGCCGCATCTGTTGGTGCGCGCCATGCTGGCCGAGCAGATCTACCGCGCGCTGACGATCCTGGCCGGGCATCCCTATCATCGGGCATAGCGGTTCGGTTTGGTGTACTCTCCGTCTTGATTCTTCCCGGAAGGAGCGACGGGATGGTCTCGAAAGCAAACAAGTCCAACCAAGCCTTGAACAGGAAGCTCTATGCGTTGGCCGCGCATGAGGACGACATGGACGTCAAGGCGATGGATCGCGCTTACGGCATACTCACGATCCTTGACGACAAAGCTGGGGGCCTGATGACGGTCAATGCCTTTCTCGGCGCGATTCCCGCCTTCTCGATCGATCACTACAAGAATATCGCAAATCCGGATCGGGTGAGCGCCTTCGCGTTGTGGCTTTCGGTGGCGATTTTGATTGGGCTGATTCTCTCTGCTCTTCTTTGCTTTTTTGTCGTGCGCGTGAAGTGGCCGTTCTTCCATTTTGTAAAGCCGGACGGTGGCGAGAATTTCTGCAAGGAAGAAATGGCCGGCCTGGCGAAGGTCATCAACGACCGTACGGTCAATTATCGCAGAGCTTGGTGGTTCACGCTCTGCTGCCTTATTGGGATGTTTGTGCTAGCCATGCTCTATGTATGGCGTTAGAGTTGTGCCGTAGTGACAGAAGTCATGGGACACAAAGGCGTCGATGCTATGGACAAGAACGTCAACGACGCCGACCTCCGTCTCATACAAGCAGCCCAGACCGCGTTGCGAAACGCCTATGCGCCCTATTCGGGCTTTGCCGTCGGCGCAGCCGTGCGCACGAGGTCGAAAAACGTCTACATTGGATCCAATCTGGAGAACGCTTCCTTCGGCATGACAGTGTGCGCCGAAATGGCGGCGATCGCGGCGGCAAATTCGGCGGATGATTTCGACATCGAGGCAATCGCGATCTGCGGCATAAAATTTCATCCGCGTCAGGAATTGACCGGCATCGCGACGCCGTGTGGTCGTTGCCGGCAATTGATCTTTGAGGCGTCGCAGATTTCCAAGGAAGACATACGGGTCTTGTCTTGCAGCGGCGATCTGAAGGAGATCTTCGAGGCGCGGATTTCGGAGCTCCTGCCGGCGGCTTTCGGCCCGGCAAATCTCGGCCTCGACCACGAATGGCCAGCCATGCGTGACGGTCTTCGGGCCTTTATTGCAACCGTCAAAGCCTCCGTCGCCCGGAAATAGGATCCGCGAGCGCCGGCTCCCATCGGTTCATCAACCACTCCTTAACCACGATCGTGAAATGCTGACGTGTCGCAGTGGGACAGTCGCGTCCATGGAGATCAAAGGCACAAGCGGCGTCGACCGCACCTACATACGCCGCGGCGCGAAAAGCGCGGGCGCCAATGACGCCTCGTTTTCGGTGACCAGCGCGGCGGGCGAAACGCACGCCCAGGTCGTTGCCAGTCCCGGCCCGATCGCGGCGCTCGAATCCATCCTCAGCTTGCAGGAACTGGAAGATTCGACCGATGGCCGCTCGAAGGGCATCAAGCAGGGCGAGCAGTTGCTCGACATGCTCGATCAGGTACGCGACGGCTTGCTCGCGGGCGGCATTCCGCGCTCCACGCTCAATCGCCTCGCCGGCGCGAAAGCTTTGCCGATCCAAAATTGCAGGAAGTGCTCGACGAGATCGAGCTGCGCGCCCATGTCGAGCTCGCCAAGCTCGAAATGGCGGACAAGCGGGCGGCCTGAGGCGACCGGCGTATTCCCCCGAGGCTTGTGTGATCAGCCCATCGACGCGTGGGTTTGCCGCACGCTCGCGTCTCAAATTTCTAATTGACAAGAATAGAATGACATGTCATTCTATTTTTTGGAATAGAGGAGGCTGTCATGCGCATAGTGAATTTTTCCTTTTCCAGAAGGCACTTGGCCGGACTGATCGTTTCGGCATTGTTGTTGTCAGTGGCGATGGCGCAGTCGGCACCTCCGGCAGGCGCACCGGCCGGAACAGCGGCGACGCCGGCGCTCATGGTGCAGATCAAATGCAAGCCCGGCACAGCCGATCTGTGGCAGGCGGAATTCGAAAAAGAGATCGTGCCCTCGATCCAGGAAGCGATCGCCAAAGGCGACGGCTTCACCAAATTCACCTATTACGAATCCGTACTGCCGTCGCAGGTCGATTTCATCCTGGTGTACGAAGCGAAAAGCTTCGCCGGCCTCGACGTCAAACGACCGTTCCCGCATTACGCTGCCTTATACCGCCGCGTCGGCCCGGCGCGCGCGGCACAGATTCTCGCCGAAATGGGAGCGTGGGAGGCGGATGCGAAGGTGACGCTGGTGCGGGCGCACGCGCCGTGACAAGGGTCCTCGTCACCGGTGCGGGCGGCTTGATCGGTACGGCTGTGGCCGATGCCGCCCGCCAAGCGGGGTACGAGGTCAGCCACGTCATGCGCCAAGCGAGCGGTGAAGCGGACGTTGTCGCCTGCGATTTGCGCCGGCCGTTGCAGAACGTTCCGCCTTGCGATTGGGTCTTCCATCTTGCCGGCGGTTATGCCGGCGCCGGCAAATGCGCCTTGCGGCGGATCGATCTCAAGATCGCGCGCAATCTCGCGCGATGGGGACGCGACAACGGCGTGAAGAACTGGGTCATCGCCAGCGCCGCGGAAGTCTATGGCTGCATCGACGGGCTGGGCACCGAAAAGGCGCCGACACGGCCGGTCATTCCCTACGGCGCGGTGAAGCTTTCGGTCGAGAAGGTCTTTACGCACCTGGCGAGGCCGGATGGCCGCTTGGTGCTGCTGCGGATCGGCGAGGTCTATGGCGCGAAGGCGCGGCTGATCCGCGAACTGACGGGCCGCCTCAAACGCGGACGCTGCCCTTGGCCCGGCTCGGGGCGCATCGCGGTGAGCTTCGTGCATGTCAGCGATGTCGCCGGCGCCTTTCTGTGTGCCGTCGAGAGCGCCCCCAAAGGCGTCGCGATCTACAATGTTGCCGACGACGAGCCGGCCACTTGGCGTGCTTTCGTCTGCCGCATCGCCGAGCTGCAAGCTTGCCGGCCGCCGCTCTTTCTGCCGAGCTGGTTCGTTCGCGCCTATGCCATGGGTCACGAGCTCGCCAGCCTCGGTCGCCAGCCCGTGCTGACCGGGCATGCGCTTCGGCTGCTCACCACGCCCAAGGCTTTATCGAATCGCAGAATCGTGGCGGAACTCGGCTTTAAGCCGCGCTATCCGGATTGGCGCGCGGGCTTGGAGGCAACGCTTCATGGTCTATCGCACGACACCCAAGATGGCTGAGCGCAAAGCGGCGCAGCGCGCGCATCTGCTTGACGTGGCCATCGGGCTTTTCGGCAAGCACGGCTATCACGCGACCACTGTTCCCATGATCGTCGAGGCGGCGGGCGCATCGACCGGCAGCTTCTATTTCTATTTTCGCAACAAGGAAGACGTGTTTGCCGCCGCGCTGGAAGCCTTCGGCAAAAAGATCGCAAAAGCCTTGAACGCGGCCATCGACGCGGCGGGCGCAAGCCCCGCCGAGCGCATGCGCGCGGCCGTCGAGCGGCTGGTCGTGTTCATGGCCGAGAATCCCGACGAGGCGCGCATCCTGATCGTGGAATCGTCGGGCCTTGGCGGCCGCTTGCAGGAAATTCGCCGCGGCATCGTCGACAGCCATGCGCGCTCGGTGGCGACCGCGTTGACCTTGCTCAAAACGCCTGAACCGGAATGGGTCGCACGCTGCTGGGTAGGCGCGGTTTACGAGGCGGTGTTCCACTGGCTCGAGCAGCCTGCCGCCGAACGGCCTGAGGCGAAAACGGTGGCCGAGGTCGTGGCGAATTTCAATCTCAAAGGCGTCGGAGCCTTTTGACGGAGGCGCGAAATGCCAAATTTCGGATATGCTTGGCTGGCATTCGCATTGGCGCTTGCGGTGCATGTAGCCGACGAAGCGGCGCACGACTTTCTTTCAGTCTACAATCCGGCGGTGCGCGCTATCCGTGCGCGTTTGCCGTTCTTGCCTCTGCCGACTTTTGGTTTTCCGGCCTGGCTTGGCGGGCTGATCGCCGGAATCGTTTTGCTCTTGCTACTTTCGCCATTGGCTTTTGCAGCGGATTATAACGTACGGATTATCGCCTGGCCGCTTGCCGCGATTGTCGGAATCGGCAACGGTCTTCTTCACATCGCCGCGTCGTTGTTCAAAAGCCGCTGGATGCCGGGCGTTATGAGCGCACCGCTACTGATCGCAGCGGCCGTCTGGCTGCTCGCAGCAGCGGCGAGATAGCCTCGAGATTGGCTCAAATATCCAGCAACAGCCGTTGCGGGTCTTCGAAGTTTTCGTTGACGCGCACCAAGAACGTGTTCACCTCGCAAGCGGTCCGCTCGGTTCCGATCAAGCGTGTCACTTCGCAGAGGCGAGGACGGGGGTCTGCTGTCGCGGCTCTTTATTCTCGAACCGGCGAAGCGCCGCCGCGACGCCGATGACGACCAGGAAGCACGGCACGGTCAAGAGCAATATCGTTCGAGACGTCGACACCGACAGGGCATAACTATTGACGAGCGGCGTGAAAGCCGATGCCACGCCCGCAGCGGTGACCAGCAGGCCCGAAGCGAGTTTCGTCAAAGGGCCGAGATTGCGGATGGTTGTCGCAAAGATCGTGGGATACGCGATTGTCAGGAAGAGACTCGTGCCGAGCAGACAGCCAAGGCCCGCAACACCGCCGAGCGCCGCCGCCGCGATGACGAGAGCGACGCTAACGCCCATTCCCCACAGCAACAGGCGAAGGGGATCGAACCGGTACATCAAGCCAGTGCCCGCGAACCGACCAATCCCCAAGAGTATGCACGACAACAGGAACATCGTGGTCGGGAAGTCGCCGGCCGCACTTGGCAGTTGCTGCGCGATGTAACTGAAGATGCCGCCCAAGGTTGTCGACAGGCTGAGGATGCAGCAGAACAGCGCCAGCATGCCGAGCAGGACGCTGTGGTTCGAAAACAGCGTACGGAATTCATCACGCAATTTGGTTTTCGATTTGTCGCGTTTTGTCTTGTCGCCCGGAAACCAAACCCAGTCGATGGCAAACGCCAAGAACAGGACCATCAGGCCGACCACCACGTAAGGTCGTGAAGCGAATTGGGCCGAGTGGCTCTCGGGATGCTGGTAGAACGACATCAGATACTTCTGCGCGACAAAGTACCCAGCCACCAGACCGATGGGGTAGAAAGCCTGGACCAAATTGAGCCGCCGGACAGCGGTCTTACTCGGGCCCAATTCCACGGCAAGCGGGTTGAGACTGGTTTCAAGCGCCGCCCATCCGATGCCCAGCATGACAACGGCGCTGATGAAGCATGCCGTATAGTGCCCCATGATCGCTGGGTAGAACAGAAAAGGTCCGAGCGATATGACGCTCAGTGCGACGGTGACGCCCAGCTTGTAGCCGAAGCGTCTGTGGAATAGCGCCGTAGGAATGGCGAATAGAACGTAGGTGACGTTGAACAGCGTCTGCGTCCAGGTCGTCTGCGAGGCGTTGAACCCGAAGAACTGCGCCAGCCGCGGGAATACGATGCTGTAGTCCCATTGCGCCATGCCCCAGATCGCAAACAGGCCAGCGATCGCGATCAGTGTCGGCGCGTGGCTGCTTAAGATGATGGGTTCACGGTTTTGTCGCATGTGCGGGCTTTCGTTGCGGACCAGTGCACGCTGCCCGGACATTGATCGCCATGGATTAACAATGAACTAAATGCAGCGGCTCCGACGCGGCGCGCGGTAACCATTCCCAGCTTATCAAGGCGGACCAAGGAGCAGAGCGCAGCCGCCGACATGATTAAATGTCCTGCAACAATCATTGCGGGTCTTCGAAATTTTCCTTGGCGCACACATGGAGCAACGGCCAGGAAAAAAGTGCAAGGCGTCGCCCGCGCCGCCGTTAGGCACCTCCGTCGGGTAGTGCGGCCAAATCAAATATCGAGCAGGAGGCGCTGAGGATCCTCGAGATTCTCTTTAACTTTGACAAGAAACGTCACCGCTTCGCGGCCGTCGACCAGTCGGTGGTCGTAGCTGAGCGCCAGATACATCATCGGGCGGATGACGATATTGTCGCCGTCGGCGACCGGGCGATTCTGAATTTTGTGCGTACCCAAAATGCCCGATTGCGGCGCGTTGAGGATGGGCGTCGACATCAGCGAGCCGAACACCCCGCCATTGGTGATGGAGAAGGTTCCGCCTTGCAGCTCCTCGAGCTTCAGCTTGTTGTCGCGCGCGCGCGAGCCGAAATCGCCGATCGCGGATTCGATGCCGGCCAGCGACAGCTTGTCGGCGTCGCGCACCACGGGCACCACCAGACCGCGATCGGTGGAGACCGCAACCCCGATGTCGTAATAATGCTTGTAGACGATGTCGTCGCCTTCGATTTCGCCGTTGACGTTGGGAAATTCCTTCAACGCAGCGATGCACGCCTTGACAAAAAATCCCATGAAGCCGAGGCGCACGCCGTGCTTCTTCTCGAAAATGTCCTTGTACTGCGCGCGCAGCGCCATCACGTGACTCATGTCGACCTCGTTGAAGGTCGTCAGCTGCGCGGCGGTGTTCTGCGATTCCTTGAGGCGCAGCGCGATGGTCTTGCGCAGGCGCGACATGGTCACGCGCTCCTCACGCGCCGCGTTGGGACGCGGGCCGGCGGAAAGCGGCGCCGAGGCGGGCATCGCGACGACTTTTTGCGCGCCCGCTTCGAGCGCGGCCAACACGTCGCCCTTCAGGACGCGGCCGTCCTTGCCGGAGCCTTCGAGGCGCGCGGGATCGACGCCCGATTCCGCGGCGAGGCGGCGCACCGACGGCATCACCGGCGCGCTCGCGGCTGCAGCAGGCGCGGCAGCCTGTTTCGGCGCGGGCTTGGCTTCGAGCGCGGGTTTGGCTACGGGATCGGGATTTTTCGAGGTCACCGGCGCGGGCTTGCCCGCCTTGCCTTCGGCGATGGCGCCAAGCACGCTGCCCACTTGCACCGTGCCGCCGGCCTTGACCGCAATGGTCTCGATGGCGCCGTCGGCGGGCGCTGGGACTTCCACCGTCACCTTGTCGGTTTCCAGCTCCAAGAGCGGCTCGTCGCGGGCGACCGCGTCGCCTTCCTTCTTGAACCAGCGCGCGACGGTCGCCTCGGTGACCGACTCGCCCATGGCGGGGACTTTGATCTCGATTGTCATCATCACCTCTTTCTCCCCCGCCCCCGCGAAGCGGGGGAGAGGGAATTCTGGTTTATATCGTCAAAGCCTCGTCGAGGAAGGCGTGGAGTTCGATATTATGCTGGCTCATCAGGCCGGCCGCCGTGGAAGCGTATTCGGGCCGTCCGGCATAACGCACTTTGGGATTGTTGCCCAACTGGGCGAGCAAGGCCTCGAGGCGCGGCTGGACGAAGTTCCAGGCGCCCTGATTTTTCGGCTCTTCCTGGCACCAGACGATCTCGGCCCGCGGGAAGCGGCCGAGCTCGTCGCCGAGCGGGCCGGCGGGGAAGGGATAAAGCTGCTCCAGGCGGAGGATATAGATGTGGCCCCCGTGCCGCTTGTCACGCTCTTCCATCAGATCGAAATAGACTTTGCCGGTACACAGCACGACCCGCATGATCTCCTCGTCGGGCACCAGCTCGACCGTGGTGGCGCCAGGCACCACTTCGGCCTGGTCGCGGAACACGCGGTGGAAGCTGTTGGGCGCTTCGAAATCCGCCAGGAACGAGACGCAGCGCTTGTGGCGCAACAGCGATTTGGGCGTCATCACGATCAAGGGCTTGCGGAAATTGCGGAGCATCTGCCGGCGCAGCACGTGGAAGTAATTCGCGGGCGTGGTGGGATTCACCACCTGCATGTTGTCCTGGGCGCAAAGCTGCAGATAACGCTCCAGCCGCGCGGAGGAATGCTCCGGCCCTTGGCCTTCATAGCCGTGCGGCAAGAGCATGGCCAGGCCGCACATGCGCAGCCATTTCATCTCGCCCGACGAGATGAACTGGTCGATGATCACCTGCGCGCCGTTGGCGAAATCGCCGAACTGCGCTTCCCACAGCACTAAGGCCTTGGGCTCGGCGGTGGAATAGCCGTATTCGAAGCCGAGCACCGCTTCTTCGGAGAGTAGCGAATCGATCACCTCGAATTCCGCCTGGCCTTGGCCGACGTGATTGAGTGGCAAGTAGCGCTCTTCGTTTTCCTGATCGACCAGCACCGAATGGCGCTGCGAGAAGGTGCCGCGGCCGGAATCTTGGCCCGACAGGCGTACCGCGAAGCCTTCCCGGAGCAGCGTTCCGAAGGCCAGCGCCTCGGCGGTCGCCCAATCGAAGCCTTCGCCGGTCTCGAACATCTTCGCCTTGGCTTGCATCTGACGCACGATGGTCTTGTGCGCGTTGAAGCCTTCGG
>Ga0326728_10025453_pt1 | contig 10594 bp, 9 predicted proteins | sample MB3enrmetagenome_FD_207602 | JGI IMG/M metagenome (GOLD analysis project Ga0326728, IMG submission 207602) | Lab enriched peat soil microbial communities from McLean, Ithaca, NY, United States - MB31MN | ecosystem: Environmental > Terrestrial > Soil > Wetlands > Peat | place: USA: New York...
AAGTACGGGAGGTGCTATCGGGGAGCGAGAATCGAGAGCCCGTGGACTAATCAGAAGAATTGGCCGATGGCGCTGAGGGAGGTGTGTGCTCCCAGTGTTGGCCTGCTAACTTTTGCCAAACTCCAGGCCCTCTCCCCCAGGAGAGGGGGAGGTGGGCGCGGTTTGGGCGGGTGTTGGGCATCGAGGAGAGCCTACGCCGGCGGAGCGGAACCGCAAGAATGGATTACACGCTCGCCCTCACCCCGACCCTCTCCCCCAGGAGAGGGGGAGGCGCGCGCGGCGCTTGTGGAAAACGACGCGCCCGGGTGTTCGCTCGCCTTCTGGGCGGAGGGGCAGCAACGCGACGGACGCAACCGAGGCTATCGAGCTTTCAAACAGCGCCCGGAAGTTCTCCCTCTCCCCGGGGGAGAGGGCCGGGGTGAGGGCGAGCCTCCCTCTGACTTTTCCCCGGCTCCAGCACGCTGTCGGGGCGAGTCTCCTTCTGACTTTTGGTGACGCCAACTATCCCGGGCCGAGTATAAGCGGGCAGGGGGTGCGGCGCCCGTTGCTGCAAGGCATTGAAAATCGCATCCCGCACGCTCTGGCCCTCGCGGCGCAATCGAGAGTTCCAAAAACGCAATTCCTTGATCCCGAGAGTCTCGAGGAACTGGGCTCGTTTTGTATCATAGGCTTGTCGAACCGGATGGCCATGCTGGAATCCGTCGAGCTCAATCGACAGCCGGGCCTCCTCGCAGAAGAAGTCCAGAACGTATGCTCCGGTGGGATGTTGGCGTCGGAACTTGTAGCCGGTGAAACGCCGGTCCCGCAGCCAACGCCAAACGAGTTTCTCGGCCCAAGTGGGTTTCTTGCGGAGCGCGCGGGCGAGGTCGGTGTTGGGCATCGAGGAGAGCCTACGCCGGCGGAGCGGAACCGCAAGAATGGATTACATGCTCGCCCTCACCCCGGCCCTCTCCCCCAGGAGAGGGGGAGGTGGGCGCGGTTTGGGCGGGTGTTGGGCATCGAGGAGAGCCTACGCCGGCGGAGCGGAACCGCAAGAATGGATTACACGCTCGCCCTCACCCCGGCCCTCTCCCCCAGGAGAGGGGGAGGCGCGCGCGGCGCTTGTGGAAAACGACGCGCCCGGGTGTTTGCAGCTCCTCTCGGACAGGCGGTCGGGGATCGCGACCGAGTTCGACTTCAGGGGAAAACCCATTGACAGAGGGCTGCGATCCTTTGCAGGTTGTGGCTGCAAGATATGATGAATCATTCAGACACACCCCTTCTGCACCTCTTCAAGACATGTTTCGCGAAAAACAGACAGTTCTTGACCGCCGATTAAGCATAGTCCTGTTCATGGCCGCCGCGTCTTTCTATGCTGGGGCAGCCGAACCGGAAATGGTTCAAGCTCCGGGGCAGCCCCACGCTGGGTTGCGCGTGGCCCTGGCTCAGCTCCCGATCGAGGATGGCAACCTGGATCACAACATGCGCCTGGCCGAGGAGGCTGCCAGAGAGGCGGCGCGGCAAAAGGCCGATTTTCTCAACCTGCCGGAAGCCGCCGATTGGGGATGGCTCTACCAACAGGCCCGCCGGGATGCCCTGCCCATCCCAGGGAAATACACGGACTTCCTTGCCGCCTTGGCCAGGCGCCACCGGATGTGGATTTCTGCCGGTTGCCTGGAAAAGGAGGGAGATAGGGTCTATAACTCGGCGGTCATTATTGACCGCGCCGGCCGGATCGTGCTCAAGCACCGCAAAATCGACACCCTGCCATGGTTGACCAAAGACCTCTACGACTGCGGCAGCCCTGAAGACATCAGGACAGCCGATACAGAGTTCGGTCGCCTCGGCCTGACCATCTGTGCGGATAACTTCAATCTCAAGAATCCGCAAAGGGTGGCCGATCAAGGGGCTTGGCTGTTGATTGCTCCGCACGGTTTTGCGGACCAGGCGAGCAAGCTCGAGCTGAACTCCAAAGCTTACCAAGACCACATCCGCAAGGTGGCGGGAACGACCAGGCTCTGGGTGGTTGGGACCGATGCGGTCCTGGGCGCCGTTCAAGGCGGGGCCTGGAAAGGCCGGCTCCACTCCGGCTGCTCCGTGGTCGCTCGCCCGGACGGAACTGCGGCCATCGTGGGGAAGTTCAGGCAACCCGACCTCATCGTCTTCGACATTCCGCCTCGGCAGTAGCTCTGCGTTCTCTGCGTTCTCTGCGGTCGCGAAATGAAAAAGAACTGTTGCCTGGTTTTGTTTGCCCTGTGGTGCGGCCCTATGTTGAAGGCGGACGGGTCGCAAATCCCCGCCGTGCTCTTTGCCGGGTCGGACGGTGGCGGCTGCGGCCATGAAGTCGCCAATCAACTGGCGCAGGCAGGTTTCGCGCTGCGGGCTGACCACGCCTCCTTGAGCGAGCATCCGCTGGCCTGGAGCCAAGTCGCCGACTTCAACGTGGTGGTGCTCTCCGGCCTGGGCCAGGCCAATGCCGACATGTCCCTGGGGCGCACCCGCGAAACCATTGACGTGCTCAACCGCTACCTCGAAGCCGGTGGGGGCGTGCTGATGCTGGGCGCTTTCGGCCAGATGGCCACGACTAAGCCGCCCCAGGATGCGTTCCTCAAACCGCTTGGCCTCACCCCGCTCTTCGATGAACTGCCGGATGATCCCAAGACGGCGGTCACCGCCACCGCCTGGGAGCTCCCCTTCGCGGTCACCGGGAATATCGCCGAGTCACCGCTCAGCGCCGGTGTGAAATCGCTCTGGTATCCCGTTCCGCGCACGCGGGTCGGCGGCCAGAATCATACGATCCCCTTTGTGGCCGAATCTTCATGGCAAATTGTCGTTCGTGGTTCGGCCTCATCGCTCACCTGGAAGGGGGCGTTGCAGGAGTCTCGGCCCGACCAGCCTGGCACCTACCGGGAAAAGGTCCCGCTGCTGGCCGCGCGCTCGGTTGGCAAAGGGCGAATCATCTATTTCGGCATCACTCCGGAGTATCTCCTCGGCCCCAACGCCAAGAGCACGCTCGAAGGGATTGTGCTGGACAAGGGCCTGAACGGGACGCCTTCGGATGGCTTCAAGCTCCTGGTCAACGGGCTGCGCTGGCTGGCGGGAGCGTCGCTTGAGGCCGGCTCGCTGGGTGGGGCGAAGACCGAGGAATCGCTGTTGCGTAATCCGAACAAGGCGCGCTTCACTGAACCTTATCACTGGCCCGAGAGGGTCGGCTTTGCCCGAGCCGAACCGGCGCTGCCGGGGGTAGTTGGTCCGCGCACGAGCTACTCGAGTGGCAAGGCCACCGCCGAGCAATGGGTCGAAAGGGCCAGGGCCTCCGGTCTGGCCTGGGTCGTTTTCCTCGAGGACTTCGCCAGCCTCCCCAACGATAATTTTCAAAAGCTCAAGGCGGATTGCGCGCGTTTGTCCTCTGCCCAGTTTGAGGCGGTTCCCGGATTCACCATCGATGACGAGGTTGGGAATCACTATTTCTATTTCGGAACCAGCTTTCCCTATCCGGATGCGAAGTTCCTGACGCCCGATGGCAAGAGGTTCCGTTCGAGGGATGCCGAGTTGAACGCCCGGCAGCCCTACATTCCCGGCCAGTTGGCCATGACCACGCTCGACTATGCCTACTCGATTTCAAGCTTCAAGCTCACCGCCGGCAACTACCTGTTTAAGCAAGGCGCCGCTCCCTTTGCCGACTTCTTTTCGGACTATGACGCGATGGGGGTTGTCACGGCGCGCAACGGCCAGGTCGTCGAAGATGCGAGCGAGGATTACCTCAAACTTTGCGCCTCGGGCCAGACGCCGGTGCCGCTGGTGGTCGACCTGATGGACGAGCCCGGGCAACTGGGCAAATCACGCTGGCGCACGATACTGACCTTGCCCGAGCGCGGCGGCGGCATCATCGGCGGCACGCTCCGTCCCGAGCGCAGGGTCCGCGATTACTTCGATATCTGGCATACCTATCCCGATAATCCGGTCAAACCGCAGGTCACTTCCGGTCCGCGCATCGAGACCTGGTCGCATACGGGGCCTCGCGATTACGAGGGCAGTTCACCGGGAGACTTCGTGTGGCAGAATTATCGCTGGGTAGTTCGCGGGCAAGCCAGTTCGCCCGCCGGTCTCAAGGAGGTCGCGGTCTATGACGGTCCGCGCCTGTTCCGCCGGTTTCTCCCCCGGGGAAAACCCGAATTCGACTTCTCCCTGGATTTGACCCACGACCGGCAGCACTGCCTGGTGCTGGTCGCCACGGACAAGGATGGCGGCCGCGCGGTCAGCGGCGATCAATGGGACCGGAACCACCGCGCCGAGGAGTTTATGTGCGGCGACCGCAATAACCAGCTCACCTACGGTTACGTCATCAACAAAGACGGGATCGGCATCCTGCTGGGCGGCAACCAGACCCTCGGCACGACGATCAAGCGCATCTCATGCGGCATCTCCCCTTCGGGAACCTTCAAAAACGATCGGCTCCTGGGCGCCCCCGCCTTCGACGGCGCGGCGGGGGGCGAGCCCGAGGTTTGGGAAAACACCAGCCCGATCTCGCCCGCCCATGAGGTCTCAAACCCGGTGGTGACTGAGGCGCGCCGTCTGTTGATCACCCGCGACGTGATGATCGGCGACGGCCTCCGCGAGTATTGCTTCGCCGACAATGTTCCCGTCCATAACGTCTGGCACACACTGTGGCGCACGCAGCCCGTCAGGGAATACAGCGTCAACCGCCGCAACCACTTCTTCCAAATCGATCCGGACAGCCCGCTGGCGGTGTTCCTGTGGCAGATCGACATCGCGATGAAAGAAGACCTGCCCAACCAGGGATTCGAGGTCGCCACGCTGCAATCGCGCCGTGCCCGCGCCTGGGCAGTGCGAACGGATGCCGGCGCCTTGCGCGCTGGACAGTGGGATCAGCCGGAGCAGGCGGCCGAGCCCGTTTCCAGCCGCTTCGGATTGAACTCCTACGCGGCCTTCCTGGACTCGCCGCTGGGCGGGGCGGCGGTGTTCCCCTTGACCGATGGACTCATCATGCGAACCAGCCTTCCCAAGCGCGGCGACGTGCAAGTCATCGTTCCCGCCGAAACAGCGCCGCAGAGGAAGGGCGAAGCCAAACAGGTGAACTTGCTGATTCTCGGCGTTCCCCGGCGCTGCGCGCTCACGGAGAATTGGCCTCCCTCCAAAGAGGTCGTCGAGCGTTTTTATCGCGATTTCGCTCTGGATGGTGGAAAGGGCGGTTATACCGCGCGCCTGGACCAGGGGACCGTTCTTTCCCGGCGCTACGTCCTCTCCATTGATGGCCGGCCCACCGGCGGCATGAGCGGCCAACTCGAAGGCAAACTCATCTCCAGCCTGCCCATCGCCGTTTCGGGCCTGAACGATCGCTGGTCCGCTTTTCTCTACGATCGGCAACTCAAGAAGAGCCGCCCCGTCGGCGTGCTGGAGGGCAACGCTTGGGCTACCGTCAGCCTGGCCGGCCAGGCCGATCTTTTCGTCGGCCATCCCGTCCTGGCGGACCAGCCGGAGCTGTTCGTGCAATTGACGCAATCCGGCGAGGAGAGATGGACCTTGGAAATCCACAACCCGACCGACGCGCCGATCAGCACGCGCATCCGTATTCACCCCGGCTTTGACCCGCTCAAGGGCAAGGCCCTCCCCGCCGGCCCCATCGCAATCCCATCGGGGGAATCCTGGATTGGCAATTACTGAGGTTTATCAATGCGTTATGAAGCCCATTAGACCCAGGGCACCTCCGGGGACCAGGCCTTTCCCCCTGCTGTGCCTGGCCGCCCCTCCCCGCGCCTTCACCGACCACCATTGGAGCTGTAAAATGGGCTTCCAATTGCGCGCTTCACCGGCTATAAAAGAACCGTGAAGCGTGAACCACTACCGCCCCTAATTGCCGGGGAATCCATCCCCCCGCCCATTCGGTGCATACCCGGCCAACGCGTGATTGTCGACGCCGACCTGGGGAGGATCTATGGCGTGCAAACGAGGAACCTCAAGCAGGCCATCGGGCGCAATCCAGGCCGCTTTCCTGGCGACTTCATCTTCGACCTGACCCGCCAGGAGATGCTCAACGCGCGCACTCTCGCAAACAACCCAAGCCCAGTCTCAATTCCTGCCGATCGACCGAAGCCGAGCCGGGGAATCGATGCCATCAAAAACCAACACCGCAGCGCAATTCCACGATTATGAGTAATACGAAAGCGAAATTTCTGCAGTCCGAGATCGTAGCCAAAGCAAAACAGATCCACGCGGATGCGTATCCAATGTCCATTGGGGAGCTGATAAGCCTTTATCGAGATGGCGAACTCGACATCCACCCTGAGTTTCAGCGGTTCTTCCGCTGGACACAACTGCAAAAGTCAAAGTTCATTGAATCTATCCTCCTCGGGATCCCAATCCCGTCCATTTTCGTCTCCCAGCGGGAGGACGGCGTGTGGGACGTCGTTGATGGCGTCCAGCGGCTTTCGACCATATTCGAGTTTGTGGGCATCCTGCGCGACGAGACTGGGGCAACGGTCCCGGCGAGCACATTGGTTGGCACTGACTACCTCCCGTCCTTGGAGGGCAAAACCTGGGAAAACGGCTCGCGGCCAACAAACGAGTTCCCGAGTTCTCTGCGCCTTGACTTCAAGAGGCAAAAACTGGATCTCAAAATCATCAAGAAGGAAAGCGACCCGAACACGAAATATGATCTCTTCGAGCGCCTCAACACCTTAGGATCCCAACTGTCGGATCAAGAAGTGCGGAACTGCCTGTTGGTCATGATCAACCGGGATTTCTTCAAATGGCTTCAACACCTCGCGCAGAATAGGGACTTTCAAGAAACGATCGGATTGACGGACACAGCCTCCCAGCAACGCTACGATATGGAACTGGCTCTGCGCTTTCTGATCTTCCACAAAGCGCCAGACCGTTCCTTGGGCGGCATTAAGGACGTTGGTGACTTCGTTACGCGCAACATGCGCGCCCTCGCCACAAGTAGAGACTTCGATCTCGATCAGGAGGAGCGTGTGTTTAGCCGGACCTTTGGGGCGATAAACAGAACGCTGGGCGAGGACGCCTTTCGGCGGCAGGATGGCGGCCGTGGGCGCGGCGGCTTCCTTGTCTCCGTTTTCGAGGTTGTCGCTATCGGCCTTGGCACGAACATCGCCCGCAGCCCAGCGGCGCCCGTTGACCCTGGTAAGCTGAAGGCAGCGCTCAAGGCGCTCTGGAATGAGCCAGAGTTCCGCCGCTACGCGGCAAGCGGTGTCTCGGCAAGCAGTCGCGTTCCTGCCCTCATCCCGTTGGGGCGCAGGCTATTCAACATTCTGTGAAGTATGAAGGTGAGGACCCTAGAGGCACTCTCCTCGTCTCTGGATGACGAGCTTGCCTGGCGAATAAAGGAGTTGCACGAGCTGCATGCCGACGTAAGGAACGCGGCGTCCCTCTCGAAAAACGGCCGGTTGCGGGCTGGTGTCGCACTTCTTTATGCCCATTGGGAGGGATTTGTCCACAATGCTGCCCATGCGTACCTCCAGTACGTTGCCGGTCGTGGAGCGCGTCTCGAGCAACTGTCGGCTGGCCTCCTCGCGCTGGCGGTCAGAGGGCGGCTCAAAGAGTTTATTGCTAACAACGACGTCGAGCAGCATATCGGCCTCGTGAACCTATTCAGGAGTAGACTTGGCGAAGCAGCAAAGTTGCCAACCGCTGAGGTTCTGAGCACAGGAGGGAACCTTAACTCTGAGAGGGTAAGGAGGATGACACTAACGCTTGGGCTCGACTATGCCCCTTACGAACTCAAAGAGAATCTCCTTGATGCCCAGCTGCTTTATTTGCGTAACAATATAGCCCACGGCAAGGGCCTTTGCCCTACTGAGGGCGAATTCGAGAGCCTATTCGCGGAGGTGCTCGGCCTTTTGCGGTGCTTTAAGAACCAGATAGAGAACGCCGCCGCCCTCAGGCTCTACGAGGCCCGGCCCTAGAAACAACGCGCCTTCTGCCTTGGCCTCAGTTCCAAATGACGCCGCCCAAACCCTATTTCCTCCGAACCCTCCGGTGTTCCTTGGCCACCTGCGACGGTCACAGATGGAGTTCAACGCTCTCGCGGCGACAGGTGACGATCGGCAAGACCGAGCCCAAATAACCGGAGACAGCTTGGCGAAGGAACACCGATGAACAATCCATCCTCTGAAGACCCTCAGTGGGCCAGATTAAGGCCGCCCGCCACGGCGGGTTCCCCCCTCACGCGCCGGCGGTTTCCGGCCGGCGCCGGGATCATCCTCACAGGCCGGCATGAAAATCGAAGTGGATGCCGAAGAAACTGTCTGCTCGCTTGAGCCGCTTGGGCGCAGCCGCGCCGGCCCCCTCGCGCAGGACCGCCCGGATGGCTTTAACCTGTCTCACCTGGTCTGGCGCCAACTGGCCCACCGGCCCGGCGGCGGGATCGTAGTTGGGGCCCATGTCAAGGGTGAGCACGAGATACCCTGCCCCCACCTCTTCCAACTGGCCGGCCAGGGCCTTGACGTCGAACTGGTCAACCTGTTTGAGGCCCGCCTGGCCGGAGGGCAGGAAATGGATGAAGACCCCGTATTTCGCCTGGCTGAACCAGCCGGTGTTTGCGTTGGAGGGTTCTGCCCGCGTGCTCCAGTGCAAGGCGAGCAATAGTCCAACGAGTAGTTTTAGCGCGGCTGTTTTCACTCTTAATTCGGTTGAATTCGTTTCACCCGCAGGTTGCGGAAGGCGACCGGGCCGTGGTCGCCTTGCAGCAAGACCGGTCCCAGGGCGCTTTCGTCGGCCCAATGCGCGCTGCGGGTTGGACCTTTCAAATCGACGTTCTCCTGGACAATTTGTCCGTTGTGCCAGACGCGGACCATCCGTGCATCGGCGAGCTTGCGCCCCGCCGCATCGAATCGCGGCGCTCGGAAAAGAATGTCGAAGGTTTGCCACTCTCCGGGGGGCTTGCTCGCATTGACACGCGGAGAGTGGCCATCCACGTTTTGCTCATTAATCCATCGCGGGTAGATCCCGCCGCACTCGATTCCGGGGTAAGCGTCCTTCTGCACGCCATAGCTGTCGTACACCTGGACCTCATAGCGGGAGTTTATAGACTGGATTTCCCATGGCCGAGGCATACAGGATGCGGTGAATCGGGTCCCAGGCGTAGCAACCGAACCAGTTTGGGCTGAAGACATAATCGCCTTCCTTGGGCTTGAGGCCGGCCGCGCGTGTCCAGGTCTGGCCCGCGTCTTGCGTCGTAAATACGCCGTCCTTCCCGATGACCAGGATTTCTCTCTCATCGTTGCCGAAAAAGGGGCCTTGCCAGACATTAACCACGGCTCCCTGTGACCGCCAACTCGCGCCTTTGTCCTTGCTGACGAGCAGCCCGGCGGCGCCACCTAAGTAGTGCGTTCCCCGAAAGAAGGCGGGTATCCTGGTCTGTGGATTGTCGGCAGAGACCTTGGTCCAGGTGGCCCCGGTGTCGGTGCTGCGATAAATGCCGTCGCCTCGGCTGTAAACGAAGGTTGCCGCATCCAGGGCGCCTACCATGGAAATGCGGTCGCGGTTGCCATTGAGGTAGATAGCCAGTTTCTTCCAGGTGATGCCTCCGTCGGTCGTGGCATAGACTTCGCCGGGCGGATTGGTCTCGTGTTTGGCAGCGATAATGGTTCTTGGGACCTCGGCACTCCAATCCACCGAGCCGAAATCCCAGTTGCGGCCAAGGCTGGTGAAGCTTTTCCAGTGGCGTCCATCAGTGGTCCAGCCCGCTAATCCATCCAAGGAGAAACTGGCCATCCGGGTTGGGGTGTTCTGGTCCGCGCTGGTGGCCCAGCCTGTTTCGTCCCGGCCGGAAACGTGGTCCTCATCAATGCGCTCCCAAGTTGCCCCTTGGTCGGAACTGCGCCAAAGGCCGCAACCGACGACTTTGATAATTATCGCCCCGGTTTTGCGATTGGCCACGACCCCGGAACAGCCCCCCGGCCAAGCCGGCTTGGCGCCGCTGTTGGTCAACCGTTCCAGCAGGGCGCCGGAGATTTCCATCCAGCCGGCCGCTTGGGCCGAAGTGACGATCAGCACGGCGACGCCGCCCAGGACCAGCAGAGCATGCCGCCGTAACGTTCGGGCCGTGCGAGGAAGATCGTGCATTTTCATTTTGTTATCCGGGCCTGTTCTGGCCGTTAAGGTAAAGGCGGAGCACTCAGCGGTCGAGCACCACCGCGATGCGCTGGGACAGACGGCGTCGGCGGTTTGGCCGGCTGCGGCTGACAGACCGCTACGTCGTTCTTCCGCGATGCGGGAACAATGTCCCACGCGCTCAGCCTGCCATCCTTGACGGTTCCGGTGACCACAGCGCCGCTCGTCAGGTGCAGTTTGAAATCGGCGTCCCAGTCGGCCGGCCAGGCCGGAAGGAGAAGTATCTTGCGGCCGGCTTCCTGTACGAGCATCCGCTGCAAGGCGACGGAGCCGGCGCCGAAATGATCGAAGTCCGGACAGGAGTCGGGGCCTTCTTTGCCATAGAGCGGGAAACGGCACATGCTGGAGGCGGTGCGGAACCGGCGCACCAGGCCCTCGGCCGCCTCGGCGGCGTTGCCTGCGCACGCCCAGTGGATTTGATCCTGTGTCCAGCAGGCGCAGCCGAACATGTCTGCGCAGG
>Ga0326728_10025454_pt1 | contig 10594 bp, 9 predicted proteins | sample MB3enrmetagenome_FD_207602 | JGI IMG/M metagenome (GOLD analysis project Ga0326728, IMG submission 207602) | Lab enriched peat soil microbial communities from McLean, Ithaca, NY, United States - MB31MN | ecosystem: Environmental > Terrestrial > Soil > Wetlands > Peat | place: USA: New York...
GTCTTTCAAGCCGGGCCTAATCGGTGCGAGTCCGATCACGGACGCCAATTTGCTCTCAAGGTGTAATCAGATCTGCACGCCGACTTGCGAAGTCGGAGGCTCATGGTGCAAATCCATGTGAGAGCGCCACTTTTGAAGTAAGAATTAAGAAGTATGAATTAAGAAATGTGAATTCCCGCCAAAGTCGAACCGGGATGCCTTTTTTTTGCCTTCTTAATTCTGCCTTCTTAATTCTTAATTTACTTGCCGCCCCTGTGCCTCAGCAGCTACAGGACGAGTTTTGTAAACTCGTATTCGTCGGTGCGAGTCCGACCGGGGGCTCCATCCTTCGCTAAAGCTACGGCTTGGCAGGCCATTTTTGGTGATCATGATGTAACAGCAGCATCACGCCCCGTGACGGCGTTTGTGCCGGTGCGAATCCGGTTGGTCACCCCAATTCCGCATTGAATCCCGTTGGCCGAGCAGCCCAGGCGGCGGTCTGCAGAACCGCAAACGCTGGTGCAACTCCAGCACGGGATTCCAATTTCGCCGAAACAGCCGGAGGATCACGAGTCGCCCATCACCGTGATCGCAATCGTGCGCCGGCGCGGTTTGATGTCGCACTCAAGATGAAAGATTTGCTGCCATGTGCCCAGGACGAGTTTGCGATCTTTGATTGGCACCGTGAGCGAAGGGCCAAGCATCGTCGCCTGCAAATGTGAATGGCCGTTGCCATCATGCCAGGCGTGTTCGTGGCCGTAGTCCCGACTCGGCGGAAACAGCTTGTCCAATATATTTGGCAGGTCTTCCTGAAGACCCGGCTCCAATTCAATGGCGCCAACCGCGGCGGTGCTGCCGACGTTGAAAATATGCGCAACGCCGGACCGCACGCCTGATGCGTTCACGATCCGGGCCACCTCGTCGGTGAGGTCGTGCATCTCTTTATGTCCGGTGGTTTGAACCTGGATTTCTCGTTGATAGGTCATGCCGTTGTTTATATCGAAGCCGCCGTCCAAATGCCCGACCAATTTTCGCGACGCGAACACCGGTGCCGGTCAGGACTTCACAGGCCTGGCTGCGGCGGTTCAACTCCGCCTTCGTGTCGCGTCTGGGTTGCAAGCATTGCAGCGATGCAGCGGTCTCTTAAACCGCAGAGCACGGGGCAGCACCGTGGCGACCCACCATTTCAACGCTCCCGTGGCTCAATGTATGGAGCGCCGCGCTTCGAACGCGGAGGTTGCAGGCGAAATTCCTGCCGGGAGTGCCAATTCAGGCCGCGTTAGCCCAACTACCAGAGGCGCTCCGCTCAGAACGGAGAGGTTGTGGGTGGAACTCCCTCACGCGGCACCATTTCGTTTCGCTCCCGTAGCCCAACGCAGAGGCGGCGGACTTAAACCCCGCACAGTGTCAGCGCAACTCTGACCGGGAGCACCCGCGTGTAGCCCAATGCAGAGGCGTTCCGCTCAAGACGGAAAGGTTGCAGGCGCAAGTCCTGCCACGCGGACCAATTCGGAATGTCAACCGGACGAGCGAGCCGGGCCTGTTTGCTAAACAGCGCGCTCCTGGAAGCGGGAGTGTGGCGCAAGTCCACGGCTTTCCGCCATTTTCGCGCGTGTAGCTCAAAGCGAGCCGGCGGCCTTATACCCCGCATCGCACCAGATCAGTGCCGGGTTCCGGAGCGTTACCGGACGCGCGCACCCGCCTTCGCCAGTGGGCTACGGCGGGGCAAGCCATTTTCGGCCTGCAAGCATTAAAGTGATGCAACGGTCTTTTAAGCCGTTGAACGGGGAGCGTTACCCCGGCGGGCCACCAGTCTTAAAGTAAAAAGATGAATTAAGAATTATGAATGACTAACGTCCAGGGCATTTCTTAATTCTGCCTTCTTAATTCTTACTTTCCCCATTGCCGGGTCGTCTAATTCGCAGGACAGCGCCCTTTGAAGGCGCGAATGCTGGTGCAAATCCAGCCCCGGCAGCCAATTCGCAGCCCGTTAGCTCAAAATCAGAGCGGCAGTCCCACAAACTGCAGACGCTGGAGAGTTACCAGCGCGGGCCACCAGTTTTAAGCAGAATTTTCGCCAAGGCTCATTGCTGTATTCAACACGGGCATTTCGCCGTAATGGAATCCGGTTTCGTCTTCATAACCAATCGGCACGAGATAATTGATGGCCGTGTGCCATATAACCGCGATGCGAGTCCAACTTCCCAGCCGCGCGGCTGGAACGATCAGTCCGTCGCCGTTAGACGAGGACACCCATTCGGCTGGAACGCCTCCATCTGTATGACTGATAGTTGTCATGCTCCACATATATCGGCTGAAACCAACGCGAGCTTACCATTTTTTGTCAATTGATAAGCAAAATTTGACCACTGTTTCAAATGCCTCGTGGCGTAATCAGGAGCGCGCCGGCCTCTGACACCGGAGGACCTGGAGCAAAACCAGGCGAGGCAGCCAACTTCGCATTCAACAAAGAACGAACACCTCACCGCGACAAGCGCGAGGGCCGTGTGCAAGCATTTTATGAATGACATACTGAACAAATCGATGGTGCTGGTGCTCAACCGCAACTGGCAGGCCGTCAATGTCCGCACGCCGCAAGAGGCCTTCTGCATGATGGCGACGAACGTGGCGACCGGCCTGGAAATCGAAGGCGAAAATTACATCCGTCCCGTTGCGTGGGACGAGTGGATCACGCTGCCCATTCGTCCGCGGGACAACGCGGTGCGGACCGTCCGCGGCCCGATCCGCGTGCCCACGGTAATCGTGGCGGTGAATTACGCCAGGGTGCCCACGAAGCGCCCAAAGCTGTGCGCCCGCGCCATTCGCGAGCGTGACAGCAACCGCTGTCAATACACCGGACGTGTGCTGCGTCCGGACGAAGGCAGCCTCGACCACGTTGTGCCCCGCTCGCGCGGCGGCAAGAACGCGTGGGAGAACCTGGTTTGGGCCGGCAAAGACGTGAACGCCCGCAAGGGAAACCGACTGCCGCACGAAGCCGGCCTGAAGCTGCTCTCGGTGCCGCGCGCGCCGAAGGAACTGCCGGCCTCGGCTCTCCTTCGCAACGCCCACGGAATTCCTGAATGGAAGCTGTTCTTGCAGATGTTTGCCGGGGATTCTGTGAGGGGGGGGTCGTTTTCGAAAACAGGCTGGCCATCCCGGTGAGCTACAGTCCTCTTACCTCGGTGATCAACTCTTGCAGCGCCTTCTTGGCATCGCCGAACAACATGCGCGTCCTGGCATTGTAGAACAGCGCGTTCTCAATCCCGGCGAAACCCGCGCCACGTCCGCGCTTGATCACAATGACGTTTTTAGCCTTGTCGGCGTTGAGAATGGGCATGCCATAAATCGGGCTGCCCGGATCGGTTCGCGCCGCGGGATTGACGACGTCGTTGGCGCCGATGATCAACGCCACGTCCGCCTGCTCAAACTCCGGATTGATTTCCTCCATGTCCAACAATTTGGGATACGGCACATCGGCCTCGGCCAGCAGGACATTCATGTGTCCGGGCATCCGGCCCGCCACCGGATGAATGGCGTATTTGACTTCCACCCCCCGTTTTTCGAGCAATTGTTCCAGCTCATGCACCAGATGTTGTCCTTGCGCGACGGCCAGTCCGTAGCCGGGGATGATGATCACTTTGCGGGCGTAACCCATCATGATGGCGCATTCCGAGGCGGCGATTTCGCGCATGGTCTGATCGCCCTGCGCGGCGGCCGCCGCCCCTTTGGGCGCGATGCCGAACGAACCAAACACCACCCTGGCCAGCGAACGGTTCATCGCCTTGCACATGAGGAGAGTGAGCAACGAACCCGCCGCGCCGACCAGTGTGCCGGCAATGATCATCGCCATGTTGCGCATGGCAAAACCTGTAACCGCCGCCGCCAGGCCCGTGCAGGAGTTCAAGACCGAAATCACCACCGGCATGTCCGCCCCGCCGATGGGCAGCACTTGCAAGACGCCCAGCAGCAGCGCCAGCACGGCAAGAACGACAATCCACAGGATGGCTCGTTGCGGGTCGGCCGCCGAGGCGCCGGCCGAGGCGAGAATGGCCAGGAGCAGGAGCGCATTGATCGCTTTTTGAAAAGGCCAGCGCATCGGTTTTTCGCTGATGAGTCCCTGCAATTTGCCAAAAGCCACAAGGCTTCCGGTGAAACTCACCGATCCCAAAACAATTCCCAAAAGCTTTGGAAGCGCCGGCCCTTCGTCCGCTCCCTTGATCCATTCCCCCAGGGAAATGAACATGGCGCACGCGCCTCCCATGCCGTTGAAGAGGGACACCATTTGCGGCATGGCCGTCATCTTGACACGTTTGGCCAGCAGCCAGCCGGGAATTGTGCCGATGACGATGGCGATCAGGATGTAGCCGAAGTGGCCCATCTTCGGCAGAAGAAACGTGCCGAACAGCGCCAGCGCCATGCCGATGCCGGCGATGATATTTCCCGAACGCGCCGTGCGCGGTGAGCTTAGCCGCTTCAGGCCGAAGATAAAACACAGCGACGCGATCAAATAAGCGGCTGCCGGAACCAATTCGCGGTCAAATCCCACCGAGAAGATCAAATCAGTGTGGCTGTTCATTTGTCTTTGCCGGTTTTATCGGGCGTTTTGGCTTTGAACATTTCCAGCATTCGATCGGTCACGACAAAGCCGCCGACCACATTCAGGGTCCCGAAGACGACAGCGATGAAACCGAGGACAAACAAAGCGGCGCTCTCCCCCGCATTGCCGAGCAGAATCGCCCCGCCGATCAAAACAATGCCGTGAATGGCATTGGCCCCGGACATCAGCGGCGTGTGCAAAACAGTCGGCACGCGGCTGATCACCTCGACCCCGGTGAAGATCGCCAGGATGAAAATATAAATCATGGCCAGCGTGCCGATAATCATGTTGTTCTCCGTTTCTGGTTCACTTCGCCGTTGAGCGTGATGCACGTCTCGGCGAAAATTTCATTTTTCCAATCCATCGTAAAACCATTTTCGTTGGTGATTTCCTGAATGAAGTTCGAAAGGTTCCTGGCAAACATCCGGCTGGCATCCAGCGGCAATGTCGCCGGCAGATTGGTGGGGCCGAGGATGGTGACGCCATATTGCCGCACGGTTTGATCGGCCTGGGTCAATTCACAATTCCCGCCGCTCTCCGCCGCCAGATCGACGATCACCGAGCCGGGTTTCATGTCCGCCACCATTTCCCTGGTAATGAGGCGCGGCGCGGGTTTCCCCGGGACTTGGGCGGTCGAAATGATAAAATCGGCCATCCTGGCCCGCTCGTGCAAAAGCTTCTGTTGTTTGGCCAGCGTTTCGGCCGAGACCTGTTTGGCGTATCCCCCTTTGTCCTCCAGATTCTCCTGCCCGGCAATCTCAATGAAAGCGGCGCCAAGACTCCTGACCTGTTCCCTGACCGCGGGCCGGACATCGAATGCCTCCACAACAGCCCCCAACCGCCGCGCCGTGGCGATGGCCTGCAAACCCGCCACACCCGCGCCGAGGATCAAACATTGCGAAGGCCGGATAGTGCCGGCGGCGGTGGTCAGCATGGGGAGGAATTTTGGCAAATGATTCGCCGCCAGCAACACCGCCTTGTACCCCGCAATGGTGGCCATGCTGGAAAGAGTGTCCATGCTTTGCGCCCGGCTGATGCGGGGAATCGCATCCAGGCTGAAGCTCATGATCCGCCGCCGCGCCAGGATTTGCACCAACTCTGGGTTCCGCAAGGGCGCCAGGAACCCGATCAAGCCTTTGCCCTCCGGCAACACGGCCGCCTCTTCCTTGGACACGGCATGAACCTTCAAAAGGCAATCGGCCAATGCGGCCAATTGCGCCGCGTCCGGGACGACCTGCGCGCCCGCCGCCGCAAATTCGGCATCGGGAATCGACGCCGCCAGCCCCGCCCCGCTCTCGACCGAAACCGAATGCTTCTTTTTCAGCAACAGTTTTACAGCATCGGGACCGAGGGCGACCCTGGTTTCGCCCGGACTGAGTTCTTTAAATACGCCAAACTTCATGAATTATTCCAAAATACGCGCGCATACTATTCGCAACCCGTCCGTTTTCAAATCAATTCAGGGTTGTTTACTCGGTTTTAGCTGCCGGCCATACGTCCAGCTTGATGGCATCCATGCCGGGATTTTCGAAGGGGCCGGCCGAAGGATTTGCTTCATTTCGCGGCTTCCCGAAATAATCGGTGTTGATGCGAATCGGCGCGCCGTCCGGTTGTTCATAGGCCGCATTCGGGATGATGGCCCGGCCCAGCAGCCGGGTGGTCACGATTTTGCGGGTTCGCCCCGTGTTCCAGGCCGGGTCATACTTCATTTCGAGATGGCAGCGGCCGGCCTCCTCGACCAGCTTGAGCGCCGGAGCGAACCCCGGTTTGACGAGCGGCCCGGTTTCATGCCTGGACGGCTTGGCGCCTTCGAGAAAAACATTGCCGTCCATCCACACGGGCAGCCGGGCGTCATCGTATTGGCTCAAATCTGCGCCGCCCGCGAACAAGTTATTAAAATAGCGGTCATCGCCGCGCGGATTGTCATGAAAGCCGGCCAACTCAGTGGAATGCGCCTTGAGGAATGGCGTCTGGCGGCCGTCGAAACGAGTCGTGTTGATGGCCCCGGCGAACAGGTTGTGAACGTAAGCACCCCCCTGCGAACGGCTTCTCAGCGACACGGGCGAGAGGAAAAGGTTGTTGTCCATCAGGAACGGTCCGTGATCCACCTCGACAAATACATCCTCACCATTGTCGTGGAAGAGATTTTGAGATACGCGCGTGCCCTGCGCCATCCAGTCCAGCCAGAGTCCGAGACAGGTGCGATAGATGTGGTTGCGGCTGATGCTGACGTCAATGGCGGCGTGGAACTTTATGCCCGCCATCTCCGCGCCCGAGAACAAACCCCGGACGTGAATGTCATGGATGGTATTGCCGGTGACGGTGCTAAACGCAGCGCCCAGGCTGCCGACAATGCCGGCCTGCTCGCAATGCGAGATGGTATTGTCGCGGACGATGTGGTGGCCGATGTTATCCTTTGACCAGCCGTTGGTGAGGGCGCGCTCGACGGTCTTGACGTAGCCTTCAGCGGTATCGGCTGACGTGTTATCCCATTCATCGCCGTATTTGCCGAGCGCGATGCCTGAACAAGTGGAGTAGCTGATGACATTGCTCTCGATCATCCAACCTTTGCTCCAATGCGTGCCAATCAAACCGATCTGCTCGGCCGTGGGCGGCGCCCACGGCGTGGCGGCATCCTCCATGGTGAAGCCGCGCACGGTGATGTAATTAATGCCCGTCTTCTCCGGATAGAACACTGTCCGGCGCACATTAATCTCCACCAATTGTTCGCCCGGGTTGACGCCTTTGAACTGCGCCCAGATCGTGGTGTTCTCCTTGTCCACTTCGGCGAACCAGAGCGGCGTGGTCGCGGCTGGTTGCAGGACTTCGTCCAGCCTGGCCGCCTCGGCCAGCCACTCGCCGTTGAGATAGACAGCGCCGGTGTGATGTTTGCGGCCTTTGGGATTGAACCAGTCGCCGTGAATGAGGTCGCTGTAGGGATTGAAGCTGCCAAAGAAGGCATTGGGCAGCGTCGCTTTCCAGACATCCTCCTGAACCTTCACCCAGTTGGTGACCACTTCCGACCCCTTGATCTCGACCTTCTCGCCCGGAGCCGCTTGATAGACGATGCGCTTCCGGTCCGATTTTCCCCCGCGCGGCGGGCTGATGCGTTCGCGGTAAACCCCTTTATGCACGGTGATGACATCGCCCGGCTGGGCTACGCGGGCCGCCGCTGAAATTGTTCCATAGGGCTTTTGCGGGGAACCGTCGTTGGCATCGTCTCCATTAACCGACACGTGAAATTCACTGGCGGAGGCCGTCGCGATCCCCATCCCGATCAAAACCGGGAAAAGAAGGGTATGTTTGATGGGTTTCCTTTCCAAGAGCAGGATCAAGGCAGGACATGCCCTGGAATGCTGCAAGTTGGTTTCTCGCCCACGGTGCCAATCGTGTAAACGCCTCCGTCGGGACAGGTCGGCATTTCTCCAGTCGGTCCGTGGCCAAGGTAGGGCTGCAAATCGTTCATCGTTGGGGTGTCGTTGGCTGTTTTCCTCTGCTCCAGCGCCCATTGTTGCTTGGCGGCGTCAAATAGCCGGAGATTGTTGATGCACGCATTCATGTGTCCCGTTTTCTCATTCTCGGCTTGCAGCGCCGCCGACTGGCTCCTCCTGGCCTCCGTCTCGGACGCCCTCGCCTCGGCCTCGGACGCCGTGCGTTGATTGAGCATTTGAATTTCCTGCCGCGCCCTGGCCAGTTCGTTGGTCTGCTGCCGCAATTGCTGCGCTTCGGCGCGCAACCGCGCCAACTCGCGCACTTGCGCCTCCCGGGCCGGCGCGCCGCCGCCGGCATTGTCCGCGTCTTGCGCCGCGCGCGCCACTTGCTCCTGCAACGGCGCGATCTGCGCCGCCTGTTGCTTCAACGTCTCATTCTCCTGGCGCAATACCTTGATCGATTGCTGCTGCACCACCACAAGCCCCGCCAGCGCGACGATGGCAAGGCCGCTTGCGACTACGATTTGAGTTTTGCTCATGCTCTTTAGGATGATTAACAGGCCGTTTAAGAACAACTCATTTCCGTGGGAACAAAATCACGGAAAGAGGACGCGGATGGAAGGTGAGGATGGAATGTGGCCGGCGGGCCAGTTGGTGGTTGGGTCAGCTTTGCTCAGCCAAATCTTGCGAAACGAAGGAGTGCTAACCTGTTGCCCGCTGCCATCTCCCAGCATGATGTTTCCAGCACCGACCGAGTTTCCTGCCGAATGTATCTTCAAGGACCAACAAACCGGACCGTCTCGCGTTTTTATTGGGATGGCGACATCATTTCCTTGGCCGTTTTCAGGGGAGAAGCCGTAATCTCGGCCAGGCTGATTACCCGGACCCAAATTGCGGTCACCGGCCAGCAACGACTGAGGCTGGTAATCGTCGGCGCTTACGCCTACGAAATAGGAGAGGTTCGTGTTGGCGAAGTTAGTAAAGGTGCCAGCATGCATGCGCCAATCCGATGGGCATACAAGAAGCTTTGGGGATTGCCCAAACTCGTTTGCCATGATCGCGTAGTTGGTCCAGCACAGGAATCCTTGATCTGCATTTGTCAGAAGTTCGTTCCACCCGCCTTTGGCCACCGATTGCAACGCGGGATAGCGATCGCCATGATCGTTTTCCCAGATGCGATAAGCGGTGCCGATTTGTTTAAGGTTATTCATGCAGGATATGCGAGAGGCTTTACAACAAGCACGTTGTCGCGTTGGAATCAGCATCGACAGCAGCACAAAACCAACAACGATCACCACGATCAACTCGATGCGAGTGAATGCCTCCGATTTGTGAACCGGCGTCGGTCTCATAATTCAGCCCAGTCAAGCTAACACAAGCCGGTCGCGGTTGCCAAGCCGGCTCTTTCCTCCAGCCTGTTTCTCCCTGCCGTTTCTCTCTGACTTTGATATGGTTTGGTGAAGTTGTGTTGAAATGAATTCCATACACGAACCCCTCTCCCCCTGAAAGCTTTCGGGGCCAACCCCTCCCCGCTTTGCGGGGTGAGGGCAGGGAGGGGGGGCCCATTTCAAGTGGTTCGCGGTTGAAAATTCCAAGTCCTTCCCCTTCAGGTTGTTGCGCCGGCCGGCGCCGATTACAAAAAAAATTTAAAATAAATGTGTACAAAACTTTACTTGTGTGCTATCTTAGTTAAGTGATGATTGGCTGCATGAGGCCGGGATGAAAAAGGACGAAGACAACCACCGTCGCCGGGGCTGTGGCGGTCAAGGAATTAAGAATTATGAAGTTGGAACCATCAAAAAGACCTGTCGCGCAGGCTGGCCCATCCCTGGCATCCTTCCTGGTCGGAACGGCCGGTCGCGGCCAGTCAAAGTCGATCAAACCACTTGGGATTGTGTGCTGTGGCTGCCATGAGCCAAAAGGCTGCCTTGGAATTACAAAGAGTTTCACAGATTCCCGGTCAAAACGGGCCAACCCGGCGCTATGGGGCTGCCAGCCCGGCAAATCGTACGCAAACACTTTAACGCAAACAGCTTACAAGACAAATCGCGCTGCTTGCCGTCAAGCCCGGTCAAACCCGGTCAAAGTGAATCAAACCGATTTGGCGGCCATGGGTCCCATTGCCTACATGTTTCCCATAAGTCCCCTCTCCGCCCTCCCGCCCCGCCTCCGGCCTTATTTTTAAAGTGGATTTTTTGTGGCGTCCTAATACTATTCCGGCATGGCAGAAAAAACGATCAGCCAGATCCCCCGCCCCTTGCGGGAGCAGTACGAAAAAGGCAAGTCCGCCTTCGACCGGAAGAACTTTGATTACGCCATCGCCATCTTTAACCAAGTCCTCGAGCAGGAGCCGGCTTTTTATGATTGCCGCGAGGCGTTGCGCGCGTCGCAATTCAAGAAAGCGGGCGGCGGCGGCGGCTTTTTCAAAAAAATATGGAGCGGCGCCGGGTCCCAGCCCTTGCTGGCCAGAGGCCAGTTGGCCCTGATGAAGGAGCCGGTGGATGCCTTGAAAATCGCCGAGCAAATCCTCAATGGCGATCCCAACAGCGCGGCGGCCCACAAGCTTTTGGGGGAGGCGGCCATGCGG
>Ga0326728_10025455_pt1 | contig 10594 bp, 7 predicted proteins | sample MB3enrmetagenome_FD_207602 | JGI IMG/M metagenome (GOLD analysis project Ga0326728, IMG submission 207602) | Lab enriched peat soil microbial communities from McLean, Ithaca, NY, United States - MB31MN | ecosystem: Environmental > Terrestrial > Soil > Wetlands > Peat | place: USA: New York...
CTTCCAGCCTGCCGGTTCACGGGGCTTCCAGCCCCGAAATGGGCGGCTGGAAGCCGCCCTAACCGGCAGGCAAGATACCTGCCCCACGCCGGACGCCTTCAGAATGAGAACTGCTGGCTTCCCCAGCCACCCCTCGCGAGCCCGGGTATAGGAAAAGCCCTGAATTGCCGCCGGAGAGGTTGAGACCGATCCGCCAGAGGCACGTCGAGGGCTTCGCGCCCCTGTGTTTTGATTGGCCATCCGACCTCTGATGACGCCCGCCGTGGCTTCGTCGGCCCCGGGCTGCCGCCGTAGGTTCACCCCAGCCAAGCTCCTCGGAAACGCAAACCCGGCCGACTTTTCGCTTTGCCTTGGACGCGGCGGGATGGATGATCGGAAAGCAGTTCGATGAAAGGCTCAATGAAACTCAAGTCGCGATTCACCTTGGCCCGGTTGTTCGGCATTGCGGCGGTGTGCGCCCACCTGGCGGCGCCGCGAAATGCCCTCGCCGCAACCGAGCCTCCTCTCCTGACGCCGCTGCAGACTCGCGCCGCCACCTTCGGCGTCGCCGCCGTTCACTTTCCGGCCCGTTGCACGGACCGAACGGCCATCTCGCTGCGTTGCTCACAATGGTCCCAGGCAACAGGATGCTCTTGCGCGGACAACCGGATCGGCGATAACATACGACACGACTTGCGGGGCTGCCCCGGCTTCCGCTCGGTTCCGGCCCTGCGGGTGGTGTCGGTGATCCATATCGGATCACCGGGTCGACGCCGAAACCGGACGTTTGCACGGTTTAACGGAATCTTGATCATGGATAATCAAAGCGGCTTGAAAGACGGAGATCGGATAAAATCGAAATTCGTCAGAGAGGCTTTTGGGGCCGGAAAAGAGGCCCTTATCGAGGCCTTTACCAGGGACCTGAGGCTCGCGCTCTTGCTAGATGAAAAGCAGCGGGCAGAGTTCCTCGCGGAGTTGCCCGCGCTCCAACTGGCGAGCACCCCCTACCGAAGACGGGAGATCCTCGCCCGACTGTCCGGCAAGATCGGTCTGTCGCCCGCCGAAACCGGAGATGTGGCGAGGCCGCTCCTCCACCTGATGCGGCAACTGAATGACCCGGACAGGCCGGCGGACGATTGGAGCCATTGGGCAGGTGACCTCCAGCAGGTCTCAGCAATAGGCGAATCACAGAGGCAGACCTTCGAGTCGCTGATCAGGTCTCTCAAGTCCTCCGCGGAGGAGGTGCAGCCAGTGGCGAAGCGCCGGAGCTTTGTTCAGCGGCTAGCGCCGACCCTCGGGGGCGTCGATGCCGTTGCGGGCGTCGTCGGAGTGACCCGGGGCGAGTATGCCCTGGGTATGCGGGTTGAGGACTATGCACCGGTGGTCGATGACGTCGTCCCGATGGTCGCGCTGAAGCTTAAGCTCGACGACGCCCCATTGGAGCAGTTGACAATCCATCTGGAGGAAACGGATTTGGACCTGCTCGTTGACAGCCTTGCCGCGGCCAAAAAGGACGTGCAGGCCCTCAGGCGCTTCTTGAATAAAACGCAATAAGGTTGAAAGGTTACTTCATGCCGTCTTCCATCCTGGAAAAGTCATGCACCGCTGCTCGGGAAGCGAACCGTATAGCCTCTTACAAAGAGTCCGAAGGCGATTACGCACAATATGCCGCCAATCAAAGGGTATTCCGCCGCACTACCCACGAGTACATGTTCGAAGGCCTTGAGCAAGAAGAGTTGGATACGATTGACCGCCGCTTCATCAGGGAGCTGTTTGGCCGTCGGCGAGACACGAACATCCTCCGCGGGGAGGCAAGCGCGGTCCTTTCCGCCGCGGCGCCAGCGCTTTCTGCCCCGCCACTCCCGGAGCTTTCAACGGAAGCCATCAAGGGCGTGATAAGGGATGAGCCATCGGTCGTGAGGCGTGGTCAGGCCCTCGAGGTGCTGCTCTCAAGAGGCGCGGCCGATATCGACGTCCTCCTCGCAAGGGAACTGGAAGCCCCACCACAATCGCGCGGTTGGCGCAACACCCTTCTATTGGCCTCGGAGCACGTTTCGCCCCGCGACCCGGGCTCACGCTTGAATCTTCGCAAGGCACTTCTCGAAACATGCGTAGGGATGCCGAACGAATCACACCCGAGGTCACGGCTGGCGCTGTGTGCCGGTCTGAGGACGGCCTGCGCACTGACGGACACCGTGGAAGCTCTATCGGATCTGACTCGATTTCTCACTCCGGGTTATCCGCTGGAGGCAATGCGGGTGATCCTCATCTCAATTCGGGAGTCACCGTTATCGCTCGCATTAAGGGGAAATCAGACGGCACTTCCGGATTTGCGAGCGGCGATCACGGCGATCGCGAGGGGGACCTTGACAATGACCGCCAACCAGCAAGCGGAAGCCGCATTTGATCTCGGCCTGGACGCCCTGCACGCCCTGATTGCGATGAATGACGCTGGCACTACGGACCTCGTTTGGCAGGCCACGGCCTTGGGTTTCCCCTGGGTGAACCGTGAGCTGGAACAGGCGGTTGGGGCTTTCCGGCACCCCGGAGGCCCCTGAAGGAGCGCTCTGCCTTGCTGAGGTGTCTGCCTTATGCCGGTGCGTGTCCTTGCAAGAGACGGGGTGACAAACCTGCGTGCGTGGTCGATCGTTGGCGTTACCGCCCGCGGCTGGGTATCGCACGTGGCACTGGCTGCGGCCGCCCGTTCCAATTTGTCAGACGGTGACAAGGTCCCCGTGTACCACATGGGACCACCGCTCACCGCAATCTCGCAGGACGACCTTGGGGCGAGCGAGGATGCTGAGGAAGCCGCCGAGGGCCCCGGTTCCGAGCCACCGTGGCACGCCACGTCGCAGGCGCACCTGGTGGCGTGGCTGGAGGACTTGAGTTCCGACGAGTGCAGAGCCATGGGGCGCTGGCACAGGAAGGTCTCCGCCCTTTTCAAGGCCACCCCTCCGCCGAGGCCCCGCTACCGCCCGGGCAGTGAACCGGCAATTGCGCGGTTCCTCCAGGAATGCCGATACATTGCTCACCCGCCTTATCGTGAAGAGCGCGACCCGGTGTCCGGCAACCTGCGCGCCATTTGGTTCAGTTGCGCGGGGTTCGTTATCCGATGTTACGGGAGCGCGGCGGTGAGCACGCTGGTTGCAGACTGGAGCACGGCGGGATTTCCCGCGCTCGGCGCCCAGGACATAAGAAGCATCTGGTTCCCGGCCGGGCTCCAATGGACAGCGGAGATTGCTGCTGCGCTTAACTTGCCTGGACACGGACCGTGGCCGGTTGTCGTCCCCGGTTACGTCGTTAACGCGTTCAGGCGGGAGGACACTCAGGTGCGGCATGAGGCTTTTATGCCGTCCCGCGCGGATGCCGGGCTGGGTTCGAGCGCCTGACAGGCTGTAAGCCCAGTGCGCACGGCCCGTGAGCGCCGCAGTCCCCATATTCTCTCCTTCCGAAGCGCAGACTGGCGCTCTCGGATTAATCGCGCGGGCCCCCTCGGGGCTTGGGGTCAGCGCCTGCCCTCATTCGCCATCCGGCCTCCGGTGATCCACGTCTTGGCTCCCTCTGCCCCGGCCGACCGTCGTACCCTCACGCCGACCGTGCTCGGCGGGAGTGCAAACCCGGCCGACTTTTCGCTTTGCCTTGGACGCGGCAGGATGGATGATCGGAAACCAGTTCGATGAAAAACTCAATGAAACTCAAGTCGCGATTCACCTTGGCCCGGTTGTTCGGCATTGTGGCGGTGTGCGCCCACCTGGCGGCGCCGCGAAATGCCCTCGCGGCAGCCGAGCCTCCTCTGCTGACGCTGCAGACTCGCGCCGCCACCTTCGCCATCGATGGCGCCGGCGCGCTTTGCGCGCTTTCCCGCCGCAGTGACAATCGCGGCTATCTGGCGCCCCATCAGCCCGCGCCGTTGCTGAGCGTGCGCGTCGCCGGCAAACTCTACCTGCCGGATGGCGCCGCCTGGGACCCGCAGCTCAGGCGGCTGACACTGCGTTTCTCGCCAGCCGGCCTGGTCGCCTTATTGTCTGCCGAAGCCAAACCCACCCACGTCGTCTTCGAGGTGCTCGACCTCCAGCCGGCGAACCGCGTCGAACTGGTCCTCTGGGGGCCCTATCCGACCACCATCGGCGACATCATTGGCGAGGTGGTCGGCGTGGTGCGCGACGCCGAATTCGCCATCGGCATCCAGACGCTCAATGCCAAAACCCTCGGCGGCTACCCCGCAAGAGAAAATGACATCGAGACCGATTACGCCGCCAATGACCCGGGCCATTACCCGAACCTCCCGCCGGAATTGAATAAAGACCAACTCTATCGCGGAGACACGGCGCGCCGCGCCGAATTCGGCAGCGTGTTACAGGCCTATTGCCGCGAGCGCAGCCGCAGCCGGATTATCGAAAACTGGGGCCACGACAAATACTCGGCCCCCGCTTACGCCGACGGCGGCGTCATCGGCAGCCGCATTGCCTTGTTCGCCGGCCCGGCGGCCCAGGCGCTCGAAACCATCGGCGACATCGAACTGGCCGAGGGCCTGCCCCATCCGATGCTCGACGGTGCCTGGGCCAAAATGGCCGCCAATGCCAATTGTTCCTACCTCATCGTGGACTTCAGCGAGCAGACGGTCGACCGCGCCATCGAGATGACCCGCCGCGCGGGCTTGAAATATCTCTACCACAGTTCGCCCTTCCAGACCTGGGGCCATTTCCAGCTCAAGCCGGACCTCTTCCCAAACGGCTGGGACGGCTTGCGCGCCTGCGTCCAAAAAGCCCGCCAGGCCGGCCTGCGCGTCGGCATCCACACCCTCTCCAATTTCATCACCCCCAACGATGCTTATGTCACGCCCAAGCCGGACCCCCGCCTGGCTCGCATCGGGGCCAGCTCGCTCACGGCGAACGTGGGCGACGCGCAAAAAGAGATTCCCGTCTCCTCCCCGGATTATTTCCGCAAGCAAACGGACATGAACAGCGTCGTCATCGGCGACGAATTGATCCGCTACGGCTCGGTCTCGACCAACGCCCCGTGGCGCTTGCTCGATTGCCGGCGCGGCGCCTGGGGCACCCGTCCCTCCGCTCATGCGGCCGGCGAGGCCGTGGCCAAATTGATGGATCACGCCTACAAGGTCTTCCTCACCGATGCCGCGCTCACGCAAGAAGTCGCGCGCAACCTCGCGAAGCTGTGCAACTATGCGGGCACGCTCCAAATCTCCCTTGACGGCCTGGAAGGCAATTGGTCCACCGGCCTGGGCCAGTATGGGCGAACGCTCTTCACCCAGGCCTGGTATGACGCCCTCCTGCCGGAGCTGCGCGGCCAGATCAACGACGCCAGCAACCCCGGCCACTTCAACTGGCACGTCTATACCCGCATGAATTGGGGCGAGCCCTGGTATGCCGGCTTTCGCGAAAGCCAGACCCTCTACCGCTTCAAAAACCAGTTGCACTTCGAGCGCAACCTCATGCCCCACATGCTCGGCTGGTTCGCCCTGCGTCCCGGCACCAGCATCGAAGACGCCGAATGGCTCCTCGCCCGCGCGGCCGGATGCGACGCCGGCTTCGCCCTGGCCACGAGCCTGGCCAGTTCCGCCCAACTCGCCGCCGACCCGAATTCCGCCGACGCCGCCAAACGCTTCGGCGCCACCATCGCCATCCTCGAAACCGTCAAGGAGTGGGAAACCGCCCGCATGGCCCGGGCCTTCCCCCCGGACGTCAAAGCGGCCTTACGGGACAATGCCCGCGAGTTTCACCTCGAACCCGTGAGTGCGGGGCGCTGGAACCTTTATTCCGCGCACACCGAACGCCTCACCCATGACACCGCCCGGCGCGAGCCAACCAAATGGACCTTTCAGAACCCCTATTCCGCGCAGCCGCTCCAATGGGCGGTGAGTTGGCAGGGCAAACAGCCGGCAACGGGAGTGACCCTCGAGCTCGACGGCCAGCCGCTCCTCGGCCCCGACGGGTGCGCGCTGCCGCCCGATGGCAGCCTCAAATATACCGGCGGGACCGAAGCCCGCCTCTACGACTCCGCCTGGAGGGAACTCTCCCGTGTGCCGGTGGCCGCAGCGGCATCGCAAGCCCCCGCCGGCGAGCGCCACGTCACCCTCGGATGCCATCCGCAAAGCGGCTCCAGCCTGAAGCTCGAGCTGCGCACTCTCGGCCCAGCCAAGCCCATCGGCGTGCAACCCGGAAATGAATGACGCCCTGCTCGGGGCCAGCGACAAAGTAGCTGTAACTCGTTGCGAATCAGCGGAGCGTAGCGCAGGCTTCCAAGCCTGCTGTATCGCCGATTTCCAAATCGGCGGGCGGCCGGAAGTTGCTGGCGCCCCGCAGGTTTGGAAACCTGCGACACAGCAGATTTGGAAATCTGCGCTACGACTTTGTCACTGGCCCTGCCCCCTCCCCGGCTTGACCCTGTTTCGGCTTTGCCTTCCCGCCGCTTTTTCGTCATCATGAGGCCATGGGGCCGGTGCTGATCGGGACGGTGGTGATAATGCTGCTCGCCGGGGCCAGTTTCTTTTTCGCCCTGGCGGAGACGTCCCTCTTTTCCCTGAGTCAATGGCAGGCGCGGCAGTTGGCGGAGCGGGCACCCCGGCTGGGAGGCGTCGTCCTGCGTTTGCTCTCCAAGCCGCAGGACCTGCTGGCCACGATGGTCCTGGGCAACACCCTGGCGACCGGGGCGATGCTGGCCACGGCCTTGTGGATGGCCCCCGCGGGCGGCTGGCCCTTTGTCATCAGTCTCCTTGGGCTGTTGGCCCTCATTCTCTTTGGCTGTGAGGTGCTGCCCAAAACTATGGCCGTGCGCGCCCCGGAACCCTGGGCCTTGCGCGTCGCCTTGCCCCTCCAATGGGTGCTGGCCTTGAGCCTGCCGCTGTGCCGTGTCGGCCAGCGGCTCAACGCGGCCATCCTCAAGGCCCTGGCCCCCAAAAGCGTCCAGCCCCAGGGCGGGTTGACCGACGCTGATTACCAGGAACTGCTCGAGCTGGCTTATCAACAAGGCACCCTGGCCCAGTCGGAAAAGGAAATCATCCTCCAAATCATCAGCCTGGACCGGCGCACCGCCGGGGAAGTCATGCGGCCGCGCTCGCAGATGGCGGCCATTTCCGACGACCTGTCCGTCGAGGAAATGATCGCCGCGGCGCGCAAGCTCAAACACCGCCGCCTGCCCATTTACGATGAAACACCGGACACCATCGTCGGCATCCTTAACACCCGCGCCTTGCTGTTGGACCCGCAAATCGACCTGGCTGATGCCATCGAGTTCCCGTCCTTCGTGCCGGAAGCCATGAACCTGCTCCAATTGCTGAAGAGTTTCCAGCGCCAGCAACGCGGCCTCGCCATCGTGCTCGATGAATTCGGCGGCACCGCTGGCATCGTCACCACCGAGGACATCCTCGAGGAACTCATCGGCCGCATCCCCAGCGAGGTTGAACCCGAGGGTTTCCTCATGGAGAAACTCGGTCCGGGGCGCTGGCGCGTGGCCGGCACTCTCCGGATCGATGATTTCCGCCGCGAATACCCGGCCCTGGGCGAGCCGCCCGAGGTCGAAACCATGGGCGGCCTGCTGATGTGGCTGCTGGACGTCGTGCCCAGGCCGGGCGACTCCGCCGCCTTTTGCGGGTTGCGCCTGACCGCGAAGAACGCCGATGAACGGCGGGTCAGGGAGTTGATTGTGGAAAGCGTCAAGTGATATGGCCCACGCCACCCTGATATGGAGCCTCTTTGCCGTTTGCCTGGCGGTGTCGTTTGTGCTTTCGGGCATGGAGGCGGGGGTCTTTGCCCTGAGCCGATTGCGCATCCGCCAGCGGATGCGCGCCGGCCTCCGCTCCGCCAAGGTCCTGTACGGTTACCTGGAACATCCCGAGAATTTTCTCTGGACCATCCTGGTCGGCAACACCCTGGCCAACTTCCTGATCCTGGGTTGGCTGGCGGTAAACCTCCACCGGGCGCTGGCCGGCCATCGCCTGGCCTTCCTCCTGGTCTTCACCCCCTTGGTCTTGCTCTTCTACGCCTTGTTCGACCTGCTGCCAAAGATGCTCTTCCGCGCCAATCCCAACCAGCTCTGCTTGTTTATGGCCAGACCCTTCCGGGTGGTGCACCTGCTGCTCAGTCCCCTGGTCGCGCTGGTCGAATCGGTCTCGGGCGTGCTGCTCAGATGGCGCGGCGGCCGGGCCTTCACCGGCTATCTTTTTGGCAACCGCGAGGAACTGCGCCAGGTGATGCAGGAATCGGCCCAGGCGTTGACTTCCGAGGAGCGCGTGATGATCAATCGCGTGCTCGACCTTCAGGCGCTGACCGTGCGCCAGACCATGAAACCGCTGGCCCAGGTGGTCACGGTGGCCGCCAGCGCGCCCCTGAGCGAGGCCTTCCGCTTGTGCCGCCAACACCAGCTCAGCCGCCTGCCCGTCCGCGAGGAGCGGGAAGGCCGACAACGCATTGTGGGGCTGCTGCCTTGCAACACCCTCCTTTACGAGGCCAGCCTGGACACGGCCAGACCCGCCGGCAGCTTCGTCCGGCCGGCCCTCTACCTCGAGGAGGACCTGCGCCTGGAGGTGGCCCTGCGCCGAATGCAGCGCGGCGGCCAGCGCCTGGGCATTGTCCTGGGACGCGACCGCCGCGAGAGCGGCATCCTCACCCTGCACGACGTGCTTAAAGCCATGTTCGGCGAAGTGGCATTGTGATTAGGGGCGGCAATGGCATTTCAATCGCTCATCGGCATCGTTCTCAAGGTCCTCCTGGTCGCGGGTTTGATCGCGGTGAACGGACTCTTTGTGGCGGCCGAATTCGCCCTGGTCAAAATCCGGGAGACGCAACTCGATGAACTCGTCCTTCGCGGCAGCCGCCGCGCCAAGGCCGCCCGCGCCATCATCGGCAATCTCAACTCGTTCCTGGGCGCCACCCAGCTCGGCATCACCATGGCCAGCCTGGGCCTGGGCTGGGTTGGCCAGCCGCTCTTTACCGCCCTGCTCTCGCCCTTGCTGCTCTCGTTGGGCATTCAGTCCGGGGCGCTGCGGCATTCCATCGCTTTCGCCGTGGGCTTCTTGGCCTTGACCTTCCTGCACATCTCCGCCGGAGAACTCGCGCCCAAATGGGCGGCGATTCAAAATGCCCTCCCTGTTTCCCTCTGGGTCGCCAAGCCCCTGGGATGGTTTTACCGGGCCTCCTATCCATTGAACTGGCTGCTCAACCACACCGCTCGATGGCTCCTGGGCCTGGTGGGCCTGGAATCGGCCACCGAAGCCAAGCGCGTGCATTCCGAGGAGGAGTTGCGCTTGCTCCTGACCGCCGCCCAGAAATCCGCCGGCGCCACCGCCCTGGGCCGCGACCTGGTTCTTAACGCCCTGGACCTGCGCCACCGCCTCGCCCGCGAGGTCATGCGGCCGCGCCGGGAAATCGTCTGCCTGGACACCCAGGCCAGCATCGCGCAATGCCTGGACCTCGCCGAAAAGACCCGCTATTCCCGCTTTCCCCTTTGCGAGAACGGCGACCTGGACAAGTCCCTGGGCGTGATTCACATCAAGGACCTCTACGCGGTGCGCCTCAAGGCGCTCTCCGGCGCCGACCTTCTGCCGGTCGCCCGCAAACTGGTCTATGTCCCCGAAACCGCGCACTTGGAGAAGCTTCTCCAGTTGCTCCTGGACCGAAAAATGCACCTGGCCATCGTGGTGGACGAATACGGCGGCACCGTGGGCTTGCTGACCCTCGAGAACATCCTCGAGGAACTGGTCGGTCAGATCCAGGATGAGTTCGATCAGGAGAAACCGCTCCTGGTGCGCTCGGGTGAAAGCACCTGGGACCTTGATGGCGCGCTGCCGCTGCACGAGTTGGAGCAACTCACCCGCCAAAGCCTCCGCCACGAGGCCGTCACTACGGTTAGCGGCTGGGTCACCCACCGTCTCGGCGGCTTCCCCAAGGCCGGCGACACGCTGCCCGCCGGCCCCTACGAATTGCGTGTCGAAGCCATGGACGGCATGCGCGTGGCCCGCCTCAAACTGACCAAGCGCGAGCCCAAGGCGCCCGAGCATTGAGCGTTGAGCCTCGGGGCCGCTCGCCAGCCTCAGCCCCAATGCCTTTCGGAAATTGTGCGGTGGCGCGAACGCGTTGTCCCCGAGGGACATGCGACAATAGCCCCAGACCTCCTGACCCCGTGGAAAATGCATGGCCCCGATTTGCCGAGGGGCGGACTGCGACTCTCCCTCTCCCTGGGGGAGAGGGCCGGGGTGAGGGCGAGCCTTGGGACCACTCATTTTCCTCGTCCGGTGGGCTTCCCGGCACCGGATCAGGAGGTCTGAGCCCAGGGCTGTGGGCTGGCGGTTGACCCGGCTCAGGTTCAAGGCGAAGCAGCATCTGTGCCAGAAGAGCGGAGAAGGTTGGAGCCTTTTCCTCCCCTGGCGGGCGCCGGGGCGCTGGCGTAGGGTGCGGGGTGAGGGCGCATCGGCGAGGCGGGCGAGGGGGAGCGGGAGTTGTGGGGCGGGCCGTTCAGCCTGCCGGCCAGGCGCGGCGCTTGGTACGGAGAAGAGGGCGGCGGCGCTGCCCGGCACGGGAAGCCTGCGCCCCGCTCGATGGCCTTCCAGTTGGGTCCGGCCTCGGGGTGGCGGTCCGGGAGGGGCGCAGGACAGAATTCT
>Ga0326728_10025457_pt1 | contig 10593 bp, 10 predicted proteins | sample MB3enrmetagenome_FD_207602 | JGI IMG/M metagenome (GOLD analysis project Ga0326728, IMG submission 207602) | Lab enriched peat soil microbial communities from McLean, Ithaca, NY, United States - MB31MN | ecosystem: Environmental > Terrestrial > Soil > Wetlands > Peat | place: USA: New York...
CTTCCTCTACCTGGCGCCGGCGGGCTTTCTGGCGGCGGCGGGGCTGGCCTTGTCGTTCCTGCATGATCCGATGCGCCTGACGCGGATCAAGGCGTGGCTTCATCCCGAATTGTACAAGGACGGCGCGGGCTACCAGGCCTATCAGGCCATGATCGCTTTCGGCTCCGGCGGTTGGACCGGGCTGGGTCTGGGTGAAGGCCGCCAGAAACTGGGATTCGTCCTCGAGCGCCACACCGATTTTATTTTCGCCATCATCGGCGAGGAACTGGGCCTGGTGGCGACTCTGGCGGTGGTGGCGCTTTTTGCCACGCTCTTGTTTTGCGGTATCTTCATTGCGCGCCGGGCGGCGGACACCTTTGGCAGATTGCTGGCCACCGGCATCACTTTCATGATCAGCTTTCAGGCCTGCATCAACATGGGGGTGACGACCAATCTGCTCCCTTGCAAGGGGATGCCCCTGCCTTTCATCAGTTACGGAGGGTCTAATTTATTGTTGATGCTCGTGTGTGTGGGCCTTTTGTGCAGCATCTCCCGGTTCTCGGCCGAACCGGCGCTGGCCACATCCGATCCCTTCGACGTTCCCCAGAAATTAAGCGATGAATAAACCCGCCGCCAGCGCCGCTGTTCCCAAGGTCGCCGCCATCGCCTGCGGCGGCACGGGCGGCCATTTGTTTCCGGGGCTGGCCGTCGGGCGCGAATTGCGGCAGCGCGGCTGCGCCGTCACCCTGCTTGTTTCCTCCAAGGAAATTGACCGCCAGGCCGCCGCGGCCGCCGGGGACATGGAAGTGCTCCGCCTGCCGGCGGTGGGGCTGGGCCGGGGCAATCTGCCTGGCTTTCTCTGGCGTTTCTGGCAATCCTACCGGTTGTCAATCAATCACTTTAAACGGCGTCCGCCCGGACTGGTGCTGGCCATGGGCGGATTCACCGCCGCGCCGCCCATCCTCGCCGGCAAACGCCTCGGAGCGCTCGCCTTTTTGCACGAATCCAATTCCATCCCCGGACGCGCCAACCGCTGGCTGGCCCGGGTGGCGGACGGCGCCTTCGTCTATTTTGGCGAGGCCCGGGACCGGCTGCGCGCGCGCCGCATCGAGGTCGCCGGCATGCCGGTGCGCGAGGAATTTTTGCGGCTGCCGCCGCCGGCCGGGGCGCGGGCCGCCCTGGGCTTGAAGGCGGACGCCCCGGTCCTGCTCGTCATGGGCGGAAGCCAGGGGGCGCGCCAGATCAACGAGTTGATCGCCGCCATTTTGCCGCGATTGCTCGAGGCCGCGCCGCAACTGCAATTTGTGCATTTGACAGGGCCGGCCGATTTGGAAAAGGTGCGGTCCGCTTACGCGGCGCGCCGTTGCCCGGCGGTGGTCAGGGCCTTTCTGGCGGAAATGGCGCCGGCCCTGGCCGCGGCCGATCTCGCCGTCAGCCGCGCCGGCGCGTCCTCCCTGGCTGAATTTGCCGCCTGCGGGCTGCCGGCCATCCTGATTCCCTACCCCAGCGCGGCGGACAATCATCAGTACCACAACGCCCTCGCCTTGGCCCGCGGCGGCGCGGCCCGCGCGCTGGCGGCGGACACGCTTTCGCCGGAGTTGTTGACACAGGAAATCCTCACCCTGTTGGGCGACCCGGCCCGGCGCAGCGCGATGCGGGAGGCCTTGCGCGCCTGGCATGTCCCCGGAGCCGCCGCCGCCATGGCCGGGCGCATGCTCCACTGGAACGCCCTGCCGGGGCTGCTCCCGCGCCCGGTCGCCGCCGGCCCCAACGAACCCAAACTGGGGGTGCTCAATGTCTGAAATCATGGCTGCGGAAGAACTTATTGTTGACCAACTTCGGGCCGCGTTGCCCGGCGCCATGGTGCGCGCCGGCGAACCGCTGTCCAAACGCACCACCTTCCGCGCCGGCGGCCGGGCCGAAGTCTATGTCGAGCCGTCCAGCGAGGACGATCTCGCGCGCCTCGTGCAGATTTGCCGCGAGCGGGAGATTCCGATGATGGTTTTGGGGCGCGGCTCCAATCTGTTGATTCGTGACGGCGGCATTCGCGGGGTGGTGGTTTGCCTGGCCCATCCCGCTTTTTGCGCGATTGAAGTGTACGGACGGCAAATCCGCTGCGGGGCGGGCGCGAAGTTAAAGGAAGTTTCGGCCCGCGCGCGCGAGGCGGGCCTGGCCGGGTTGGAGTTTTTGGAGGGCATTCCCGGAAGCGTCGGCGGCGCGCTGCGCATGAATGCCGGTGCCATGGGCAGCGCCACTTTCGGCGTGGCCACACAGGTCCGCTTCATGGACGAACTGGGCCAAATCCACGAACTCAGCGCCGCCGGGATGACCCCGGGGTATCGCGATTGTCCCCTGCTCAAGAACTGCATTGCCCTGTCGGCCACCTTCCGGGGCGAGCCGGCGGCGCGGGAAATCATCGCCGCGCGGAGCGAGGAATTCAACCAACGGCGCTGGCGCTCCCAGCCCAAGGAGCCGAGCGCCGGCTGCATTTTCAAGAACCCGTCCTCCGCCCTTTCCGCGGGTCAGTTGATTGACCAGGCCGGCCTGAAAGGCGCGCGCATCGGCGGCGCTTCCGTTTCCGATGTCCACGCCAATTTCATCGTCAACGACGGCACCGCCTCCGCGCGCGACATCCTGGAGTTGATCGAGCTGATCCAGTCGCGGGTAAAGACCGCGCGCGGCATTGCTTTGGAAACCGAAGTGCGAATTGTGGGCGAAGATGTTTCTTGACACGCTCATCTTGAAAAAAAACTTGAATATCTGTGTGATGTTGGGCGGGCGCGGCGGCGAGCGCGAAGTCTCGCTGCGCTCCGGCGCTGCGGCGGCCGGGGCGCTGCGCGGCCTTGGCCACACCGTGAGCGAATTGGACCCCGACGGCGCCGCCTGGGAATTGCCGCCGCGGACCGACCTTGTTTTCCTCGCCTTGCACGGCGCCTACGGCGAGGACGGCGGGGTGCAGACGCGTCTGGAACAATTGGGCGTGCCTTACACCGGCTGCGGCCCCGAGGCCAGCCGCACCGCCTTCGACAAAGTTTTGACCAAGCAACGCTGCCTGCAAGCGGGCCTCCCCACCGCGCGCTTTGCCGTCCTGGACGCGCCGCAGCCGCACCTGCCCCCGGGCTGGACTCCGCCGGTCGTCCTCAAACCGGTGCGACAAGGCTCCAGCATCGGACTCCACTTCGTGGAACACGCCGGGCAGTGGGCGGCGGCGCTGGCGGACGCCTTGCGTTACGACCGCCAGGTGTTGATGGAGGAAAAAATCCAGGGCCGCGAAACGACGGTCGGCATCCTGGGGAACCAGCCCCTGCCCGTGTTGGAAATCTGCGTCAAGAACGGCGCCTTCGATTACCACAACAAATACACCGCGGGCGCGGCCCGGCATCTTTGCCCCGCGCCCTTCGACGCGCCGACGACCGCCAAAATCCAGGGCGCCGCGCTGGGCGCGTTTCACGCCGTGGGCGGACGCGATTTCGCCCGCGTGGACGTGATGGTGCCGGCCGCGGGCGATCCGGTGGTCCTGGAAGTCAACACGCTCCCCGGCATGACGGAATTGAGCCTGCTGCCCGACGCCGCCGCCGCCGCCGGGCTGGATTACGGCCAGCTCTGCCAGCGCATGGTTGATTTCGCCTGGCAACGATCTGCAAAAAAATAAAATGTTTGACTGGCTCCATCGCCATCGCAACCGCCGTTTCGGCGGGCGCGAATTCGTGCTCGACGTGAAGCTGCGCACGCGGCAGATGCGCGCGGCCCGCTGGCGTGCGGCCGGACTGGGCCTGGCCGGCCTCGCGGCCCTGGGCTTGTTCGTGCTGCTGTTCTGGCGCGGCGGCCAGTGGTTTCTGGACGACGCCATTTACCGGAATCCGGCCTTTGCCATCCAGCGGGTGGACGTTCGCACCGACGGCGTGATTGCGCCGGCGGTCCTCCGGCGCTGGGCCATGGTCCAGCCCGGCCAGAATTTGCTTTCGCTGGATTTGATGCGGGTCAAGCGCGACCTGGAATTGTATTCGCCCATCGCGGGCGTCTCCGTCGAGCGCGTGCTGCCGGGCACGTTGCGCATCATCGTGACCGAGCGCCAGCCCATTGCCCAGGCCATCACCCTGCAACCGCGTCCGGGCGGCGGCTTCAAGGCCGTGACCAATGACTTTGACGAAACGGGCGTGGTGCTGCAGCCCCTGGATCCGGCCTGGCGGCTGACTCCTCCGCCGACCAACGCCCTGCTGCCGACGCTGACCAACGTGCCGCCCAAGGACCTGAGCATCGGCCATGCGGCGGAGTCTCCCCAGGTCCTGGCCGCCCTGCGCCTGCTGGCCGCGCTGGACCGCTCGCCCATGGCCGGGATGGTCGAGTTGCAGACCATCAATGTGGCCGCGCCGGAAATCCTGGAGGCGACCACCAGCCAGGGGGCGCGCATCACTTTTTCGCTCGACCAATTTGACGTCCAATTGCGGCGCTGGCGCGACATTTACGATTACGGCCAGGCCTCGGGCAAGGCCATCGCCACCCTGGACATTTCCATTTCCAACCATATCCCAGTGCGCTGGGTGGCCGGCGCGTCGCTGCCCCCGCTCCTCAACCAATTTGTCAAACCTAATAAACCGAAAAGGAAAAATGTTTGATTCCTCCTCCATCATCGTCGGATTGGAAATAGGCACCTCAAAAATTTGCGCCGTGGTGGGTGAGATCAATGCCGGCCACGCCCTCAACATCATCGGCGTCGGCCAGGCCCGCTCGCGCGGCGTGCGCAAGGGCGAGATCGCCGAACCCGCCCTGGCCGAGGAGGACGTGCGCAACGCCATCGTCGAGGCCGAACAAATGGCCAACGTCGAAATCCGCAGCGTCTATCTGGGCGTCACCGGCAATCACATCCGCGGCTTCTGCAATCATGGCGTGCATCCCGTCGTCTCCGCCGACCGGGAAATCACGGACGAGGACTTGCAGGACGCCATCAAGAACGCCAAGGCGATCAACCTGCCGGTGGAAAACAGCGTCATCCACGCCATCCGCCAGCATTTCCAGGTGGACTCCCAGACCGGCATCCTCAACCCGGTCGGCATGTTTGGCGCCAAGCTGGAGGTGGACGTCCATGTCGTCCACGGCCACGGCAACCGCTTGAAAAACTCCATCGCCGTCGTCAAGGGGCTGCAATTGGACGTCGAAGAGGTCGTTTTCAACGGCCTGGCTTCCGCCCTGGCCCTCCTCTCCAACGAGCAAAAGGAACTCGGCTCCCTGGTCATTGACATGGGGGGCGGGACCACCGATTACGCCGTGGCTTGCGACGGCATCATCAAGCATACCGGCGTCCTGGCCGTCGGCGGCGACCATGTTTCCAACGATCTGGCCTACGGACTGAAAGTGCCGCTGGGCCGCGCCGAACAATTGAAACTGGACCATGCCTGCGCCGTGCTGCGGCCGGAAGTCAAAGGCAAAACCATCGAATTGCCGGGCCAGATGGGACTTCCTTCCAAGACCATCAACCTGGAACACCTCCACCGCATTACCTCACTGCGCGTGGAGGAAATTTTTGAATTGATCGAACGGGAGATTTCCCATCTCGGCTGGCTGGAGCGCCTGCGCGCCGGCGTTTTTCTCTGTGGCGGCGGCGCGCGCATCCCCCACATTCAGAACCTGGCCGAAAACATCTTCCAGTTGCCCGCCTTTCCGGGAAGGACCAATTCCATCAGCGGCTTGAAGTCCGCCCTCGACCAGCCGGAATTTGCCACCGCCATCGGCCTGGTCCGCTTCGGCTCCCTCCAGCAAAAACGCAAAAGCAACGGCGGCCTGACCGGCGGCTTCAAACGCACCCTGGCCGAAATGTTCAAAAGGTAACCATGACTACCCCCATCGCCAACCCCTCCACCGCCTCCCCTGATAAAGCGGACGACCTGACGCTCAAGAAAAAAATCAGCATCAAGGTCTGCGGCGTCGGCGGTGCCGGTTGCAACGCTGTCGGCTTCATCGCCCAAACCAAGTTCGACGGCGCTGATTTCCTGCTTCTCAACACCGATGCCCAGGCCCTCGCCGCCTCGCCCCTGCCCGACAAATGGGTCCTCGGCCGCAAACGCACCCGCGGTCTCGGCACCGGCGGCGATCCCGAACTGGGACGCGCCGCCGCCGAGGACGACGCCGCCCGCCTGGCTTCCTTCTGCGCCGGGGCGGACATCCTTTTCATCCTCGCCGGACTCGGCGGCGGCACCGGCACCGGCGCTGCTCCCTTCCTGGCCCGCGTCGCCCGCGAAAGCGGCGCCCTCGTTCTGGCCCTGGCCATCCTCCCCTTCGATTTTGAAGGCCCCCGCCGCCTGGCCCAGGCCCAGGCCGGCTTGCAACAACTCAAGGCCGCCGCCGACGCCGTCATCTGCCTGCCCAACCAGAAGCTCTTCAGACTGCTGGATGAAAAAACCAGCGTCCCCGAAACCTTCAAAATTGGCCACAACCTCATGGCCGACGGCCTGCGCGGCATCTGCCGTCTCCTCACCCAGACCGGCCTCATCAACCTGGATTTCGCAGACCTCTGTTCCGTCACCCGCGGCCGGCACGTCGCCAGTTCCTTTGCCACCGCCGAAGCCGGCGGCGAAAAACGGGGCGAACAAATCCTGGAAAAACTCCTGACCCATCCGCTGCTCGACGGCGGCCACGTCCTCAACGAATCCGATGCCCTCCTGGTCAGCCTGGCCGGCGGCCCCGATTTGACCATGAGCGAAGTCAACAAAATGATGGAATCCCTCCAGCGCCAGTGCGAAAACGCCCATCTCATTTTCGGCGCCGTCATTGACGAGGCCTTCGCCGGACGCCTCTCCGTCACGCTCATCGCCTCCAGCCGGCATTCCATCGAACCCGCCGCCGGCTCCGCCGGGGAGACGCGGAAGACGGACTCCGCCACGATGCAATTCCTCGATACTTCGCCCACGCCGCGGCCTCCCTCCCGCGCCGTCGCGCCGCCGCCGGAGATGTCCAACGAAAAGAAGGAGCAGCTTTACAGCCGGCAAACCGGCCAGAACCGCAGAAAATCCTCCCGCCTGCAAAAGGAACTTCCGCTGGAAATTGTCTTCAAAGGCCGTTTCGACAAAAGCGAACCGACCATCCGCCACGGCGAAGACCTGGACCTCCCCACCTACATCCGCAAAGGCGTCGCCCTAAACTGACCGCCTCCCTGTTCCGCACTTTTGGGGAGCGCGACCGTCCCGGTCGCCCCCGTCGGCGTCCCGCCGGCGGACCCCCTTTTCCGGGGAGCGTATGCGCCCCGCATGTCGCGGTGGGCGCCCTCGCCGGCCGCTTCCCTCCATCCGCCGACGGGATCTTCCAATCGAAACCGCCCCGCCTGCCGGTTGATTCCTCAAGCACGAAGCCGATGCTTCACGCGAAGGGCCGGCACATTTAATTTGAAAGCGACCGCAAATTGCCTATTCTTTTGCCATGCCAAACATCCGCTTTTATTCGCGTTTCGGTTTCATGCTGGCCCTGGCATTGCTGCTGCCGGCCGTCTTGACCGCCCAGGACAAGGCGCCCCCCAGTGACACCATCGCCAGCCAAAAGGGCGACATCACCATATACCCCATCAATCACGCCACGCTGGCCCTGGTCTGGCAGGGCCGGACCGTCTATATGGACCCGGTCGGCGGCGCCGCGGTCTTCAAAGGTTTGCCGGCGCCGGATTTGATCGTCATCACCCATATCCACCCGGACCATTTCAGCGTCGCAACGCTCAACGCCGTGGCGGGCGACAAGGCCAAATTGGTCGGACCCCCAACGGTCGTCGCGCAGCTTCCCGCCAACCTGGCCGGCCGCGCCACCACCCTGACCAACGGCCAGAGCCAGGAATTGCTGGGCATTACCGTGGAGGCCGTGCCGGCCTACAATCTGACCCCGGCGCGCCTGAGCAATCATCCCAAGGGCCGGGACAACGGCTATGTGCTAACCATGGGCGGCAAACGTTTCTATATGAGCGGCGATACGGAGGACATTCCCGAAATGATGGCCCTCAAGAATATTGATGTCGCCTTTGTCTGCATGAATTCGTTCACCATGGAAGTGGATCAAGCCGCCCGCGCCGTCAGGGCGTTCAAGCCGAAGATCGTCTATCCCTACCACTATCGCGGGTCGGACCTGGAGAAATTCAAGACGCTGGTCGGCCCGGATCAAGGCGTGGAAGTGCGGATCAGGGATTGGTATGCTCCCCGATAAGCCCCGGCTGGGAGGGAAAACCGGACATTGCCAGCCGCCCCGCCTTTCCCGGCTGACCTGTGCCTGACGCATAACAAGGGAAAATGCAAAATGGAGAATCCATGATGGAAGACGCCTGCGCGAGGAGCGGGCCGGAGGTTCCATCCGGCCTGCCGCCGTTGCGCCCCGGGACGCTTTACCTGGTGGCGACGCCCATCGGGAATTTGGAGGACATCACCTTGCGGGCGTTGCGCGTGCTCAAGGAATGCGACGCCGTGGCGGCGGAAGACACGCGCCATACCGGACGGCTCCTCAAACACTACGGCATTTCCAAGCCGATGCTCAGCTACTTCCGGTTCAACGAGGCGGCGCGCAGCGGGCAGATCGTGGAACGGCTGCGGCGCGGGGAGAAAATCGCGCTCGTGACGGACGCCGGCACGCCGGGCATCAGCGATCCGGGCGAGCGGGTGGTGAAATCGGCGCTGGCGGGCGGGTGTCGCGTCGAGCCGGTGCCGGGGCCGTGCGCGCTGGTGGCGGCCTTGAGCGCCAGCGGTTTGCCGGCGGATGAATTCCATTTCCTGGGTTTTCTGCCCCATAAAACCGGGCAGCGGCGCCGCCGGCTTGAGGCTGTCAAAGAAATTCCCGGCACGCTCATTTTCTACGAATCCCCGCATCGGATCATGAAGCTGCTGGCGGAACTGGCTGGAGTGTTTCCCGCAAGCAACGTGGCCCTGGCGCGCGAGCTGACCAAGAAATTCGAGGAATTCAAGACGGGCCGCCCGGCGGACTTGTTGCTCGAAATGGAAAAGCGCCCGCCGCAGGGGGAATTTGTGGTGCTGGTGGACCGGGCGGGCGATGGTGAAATGCTCAATGCCAAATGCTAAATGCTGAAATGATAAATGGGTGGAACATGGGCCGAAAAAGGGCCATGGCGACCATGTAGAAGCCATCTCCCGGGAAGATATTGAGAGCCTGTCCACGCTTTTGAGATGGTGCCGACGGAGGGGGTCGAACCCACACACCCTTTCGGGTACCAGATTTTGAGTCTGGCGCGTCTGCCAATTCCGCCACATCGGCCACCATGGAAACTACTATGGCAGAGTAAAGCTCAACGGCAAGCTGATTCGCGAAAGCCTCGAAACGACCGTCTGGACGACGGCCAGACTCAAATTGGCGGATTTCCCCTTTTCAACCCTTCCATGAAGCAATCCCGGGGCATCCGTGTTTGCTGAACCTGCCCGTTGCGCATCAGGGAGTTGCTACTTGATTTGGACGTTATCAATTGCTTTCTGCATGGCGCTGTTCAGGTCCTTTTGCGCCTTCTGGAAAATCGCCGGCGTAAAGCACTCAATCGCGCCATTGCCCGTTCTCCGCGCAAACGCCACCGCGGTCTTGGCATCAGGGGGGGTCCACGTCGTGTGTACGGTCGTCACGCCCTGACGACGCGTTACGGTATAAGACGCGGCAAAAACCGGCCATCCTCCCATATCCTTGTTGAAATCACCCACGCTCGTCACTGAAAGCTGATCAACCGTGACGCTGCCGGCACCCGATGCAGCTTCTTCGGACGCCAAATAACCGCTCAAGGCCGGCGTCACTTCCGTGATGGACGGTTTGGCTCCGCCTCCATCCTTTTGACAGCCAGCCAGGAACAGGAAAAATATTCCCATGAGAACACGAGTTTTTATCATAGGCTCTGTTGCAAGCAGTACGCGTGCCGGGTTGTGGTTTGGGAGCGTGACAAGAACTCACTATTTGAGCAATTCTCTTTGCTTCCGGCCCGGCGCGTGGTAATAAAACAATCCGCTCCCGCACAGGACGGAAGAAGCATTTTTATTATTTATGTCACAGCATCGAAGTCTGCGCGCCGCCACCACTTCCGGGGCCAAGCGCAATGTTTTAAAACGGTTCGAACGCGTCGAGATTCTCAAGAAACGCGGCCAGTGGAAAACCGGCGACCGCGTCACCGGACTGCGCAAGACCAAAGCGGACGCTTAACGCGGCCGCGGATTGCTCATGGCCGATCGTGGATTACAAACCGGGGCTTCGCAGGCCCCGCCGTCTTGTCCCCGGTCCGCCTTGCGCCGCCGCGCTGCCGCCAATCCAGCCGTGGTTCGTTTGCAAAAAGTCCTGGCCCAGGCCGGCATCGCCTCGCGCCGCGCCAGCGAGAAGATCATCGCCGCGGGCCGCGTCACTGTCAATGGCACGGTGGTCCGCGCCATGGGCGCGCAAGTCGAGCCGGGCCGGGATGAGGTGGCCGTGGATGGCCGCCCCGTGCGGCCCAAGACCCGCCGCTACGTCGCGCTCAACAAGCCGCGCGGGTACATTTGCTCGCGCGCGGCCGAGGAAGACCGCAGGCGCATCGGCGACTTGCTCCCCAAGGAGTGGAGCGATTTGTTCTCCGTCGGCCGGCTCGATTATCTCAGCGAAGGGCTGATCTTCCTGACCAATGACGGC
>Ga0326728_10025458_pt1 | contig 10593 bp, 9 predicted proteins | sample MB3enrmetagenome_FD_207602 | JGI IMG/M metagenome (GOLD analysis project Ga0326728, IMG submission 207602) | Lab enriched peat soil microbial communities from McLean, Ithaca, NY, United States - MB31MN | ecosystem: Environmental > Terrestrial > Soil > Wetlands > Peat | place: USA: New York...
CTCGCGGTAGAGGCAAGTCAACATGTAATGGCTCTTGTCTTTTGGCTCGATACTCTTCTATGAGAGACGGACCTATGGTTCTCCCATGTTGTTCGGCGTACTTTTCCGCTAGCGTTTTTACCTCGTCAGCATTTAGATCCAATACTGATGCTATTCTGAAAAACATAGCAAGTCCAGGTGCGGCGCCATGATCGCAATATCTGTCTATGGTAGTTTGAGTAACGTAGCCTGCAAGATCCGTTAATCCCTTCCTACTAATATGCCGGTCAGGGCTATGCATCAAAGCCACTAATGCTTTGCCGAAAGGACCGTAGCCTTCTGACTTGCAGTGGTCATAGGATGGTGCTGTGTCAATAGTCCTGATACTTCGTGCGTTTCCGGATATATGCTCTTCTAAGAGAGACGGGTCTATGGTTTTCCCGCTTTGTTCGGCGTACTTTTCCGCTAGCGTTTTTACTTCGTCAGCATTTAGATCCAATACTGATGCTATTCTGAAAAACATAGCAAGTGGAGGTATCGCGCCCTCGCAATATCTGTCAATGGTGCCTAGATCAACGTAGCCTACAAGATCCGTTAATTCTCTCCTACTAATATGCCGGTCAGGTTCATTCATCAAAGCCACTAAGGCTGTGCCGAAAGCACCTTTGCCTCTTGACGTGCTGAATGGCATCACATCACAAGCCAGCATTGAATTTCTTCAGATACTTATATGTTTGGTTTTCCGACAGTTTGTTGTGGAAGTTTGCACTTTTGTAGGTAATTAAACTTATAGAAAGCGGGATGAATGGCTCAATGTTTTGCAAGCATTGGGATCCGTTGTCCCAAGATCATCCCCTCAAAAAATATATATATTACCTCGAACCCACATTATTCTGGCATTAGCTATACGGGGTGCTATGGTTACGATTACTGGCAGCAGGAAGGGCTTTCTTGGACGTGCGCCAGCAACAGATACGGAAAAAGGTGGCGAAGCGAAGAACGAGGTCCGGATAGATAGTGAGGCCGATTCCGACAAAAGAATGCAGCAAAAGCCTCTTCCAGAGCCCCGGGACGAGGAGCATTCTGCCATTTACGATCTCTCGAATCTTTCACGTCAGGATGCCCTGAAGAAGCTCGGAATTGTTGAACTGCCCACAAAGTCCATTACCGAGGCGCTTCGGAACATGTCCGACGCGATTGAGAACAGAGTTGCCATCAAGGCGCTTGGTGTAAAGTTAGATGACGCACAAAGGCTGGTACACGAAGCGCAGAAGGATGCCGGTCACCCCGATCCTGCTTTGTTGTCGCTTGCAAAGGATATGTACTCTGAGATATCGGATGCTCTGGAAGGTTTGGGTGAAGGAGAAGCGGCGCAGAAAGCGCGAGACGTGGCAATTCCTCTTGGGAAATGGCTTAAAAACGCGCTGCACATCCAGCTCAAAACAGTGTATGGGGCTGCAACCGAGATGGAAAGGCATCCTGGAAACAAAACTTTCGTCACGGCGGCGAAGAATGAACTCATTAAGCTTGCGCCCCTGCAAGATGAAGAAAGCCGACAGAATACTATCGGCATGATAAAGGAACTGGAAGTACTCGAGAAGCGCCTTGACAAGCCTGCCCCTAAGAAGTCGTAGCAGGGAATGCAGAAGTAAGAGATACAGGAATTTGTTGTGAATCTTCTCCTCTTTTCTTAATCAAAAGGATAGCGTAATTTTATTCTTTATAAGAAGAAATATATATCTCCCTGCACAAAATGATTAGTGTATGTTATAGTGAAGGGGACTACGTGGGCAAGAAACAGAATGAAGGATCAAAAAAACAGCCTAAAAATGCTGGGTCTGATCCCATCGGAACGCTCAAAGCGGAAGGATTTAAGACTGTGAACCCCGGGGCAGAACAGTCTAAACCTGCGGCTGCCGATCTCATTGGAGCGCTCGAAGCGCAAAAATCTAAGGCAGCGAACTCTGGGACAGAGAATGTTATTCAAGGCGATGAGACTGAGAATCTTGCGGGTCGCATAAAAGAAATGGTTGACGAGGAATTAAAAAAGGAAGACGAACGAAAGGAGTATTGTCAGCAAACACAGACAAAAGAAATAAAGGAGCTGATAGAGGCGGACTTTGCGCCTTCTAAGGCTGCTTTAAAGGATTTTCATGAAAAGTTGACGTATGCTGATGGACAGTCCAAATATCTCTTAGACGCATTGGGGCACGAACATCTTAAACCTAAAGAAGTATCTCGAGTGTCGAATGAACTGAAAAATAAATTAGAAACGTTGGATCTTGGAATCTCTACATATAACAACATATCTCAAGTGTTGAATGAGCTTGAAGAGTCTGTCCTAAACTCTCCTGAAGATGTTCCGAAGAATCTAGGTATGCTTGATTCTTTGAATAGTGATTTGTCGTCTTTGAGCCATGAGCTGAAACTCAAGAATATTGCCAATGCGAGCGATAGTGCAAACATCCTGTCTGCACGCCTGGATACTTTAGGAGAAAGCATCCTGCACCCCTATGTCGAAGACCCGTCGGAGCTGAGCGATGATAAGGGGAATCTGATAGAGACTATAAATGAAAGGATCGAGATTCTCAATGGGATTAAGAATGGTCTGAATGACGAAAGCAAGAAGAAAGTGGAAGAGGCGATCAAGAACGTCAAGTCATTGATCGAAGAATCCAATCTTCATGCAAATAAAGACAAGCCTAATCCTGAAATTGAAAAGCTAGACGTGCTACGTCTCAGCACCGAAGATGTGTTGTTGGAAGATGTGTTGCTGAAGAATATGCCTCCTGAGGCGTAAGGGAATTTAACGTGGGTGTGCGAACTTCCTAAGATTCTACCTGTGGAAGTTTGCGATCTTGTAAGGATAAGAAAATATGTATCTCGAATTAGTCAAAAACAGGTTCGAACTCAAAGAGCATCTAGCTCATCCTAATTCCAACTCGGACTCAATTTTATCGGACGGTGCTTGAAATGGGCACGTCCGATCGCTATGAAGAATCTCGCGCATTTGACGCGGTACTCTCTTTCAATTCGTTCAGCATCTCTTGCATTGGTGCGAGCAACTCCACAAGATCGTTCTCGCGCCTAGCGTCATTACCTATTGCCTTTTCCACCACAGACACGATCGATTCCCTCCATATATCTTCTGCCTCGCTAACGTCTTCTTTGGCTGCTGTGGGGGATGTCCGGTCTTCTTCGGCGTGTTTCAACAAGGCGTAAGCGCTGTCAAACCCGTCGCTGATCTCCTGCTTGACTTTTCCATTAATCACATCTCTGAATGTGGATCTCTCTCCGCACAGCCAATCTTTCAAGTCCATGAGAGTGTCCTTTGCATCTTTGAACAGTCTGGCCGTTTCGCTCTGCTGCACGCTTTCATTAACCATAATACCGCTCATTTTTGCATGGCGCATTTATAATTATTCCGAGCCGCTTTCCCGGGCAGATTCTAACTGCTTCGTCTGCCCCTCCGCTAACCTTCCTTAGGTTTGTACGGCTCTGAAGCTCGGATGATTTAGCCCCAGATGTCTGCCTTGATGCTCGATTCGGGCACGCCGATCGACATCAGAGCGTCCTTCATCGCCTTTGCAAAGACAAGGGGTCCGCATATGTAGGTGGTGCGCTGCGCGTAGTCGGGCACGAGCCTCTTTATCATGTCCGCGTCTATGTGCCCTGTCGGGCCGGTCCAGCCGTCGCCCGGCTGCGGCCTCGTGATCGTGATGTTGAGCTTGAAGTTCATCTGGCGGGACAGCTCCTCGAGCTCGGCCCTCCTTATTATCTCGTTCGGGTACCTTGCGCTGTAGATCATGCACGCATCTGTGTCGCTGCCGAGGATCCTGATCTCTCGCAGCATCGAGAGGAACGGCGAGATTCCCGTGCCTCCTGCGAGGAACAGCGCCCTCTTCTCGGTTTCCGGGGAGAAGTAGAACTGGCCGTACGGGCCCGTTATGTAGTATTCGTCGCCGAGTTTTGCAGTGTCCAGATGCGAGGTAAACTGCCCGTGCACCAGGCCTATGATGAATTCCAGGAAGTCCTGCTGCGGCGCCGACGCTATGGAGTATGCGCGCGATATGCTGGTGCCGTCTGAGTATTCCAGCATCATGAACATTCCGGGCTCGAACGTGACCTTCGTCGCGTCGCACGCCTGGAACCTGAACAGCGATACGTCCGGCGTTTCTTTGCTTATGTAGCTTATGCGGTACTTCTTGTGCTGCAATTGCACGGGTGTCTGCTCCATGGACCCATCTTTGTTATACTGGCAGCGTACGTTTCTATACCTTACTTACGCTGCGGTCCGTAGAAGAAGTGTATCGGCCTGCCAAGTGCGGCCTCCGCGGCTTCCTGAATCGCCTCGCTGTACGTCGGGTGCGGGTGTATCGTGTCCGCCACATCTTCGATCGTGGCGCCCATCTCTATCGCGAGCGCAGCCTCTGATATCATTGCGCCTGCATCCGCGGAGACTATCTCGACGCCCTTTATCACATACGCGATCTTCACAAAGCCCTTCGTTTCGTTCAGGGCTATTGCCTTGCCTATCGCGGTCATCGGGAATTTCGTCACCTTTATCCCTTCGCGCTCCTCGACGCTTCCCGCGACCGCGACCTCCGGGTCGGAGAATATGACTGCGGGAACGACCGCGTTGTCGTATGCTGTGTTCGCTCCTGACGCGACCTCTGCGGCGACCACGCCTTGACGCATCGCCTTATGCGCCAGCAGCGGCTCCCCTATCACGTCGCCTACTGCAAGTATGTTCGGGTCTGACGTGCGCAGGGCACCGTCGACCTTTATGAAGCCCTTCTCGTCGATCTGGACCTTCGTGTTCTTCAAGCCGAGCCCTTCTGTGTACGGCGCGAGGCCTATCGCGACGACTATCGTGTCCGCCGTTATCCTCTCGCCGGTGCCGAGCGTGACCGACGTGCTGTCGTGCGACGCCGGAGTCGCCCCTGCGTGGACCACGATCCCGAGCTCCTGCATCCTGCTTTTTATCACCGATACGGCATCGCCGTCGAAGGTGCGCAGTATGTCGGAACGCGCTATGATGTGCACCTTCGTTCCGAGTTTCGCGAAAAGCATCCCCAATTCAACCGCGACATAGCCCGCCCCCACTATAGCCATAGACTCCGGTATGCGGTCGAGCATGAGCGCCTGCTTGTAGTCGAGAACCTCGCTGCCGAATTCGAAGCCCTGCAGCGTCGTGGGCTCTGACCCAGTCGCCACTATCACTTTCTTGAATTCGAGAGTCACCCCGTTAGTGAGCTGCAGCGAATCTGACGACAGGAACGTCGCTGCCGCCTTGATCACGTCAATGCCGTTGGACTTGCACAGGAAGGTGATCCCGTCTTCGAGCTTCTTCGACACGCCCATGCGCCACTCCAGCATCTTCTTCGCGTCTATCGTAGCGGACGCGGTTATGCCGAACTGCTGGGAGTGCTGCGCATCGTAGAATATGTCCGCAATCCTTATCAGCATCTTCGAGGGTATGCACGCGTAGTTCGGGCAGTGGCCTCCTATCTTGTCCTTCTCGACTATCGCGACGCTCATCCCGAGCTGCGCAGCGCGTATCGCCGCGAAGTAGCCGCCGACGCCACCGCCGATGACTGCCAAATCCACTTGCTCAGGCAAAGAACCCATGACCATTGAATCACTCCTCATTCCAGCTTGTCCAGGAAGATCTCATTCTCCAAGCACGCCTTTATGTCGTTGCAGAAGCGCACGGCGTCGGCTCCGTCGACGACCCTGTGGTCGAAGACAAGCGAGACAGGGAAGACCTTGCCGACGGCCACCACGCCGTTCTTCACAACCGGCATGTCCTTTATCATCTGCGTGCCCAGTATCGCCACGTTCGGGCTGTTTATTATCGGCACGGAGAGGAATCCCCCTCCAAGGCTGCCTATGTTCGTTATCGTGAAAGTGCTGTCGCGCATCTCCTCCAGTGTTATGGTCTGGTTCTGTATCTTCTGGTGCAGCTGCTGTATCTCCTTTGCTATGCCGACTATCCCCTTCTTGTCCGCGTCCTTTATCACCACGACCTTTAGGCCGTCCGGCGCCTCGGCCGCGAGTCCGATGTTGTAGTACCTTTTCCTTATTATCTCCATGTTGTCGCGGTCGTAGCTCGCGTTGAAGTTCGGGCTTGCCTTCAGCGCCTCGACCACAGCCTTTATTATGAACGGCAGGAACGTGAGCTTGACTCCGAAATCAGCAAGGATCTGGGCCTTCCTCTTCGCAACTGCGTCGACAAGCGCCTGCGCGTCTATCAGGTCCATGTGCGTTGCCGCTGGTATGGAAAGCGAGGCTTCCATGTTCCTGGCGATCGCCTTCCTTGTCTGCGTCAGCGGCACCCTTTCTATACTGCCTTTCTGCTCCTCCGCTCCAGGGGCATTCGCCGCTGCTTGCGGTTTTCCTGTCGATCTGACGTCGTTCTCAAGTATGCGCCCTGCGGGACCGGTGCCGTGCACCTGTGCTATGTCCACGCCGAGATCGTGCGCCAGCTTGCGCACCGACGGTGTTGCGAGCACCTGTGCCTGCGCAGGCAGGGCCTGCGATGGTTTCTCTGCCTGTGCCTGCGTCGCCTTCGGCATTGCGATCTGTGCTGCTGTCTGTGCACCGCTCCCGACTGTCGCAAGCTCCTGCGGCGTGCCTATGTACGCGAGAGTGTCCCCGACGTGAAGCGTCGTGCCGTCAGGTGCGACTATCTTGACTATTCCGTCAATTGGAGCAGGGACGCTGACAACCGCCTTGTCCGTTTCTACCTGCGCTATGCCCTGGTCTTCCTTGACCTGGTCGCCGTCCCTGACCAGCCACTTCTGCAGGTGACCCTCGGTTATCCCCTCCCCGACATCTACGAATCTTATGCTCTTTATGCAATCACTCCGCAAGCAGCTTGTCTATCGCCCTCGACACCTTCTCCTCGTTCGGCACGTAGAACTGCTCATAGCCCGGGAACGGGTACGGCAGGCTCGGCGCGGCAACGCGCATCACCGGCGCGTCGAGCTCGAATATCGCCTCCTCGGCTATCCTTGCCGAGACCTCCGCGCCAACTCCGAAGCTCCTCTGCGCCTCGTGCACTATGAGCGCCTTGCCAGTCTTCTTGACGCTCTTTATTATCGCCTCGTCGTCTATCGGGTTTATTGTCCGCAGGTCGATGATCTCCGCCGAGAGGTTCCTCTTATCGACTACCTTCTTCACAGTGTTGACCATATTCCCATAGGTGATTATGCTCAGGTCGTCGCCGTCCCTGACCTTGTTCGCCTTGCCTATCTCGACCTCGTAGCTGCTCTCCGGCACCTCCTGCTTGAACAGCCTGTAGAGCATCGTCGGCTCCTGGAATATTATTGTGTCGTGCATGTGCGATGCGCGTATCAAAAGGCCTTTCGCGTCGTACGGCGATGACGGCTCCACGACAATCAGGCCTCCCGAATGCGAGTAATACGTTTCCGGGCTCTCCGAATGGTGTTCCAGCGCCCTCACTCCGCCGCCGACCGGCATCCTGACTATCATCGGCACCGAGAAGACCGAGCGCGTTCTGCTCCTGTACCTTGCGGCATGGCTGATGAGCTGGTCGAAGCCGAGATACGAGAAGCCAGCGAACTGCATCTCAGGTATCGGGAGCATGCCCGCGAGCGCCATTCCTATCGACACGCCAATTATTCCTGATTCCGCTAGGGGAGTGTCCATCACCCTGCCCGGGCCGTACTTGTCGAACAGGCCGTCGGTGACCCTGAAGACGCCCCCGTCCTTTCCTATGTCCTCTCCGAGTATCACTGCGTTCTGGTTCTCCGATAGTATCTCGTCAAGCGCACTGTTTATCGCAGTTGCCATGTTCATTTGCATCGCATCACCCTTGCCAGAAGTTCTCCCGCAGTGCCTCGTCGTACTCGTCCTTGAGCGACTGCGGCATGAAGCTGTAGATGTGCTCGAACAGCTCTTTCGGATCGGGCTTGAAGGCCTCCGCCTTCTCCACGGCTTCGTCTATCTCCTTCTTGAAATCGTCCTGCATGCCCGCCTCCATCGAATCGTTCCAGAGCCCCTTGCCCGTGAGGTATGCCTTCACGCGCGCGATCGGGTCTTTGGCAATCCATTTCTTGACCTCGTCATCGCTCCTGTATTTCGTCGGATCGTCAGAAGTGGTGTGCATGCTCACCCTGTATGTCACGCACTCTATCAGCGTCGGCCCGTTCTTCGCGTCGGCGATTGCGTCGCTCACCGCCTTGTAGACGGCAACAACGTCGTTTCCGTCGACCTGCAGGCACTTTATCCCTGCAGCGATACCCTTCTGCGCAAGGGTCTCCGCCGCGCTCTGCCTGCTTCTCGGCACTGATATGGCCCACTGGTTGTTCTCTATGATCAGTACAAGCGGCACCTTGAAGACTCCCGCAAAGTTCATGGCCTCGTAGAAATCCCCTTCGGACGTTCCGCCGTCGCCGACATACGTGATCACTGCAACGTCCCTCTTTGCGTATTTCTGCGCAAAGGCTATGCCCACTGCGTGCAGGGTTTGCGTCGCGACAGGCACCATGTACGGGAAACCGTGCACGTTCTGGGGTATCATGCATCCGTTCTCGAAGCCCCTCCAGTAGATGAAGAACATGTCAAGCGGAAGGCCTCTTACGATGAATGTGCCGTGCTGCCTGAAGTTCGGGACGAACATGTCATTAGGCCGCAACGCCATTGCGCTGCCCACCTGCGTCGCCTCCTCTCCGATTGACGGCGCGTATGTCGAGAGCCTGCCCTGCCTCTGGAGGCTGATGCACTTCGTGTCGACGGCTCTTGTGAAAGAGAGGTACTTGTACATGTCCAGTATCTTCTTGTCGTCGACGTCCTTCGGGAACAGCGCGGCATCGACTTTGCCGTTCTCGTCGAGCACCTGCAGGTAGTCGATAGAATCCTCGAAAACCTTCTTCAGCACAAAATCCACCGGTCGCACACCCATATCAGCAAAAATTTATATATGCCGATGTTGCTCTCGATGTGGTGTCCAGACGGATTCGTGTGGTTGCGTCTCCGTAAAAGTATTCGTTCCGTGCGAAGTCCGTTTCTCGCTCCTTTGGCGGCTATTCAGGCTTCGGCGCAGGCGGCTCCTCTTCCAGCGCCAGCTCGAAAGAGGCCTTCTGCGACCCGAGATACTCGTCTAGCACATCCTCCACCTGCTTGTAGATCCTCTCGTCCCTTATCCTGGCATCGCTCTTGTTCTCGAGCCTCCGCTCCAGTTCCTTCTCCCCAAACGAGTGCTTGACAAGTTCATCCACATGTTGCCAGCTCGTCGGACAGGAACGGGCCTTGCTGTTCTTGTAGATCGCTTTGCTGAAGACCGTGGTGGGCTCCACCTGTATTATCGCCATGTTCCTGTCTATGAACTCAATCGTCTTACTCTCGGTCTTCGATTCCTTCCGGATCTCTATCGTTATGTTCTTGAACGCGTTGACAGATCTCAGTATGCCTGTTTCTGACAGCACTATGGTGGTCTCGCGCAGAGGGTCGTTCACTGCGTACTCCACTGTGACCTCCCTGCCTTTCCCGCTTTCGCGCTTCAGGTGCTCCATCTCTTTCAGCATCCTGTGCTCATGGCTGTGCTCTATCAGTTCCTTCGCCTCCTCCTCAAGCTTCACGAGCTTGCTTGCTAACGGCATTCTCTCATTTTTCCATCAGCCGTCCAGATATATATTGATTCCGTATGGCTGATATCCGTCATGGAGCGCATGCGCAGCCGGTTCCGGCACCTTTTTTATAGACGCTCTGCAATAATCATCTCATGCACAATGCGACGGTGCTGCCCCTGCACTACGGCAAGGCGCCGCGCTGGCTCTACGGCCGCATGGTCAAGCTCGGCAGGGCGATCTCGCTTGTCATAATGGACCAGTTCGGCACGGACGAGCTGCTCACGCGGCTGAGCGACACAAACTGGTTCCAGGCGTTAGCGTGCGCCATCGGCTACGACTGGCACAGCAGCGGCACGACCACAGTCACCGTCGCCGCGCTGAAGGACGCGCTCAACGACAGCGGCGAGATATATGTGGCGGGGGGCAAGGGCAAGCAGGGCCTCAAGACTCCGGAAGAGATAGTCTCCGGCACCGACGTGCTCTCGATACCCGGCGAGGCGCAGCCATTCAAGGAGTACAGCAAGATAGCCGCAAAGGTGGACTCGTGCATGGTCTACGACGGCATAGGCATATACCAGCACTCCTTCCTGTTCACGAAGAGCAAGCGCTGGGCGGTGATACAGCAGGCGATGGACGCCAAGAACAGGGAGGCCATACGCTTCCAGTGGCTGAGCGACCTCGTCAACAAGGGCGACGTCGCTAACGAGCCGCACACCGGGATACAGACGAGGCTGCACACCGAGAGCGCGGACCTGACCTACAGCAGCAACGGATGGGCAAGGCGCTCGCTTCCGGATGCGCTGCAGGAATGCGGGCGTGTGCTCAAGAGTGCGTATCCGGACAGGCACGAGATACTCAAGAGCGTTGACATCGGCGAGAGGGCCCGGCAGGCGATAAGGAGCGCGGCCGAGCTCGACCCGAAGGACTACCGCGAGCTCCTGCTGACGAAGGGCGTAGGGCGGACCACGATAAGGTCTCTGGCGTTCGTCGCGTCGCTCATATTCGACAAGGAGCTTGC
>Ga0326728_10025459_pt1 | contig 10592 bp, 8 predicted proteins | sample MB3enrmetagenome_FD_207602 | JGI IMG/M metagenome (GOLD analysis project Ga0326728, IMG submission 207602) | Lab enriched peat soil microbial communities from McLean, Ithaca, NY, United States - MB31MN | ecosystem: Environmental > Terrestrial > Soil > Wetlands > Peat | place: USA: New York...
CAGCGCCTGCCGGTAACCCAACGAGTCCAGCGCCTTCACCGGCCCATAGCGTTCGAGCAGCCCGCGAGTTTCTTCGACGATGCCGGCCTCAAAAATTTCAGCACAGCGCCGGTTAAGCCGTTCGTAAAGCGCCTGGCGCGGCGGGTTGAGTCCGATGCGCAGCAGACGAAAGCCGGCGAGCGGGTCGCGAGCCATTACTTCCGAGAGCGGCCTGCGCGCTGTCAGGCAAACCTCGATGGCGCGAATCAGCTTGGGGGCGTCGTTGGCGTGAATGCGCGCGGCCGAGGCCGGGTCCAGCCGGCGGAGCAGCCGGTGCAGCCAGGCCTTGCCGTGCCGCTCGCGGCTCTTTTGTAAACGCAACCGAAGCTCCTCGTGCCGCTCCGGCCCGGCAAAAAACCCCTCGGTGAGCGCTCTCAGATAGAGGCCGGTTCCGCCGGTCACGATGGGCAGACAGCCCCGCGCGGCAATCTCGCGGAGTGCCGCCCGCGCCTGACGGCTGTACTCGCCCGCGGTAAAGGGCTGGTCCGGGTTGGCCACATCGATGAGGTGATGCGGTAGCCGCGCGCGTTCTTCTGTTGTGGGCTTGGCCGTGCCCAGGTCCATGCCGCGATAGACGGCCACCGAATCGCAACTGACAATCTCGCCGCCAAAGCACTCGCCCAGCGCGAGCGAAAGCGCCGTCTTGCCGCTGCCCGTCGGTCCCAGCAAGAGAACTGCCAAAGGTTCTAGGCTCTCGTCCAAAGGGTTGCTCGACGCAGTCGTTCGCGTAGAACTCATGGCCGCCACCATCCCGGCGGAAAGATCCACTTGGGATTCGTCCTCAGGAGCCAGAAGAGCAGGATCGCCGCGGCTACCAGCACCAATCCAAAGACCTGGTTGCGCCGGAAAACTCGCTGCTGCTCCCAGCGCCGCGCCTTCTCGGCAACCTCCTGAAAGTAAGGCTTGATTCGGGTCTGCACCATGGCGCGGCCCTCCTGCCAACCGGCATAAAAGGCGCCGGATCACCACGCACAGTATAGGTGAGCGGTGTTCGCGTCAGGAAGAAGAAGACGCGTTAGTTCCCTTCCGGGAGTGGCTGCTGGGTTGGCTCGGGACGTGGTGGCGGGACAGGGACAGCCCCCTGCTGGGCCGTCTGCTGCTTGAAGCAGGAGCGGCACAACACCGGCCTGCCTTGTGTGGGCTTGAAGGGAACCGTCGTCTCCGCGCCGCATTGCGAACAGTTGGTCCGGGTCTCCGGACGCACCCTGGAGCCCCCGCGAACGCGCTTCGCCTTACACTGTTTGCAGTGCCGTGGCTCGTTCTTGAACTGCTTGTCGTGGAAGAAAAGCTGCTCGCCGGCGGTAAATACAAACTCGGCGCCGCAGTCGCTGCACGTTAAAACTCTATCGGTAAACTCCATGGCTGGCTTCCCCAAAGTAGGGAAATTCTCAGAAATCGGCCATGAACAAGATCAGCTTGCCGGTCCCGTTTCCCTGCTTCGTGCTGTGATTACAACCAGGGCCCGGGCCGCAACAAGTACAGCGGCAAATTGAATGTCTATCCGGCGAGCCGGATAAACCTGGATACACCCTCCAAGTAAGCTGTGTGTAAAAAGTTGGAGTTAAGTAAAAAACGCGACAGACCGCCCCGGCCTTGCCTGTAATCTCTGGTTTCCTGCCCGCATCTTGATGTGGGGGTCACCGGGGCGGTGCATGTCACGAAGTTGTTAAAGCTAGTCCTGCTCTTTACGAGCCTTTTTGCGATTCCGCTTGCGCGCCAAAGCCGCTTTTACGCGTTTCTTCTCGCCGGGCTTCAGGTAGTAGGAGTGACGCTTGACTTCCTTGATGATGTCCTCCTGCTGTACCTTCCGTTTAAACCGGCGCAGCGCATTTTCGAGCGGTTCGCCTTCTTGAACACGAACCTCCGCCAAAAAATCCCACCTCCAAACCCGCCATATGGCATCTCTTATGATACTGGAAACATCGGGCTGCGGGTCAAGCGAACAGGTCTATCCCGATAAATTCTCCTGGAGGATCGCTGAATGTCGTGAAATGTCGTCAAATGACGCTAAAGTTGCTCTCCGCACCCCCCAGTTTCCTGTTTTGCACGACTTTTTGGCCCACGCGAGCTACCCGGCATCCTGGGCGAGCCGGCGCATCCTGTCCTGCCGTTCACCATACCTTAGACTTGACCTGGAGGTCTTGAATCCATGATCCGCAGCTACCAGGGGCGGTTGCCCCTGATCCCCTCTAGTTGCTATATTGACTCTTCGGCTCAGATTATCGGCGACGTAATCCTCGGTGAGCGTTCCTCGGTGTGGATGAACGCCGTTCTGCGAGGCGACGTCAACTCTATCCGCGTCGGCTCGAACTCCAACGTGCAGGACTGCGCTGTTCTCCATGGCCAGCGCAACCTATATCCGGTGATTGTGGGCGACTGGGTCACCATCGCACACAACGCCACCGTGCACGGTTGCGTGCTGGAGGACGCGGTTCTGATCGGCATCGGGGCCAGGGTCCTGAACAACTGCCGCATCGGCGAGGGTTCACTCATTGCCGCCGGCGCAGTGGTTCCCGAGGGAACGCAGGTTCCTCCTCGCACGCTCTGGGCCGGCGTCCCCGCCAGGCTCCGACGCGAACTCAGCGATGCCGACCACGCCATGATCCTCGAACACGCCCAGAACTACCTGGACTACATGGAGATTTACCTCAAGGAGCCTGCCGGCTAAGCGGACGCAGCGGGGTGGCCTGATTCATTCGTTATTACTGCACCTGAATTTGTAATGTCTTTGTGCCTTTGGGTGCATCGGGCGGCGTGATATCTTTGGCTGGAATATGGAGTGCTGATGGCAAGAGCATGTAGGCGTCGCAACCGCCGCCATACGATGAGCACATCACACGAACCTCGCGCAATAAGCGCGCCTTTGAGCCGGCGGGCAGCAAGATGTGAAAACTGTGCCCTTCAAGCCTGGCAGACAGGGACATAAATCCCTTCTCGCCCTGCAGCATAAGGGCCTTGGCCGGCTTGTCCGCCTCATAGGCCACACTATAGAGCGCCTCACCATTGAGCTGGCTGGTGGGTGTAAGGCCGTGGACTTCGTTCGGCTTGTCGAGTTCAGCGCGCAAGCTCCCGTTATAAAAGCCGCGGTTCAGAGCGGTAGTCGTTATTTCTTTACCGGTCAGCTTCTTGTAGCTTTCGGCGATTCGATCTTCTAAGTCGAAAGAGGTGAATCCGCCGAGCGAGTTGTTGATGCTGGACACATGAGCCAGTTCGTATTGATGCGCGGCTGCCGTTTTGTCGCCCTTGGCCTCGAGCATTCTGCCAAATTGATACCCGCTGATTTTGTCCTGGCTAAGCTGCCATGCGGCGCGCAGATAGGATTCGGCCGTTACCAGGTCTTTGGCTTCAAGAGCCGACCAGCCCCGGATACTCCATGCACTGGATAGAAACTGAACCCAATAGAGCGAGTTGGCATCGCCTGGCGAGAGCTTAAGGCTTTCGGCCTCGATAGCATTCACTGCCTTGCGAGAGAGACCTACTGCTTTGGCAATGTCCTCCTGGCTGGCCGGTGTCGATGCTTCAAGAATTGCCGAGGCATCGCGCAAGAGCTGCATATCCGCCCTCAGCTCGTCGTCCACATCCTTTGAAAAGAGACCCGAGGACCGGCCCTGAACCATAAAAGTCCCGTTGGAGCCGATTATCGTTTTCTGCCCGTTTTGCACGGTATGAATAGACGGCGAGATGAGTGTCTGGTTATTCAGATCTTCAAACATGCCGCGGCGAAACGCGAGATACTTCTCCCACTGTTCGAGTGGAACCTTGGTTTTCATTACAACAGCGGTCCGGTCCGCCGTGAAGATTCCATCCTTGAAGCTGTATTTTGCGTGGTACTCGAGCCAGTCTTCTTTGAGATCGACATCTTTGGGCGGTGTCATAATCCAGCCCGCCGGCAATTGCAGGGTGGAATGATAAACAGTCTCGCCGGTCGATCCTAGATCGATCTCGTCAGCGGGCTTCTTATCTTTCACGCCGGGAGCCAGCTCTCCGCCCATCGGCGGCAGAGGAGGCGTAATCCAGTGCGAGCTCTCCTGATCCTTCCACTGATCGTATTTTTCGCGCGTGTAGTCGCAGGAAATTTGAAACGGCTGATTGATTTGCTCAACTTCGGAAATCTGGGGATTTGAAACCTCTCCAGCGTAACCCTCATAATGCGCTAAATTCTGCAATAACTCTTTCCACTCCGACTGAGGTACCTTGCGAAACGCAGCGCGATAAATCGCTCCGACATCTCCACTCACTGTATGTGCGATATGCCCGGTAAAAAGTCCCTGGTCAGAAAGCTTACCCTCAACATGAACGTGAATCGCTCTTGGGAAAAAACTGTCGTCGCTGGTTTTTTGCAGATAAGCGGGCTTGCCTACGGGAATGGCGAGCGCCTGTTTGTCGCGCAAGGAGTCCGCCAGCAATCCGACAGGCGCAACCTCCTCGGTGGAGTCCATCCACAACAGTTTGCCGTCCATGGGGACCAGCGTGATCACATGGTCGAACTGCGCCGGCGAGGGCGTTGCGGGGTCAAGTTCGCGCGCGCTGGAGATCAGAACCGGCCAGGCTTCGATGCCTGCGGCTTTGAGCAGCGAGGCCAGCAGCGTGTGCTTGTCCTTGCAGTCGCCATATTCGTTGGAGAGCACATCCTCTGCCGGATGCGGCTGGTAGCGGCCAATGCCAAAATCCAAGCCTACATAGTGAATGTGCAGGGCGACGTCGTTGAAGATAACGCGGAGCTTTTCGTCGCTGCCGGTTAGTCCCTTGGTGAGCGCTTCTGCCTTGGCCTGGATGGCTGGTGTCACAGCAAGAGATTCTCGCTGAAGAGAGTCGTACCACGCGCCCACCTGTTCCCAACTGCTGAAGGTGGTTACCTGCACCGAGGGCTTCCAATGCTTTGTGGACTTGGGCGGAGCGTCGGGATCGGGCCGCGCCAGGTTGGAGTTGGACCAGTGGTAGAGCTTGCGGCCGATGGCTGTGGTTACAGTCGGCGGAAGACCAGCGCTGGCCACGGTGACGAACTTGTCCGCGGGCAGATCTATGTCGAGCTGCTCGTCAATGATGATGAGGTTCTTTTCGAAGGTGTACTCCATCCAGAACTGGCCGGGAACCTCGGGTTTGAGGGTGCGCAATGTGACCTGGGTTTCGAGCGTGTCGCCCACGCCCAGACCCTTGACGGCCACGTGCTTCTGGTGGATGTCCGAGTACATGGGCGCCTGTCGAGTCACATCGGCGGGCATATCCTGGACGTTGTAATCGGGCGTGACGACAACCGTGCCATTGGGCTTGATGACACGCACGTAACCTATATCTGCCTGCTGGTTAGAGGCCGTATAGGTGAAGGTGAGTATGGCCATTTCTTTTACGCCGGAGTCCGCCAGGATGCGCGCTCTGCCGGTAGTCTGGCGGGTGCCTGTGCCGTCAGCTTCCATGCGAACACGGGTGTATATCTTGTCCCAGACCACGGCTTCTTTGGAGACGTCCGGCTGCCTGACCGCAGAAGAAACGGAGGGTGGGGCGGCAGGGTTTTGAGCCTTCGTGTCCTGTCCGGCAGCGAAGAATGGGCCGCATAAACAAACAGCTGCAAATAAGACCCAATCAAGGCGACGGAGCAAAATACAATAAGGGCGTATCGACGATGCTGTCGTACAGCGCATAGGAATGGTCCCCTGTTTACTTACTGGAACGATAGCAGACTCCAGCGCGCCCCTGAAGCTGTCTGAAAAATACCCAGACGATCCGGTATCTCGATCCTGAAAGCAGAACCGTCTGATCCTGCAACTCTATAGTTCCGTCGATTGCTTTTCCACCAGCGCCTTGCATTTTGCAATAAATTCCGCCAGCGGCATAGAGCCCTGGTCGCCTTTGCCGCGGGTGCGGACGCTGACTGCATTGGCTTCCTGCTCCTTGTCGCCGAAGACGAGGATGTAAGGCGTTTTCTGGTTGGCGAAGTCGCGAATCTTGCCGTTCATCTTCTCGTTGCGGTCGTCAACTTCAACGCGCAGGCCCGCCGCTTTCAACTCGGCCTCGACCTTCTGTGCATATTCATGGTGCCGCTCGCTGATGGGGACAAGACCGATTTGCACCGGCGCAAGCCACAGCGGGAAGGCTCCGGCGTAGTGCTCGATGAGCACGCCGAAGAAGCGCTCGACGGAGCCGAAGATGGCGCGGTGAACCATCACCGGCTGATGGCGCTCGCCGTCCTCGCCCACATACTCCAGCTCGAAGCGCGCTGGCAGGTTGAAGTCGAACTGCACGGTGGAAAGCTGCCACAGGCGGCCGATGGCATCGACGAGCTTGATGTCGATCTTGGGGCCATAGAAGGCGGCCTCGCCGGGGATGGTCTTGTAAGCAATGCCTTTCCGGTCAAGAGCCTTCATCAAAGAACTGGTGGCGAGGTTCCAGTTTTCGTCCGAGCCGGCGTAATGGGCGCGGTCGTTGGGGTCCCAGGTGGAAAGCTCAACCTGGAAATCGGGAAAGCCGAAGGTCTTCATAACCGCTTCGGCAAAGTCGATGCAGGCCACCACCTCGTCCTCAATCTGGCCGGGAGTGCAGAAGATGTGCGCGTCGTCCTGCGTAAAGCCGCGCACGCGCATCAGGCCGTGCATGGTTCCCGAGCGCTCGTAGCGGTAGACGCAGCCCAGCTCGGCCAGCCGCACGGGCAGGTCGCGATAACTGCGCGGCGAATTTTTGTAAATCAGAATGTGGCCGGGGCAGTTCATCGGCTTCAGCCGGTACTCGGCATCATCCAACTCCATGGGCGTGTACATATTACCCGCGTAAAAACCCTCGTGGCCGCTGATCTTCCAAAGCTCGCGTCGCATCACGTGCGGGGTGAACACCAGCGAGTAGCCGCGGCGCAAACATTCCTCGCGCATCCAGTCTTCCATCACCTTGCGCACGATGCCGCCCTTGGGGTGCCAGAAGATCAGCCCCGGGCCGGCCAGCTCCTGAATGCTGAAGAGATCCAGTTGCTTGCCCAGCAATCGATGGTCGCGCTTGGCCGCTTCTTCCAGCCGCGCGAAATGGGCATCCATTTCTTTTTGCGAGAAGAACGCGGTGCCGTAGATGCGCTGCAATTGCGGATTCTTCTCATCACCCAGCCAATAAGCTCCTGCGAGATTGGTTACCTTGACGGCCTTGACGCGGCCGGTCGAGGGTACGTGAGGCCCACGGCAAAAGTCCACAAACTTGCCGTTACGATAAAAGCTGACCTGGTCGCCGGGCGCGGTGAATTTAGTCACGAAGTGGGCCTTCATGAAATCGCCGTCGCGCTCAAAGCCTTCCAGGCTCTTATCTCTTGGAGCGAATTCGTGGAAAAACGGCTCGTCGCGCGCGATCACCTCGGCCATCTTCGCCTCGATCCGCGCCAGGTCCTCGGGGATGAAGGGTTTTTCGCGATGAAAGTCGTAGAAGAAGCCGGAGTCGGTGGCCGGGCCATGGCCCAGCTTGGTCTCGGGAAACAGTTCCAGCACCGCCGTGGCCAGCACGTGCGCGGCGGAGTGACGCAGCACCTTGAGCGCGTCGGGGTCATTCTCTTTGACCAGTTCCAGACGCGTGTCGGTGGTCAAAGGCGTGGCCAGGTCCACCAGGCGCGGACCGGCCGCATCTTCGGCGGAATACATGGCCGCCTCAGAGGCGTGCTCGTCAGCGGCGGCACTTTGCTTCACGGAAGCTCCGACCGGGGTCAGGCGCGCGGCCACTGAAGCCGCCGCCAGCCGTGGCGATATCGAGTTGGCAATCTCCAGAGGCGTCGTCCCGGAGGGCACTTCACGAACGGCTCCGTCAGGCAGGTGTACGGCGATGGTCTTTGTGCTCATGGGCATAGGGATCCTGAAATTTTCGGCCACGGGGTGGCTGGGCTGCGGGTTAACTCTTCAGAATATACCGAAGAGCGCCGGAACAATCCTCCGCCGGGACGCATAACTGCTTTTCATGGCTTATCTTGGATGAAGTGGCCCCGGTGCTTCCCCGTTTGGGCCTAAGCATCTTTCAGAAAGAGGTTTACCTATGGACTGGCGTTTGCGGAGCTTCGTGCTCCTCGTCTTGTTAGCGGCCTTTGGTCTTGAATCAGCCCAGGCTCAACCCGCCATTCAACCCACGGTAGACATCACCAAGGTTCCGGCCGCAGCCCAGCCATCGGCGCAATTCAACGCCGACGCAGCTACCGAAGCCTATATGGCAATGATTCCGCCCGAGGCCACGGCCCGATCCAATGCATATTTCGAGGGCGGCTATTGGCTGATCCTCTGTGACTTTCTGTATGCCTCGGCCATCTGTCTTCTGCTCTTGAATCTGCGCTGGTCGGCGAAGATGCGCGACCTGGCTGAGCGCATCACGCGTTTCCGGTGGCTGCAAGACGCGCTCTACTGGGGACAATATCTCGTGTTGACCTCAGTGCTGGGCTTTCCGCTCGAGTTTTACGAAAGTTATGTGAGGGAGCACAAGTACGGCCTGGCCACGCAGAGTTTTTGGCCCTGGATGGGCGATCAGGGCAAAGATATGCTGATCGGCCTGATCATTGGCGCCCTGGCGGTCATGCTGCTGTTCGCCATTGTGCGCCGGTTGCCCCGCAGTTGGTGGATATGGGGCGCGGTGGCGATGACCGGCCTGGTGGTCATGCAGGCGGCGATCACTCCTGTTTTCATCATGCCAATCTTCAACAAGGTTACGCGGCTGAACGATCCCAAGGTTACGGCCCCGATTCTACGCATGGCCCACGCCAACGGGATTCCCACCAACGATGTCTACCAGATCGACGCCAGCCGCCAGACTACGAAGATCAGCGCTAATGTGAGCGGCTTTGCAGGCACCACGCGCATCACGCTCAACGACAACCTGCTGCACCGCGGCTCGCTGGAGGAGATTCAGGCGGTGACGGGCCACGAGATGGGCCACTACGTGTTGCACTACATTCCCAAGGGCATTTTCTTTGAATCGGTTGTGTATGTGATTTTCTTTGCTTGCCTGTTTTGGGGGCTGCCATGGACCCTGGCGCGCTGGGGAGCGCGATGGCAAATTCGCGGCATGGGCGATCCGGCCGTGTTGCCGTTGGTCTTGCTGCTGGGCGGCATCTTCTTCTTTGTGCTCACGCCGGTGTTGAACACCGAGAGCCGTACTCACGAAAAAGAGGCCGATATGTTCGGCCTGAACGCCGCTCGCCAGCCGGATGGATTTGCCCAGGCCGCGATTCACCTAAGTGAATATAGAAAAATGCGGCCCGGCAAGTGGGAAGAGAGAATTTTCTTCGACCACCCCAGCGGCTATGACCGCATCCACTCCGCGATGGTGTGGAAGGGCGAAAACCTGGAGCTATTTGAGAAGGCGCCGGAGCCGCCTCCCGCGCAGTGAGAGCTGAAATTTTAGCGAGTCCTTGTCCCTCAGGCGGAATCCTTACTCTTGAGGGACAAGGAAAGCCGAAATGCGCTGGATTTCATTGATTTGCTGCATGGGAATTTGCTTTGCGGTGGCGGGCATCAGCGGCTCATGGACGGCAAGCGAAGTCCCGGGATGGTACCGGACGCTGGCGAGGCCGGCCATTGCTCCGCCGGACTGGGTCTTCGGTCCGGTCTGGACGCTGCTCTACGCAATGATGGCGATTGCCGCGTGGCAGGTATGGGAGTCGACAGCCTCGCCGCTGCGCACTTGGGGACTGGCCCTGTTTCTCGTCCAACTAATCTTGAACTTTGCCTGGTCGTTAATCTTCTTCCGCCAACATGCGATTGGAGCCGCGCTGGCGGAAGTCGTGGCGCTGTGGGCGGCGATTGGAGCTACGACATTAGTCTTTAGCAAGGTTTCGCCTGCAGCAGCTTTGCTGATGGCGCCTTATTGGGCCTGGGTCACCTTTGCCGCCGTGCTGAACGCGGCCTTCTGGCAGTTGAACTGAGCAGCCTGGCATGGCTTGAGAACACATTCCTCCGCAGTTATTTCTCCGCCTTCTCCTCGTGATACTCCATCTCGGTATTGATGGCCCAGATATTGTCTTTTGTCTTGACGCAGTTGATGATATTTTCCACGGCGGCCATAGCTGTCAGCATGGAGTGGTCCTGGTTGTTGTACTTGTGCATGCCGTTGCGGCCCACCAGAAAGAGATTTTCGAAGCCGTCCAAGTAATTGCGAATAACATCAAAGCGGTCATAACTGCCAAAGTAAGCTGGATAAGTTTTGGGAACACGGACGACGTGCGAGTCTTCGACATCTTCCGCCTTTAGAATCCCGATTCTTGCAATCTCCGCAATAGCGAACTTCGCCATCTCCTCATCGGAGAGCTTCCACAACGGGTCGGTGTCATTACAGAAATATTCCAGGCCAATCCAGACCTTGCCGGGATTGCCAACCAGCCAGGGACTCCAGTTATTGAAGATTTGCAGCCGGCCTACAACCACGTCAGGCTCCTGAATATAAATCCAGTTATCCTTGAGCGGAGAACCATCCTTTTCCGTGACGGCCAGTTTGCTGGCCAGCAGGCCTACTGTGATGAAGTCGCGATACATAAGGCCCTCGGCGACCTGACTCACTTCGACTGGAACTGGCGCGGAGAGTCCGCGCACCAGATCACGGATAGGCATGGT
>Ga0326728_10025461_pt1 | contig 10591 bp, 10 predicted proteins | sample MB3enrmetagenome_FD_207602 | JGI IMG/M metagenome (GOLD analysis project Ga0326728, IMG submission 207602) | Lab enriched peat soil microbial communities from McLean, Ithaca, NY, United States - MB31MN | ecosystem: Environmental > Terrestrial > Soil > Wetlands > Peat | place: USA: New York...
GGGTCTGTGCCGAACCTAGAGGAGAGGGAGTTCGCGGAGGGAAGAGTGTCGGGCCGGGAAAGGTTTGCCGACTGACTGGGCAATTCCTGATGAGAATCGCAGAACGAACCGAGAGCCGCCGCGAATTCGATTTTCTCGGCCTCTGACCGTCCAAAACATTGTGGATAAACCGATATTGCCCACTAATCCCAGCTCATAGCAAGTACAACCCGTAGTAACTTATTTATTTTCATAATGTTAGACATTGTTCATTTTTCTTCCACTTTGTTTTCAGTAAGTTATCAAGATAAACCTCCATTCTCAGCATCTTTTTGCCGACACGCTCCCCAAGCGGACCCAGAGTCCGACCATCCTGAAAGCTCAAGGGTCGGCAGATGGGGGGGGCGGGGAAAACAGTCGTCAGCCATCAGTGATCAGTTGTCAGTCACCTTCCCCCTAGTCCCTAACCCATAGCCCCTCTTCTTGCCGACCCCTCTTCGTCGGGGATACCTCTGCAACCGCGCTCGGCGTCCCGATGGTCAAATACCCGCAGGGGCCAGCCAGAGTAACCACATTACTTTTTGGCGTTTGAACCACCGCGCAGGGCAGCCAATGCTTCGGCCACTTCGCGGCCCTTGGCTTCGATGAGGTCGAGGAGTTCTTCGGGCGTGCGGGTGTCTTCCGTGCTTTTGGCGTGAGGGTTGACGGCTTTCAGGTCGAAATTCTTGGCATCGATCGCGGCGCGGGGGACGGTCCAGCTTCGGTCGCTGTCGCCGCGGGTGGGAAGCAGGCGGAAAAAATCCTCAAACTTATCCACCGTGAAGGGTTTCTTCTTTCCAACTTTGATGTCCGAGAGGTCGTAGTACCAAATCTTTTCCGTGGGCTGGCCCTTTGTGAAGAAAAGCAGGTTGGTTTTCACTCCGGCGCCGGCAGCCGTGAAAACTCCGCCGGGCAGGCTCACGATGCACCAGAGGTCGCAATCATCCAGCAGTTTGCGTTTGGTTTGGACGAAGGCTGTCTCATTGGTGCGGAACAGCACACCTTCATCCAGCACGATCCCACAACGCCCGCCGGGTTTGAGGCTGTCGATGACGTGTTGGAGAAACAGCACCTGTGTTGACCCGGTCTTGTAAGCAAAGCGTGTCTGAGCCTCCTTGCCCTCCTTGCCGCCAAAGGGTGGATTCATCAACACGACGTCATAGAGTGGCTGCGCGCTGGCAAAAAGGCCGCCGTAGTTCTCGGCCCCGGTCAGGGTGTTGCCGTGCCACACGTGCGGGTCATCGATCCCGTGCAGCACCAGGTTGGCAAGGGCAATGGGATAAATGGCATTGTCCTTTTCGCGGCCAAAGAAGGTGCGGTGCTTTAGGGTGTCAAGCTGGTCGGGTGCGGTGATGTTTTGATTATTCGGTCCCGCCATGTGTTCAAAGGATTGCGCCAGAAAGCCGCCCGTGCCGCAACCGGGGTCGTAAACCGTCTCGCCAATCTTGGGGTCAATCACGCGCACCATGGCGCGGATGATCTCGCGGGGGGTGAAGAACTGGCCGCCGTCGTTCCCCTTTTCACCCATTTTGAGCAGCAAGCCTTCATAGACCTGCGACAAGGTAAAGACGTGGGTGGTGTCCACGTTCTCGGCGCTGATTTCGTGGACCTTATCGAGCACATCCAGAAAATTGCGCTCGGTGTCGATGCGGGTGCGGTCAATACCGGAGAAGATTTCGGAAATCACCTTTTGGCGGGCTGTTGAGTTAGGGCGCTCGCGCAAGCCCTTCAAGTGCGGAATGAGGTCGGTATCGACAAAGCCCTTGAACGCCCCGAGCGTCCCGCCCGCCAGACTCATGCGCTTCAGGCCGTCCGGCGCCGCCCAATCTCGCCAGCGGTAAGGGGCTTCGAGGGAAGGTTGATATTCTGCGCCCACGGCTTCTGCCATTTCGGCCTCGCGGGTTTCCGTTTCGTCCAGAATGCGGAGGAAGAGAATCCAGGTGAGTTCCGGGACGTATTGCAGCGCCCCGGCGCAGTTCGAGCGCCGCATGATGTCGCAGATCGACTTGATGGCGGCATTCAGCGATTGCTGGCTGCCGAAGGCTTTCCCGTTGCTGTTCGCGTTCTTTGGAGGCCGGGTCACGAGGGGTTATACCGCAAGGCGCAAGTCTGGGTCCCTACTCACCGATGGCGAATTGGATTTCGCGGGTCTTCTGGGCCACCTTTGAGGCATCAAGAATTTCGAATCTGACAATGCCCCCATCGTCGCCGAAGTCTGCGATCACTCCCGGACGCACCTCGTCGCTTTCCTTGATCCACTCTTCCCGCAGGGTGATGGTCATGGTGTCAGTTTCTTGATCGTAACTGACCTTCATGGTTGCGCCCCCTTCGTATACTTGCTTATTTTGGAGGTAATGTAAACAGTGGGGACCACCTGAGATGCGGTAGTTTCCTAATTTGATTTTTTCATCCTCGTTTGGGCGCTAGTCTTTATACCAGTCAGCATTAAGTTGTTCCTTCGGAAATCCAGGAACCGCCCAGACACGAATGGGTTTTTTCATTCCGTATTTGTAAAAGTGGCTAGCCCACAACCATTTGCCAGCAACCTTTAGAAAGAGGATATCCTGTGAATAGGAGCCGTTTGACGTGTTTATGAACAAATTGAAGCGCTGTTTTGGTCTGTCTGGTAAGAACGTTAGCGTGAGTCCTTGTCGTGGTCTTCCAAGCTCGTTGGGGAAAATGGTTCCATAGTCGATACTTGGTAGCCAGCCTCGTGGCCCAAGCACTGCCACAAAGACATTGTGTAATGGATAGGTTCCAACAAATTTCGGGAATCCGTTTGAGACCATCTCTCCCTTGTGAACACCAGGAACTTCAATCTCAATTGGACCACCGACAAAGCTAACGTCAAAGTATATGTAACTATTTCCGCCTGTGGTCTCTGACCATAGGCCTTTCATGCTTTTCATCGTTGCATCAAATTGTCGCTGGCTCTCTTGAATCGCTTGTTTAATACCGTCGCCTATATCACGAAAATTTTGCGTCTCTACGGCTCGCGCGTTAGCCTGTTCCTTGTCATGGAGGTCGCGGTCCCGATTGATCGCTCGAAATTCCACAAAAAACAACACAAATACAATCACCAGCCATACTACGCGATGGTTGTCCGTCATTTGGGGCTGTATGGTCACAATTGCCGCCACAACCGCAAGCAACAAAACCGCTTTCCCTGGCGCTGGTGGATAACGCCACCAGAGCAAACTCCAACCCAAAAACATAATCTGGAATACCAAATATAGTGTCGGATGGAGCTTAATTTGCGTTGCGATAAGACTACGGATGCGAGAGGTAGAGATTGCCACGAATCGACGCACCCTCGCTGCCCATAGGTCCACGAATCCTCCCAAGAGAGCGAGTTTCTCTCGAATGCGTTGCCACATGGACTTATGAAGGGCAGACGCGGGTGGAGGTTGGGTTGCCATAGTTGGGGATTATACTGCGCCCTTTTGAGTTTGGATTTGAAATCAGGACACCACCTGAGATGCAGGTCGCTTGACAAAGGTCAAACAACAGAGTAATCCTGTCATCGGGTTTGGGACTGGGGATTCCCGGTCGGCAACTGGCTCCGGCGAAAGCCGGGGCTTTTTGCTTTTTAGGGGAACACCTTCAAGCCCGGGCATTTGTTACCGGTAGGGGCACGCCATGGCGTGCCCCTACAAGTCGCCCGCAAAGGCCCGGCGCAAGAGGGCGGCGGGCAGTTTGTTAATCGCGTCCAGTTCTTCCTCGGTTGCTTTGCGCGCCAGCTCTGCCGAGGCAATATGTTCGTTCAGGGTTGTCGCGATACGCTGCTGGTCATTGACATCTGGGACGGGAATCTGCTGAGCCTGGATTTGTTCACGGGTGATTTTCTTCATGGACCCGCTCGCTCCGCCAGCGCGTTCCTTCCAATAGCCCGTCTGATAGAGAAACGAGAGATATGCAGTCAAAAACTCGGCTGTTATATCGTTCATGGGCCAAATGCGAATCGTCAGGTCTGAGGCAACAGCGCCCTTGGGTTCACCAGGAAACATGGCAACCCGGCCGACCAGTTCTGGTGTGTTGCTCCGGGCTACCAGAATTTCACCGCGAACTAGGGTGCATTCAGCAACGCCCTTTGACGACATTCGAGCGGTTTTTATCCCGTCGGCGAGAAACCCGCCCTCAGACAAGCAGGCGGTTGTAATGGCTTGGACTTCAGCGTCACCATCCGTAGCAATAGACTTGGACGGCAGGAGTTTGGAAACATCATCCAATCTTTTCCTTGTCCATTTCTGGGCTTCGGGGCTGGAGAAGACGGCGCGGAGGTAGGCAGCGGGTAGGGCCTTGGCGGCTTCGAGTTGGGTTTCGGCGGCGGCCCGCGCCCGCTCTACTGCCGCTATCTGTTCGTTCAAAATCGCCGCAATTCGCTTCTGCTCCTCTAGCGGCGGCAGTGGGAGGGCGATTTCGCTTAAAAGCGTGGCATTAACGTTAGGTTGAGCCCCACCTCTAGCATTTGCACGTATTTGGTTCCAGTAGTCTTCGCTCTGGAAGAAACCATAAATGAACGATGGGATTACGTCAGACTTCAGCCGCAAGCGAATTAGGTACGACGCGAACACTGCGCGCGGTGGCCTCTGAATTAGGAAGCTCTTGCCGGTCGTCGCCCCGGTTCTGGCGAACACAATATCACCGTCGCCAAGTATGTTTGCTGCTTCCTCCTCCGTTGTGATTTTGCATCCTGGTACCGTTTTCCAATTGACGAACCCTTTCTGAATATCGGTAATTCTCAAAAATCTTGGTTCCCCAATGGAGAAATCCGCGCTCGCAGTGAAGCCGTAATCTATCCGATCGCACACATCCCCCAGCCGCACCCAGCGCCAGCCTTCCGGTAGTGGTCGCTTATCCTCTTCCATTTGATGGCTTGCGGTTCCTCTAAAAGGGTTGATCAATTCAGGTCGGGTCGATGCTTGCGCCGCTTGCGGGATGGCAGAGCCAACCGTGGCCGGTGAGCGGGCGCTGTTACGCGTAGAAGTCGCTGCGATGGGCGATCTTGACCACGACAACTTCACTCGCGCTGTCATCCACCCGATAACCCACGCGCCAATCTCCCACACGGATTCGCCAGACACCTTCCTCGCTTTTTATTTTCAGACATCCGGGAGGACGGGGATCAGAGGCGAGCGTCAGGATGGCGGGGACGATCCGATTCTTGATCGGGCGGTCGAGGCGCTTAAGGTCGCGCTCAGCGCTCGAGGTAATGCTGACCTTAAACATCAATCTCGTCCGCGGCGCGTAATTCCTTCACCACGTCTTCAAACGGCCGCCGCGGCTCGGCCTTGCTCTCGCGCGCGGCACGGCCAATCTGCAGGTCTTCCATCATGGCCTCGTATTCTTCGATGGGGAGAATGACGGCGTTCCTGTGCCCTTCTGCGTCGGTAACGAATTGAACGTCTTTCGGCATCGCTTCACGCCTCGCACCCATTCTACCACGAGCGTGCCGGCCATCATTGCAGAAAGCGCACCAGCTCGCCCGATGTCACCTGCGGCATGCGGCTCATTCCGGAACCGCCACGGTCAACTCCTCGACGTGGACGAGCCGGTCATCCTGCGGAACAAGCTGGGCATGGGCCAGCATCGAGGCAAGATGCTGCTCGATGGCCTGGCGGATGTTGCGCTTGGCCTCTTCAATGGTTTTGCCGTTGCTGAAGCAGCCGGGAACGTTGGGCGTATAGGCGAAGTACCCTTCGTCTTCCCCTTCTTTCTCAATCACGATTTGAAACGAGTAGAACTTCATCGCTGTCACCTTCGGCCGCTTTGCCCATTCCCGTAGGGGCACGCCATGGCGTGCCCCTACTACGCTACCACGGGTGATTATACCAGAGGCGTTGACAAGGCTTAGATGCGGAAGCATGATGACGTTAATCCGGTTTGACCGGAGGTGGAAGGCATAAGCTTTCGGGGGGCCCGCCAGGGCCCCTTTTGATTTTGTAGGGCCGAACGGCGTTCGGCCCGTAGGGGCACGCCATGGCGTGCCCGTACGACCTACCGCCTACGGTCTACGATCCCCCTACAACTCGTCGTCATCGGCGGCCAGAAGTTCTTCGATATCGTCCGCCGCTTCAGATTGGCAGGCCGGGTTTTCCATATCGTAGGGCCAACGCAGCGGATTATTGCAAATGTATTCCCGAATGCGATTCAATTCTTTCTCATTGCGAATGATGTGTTCGTAATAATTCTCGTGCCAAATGTGCGCGGGCGCGCCGCTAGCGGTCGTACGGGCATGCCATGGCATGCCCTGGGGGCACGCCGTGGCGTGCCCGTACGACTCGGACGATTGCGGCGATGCCGTCGCCTCGACGGCAGCGCTTGACTCGACACGTCGAGTCACCGCCTGTTTGAATTGCCCTACGATCGTGGCGAGGGAACCCGAAACGGGCTGGCCAAATGCAGCGGGGCGCGGCGGTTGTACGGGCATGCCATGGCATGCCCCTTGGGCACGCCGTGTCGTGCCCGTACGTTTACCCGTACCGGTCGGCTCCCCATTGATGATCAGAACGCCATGCAAATGATTGGGCATCACCACCGATACGTCCAAGGCAGCGTTGGGGAAATGCCGTGGAATCTCATACCAGCAATCCTGCACAATAACCCCCATCGCGGATGGATGCATTTGGTTTCTAACAATCTTCCCAAACAGAAACTGCCGCTCGAATGTGCAGATCGTCAGGTAGTACCATCCGGGCCTGGAGTAGTCATATCCTTTCAGGCGGACGGAACGACGATGATGCTTTCGCGGGTCGTATGGCATGTGAATTCTCTGGGCTTGCTACCGGGGACGGCAGCCCCGGTCGTACGGGCATGCCATGGCATGCCCTGGGGCACGCCGTGGCGTGCCCGTACGACCCGTACGAACCCCCTCACGCCGCAAATATCCGTTCTTTGGTTTGGCGCAAAACATCGGCGGGATTGCCGATGACACGCAGCGCCCCCAGGCCACCCGCCCCGCGCACATTCGACATTTCAAAGACGTGGGGACTCTCTAATGCATCCGTGCCGCCGTGGGCGAACTGCTCGGCCAACTCACGGAGAGTTTTCGACGTTGCAGGCGGCAAGCTTTCCAGCCATGCGGCGTGCTTGTATGCGAAGGCTTCAGCCCGCTCAACACAAGTGCGCGGGCTGAGGCCATAGCCCAATTCCCCAAGGACGTCATAGAGGTCGTAATCCGTCATGTCTTCCAGCGCCCGCACCAGAAAGGCTGATCTTCCCCCATCGGGGAGCTGGCCCAGCAACTCGCGCCGGTCCTGCGGGGTAATCCATCGGGTGCGGAACGCTTCTAGCGTTGGGGCCTCTTCCACCAGTTTGGCGGCAAGCCGTTGCTTGTATTCCTCCACCGTAACCGGCATGGCACGGCCGTCCACATTAGTCACAATGTAGCGTCCCGCATCGGTAACGTGGACCTCGAACCCTTCTACCTGAATCTGTGGTTCAGGGGGCGGTGGGGGTGGCCCTTCACGAGGCTTGCGCGGCGTCACAACGTTGCTGATGAACTCCTCCCCAAACAGACGTGTGGCATCGGTATAGTCGTAAACACAGAAGGTCAGCTTGCCTGTGGCCGGGTCAAGGCGCGTGCCGCGCCCCACCATCTGATAGAAAGCGATGGGCGAGCGCACGTACTTGAAAAACACAATATTGCGGACCACTGGAACGTCCACTCCCGTGGTGAGAAGTTCTACCGTGGTGGCAACAAAGTGGTGCCGTGAGCCGCCGCGAAGGTCGGCAATATAGTTGGCCCCTCCCACCGACGCCGTACACTTAAAGGCATAATCCTGCCCCGGGGTTCTGCCGTTTTCCTTGCACCATGCGGCATAGAGATTGTTCATGGCGATGGCAACGTCATCCGCGTGGCGGTCGCGGACGCAGAAGATAATGGTCTTTTGTTCCGGGCCTCCTGATTCCAGCAGGTATTTGAATAGGTCCTGTGCCATGGCGAGGACCCGATCGGGAAGGAGAATGCGGTCCTCGTAATCGGTTTTCTCGTACAGCGCCTTCAGTTGCTCGGCGGTGATGGGCTGGCCGGTGTTGGCGTCCACGGGGTGGCGGGCGAGAATGTCGGCAATGGTGATGCCCGTTTCGTCCAGATTCACGCGGCCCTTTTGTATTTCGCAGAGCGCGAGGTAGCCATCCTCCGTCCCTTGGCTCATGTCGTACTCGTACACCGGCTCGCCAAAATGCTTGATATTGTCGGCCGTAATCTGGGCGTCCTGCTGGGCTTCTTTGGTTTTCTCGCTCGTCTCAGCCAAATGTCGCGGGGTGGCAGTGAGTCCGATTTGCATAGCATCGGGATTGCGGGTCAGAACTTGTGACCACTTTCCCCACGCGGAGCGGTGGCACTCATCAATCACAATATGACTGAAGTAGTTCACCGGGTAGAAAGTGGTAAGAAAATTGGCCGTTCCTTCCTCGGTGTCAATATCGAGGGTCTGATAGGTGGCGACGTGAATGCGGGCGTTGCGGGCATGGTTCTTGCCATCGGGGTCTTTATAAACCTCGGCGGCGTCACCTCCAAAGACGTTTTGCAATGCACCAAGGGCCTGAGTGCGCAACTCGTCGCGATCACATACAAAAAGGGCGCGCTGAAGTTGCCCGGCGTCGGCAATTCGCTTGAGAATCTGGACAGCAATAAAGGTTTTGCCGGAGCCGGTGGCAAGCGAAAGCAAGGCGCGCTTGGGTTCGCCGGTCCGATCGCATCGGGCCATCTTCTCGAACACCGCTCGAATGGCAGCATCTTGATAATAGCGGCGTGTGGCCTCGCCGCCCGCATATCGAGTGAGCAACGGACGGGCTGCGGGGTCCTCTAATGAGAGGCTGACGCTGGCTTCATACCGCGCACGGAGGCCGACGGGAGTGGGGAACTCGGAAAGTGGGCGGGGCTTTGAGGTCATCCCCGTGGTGCGGTCAAATTCTACGAACAGATGGCCGTTGGTGGAAAAAACAAACGGGACATGCATCCGCTTGCAAGCAGCGTACGCTTTGGCCTGCTCAAGACCGTGCGTGGGTGGAAGGTTTTCGGCTTTTGCCTCAATGAGCGCCATGGCCACGGGCTGGGTCCCGGGATTCACTTTGACGCGGAGAACGTAATCGACTTTGCCTTTGCTTTGCTGTCGTGGCTTGCCGCCAACGATCTCGATGGCCCCGGCAGTCTGTTCACGGCTGACGAGGTCTTCCGTCCAGCCTCGGACGTGAATGGCAGGGTCAATTAGCTTGGCGCGAGTGTCGGATTCGTTGAGGCCCAAGACCCCTCTACCAGATGTCCTAGTTTCCTTGGGTTTGTGACTTACCGGGGTGTATTGTACCCGAGAAACAGGCAGCGCGGAGTGGTCTTTTAACTCCGCGGTTCTTTGCTTTTCCCATAAAGGGCCGCAGACTTAATCTACAACCCTTTCGATTCTCACTGTGAACTGTGGACTATGAACTCTTTGCCGGCGACAGAGGTTTACAGTTGACTGTCGCGGGAAGTCTGCCCGGCGTGCGTGATGAGGAACCTATCATCCAACTGCTGTTGCGTTCGCCGGGCCTGGACCAGTCGATAAGCGGCAAGCTGGCGGTCGCGGAGGTTTTCCAGAATTTTGTGTTGCTGCTGGGCTTTGCGAAAGATCTCAAGTTGACGGCGCCGCAAGTCCTCGAGCTTGGCAACTTGGTCGTTCCACGCGGCGATTCGCCGCACGCGCGTTCGGTCGCAGGCCAGCTCAAATTGCATTTCCACCGCAGTCATACCCTGGTGGAGTTTCTTCTGCAACTGACCTAAGGCATTGGCCCGCTCCAGTTTCGCTTGCTCCCGCTGCTGTTGCGCCTTAACCAGCTCACGGGTGATGGCCTCAAGGCGTTGGCGCTCGCGCTGCTCAAAACTCTCGCGACAGCGGAGCACGGCTTGTAAAGAGAAGCGGAAGGGCATGAAATCCCTTTGTTTTGGATTTCAGATTTTGGATAGCACACGGCCGCGCGGCGATGCCGCAACCAACGGCGTGCCATGGCCATCCTGGCCATCAACATCACGGGCAGGATGCCCGTGCCACGTCGCGTAGAGGCCAGCGGCGCTGGCCCTGGCCGAACGCCGTTCGGCCCTACAAACACCTGATCGCCGTTCGGCTCCACGAAATGCGCGAGAATCCTCGCTCAGAAAACAAGAATTTGCGACCTCGCAACGCAGGGGGCGCATCCCGTTTTCGACAGGTACTGGGAGCGCACCGTCTCTGGTTTTGATACTCGGCGGCGTTTGCCGGACGCACACGGTCCTTAATTCAAAATTCAAGATTCAAGATTGCGCTTCCCTCGGTTGTTCAATCCAAAATCGAAAATCTAAAATCCAAAATGGTTTCGCCGGTTGTTCAATCCAAAATCCAAAATCTAAAATCCAAAATGGTTCAGCCGGTTGTTCAATCCAAAATCCAAAATCTAAAATCCAAAATCGTTCATCCGGGCAGCGCCTGGAGGGCCACGAGGGTATCGCTTAGCGGTACTTTCTCACCCTCCCGCTGCTGAACGAATTTGGTTAACGCCGGGATAACCTCGATAGCTTGATCTAGAACCGGGTCAAAGCCCTTTTGATAGGCGCCCACCC
>Ga0326728_10025463_pt1 | contig 10590 bp, 9 predicted proteins | sample MB3enrmetagenome_FD_207602 | JGI IMG/M metagenome (GOLD analysis project Ga0326728, IMG submission 207602) | Lab enriched peat soil microbial communities from McLean, Ithaca, NY, United States - MB31MN | ecosystem: Environmental > Terrestrial > Soil > Wetlands > Peat | place: USA: New York...
GATGGATTCTTGTGATGTGATGCTCTACGCTTTAAGTACGTGTATCCACTGCAAAGACTGCAAGGAGTTCTTGAATGGCTGTGGTGTGAGGTATGACTGTATCGATGTGGATAAGTTGGGAGGAGAGGAGAGAAAGATCATTCTGGAGAAAATCAAGGAAATCAACCCCAGCTGCTCTTTCCCTACGCTTATTATAGGCGATAAGGTCATTGTGGGCTTCAGGGAAGATGAGATAAGGGAATGCCTCAATTTGTAAGCATGCCATTCTGAAAAGTGCCGTTAAAAGGGGTAAAGGCCCCCGATCAATCACAGGGAGTTGTATTATGGCTAAGGAGACGGTAACTGTTTTCCATCCATACCCATTCGAGGTAGGCCAAAAGATCCACATTGGGGGTGGCCCTCGCCGGGGTGACTGGGAGGTTATCGGGGTAAAGGAAAAAAAGGTAAGCCTGCGCTGCCCAGTGAGCCTGCGAGAGGTTGAGTGGGACAATTTCTGTTACTTTGTTGAAAGGCTTCACAATGCTGAATGGCCCAACAGCTCTGGTTCGTAACGTCCATTAAGACGTTCCTTGCAGATCTTCTCCGTATTTTCCATGGCTCTCTTAGAATTCGGAGTTTGGCCTTTCACATAAAGCCGCAAGAGGTATTTCTTTCCCTCTAAACAGGTTATGGCATTTTCAAATTCATTTGTGGATGATTTGTTGGCCAATCTTTTCTTCCTTTCAGCATCCCAAATTATCCCAAGCGAACCGGTGAGGAAGTAAAGCAGAGTTATCAACGAAAAAGAATAAGGTCAATGCAGTAACAACTCGCTGGATTGACCTTATTTCGAGGATGGGATTGATAGTATTGAACACACGATCACCGAGTAACCGGAGGAGTTGTCCTGTGTATGGAAGAAATAAGACTGAGGGACTGAATAAATCTTGCCACTGTTCGAAAGAATCAGTTGGCAGTGATTCGGTAAACAAATGATTCGGAAACGCCAAAGATTTTGGCGTCCATATCTCAACTACAAGGAGAGAAATGGCAACTTTTCAGAGTCGTAATTTCTGGCGGCGGCGCGAGGGAATAGGCGTCAAGCATGGAGAGTATCGATAGGCGGAGCTGTAGTCTTCTCATGTTGAGAATAGGGAGAGGAAAGCTTCCTTTTCAACCCGGCTCTCGATATGATAAGCCCGTCGAAGAGGCATCGGTTGTTTAGTCCGAGATTTTAGACCCACTCGTAAGGCCGGCTCTCAGCGAGTAAATACATGGTGGCCTGCTTGGAAAGCTTTCAGTAGCCTTAACTATAAAGAAGAAGACTGTTTAGCTTGCTCACCCTTATCAGGAGGATAAATAAAATGTTCAACCATTTTCATCATGCTCACCTATTTGCATCGGACATAAATGTGAGTCTAAAATTTTATCAGGAAATGTTTGGAGGAAAGATTGTGGCCGATGTCGAAATGGCTGGAGCGCGTAATGTGTTTCTGCAAATAGGCAAAGGACGATTGCACTTTTATGAGCAACCCCCCCGCGATGAGGGAAGGGGAGCCATTCATCACCTGGGAATTGAGACGGACGATCTGGAAGCTCTTGTAGCCCACATGAAATCCAGAGGTGTTAAATTCAAAAAAGAGATTACGGATTTTGGGTTCTGGAAATATGTAATGGCACCTGCTCCCGACAACGTACTCCTGGAGCTGTTCCAGCCGGTAGAAGAGAAGTTTCCACTATCTTTGTCTGATAATAAATAAACGGTTACAGGGCGAGTTTCCGCTTACTTACAGCATACTCCAGCTGGATCAACGGCAATGGATTGTTCTCAGACTCTCTGCCACAGGATCTCGCCATTATCCGCATCCACAGGTCTTAGTGACAGTAGATCACCGTCGAACCGGTATTTTCTCTCGAGAATGTTAGGGTGATTACCGACAAGAAATTGTCCTTCAATCAAATGCCGGACAACCTGCCTTTCCGTGTCGATTTCATATTTACCGAAGTAAGCCAGATAATCGCTCTTAAGATCCGATAGATCCTGGGCCTTCTCTCTTGATTTTCTACTTATTTGCACTGCCATGATCCCTGAGTCGCTGTAATGAATATACCCAATAGCGTTCTCTCCAAACGGGTATTCCCTTCTCCCATCTGAAGTCATGATTATACAGTGAACTAATCTCCATGTGCCGACGAACAGCTTAGTGATATCCATGATGCCCTCCCCATTTCATAGTGAAGCCCCCATTGGTTAAACTGGTTGAATTGCGATCAGTTAATGCTGTTTCTTCCATGAGCAAGGCCATAATATCTCTTCCAGCAGCCAATCTCAAAGGGCAATTGAAAATTTCCGTCCAGACCGGCTCGATTTTGAGCGATCCCATCTACATATATTAATGCATTATTCCGGATGACTGCATTCTTGGCTTTCCGGGCTTTGGTGGAGAGTGACATATACACGGAGCGCCTGTCCCTGCTCTTGGTGCCGTTTGACTTCACATTCATATTATTGGTTGAAATTCCGTTAACAACGCCTGCTGAGTGAACTCAATTTTTGTTTTTCACGCTATTAAGCAAAATTTAGATAAATTGTGATATATAATTAAAAAATATACCACATTACGTGAATTTCGAAGCCGGCTCATTCCACCAAGCCGCCTCTAGTCTTGATTATCCTTAAATATCCATCATATACAAAATAGATGCGAAACTTTCGCCCCTTGGCATCAATGTTGCCATATCTATCCGGCAACTGCGGAAATTAAAAGCAGAAAACCAGTTATAAGAGAAGGAGAAAGTGATGAAAGTGACGAAATCGATTGTGAGCGGTTTGGTAGTGTTGGCTATGGCGTTCGCCCTGGTTTCAAGCAGCGCAGCCAGCGGGAGCGTGAGCGCCACAGATGCAGACCCCGGCTACTTCTTAACAGGCCCGTATCCTTGCGGTGTTGAGTCGCCCGCGTACACCGACTATATCAATGCCCGCCCGGCTCCCTGCACCACACGAGACCGAGATAGACAGCTCCCGGAGTTTATGGGTAGTCCCTTTTAACAGTTTAAGCATAGCCGCTTAAAATGGATCAGGAAGACGGTTTCCCGCCTTCCTGATCCGTTTTATCCGATGCCACCCATTTTAATCTAATTGCCCTTTTTAGCAATAATTCTATATGGATCAACTGAGAAAAAGCATCATCAAGCAGGCGCAGCAATCCCTTTTTTAAATAGACGCCCGTTCCAACCGCGGTCCATTTCAACGAATATGGCACTCACCCTCAGCCGGTGTACACCCGGAGTTTGACATTTGCGGGAGTTGCGTCGTCATCACGGCAATGCTTTTGAGCCGGGATCGAGGCCTTTGCATATGATCGGGGCTTTAGGACCCCTCCCTGGCCAATTCGAGGCAAGTGGGTGATAACTCTATACCACTTCTGGAAATCCGCTGGATTCCGGCAATCCCGCGAGGCGCGGGACTGCCGGAATGACGAAGACAGGTAATAACGTCTGTACGAAGGGTGCGAACAAATATCTACAGCCGCTTTGAGCGGTCCCAGGTTTCCCAGGCCTCCGGCTTTGCCGGAGGTATATGACCAGGTTATTTGCCTCCCGTAAATTTCCCCTCCGACCGGAGCCGTTCGATTTCCTCCTTTTCCAGTTCCACATAAGCGATCTTGCCCACTCTTGTAAGCGGGAGTGAATCGCGGAATTCCACGTCCCGGGGGCACGACCACTTGATCAGGTTCTCCCGGCAGTGATCGATAAGAGCATTCGCCATATCCGGTCCCTCCCGGGTATTGTCCTTCAGCACGACAAAGGCCTTGACCCGCTCTACCTGGGACTCGTCGGGAATGCCTATCACACAGGCGTCGCGAACGTCGGGATGCTGATACAGGACAGCCTCAACCTGGGCAGGATAGACATTCATGCCGGACGACTTGATCATCCTCTTCAGCCTCAGCCTGAAAAAGAAATACCCGTCCTCGTCCATGGTAAAAATATCTCCGGTATGAAGCCAGATCCTTCCGTCCTCATGTTTCTGAAGGGTCTTGGCCGTCTCTTCAGGGTTGTCCAGGTACCCCATCATGACCTGCGGGCCGTGGATGCACAACTCCCCTTCTTGTCCGGGAGGCACTTCCTCGTGCGTGCCAATCCTGACCACTTTGCACAGCGTGTCCGGAAAGGGAACGCCGACGCTCGCTTCGCGGTAAGCATCCATAGGGGTCACCATCATTCCCGTCACGGCTTCAGTCAGGCCGTAGCCTTCCAGCAACTGGGCTGTTCCCCCCTGTCTTCTGACGGTTTCCTCAAAACGTTGCTTGACAGTCCTCGGTAGCGTATCCGCTCCACAGGTGGTGATCTGTAAGCAGCTAAGGTCGGCATTCTGGAAAACGGGACTGCGAGCGAGGGCGTCATAGAAGGTCGGCACGGCGGTGATGACATTGGCTCGCTTACGGGCGACGGTGTCCGCCACGGTATCCGGCGTAAAGACCGGAATGAAGACGCTGGTGCCGCCATCCATGAATACGCCATTGCAGCAGCTTCCCAGGCCGATCCCGTGAAAGATGGGAAGGCCCGCCACCATAATTATCGGCTGCACCCGCAGCGGCGGCGTCCGGAAGGTGAAGGCCATGGTCCCTTGCGTTATGAAGTTGTAGTTCGAGAGCATGATGCCTTTGGGCTGTCCCGTCGTGCCGCCGCTGTAGAGAATGGCGGCCATTTCATCGGTTCCCATCTCGGCCTTGGGCGCGGGCGGGAAGGGGCCGTTCATCAAGTTCTTCCAACTCTCAATTCTCAGCCCTTCAACGGGTCCTGGAAGTTCAGGTTTAGGGGAGTCGGGGAGGGGATCATTCAGCCCCGTCAGGATGATCGTCTTAAGCGGCGTGCTGTCCTTGACCGCGTTGAACTTATCGAAATGCTCGGTCAGGCACAGCGCTACGGTGCTCTTGCTTATGTTCACGTAAAACTCGATCTCTTTAGCGGTCGAAAGGGGATGGACCATGTTGGCGACCACCCCGAGTTTGTTGGCCGCATAGAAACAAATGATCGCCTGAGGGCAGGTGGGCATGGCGATCGTGATCCGGTCACCCTTTTTCATACCGAGCGCGGCCAGGGCATTGGCGATTGAGTTGATCTGCGCGGCGAACTGCTTGTAAGTGACCTCGTGATCCATGTAGTCGTAAGCTGTCCGGTCCGGCAACTTCTCCACAGTCCGCATCACGGCCTCATACATGGTCACACGAGGATATTCCAAATTCTTTTGCGTTTCATGGTAGAACTTTTGCCATGGTTTCTTTTCAAACACGATAGCCTCCTTAGTCGGAATAATGCGTCAACATCGGTGCTCATCCAATCTATCCACACCTGAGGGTCGATTCTCACCCGAAGAAGCTTATGCTGCAACCCCTAAGCCCGCAAAATCATACGAATTCCCAATAAAGCATGCAATTCGTGCAAATCGCCCCACACATGCCGTAGTACTTGATCTTGTCCTTGACTTCCCCCGGCCCTGGTTCCTGGTTCGGAACGTAATTCAGGTATCGGAAGTCTTTCCGATACCTGACATCTGACATTCGTGACCAGACAAAAACTACTCGTCTTTTTAAAAATTAATCTTATCGATCCCTTTAAGACCCAAGATTTTCCTTGCCTCGTCGGGGGTAGCCGGTTCTATGCCCAATTCTCTGGCGATCCGGATGATCTTGGCCACTTGCTCGCCGCTGCCTTTTGCCATCTGACCCTTTTCAAGGTATAGATTATCTTCCAGGCCGACGCGCACATTTCCGCCGATCAGCAAGGATTGGGTGCATATGGGGAACTGTGCCTTGCCTGCGACGCAGACGGAAAACTCGAAATCCCCGATGAGCTTTCTGGCATAGTCCACTAGAAAAAGCAGGTTCTCGGAACTGGGTGTGATTCCGCCAAGGACTCCCATGACGAACTGGATGTAAACGGGCTTCTTGACATAGCCCGCCTCTATCATGAACGCTATGTTGTTTACCATCCCGGCATCATAGATCTCGAACTCGGGCTTGGTGCCTGTCTCGGCGAATTTTGCGCAATACTCCCGCATGGACTTAAAGTTATTGGCGAAGATGGCTTCTTCCGAGGCGGCGAGGGCTGGTTTTTCCCATTCAAACTTCCATTCTTTATATTTTGCGGTCAAGGGAAAGAGCGCGAAGTTGATGGAACCTGCGTTAAATGAGGCGAGTTCCGGCTTGTAGGCGCCGACTGGGGCAACCCTCTGCTCGACGGTCATTCCTGGGGCTCCGCCTGTCGTAATGCATATGACTATGTCGCACCGGCTCTTAATGTTCGTGATGATTTCCTTCATGATGTTCATGTCCGGCGACGGCTGGCCATTCTCAGGATTGCGTGCGTGGATATGGCAGACGGAAGCTCCCGCCTCATAAGCCCCAACCGCATCATCGGCAATCTGCTTGGGTGTTAAGGGGAGATAATCGGACATAGTAGGAGTGTGAATGGCTCCGGTAATTGCGGCGGTAACGACAGCTTTTTCCTTCATGTTTTCCTCCATTATTTCTTAGGATTCAAAAAATTTGGGTCGAGGAACTCCGGATTTGGATATGTATAAAATCCCTTCCCGGTCTTGACGCCCAGTTCGCCTTTTTTAACCTTCTCCAGCAGTGCGTCGGGCGGCTTGTCCCTGGGGTCCTTCGATTCATCGTAATAGACCATCTCGATGTTGCAGACGGTATCAAGTCCGACGGAATCCATCATGGCGAAAGGTCCGAACTTCATGCCGGACCAGATGATCCATCCCCGGTCTATGTCCTGGAAATCGGCTATGCCGTTTGCCCACATGTAAAGGGTTTGCTTCTTGATGGCTCGCCAGACGCTGTTGAAGCAGAAGCCCAGCGCCTCTTTTTTCACGCGCAGCGGAACAATCCCCAGGGACCGGATCCATTCTTCCCCTTTCTGCATGACCTCGGGAAGGGTCTTTGTTCCCGCCATGAGGTCCGTCATGATGCTTCCATAGAGAGGATAATAAAAGTGGGTGTTGATACACCGCTCCGGCCTTCCGCAGCTCTCTTCCATCCTCGAAATAGGAAGGGAGGAGCTGTTGCTTGCAAAGATTGTTTCGGCCGGCGCGAGTTCTCCCATCTGCTTGAAGAGCTTTCTCTTCATTTCGAGGTCTTCGGTTATCGCCTCTACTACAAAATCGACGTTTTTGAGCGCGCGGCCGAGGTCGGTCTCAGACCGGATTTTTTTCTTGCATTCCTCCCACTTGTCCCAGGGAATGAAAGGGTCCATTCCTCTTGCCTTCAAATCCGCGTACAGTTTAGCGTATGTGGAGTCAAACGATCCTTCCACGGCATCGTAGACACTGACTTCATAGCCGGCGTACGCTGAAACCATGGCGATCTGAGTGCCCAGAATGCCGGTGCCGATGACAGCCATGCATTCAAATGGCTTGCTCATAAATCTCCTTTTCAATCCAACTTTATAAGGAGTCAGATTCATATTTTTTTCAAAAACTTCAATATCGCGATCAGGCCGTCATCTCGCCATTTGGCTATCTCTTCGTTGGTGCGGCCTTGGTCCGGTGAACGATTGGCCATTTCGACATTCACGCCCTCCTGGGCTATGTCGGCCCATTCCTGAGGAAATTCCTTCCACGCCGCCATGTCCTGCAGCCAGAGTTGAGAAGAAGCGCCCGTGTGCTGGCTCAAGCCCTTAACCCCGCCTGCACCGCCTCCCAACTGGTAGATGAGGACGGGTCCCATCAGCGCGTAGCGCAGACCGGGTCCGAAGTTTACGGCTTTGTCGACATCTTCTATGGTGCAGACCCCTCTCATCACCAAATCTATGACCTCCCGGTAGAGGGCGATGGCGAGCCTGTTGGCAATGAATCCGAGGGCCTCTTTCCGGAGAACGATCGGTTCCTTGCCCAGGGACTTATAAAAATCGCAGGCTTTATTCACAGTTTGTTCGCTCGTTTTTTCGCCTTTGCTGATCTCAACGAGCGGAATAAGATAGGGAGGATTGTAAGGATGAGCGCCCAGGCATCTCTCCGGGTGCTTTGAATTCTTGGCGATCTCCGTTATGAGAAGTCCTGAGGTGCTGCTTGCAAAGACGGCATCGGCCGGAGCATATTTGTCCACCTCTGCGAGCAGCTTCTGTTTCACCTCATAAAACTCCAGGACAGACTCCTGCATGAACCCGGCGTCTTTTACGGCCTCTTCGACGCTCGTCGTGTACTTTGTCCGACCGATGGCCTCGTTCATTTCTTTAGAAGTAATAATGTCTTTGGATACGAGATATTCCAGGTTTCCTTTGACTCGATTTCGGGCTGTCTTCAGGGCATCGTCGTTGATGTCGTAAATATGGACATCGAGGCCCTTCCACACGAAGTTGGTAGCCCAGCTCGAACCGATGAGGCCTCCACCCAACACGGCAATTTTCTTGAACTCAGACGTATTCATCGATGTCTCCTTTACATTTTAACCGTTAATCCATATATCAACAGGGCGGGCGGCGATCACGCCGATAGTGTCGGCAACGACCTGCCCATCGGTAAGCCGCTTGGAAAATTCGAGGGTTCCAGTTTTGATCGGTTCGGGCAAATGCCGCAAAGTTAACACGGATAAGTTCATTCAGGTTTACTTGGCACCCTTGCCGGCCGGCTTGGCCAGGGCTTCCCTGTCCCCTCCGCTCATGCCCGCGATGTACCTTACCAGTTTCTTCCGGGATTCAATATCATACTGGGTCGTAATCGCGATCTGCTCCATGATCGGCGATCCTCCGCCATGGTAATTGCCTACGTTGCCTATGCCCCCGGAGGCCGAACACAGGACGTCCCCAAGATACCGCCAGAACTGTGCCTGGTCCTCCACGGGCATCTTCGGACTCCGTGTGGTGTACTTGAGCAGAAGGTCTTTGGTTTCGGGATTCGTGAAGTCCTTCTCGTGAGGGAAGGTGGCTACCACGCCGCCCGCGATATCGCAAAGGATCTCAGACTCCCTGTAGACGGATTCGCCCGTCAGGCAACGGCCCACATTGCAATAAATGGAATTGGGAATATAGGATCCCGGCCCGTACGGGACAAAACCGATGCCCGGCATGTAAACTTCCGGCTTGCCCAGATCGGAAGCCGTATATCCGGCCGCGTATCCGAGTTCGGTAACCATGATGAGTTCGGCCAGTTTCTCCCTTACATGGGACTCCTTGTGAATGTTATTCACCTCTGCCGCCAGCGCCGCAGTGCCCATGAGAAGATCGCCGATGGCCGGCTTGCACCCTGAATATGAATGACGGTGGAACAGGGCGAAAAGAAGCGCCAAGACCCCGCCATGCTGCCATTCGCCCGCCAGAAACACGCGGTCCCATGGAACAAAGCAGTCGTCAAAAATCATATACGAATCCGTGGCGCCGGGCACGAACCCGCGTTTGAAAAACTCCCTGGGTCTCAGATTGTGAGCGGTTATGACCTGCTTCAGTCCGTCCCAGTCGCCGGGGACCGCAAAAGACACTGCATAGTCTTTGTCCTCGGGACGTAAAGCCCTGGTGGGCACTACCAGCACTTCGTCGGCTACGGAAGCCTCGGATATATGCACCTTGCATCCGCTTACCACGATGCCGTCGCTGAGCCGCTCTTTGATTCGTACATATGAGTCCGGATTGGGCTGCTCGGCGGGCCTCAGTATCCTGTCGCCCTTGACGTCCGTCTGCGCGGAACAGCCCACCAGGTCTTCGCTCTGAAAACGGACAAGCCATTTTTTGAAATTCTCATGGTACCGGGTCGCCCCCTTGTTGATCTTGTCCGCTTCAAAAGAAACGTTGTAGACGGCGTTGGTGGCGTCGATTCCCATGCATCGCTGAATGCAGCCGCCCACCTTGCTGCACAGATGCCGAGTCATGTCCTGCTTTTTGTGCAGGTCGTCCGTGTTCTGGTGTATGTGCGTGAAACGGTTTATCCTCTCACCGGTAAGATGAGACATGGCGGTCATCAGTTCCCGGTTCTCCGGTTTGGCTGCCTCATCGTAGGTCGTGCCGATGGTGTCCAGGGTCGGCTGCTGAATTTCGTCCGTACGGTCGATCTTCTCGCCGTTGAAGTAGATGTTACGCTTCATCTTGCTTAAGCTGTTGATATAGTCTTCCTTGGTTCTCATGGTGTCTCCCGTTTGTGTTTTGTTTTCAATTTCAACGCTGAAGATTCTCGATAACGGTGGCTACACCGAGTCCGCCGCCGCAGCACGAACTGAAAAAGCCGTATTTCCCCCCTCTTCGGATAAGCTCCTTCATCGTGAAGATACAAACACGAGCTCCCGAAGCGCCGTTCGGATGACCGAATGCAATAGCGCCGCCGTTCGGGTTCCACTTTTTATCCACATCGATCTTCTCGCCCATCTGGTTTTCGAGTTCCTTTATGACGGCAAGATTCTGGACCGCGAAGGCCTCGTTGCATTCCATAACTTCGACATCGGCGAGCTTCAGTCCGGCGCGCTTCAATGCCTGGGGGATCGCGTAAGCAGGCGCAATTCCCATGATTTTGGGATCGACGCCGTAATCGCCGCCGCTCAGCCATTTTGCCATCGGCTTGTATCCCAATTCAATAGCCTTCTCTTTGAGCATCATGAGCACGAAAGCTGCGCCGTC
>Ga0326728_10025466_pt1 | contig 10587 bp, 6 predicted proteins | sample MB3enrmetagenome_FD_207602 | JGI IMG/M metagenome (GOLD analysis project Ga0326728, IMG submission 207602) | Lab enriched peat soil microbial communities from McLean, Ithaca, NY, United States - MB31MN | ecosystem: Environmental > Terrestrial > Soil > Wetlands > Peat | place: USA: New York...
TGTTGCAGATCATGATTCCGCCGGCAGAGGCCATCGGGTCCGTTGACATCTCCACCAACAACTACGAGGCCGAGCTGGGCCGCTCCATCGGCGCCATCACTAACGTCACCCTCAAATCCGGCACCAACAACCTGCATGGCTCCGCCTTCGAGTTCATCCAGAATAACGATCTCAACGCCCGCTCCTATTTTGCCGGCCCCCTCGGCCACCTCTCGTACAACTACTTCGGCGGCTCGGTCGGGGGTCCCATCAAGAAGGACAAGCTCTTCTACTTCGGCGACTATCTGCACACCGTCGATCACGAGTCCGTCTCCAGCACCTTTGAAATTCCGGACTCCCGCTTTTACACGAACGCCGGCGTAACCACCGGCTGCACCGATCCGACGGGCTGCATCGACCTGAGCGGGGCGATGAACGGCACCAAGGGCCAGGTCTACGACCCGACGACAGGAGACGGAGCGACCGTTCACCGCACTCCGTTTACGAACAACCAGATTCCCTACAGCAGGGTGGCCCCGGTCTCGCTCGCCATCCTTCAGCAGTTGAACGCTGCCGCGGCCAAGTACGGCACTCTCACCACCAAGACGATGAACAACCCGGCCAACAATTACACCACCAAGCTGCCCTTCACCAAAACCACCGACAGCTACGACGTCAAGGGCGATTACTCGCTGAATGAGAAGAACCATATCAGCGGCCGTTATAGCTGGCAGCGCGTTGTCACCTTCCAGCAGGCTGCCTTTGGAGCCTTCCTTGGCGGACCCCAGGGAGGCGGTTTTGAAGGCACGGGCAATCAGAAGGCTTACAGCACGGGCCTGAACTTCGATCACGTCTTCACGCCGACCTTCTTTACCGAGGTGCGAGTCGGCCTTGCCCATTATGGCTCCGCCGCGCAAACCAACGATTATGGCTCTTCGGATGCAACCACGCTCGGCATCCCCGGCGTGAACATCTCCGGGCAGAACTTCACCAGCGGGCAGGTGGCAGTCACCATCAACGGCGGCTTCTCCAGTCCTCTCATTGGCTACTCCCCGTCCGAGCCGTGGGTCAGAGGCGAGGCGAATATCGACATGGTCAACAACTGGACCAAGATATTCGGCAACAACACCTTCAAATGGGGCATCGACGTGCGCCGCATTCACGACGACCTGCTGCAGGATCAGACCTTCAGCCCGCGCGGCGCGTTCACCTTCTCCGACGTACAGACCTCGGATGGTAACTCTCCGGGAACTACCGTCGCCAACGATATCGCCAGCTTCCTGCTCGATTATCCGAGCCAGACCGGCCGCGACCTCAACACCTTCTTCCCGCGCTACCGGCAGTGGTGGACCTTTGCCTACTTCAGCGATAAGTTGCAGGCTACTCCGAAGCTAACCGTTGACATGGGGTTGCGCTGGGAGTTTTATCCGCCAGCTACTCCAGCAGTTGCGGGCGGCTTCTCCAACTACAACCCGGCCAACGACACCCTGGTTATGGCGGGCTACCCCGGCACCAGCAACCCGGCCAACCTGGGCATGGCGACGCAGCACGGCTACTACGCTCCGCGCGTCGGTCTCGCATACCGGCTCCGGCCCAACACGGTCATTCGCGCAGGCTACGGCGTCAGCTATACGCCGTTCATGGACAACACCTACGCGTATAACTATCCCATTCGCGCCAACAACAGCTATCAGCCCGTGGGGAACGCGTACAGCGCCGCTGTTCTGGGCGACGGCGTAACGGTAGCCACCTTCGCGGCAGGCTTCCCGGCGCCGGTTCCGATCACCATTCCCTCCAACGGAATCATCGCCCTGCCGCAAACAACGACGGGGCTTACCGGTGAGCCGCTTCTCATTGCCAAGCAGCTTATCGGCCAGGTTTACACGTACATTCCCCTGAACTTCAGGAACTCGTACGCGGATTCCTGGAATTTGGCCGTGCAGCAGGCTCTTCCGTTCGATATGTCGCTCCAGGTTGCTTACGTGGCCAATCACGGCACGGATATGAACGTCTCCCAGAACATCAACCTGCCCAGCACCTATGGCGGCGGCTCAAGTTCGGAGCCCGAGTATGCCACCTTCGGGCGCACCGCGGCCACCAATCAATACTTCATGGGCTTCTCTTCGAATTACGAATCGTTGCAGGCCCAGCTCACCAAGCGCGTCTCGCACGGGCTGACCTTCACCTCCGGCTTCACGTGGGGCAAGGCGCTTGACTACGCCACCGGCGGAGACGATGACGGCACTTTGTATTTCTTCATCAACCCTCGCAGAGGCTATGCTCCCGCGGACTTCGACCGCAAATACAACTTCGAGAACACCTTCACCTATGCGCTGCCCGTTGGCAAAGGACATCAGCTCATGAACTCCACCGTTGGGGATGCCGTTCTGGGCGGCTGGAAGCTCTCCGGCATCATCTCTGTGCTCTCCGGCCTGCCCTTCTCCGTGACCGCCAGCGGCGGCACGCTGAACACCCCCGGAACCACGCAGACGGCAAACTTGACGGGGAGCTTCACAAAACTGGGCGGCATCGGTTCGGCCTCTCCCTGGTTTGACCCGACGGTATTCTCGCAACCCTCCGGCTGTCCTAATGGCACGACTCCGTGCCCGAACCCCGGCCTCGGCAATACCGGAAGAAACCAATTCCGCGGCCCTGGTTACATTCAGGACAACTTCTCCATCTTCAAGAAGTTCGCCTTTTACCGCGAGACCGCGCTTGAAATCCGCCTTGACGCCTTCCAGTTGAGCAATACGCCGCAGTTTGGCCTGCCCAACGGCAGCGGCCCGAACGGCGCTTCCGGCTTCGGCACCATCACCGGCACCCTGGGCAGCGGACAGGGCAGCGTGAACGGTATCGGAGGCGGCCGCAGCATTCAGGGATCGGCGAGGATTTCCTTCTAGGGCCTTTCCCGCCAACGGCTGTTCAACCGGCCGGTCACCGCTTGCCTGGGGTGACCGGCCATTTAACTTAGAAACGTATCTTCCATCAATCAAAGGTTGGTCCTCAGTTAAAGGAGCGATATGAAAGGTTGTTCAAGACGTAGTTTTCTTGCGGGAGCGGGGATGACCGCCGCGGCCTGCGCGGCGCGTCCGCTTATCGGCGTGGCCGAATTGCCAAAATCGCCGTTCAGGATTTCCGTCATCAACGATGAGATATCGCAGGACTTCGACCACGACTGTTACATTGCTTCGCGCGAATTCGGCATGAGCTGGATCGAACTCCGCTCCATGTGGGGCAAGAACATCACGGAACTGAGCGCGGCCCAGGTCGACGATGCGCAGAAGATTCTCAAAAAATACAACCTGCAGGTGACCGACATCGCCAGTCCCCTATTCAAGACCGACTGGCCGGGCGCGCCGCGGTCGCAGTATGGTTCCAAGGGCGACATGCACGGGGCGGCCGAGGCCACGTTCAAGGAACAGGATGAGATTCTGGAGCGGGCGATCTCTTTGGCCAGGCAGTTCAATACCGGAAAGGTCCGCTGCTTCGATTTCTGGCGGCTGGACGATGTTGCCCCGTACCGCGCCGCGATCGACGAGAAGCTGCGCACGGCCGCCGAGACCGCCGCCAGGCAGGGCATCCTGCTGGTGCTGGAGAACGAGTTTGCCTGCAACACCGCGACCGGCCGGGAGGCAGCGCGGACAATGAACGCGAGCCCCACGCCGCATCTGGCGCTGAACTGGGACCCCGCCAACGCCGTGATGCGCGGCGAACTCGACGCATTTCCCGCCGGCTGGGACGCGATTCCGAAGAATCGAATCCACCACTGCCACTGCAAGAACGCGGTCAGGAATGCGGCGGGCAAAATCGAGTGGTCGCCGGTCGATAAGGGATTTATCGACTGGGCCGCGCAATTCCGCGCGCTCAAGCAGGCCGGCTTTCGCGACGCGGTCAGCCTGGAGACGCACTGGCATGGCGCCGCCACGCCGGAAGAATCAACCCGCATCAGTTGGGCGGGCATGAAGCAGGCCCTGAAAGATTCCGGCACTCTTTAGACCTGCAATACAATGCGGAGCAATCGCAAAACGCGATTGCGCGCCAGATCTTTGTTGGTTTGATGGAGAGAAAAAATTGGTTACTCGACGTGAATTTCTCGACACGCTTGCCGTGGGAGCCGCGGGCATGGCTATCGGATCGACCGCGAAAAGCTACGGCCGGATCCTCGGCTCCAACGATCGCCTCAACTTTGCGGTAATCGGCCTTCATGGCCGGGCTTCCGCTCATCTTTCCGCGCTCAAGGCGAACCAGGACGCCGCCCGCGTTTCGCATGTCTGCGACGTGGACGGCAACATCCTGAAAGATTTTGCCGCTACCGCCGAGCATGAGCTGGGGTATGCCCCTGCCGCCGTTAAGGACTTCCGCCAAATCCTGGAGCTGAACGACGTGGACGCCATCACTATCGCCACTCCCGACCATTGGCATGCCCCCATGGCCATCGCCGGCGTGCGGGCGGGCAAGCATGTCTATGTCGAAAAACCATGCAGCCACAATCCGGCCGAGGGGGCCATGCTGGTGGAGGCGCAGCGGAAGTACGGAAAGCTGGTGCAGATGGGCAACCAGCGGCGCTCGGACTCGACCATCATCGAGGCCGTCGACAAGATACACAACGGCCTCATCGGCCGGCCTTACTTCGGCAAAGCCTGGTACAACAACCTGAGAAAGTCGATCGGGACGGGGAAGGTGGTGCCGGCGCCGCCCGAGCTCGACTGGGATCTCTGGCAGGGACCGGCTCCGCGCCGGCCCTATAAGGACAATGTTCATCCTTATAACTGGCACTGGTTCAGGATTTACGGCACCGGCGAGACCCTGAACAACGGCACCCATGAGATCGATGTCTGCCGCTGGGCGCTCGGAGTCGATTACCCGCGCCGCATTACCGCGTCGGGCGGCAGATACGCCTTCAAGGACGATTGGGAGTTTTACGACACCCTGGTAACCAGCTACGACTACGGCGACAAGCTGATCTCGTGGGATTGCAAATGCTGCCAGGGGATGAAGTACTACAACCGCGACCGCGGGTCGGCGATCATGGGAACCGAGGGCTCGATGCTGATCGATCCCGGCGGCTATGAAGTCTACGATCTCAAAGGGAATAAGACCGGTGAAGTGAAGACCGGCAGCGCCCATGCCTCCGCCGACCTGGTCGGCAACGACTCCATGACGGTTGCCCACTTCGCTAACTTCATTGCGGCCATCCGAAAGGGAGAGAAGCTCAACGCCCCGGTCTCTGCCGGCAACGTCGCCGTAACCATGCTTCAGCTTTCCAACGTTGCATGGGAGGTGAACCGGGAGCTGGAACTCGACACGCGAGACGGAAAGATCCTGCATGATCCGGAGGCGATGAAGCTGTGGGGGCGCGAATACGAGCCGGGCTGGGCGCCGCATCTGTAAGACACGCGAAATACTCGTGGGCGGCCGCTGAATATGCGCCTGCGAGGCTGCTCGTTAGCAATTTATGGGGGCCGCTTTGCAGCCGTTAAAGGCCTTGGCGGCCCTTCAGAAGATGAGTTGAACAGGCAACCGTTGCCGGCAACACCCAAGGAGCCTCTCAGTTATGAAACATGCCTTTTCACGCCGCAACTTCGTACAAACGGGCGCGCTGGCTGCTCTAACATGCGCCGCCATGAAAGCCGTTCCCTCATTCGCCGAGCCATCGGCGGCATCCGGAAAGCCGTCGCCGATTCATCTGGGGCTGGCCAGCTACACATTCCGCAATTTCAGCCGCGCGCAGTTGATCGGCTTCATGAAGCAGCTCAATGTCACATCGCTGAACGCCAAGGATGTCAAGGATCATCTTCCGATGGATCCGGCGGAAGAGGCAAAGGCTCTCAAAGACTATGCGGCCGCGGGCATCGAGCTCCACGCCGCCGGGGCCATCTACTTTCGCAACGATGACGACGCCGCAATCCGCGCCAAGTTCGAGTATTGCAAGCGGGCCGGCATTCGAGTGATCGTGGCGGGCGATCCAACGCCCGATACCCTGCCCAATATCGAGAAGTACGTGAAGGAGTACGACATCCGGATCGCCATTCACAACCACGGGCCTGAGGATAAGCTGTTTCCCTCGCCGTTGGACGTGCTGAAGTCGATCGCGAAGATGGACCCGCGCATCGGATGCTGCATCGATGTGGGGCACACGGTGCGCGCCGGAACCGACGTGGTCCAGGCGATTCGCGCGGCGGGGATGCGGCTGTTCAACGTCCACATGAAGGACCTGACGAGTTTCACGAGCAAAGAGAGCCAGGTTGCGGTTGGAGAAGGCATCATGCCGGTGCGGGAGATGTTTGCGGCCCTGATTGCGGCCAGGTATAAGGGATTTGTCGATCTCGAATATGAGATTCATGCGGACGATCCCATGCCCGGCGTCATTGCCAGCTTTGCCTATATGCGGGGCGTCCTGGCAGGCATGGGGTACTTAAACCACGGTTGAAGCAGGCTGGATTTATCTCGCCGCCGCACCGGCGAGCGCGTAATGATATGGTTGTAATCGTTCGATTGTCAGAATCGCTCCTCCCTGTATCGGAGGGAATAACGGATTGCTCGGGCTCCGGCTTTGTAGCTGATTAAGCTGAAGGTGAAATCGTTTAGGTATCCCATGCTGCGATATCTCAAACCGAACGCGCAGATTGCATCCAACCGGACGCCGCGCCGCATCAACCGCGATCTGCTTTTCAACCTGGTCCGCACGCGCCATCCCATCTCCCGCGCCGATCTTGCGCGGGTCTCCGGCCTGCAGCGCAGCACCGTATCCGCAATCGTCGAGGATCTAATCGCCAACCGGTGGATCGTCGAAGGCTCGACCGGACGCCTGCCCCGGGGACGCCATCCGATCTTTCTCGAACTCAACAGCCATCGCGCGGTCGTCGCCCTGGACATTCATCCCGCGCAGATCGCGGTAGGGGTGTCGGACCTGGGCGGAAACTTCGTTGCGCAGAGCATTATCGCCCTTCCCAGGGACGCGAACAAGGTGTTTTCCGCCATCGTCTCCGGCATCCGTAAGATCATTCGAGATCACAAAGACAGATCGTTCGTGGGCGTGGGCATCTGTTTTCCGGGCCGCACCAACCTGCAACTGCAAGAGTTGAACTTTGCGCCCAACATAAAGTGGGCCGACGCGAAGTTCAAGTCGCACATCGAGCGGTCGCTTGGATTGAAGGTGGCCATGGACAATGTGGCTAACGCCTGCGCGCTCTCGGAGGTTTGGTTCAACGGCAAACAGGGCAATCACGACCTGGTTGTGGTCAACGTCTCGGAGGGAATCGGGACCGGCATCTTTGCCAACGGCCGTCTGCTGCGCGGAGACAACGGCATGGCCGGCGAATTCGGCCACGTCGTGCTCGACCGGCCGGGACTGCCCTGCTCGTGCGGCTTGAGAGGCTGCTGGGAGACCCTGGCGTCCAATCGCGCCGCTCTTCGCTACTACCATGAACTCTCTCCCAGGAGCACCGCGCGATCCTTCGATGCGCTCCTCAAGCGGGCGGAGCAGGGGGAACGCGAGGCGGTTGCCGCGCTTACCAGAGTCTCCGTGGAGTTGGGCCGCGGCATGAAGATGATCGCCTCCGTACTCGCTCCGCAGGAGATTATCGTGGTAGGCGCCATCACGTCCTTCTGGCCGACAGTCGGCCCGGTCATCGAAGCCGAGATGCGCAAGGACTACGCGCTGAAGGTTCCCGCCCTGCACCCCAGCTACAACGGAAGCGACGCGCGGCTGCGCAGCGCCGTGGCTCTCATACTGAACGAAGGGCTGGTGTAGAACCTACCTCAGGGCTGCGCCGCCGGGGTTGCCGCGGACCTCCAGTTGATGACGTGATAGAGCGCCGGTTCGGTTCCGGAGTTCCTCAATCCATGCAACTGATTCGAGGCATTGAAGATCACCGAGCCTGCGCCGACCCGCTTCCACTTGCCGTTAGTCAGAGTTTCCAGGGCGCCCCGCTTCAGGACAATCAGCTCCTCATTCGGATGCCGGTGAGGCGGATGCGGAATCTGGCCCGGGTTCAGCGTAGTTGCGTGCATCTCCAGCTCTTCCAGCGTAGCGGTGCGCTCCCTGCAGAACGAGCGCACGGAACCGTAGCTGGTTGGTTTGGAAGGTATCGCGTTCCAGTCGAATGCCGTTGAGCCCATGACTGGCGCTTGTTCCGCAAGGGCGAATGCTCCAGGGGTGGCGGCGGCGGCGATCGAAGCGACTAACATTTCTCTGCGAGTGATCATCTCATCCTTTGTCTGCCGGAGACCGGCATGTGGCTGAAACTGCGTTGAAGATCGGCGGCCAGCGGGCAGCCGTCACATTGGGCCGTTCTGCCGCAGTGCGCCTTGCCCACGGCTACCGTGAGGGCGTGAAACTCGTTGAAGAGGCGCGCATGGTTTGCGGGGGGATCAGAGGCGAAGGCCTGCCGCGTAAGATCGGCCAGGGAATCATAGCCTTTGGCGCCTGCCGAGAGCTTTACCAGCCGGTGGCGCACGACGATGCGGCGCAGATACTCGTCGGCCACCGGAACGGGATGGTTGAGCGCATAGAGCAGGATGGCGTCAGCCGTCTCATGGCCAACGCCGGGCAGCATCAGCAGGCGGCGCCGGAGGGTTTCCGTCGGTGTGGCCGCCAGCGCCTCGAGCGAGCCGCCAAACTCCTTGCCCAGCATCTCCGCAAATGCCATCAGCGCCTGCGCTTTGCGGGTATAAAAGCCGGAGGGGCGAATGAGATTCCGCAAATCTTCGAAGGACAGCGCGCGCAGGCCATCCAGGGTCAGCGCTCCCGCCTGGCGCAGGTTGGCCAGTGAATGCTCGACGGCCTTCCAGGCGGTGTTCTGGGTCAGATAAGCGCCGAGGATAACCTCAAATGGAGTTTGCGCAGGCCACCAGTGCTGGGGACCGTAGGCTTCGGCGAGCTGATCGTGCATTTGGCGCAAGCGCTGGGCGGCGGTGGGTTGGGTTGAGGTCACGACTGGACTCAGGATAACTGGAGGAGGGGTCCGAAAGATCGATTGAGGGGGTCACAGAATTGCTCGATGATAAATGAGAGGGATCCATCAGGATTTTCATTAGGGGATAAATGTCGACTTTTTCGCCTGAAAAAGGCCCTACCGGGTACGAAGGTGTTATTTTCGCTTAATTATTCTAAAACTAATGGATACATATTGCGTACAAAGGTAATTGCGCTTACATTACTAAGTACCCAAGAGGTGAAATGGAAATCCTGTTTCGGGTAACTTCTCGGTCATTCCCCTGGAGGAACTATGAAAACTATCAGAGTAGCGCGCGGATGCGTTACGGTCCGTGTGAGCATTGTCTATGCGAGCCTGCTGTCGGGGCTCTTGTTGTTCTGCGCGATTTCTCCCATATTGATAGCGCAGACTCCCACCAAGCCGGCGCCTGAGCCGACGCTAACCAAACCTCTGCCTATGGAGACGATCACGCATCCCCAGCCCGTGGTGAATGCCCAGGTCCGTGAGGCTTGGCGCAAGACCATGGTGAAGACTCCACGGCCAAAGCACGGATGCTTTAAGGCCGAGTATCCGAGCACCACATGGGAGGAAGTGCCGTGCGGAGCTCCGTCGAAGCATTTGAACCCCAGGAAGGGGAAGAGCGCCATCACCGATCAAGTGGGCAATGGAAACGACTACGCAGTTCAGGCCTCTGGCACGAATAATATGTCGTCGGTGGAAGGCTCGTTCCTACCAACGGCGGATTCCCCAACCGGCGTGAGCGGGCCTGTGCTCGGCGGCGCGCCGGCAAGCAACGTATTTATGTTGCAGATCAACTCGCAAGCGCCTTTCAACGCATCGGGTAGTCCGTTTCCAACGCCGGCCTGCGTCGGCGCCCCGAACGGCGCGGCGGGGTGCTTCGGCTGGGAGCAGTACCTGTTTTCTCAAACGCAGGGTCCGGCGCCTGTGGCGGGCCAGTCATCGTTGCCTGGCGCCCCAGGCACTACCCCAGGCGTTTTCATCGAGTACTGGTTGTTCAACTGGGGATCGCCGTGCCCGGCCATGCCGGCGTGGGCACCCACGCAAGGTAACCCGCCGTCGAGATTGTGGCAAGACGGTGGGGGCGGCGCTTGCGTTTTTAACGGCCCCACCAGCTATGTTCCCCCTCAGACTGTCGCGGAGTTGCCTGGCCTGGTGATGACGGCAACGTCCAGCGCGACCGAAGATACGGTCACTTTGTCGACCACGAGCGGCATGTATACGTACTCGGAGCCGAATGTGCTCAGCTTGTATCAATCCTGGACGCAAGCGGAGTTCAACGTTTTCGGCGATTGCTGCTCAACCGAGACCAGCTTCACCAGCCCTGCAGTTCTGGTTGTCAAGACGAGCATCGACGACGGGAGCACGAATGCCCCCAGTTGCGTAGCGAACGACGGCACGACGGGGGAGACGAACAATCTTACCTTCGCGCCAAGCGCCACGCCCGTTTGCTGCCCGTACGGCGGAGCGTCCCCGGCGATCGAGTTTGTGGAGAGCAATAACCCCACCGAGTGGGCGGTGTGCAGTAATCCGTTCACCTGGGGCGAGCCGCACATCACCACCGTGGACGGAACCTACTACGATTTCCAGGGCGCGGGAGAGTACGTGACATTGCTTGATCCCGATGGAACAGAAGTTCAGGTGCGGCAAT
>Ga0326728_10025467_pt1 | contig 10587 bp, 4 predicted proteins | sample MB3enrmetagenome_FD_207602 | JGI IMG/M metagenome (GOLD analysis project Ga0326728, IMG submission 207602) | Lab enriched peat soil microbial communities from McLean, Ithaca, NY, United States - MB31MN | ecosystem: Environmental > Terrestrial > Soil > Wetlands > Peat | place: USA: New York...
CCGTGCTGTACTACGCCGACGCCCGCGAGGCGCTGATCAAGGCGCTTGGTGACTGACGGGAAATCCCCATTCGACTGTAGGGCCGCTTATGCAGTTGCACCACCCCAGGTCAACCTGCGCGGCAGAACGGTGCCATATGTAGTATAATGTGCCATACGGGTTGTCAGTACCGACGTCACGAGGATCGTCGGCGCTCAGGCGCGGGTCCGCAGGTGAACGGAGGCGCGAGGGGGAGCCTGTGGCGCCGCCCTCAGGGATGGGAGGCACCAGCATGGCTATTGGCGAGCCACAAAAGGCCGGCAAAGAAGGGAACCCGGATGAGGCCAACTGCCGGGGCGCGGGGAATGACCTGCAGGCGCGCGCGGTGGCGGACGGTGCCCCGGGCCATCAGGGGGCGGCTGAGCTGGCCGCCTCGCACGCCCACTATCTCGAGCTCTTCGATCGTGCCCCGGTCGCCTACCTCATCTTGGATTCACAAGGATTGATCCTGGAAGCCAATCTCACGGCTGCGGATCTCCTGGGCGTCGAACGGTGCCGGATGGTCGGGCAACCCATGATCCGGTTTGTCTCCCCGGGCGACCAGCACGCTTGCTACTTGCACCACAAAGGGCTGCCGGAAGGTGCGCCGTCCGCCGAGGCGTGCGAGCTGAGCATGCAGCGGCCGGACGGGGCCTCTTGCCGGGTGCTTATGCAAAGCGCGCTGGCCCAGGGCAGCGACGGAGCGCTGACATGCCGGGTCACGTTGACCGGCATCACCAGACGCAAGCAGGTCGAGCAGGCTCGCGCAGACGGCGAGCCGAGTCTGCAGATGATCCTGCAGACGGCGCTCGACGGCTTCGTCTTGACGGATCTGCAGGGACGGTTTCTCGAGGTCAACGATGCCTTCTGCGCCATGTCCGGCTACAGCCGCGAAGAGCTCCTGCGGATGCGGGTCCCGGAGCTGGAGGCCGTCGAGACGGAACAGGACTTCGCCCTTCATATTGCACGCATCGCGAGCCGGGGCGGGGACCGCTTCGAGACGCGCCACCGCCGTAAGGATGGACGCGTCATCGACGTCGATTTCAGCGTGAATTACCTGGATGTCGCCGGCGGGCGCGCGGTCGCTTTCTGCCGGGACATCACGGACCGCAACCACGCCCAGGCAGCGTTGCGCGGTTCGGAGGCGAAGCTGCGTGCGCTCTTTGCCGCCATGAACGATGTCGTCATCATCTACGACGCGGACGGGCGCTGCCTGGATATTGCCCCTTCCAATCCGCTCTACCTGGTCAGGCCAGCTGCCGAGCAAGTGGGCAAGAAGCCGCACGAGGTCATACCCGCAGCGCAGGCCGGCTTGATCCTGGCGCAAATCCGGCGTGCCCTGGAGACGCAGCAGACCACGTCCCTGGACTATGACCTCGAAATCGGCGGTGCAACGGTCTGGTTTGCGGCCAGGATTTCGCCCATGTCCTCCAACATGGCCTTGATGGTCGCCCGCAACATCACCGAGCGCAAGCAGGCCGAGGAGGCGCTGCGGCAGAGCGAGGCGCTGTACCGGGCCCTCTTCGAGCACGCCCCCGTGGGCATCTTCAGATCCTGCGAGGATAGGGCGCTCATCGTCAACCCCGCTTTCGCGCGCATTTTCGGCTACGACTCCCCGGAGCAGTTTGTTGCCCTTGCAAGCGAGGCCGGCGTCGCCAGGACGATCTACTGGGATCCCGACGAGCGGCCCCGCGTGGTCAGGGAAAGCGTGCGGTCCGGCGACTGGCAGCATTTCGAGAACCACTATCGCCGGCGCGACGGCGGGGAGATGTTTGCCAATCTGTGGCTGCGTGCCCGGGTCGAAAGCGACGGCAAGACCTACATGACCGGCTTGATCGAAGACATCACCGAGCGCAGGCGTGCGGAGGCCGCCCTGCGCGGGTCTGAAGACAAGTTTGCCGGAGTCTTCCGTAACTCACCCGACGCGATCAACATCAATCGCTTCTCAGACGGCCTTTACATAGAGATCAACGACGGCTTTACGGCCATGACCGGCTATACGCCCGCCGACGTGATCGGCAAGACATCACTCGAAGTCGACATCTGGGCCGACCGAAGTGACAGGGACCGTTTGGTGGCAGGGCTGCGCGAGCGCGGGGAAATCGCCAACCTGGAAGCGGTTTTCCGTATGAAAGATGGCGGGCTCAAGACCTGTTTGATGTCGGCGAGCATCATTCCGGTGGATGGAGAGACCTGCGTCGTGTCGGTCACCCGCGACATCACCGAGCGCAAGCAGATGGAAGAAGAGCGCGAGATCACGGTGCAGCTGTTGCAGTTGTTGGACTCCGCCAGCGATCTGCGTGACATGTTGCGCAGGGTCCTGGACCTGCTGCACCGTTGGTCGGGCTGCGACGCCGTCGCCGTTCGTCTGCGCGAGGGCGAGGATTACCCTTATTACGAGACGAGCGGTTTCCCACCCGCATTCGTGAAGAAGGAGGGTTCCTTATGCGCCCGCGATCTGGCGGGCCAATTGCTGCGGGACTCGGCCGGCCATCCAGTGCTGGAGTGCATGTGCGGGGATGTCGTCTCCGCCCGCTCCGACCCTGCCCAGCCGTTCTTCACGCCGCACGGGAGCTGCTGGACCAATTCGACGACCCGGCTGCTTGCCTCGACGACGGATGCCGATCCCCAGGCACACGCCCGCAACCGCTGCAACCGTGAAGGGTTCGAGTCCGTGGCGTTGATCCCGCTGCGCGCGGGCGGCATCACCTACGGCCTGCTCCAGCTCAACGACCATCGCCGGGATCGCTTCACCCCCAGGCACATCGAGCTGCTGGAGCGGCTGGGCGAGAGCCTGGCCATCGGGGTGGCGCAGCGCAAGGCTCAGGAAGCGTTAGAGGCCAGTGAGGAAAGCTTGCGCCTGGCCCTCACGGCGTCGAATCAAGGTGTCTTCGAGATAGACCTGCAAACCGGCAAGACGACCGTCAGCGAGGGCTTCCCCCGCCTGCTAGGCTACCTAAACGGCGACTTACCGGGGCTTCATTGGTTGGAGTCGGTGCATCCTGACGATCGACCGCGCGTGGAGCGCAGCTACCGGGAAACCATCGCAGGCGACAATGAGGAAAGCAGCGTAGAATTCAGGCGGAAGGCCAGGTCGGGCGAGTGGAGATGGCTGCTCTCCCGCGGCAAAGTCGTGGCACGGGACGAAGCTGGGCGCCCGCTGCGCATACTGGGCACCCAAATGGACATCACGGAGCGTAAGCAGGCCGAGGAAGCCTTGGCCCGGGCTCAGAAGACCGAGAGCCTCGGCGTCATGGCCGGCGGCGTGGCCCACGACTTCAACAATCTGCTGGTGGCGATGTTGGGGCAGACTTCGCTGGCGCTGGCCAAGCTGCCGCCAGAGAGCGCCGCACGTGAGCCCATCGAGAAGGCCGTGAGGGCCGCCCACCGGGCCGCCGATCTCACGCGGCAGCTGCTGGCCTATTCCGGGCGAGGCCATTTTTCCGTGCAACCCTTGCGCCTGAATGCGCTGATTGGCGAAAACCTCGGTCTGCTTGAGGTCGCGATCCCCAAGCACGTCCGGTTGGACGCGGAGCTGGCCGACTCGCTGCCCATGATCCGCGCCGATGCCGGGCAGATGCAGCAGGTCCTGATGAACCTGATCATCAACGCGGCCGAGGCCATCGGCACCCGCCCCGGCGCAGTCACCATTCGCACCAGCGTCGGCGACGTCACGCCCACAGACCGGCACACCTGGCACCAGGCCGGCGAGCCGCTCCCGGCGGGGCCCTACGTCGTGCTGCAGGTGTCGGATGACGGCTGCGGCATGGACGCTGAGACGCTGGCCCGCATATTCGACCCCTTTTTCAGCACTAAGTTCACGGGGCGGGGTCTGGGGCTGGCGGCAGTCCTGGGTATCGTGAGCGGGCACCACGGGGGGCTGCGCGTCGAGAGCACACCGGGAGCGGGCACGACGTTCCAGCTGGCCTTTCCGGTCCCGACGCCAGACCAGGCCGGGCCGGTGCCGGCGCTTCCTGCGCCCCCGGCCGGGGTCCCTGCCGGGCGTACATCTGCCCTGATCCTGCTGATCGACGATGAGGAGCCCGTGCGCGAAGCCGTGACCGACATCCTCGACCTGCAGGGGGTGCGCGTGCTGGCAGCTGCGGATGGCCAGGCAGGCCTGGCCCTGTACCGCGAGCACCGGGCTGCGATCCGTCTCGTGTTGCTTGATCTTTCGATGCCCGGCATGAGCGGGGAGGAGACGTTCAGGCAGCTGCGGGCGCTCGATCCGGAGGTGCGCATCATCCTGTCCTCAGGCTATGACAAGAGTGAAGTTTCGGCGCGCTTTGCCGGCCAGGCGCCGACCGGCTTTGTCCAGAAGCCCTACAGCGTGGACGATCTGACCGCCGCGATGCGCCAACACCTCGAAGCGGATTAACGCCAACCTCTGAATGTAACCGCGTGCCGCAAGAGCCAACGTCAGCCTTGTGTCAGCCTGGCGGTGCTCTGGCGTCATGACGCGCCGGTCGCGCCTGTGCTATGAACAAGGGGTAAAGGGGGGCACCATGAACCAGATTGAGCTGATCAAACGGGCATGGCGCCTGACGTGGCGCTACAAGGTGTTGTGGATCTTCGGGTTTCTCCTGGCCCTGACCGGCTCGAGCGGGGGCGGCTTGGGCTGGAGCGGCAACAGCCGGGGCTTCGGCGCCCGGAACTTCGACGGCTTCAACGCTGTGCCCGGCCTGCGGGACTTCGATCCGGCGAAGGCCTTGCGGAATGTAGACCTCCATGCGGTCATCGGCCTCGTGGTCCTGTGCTGCTGCCTGCTGCTCCTGTTCGGCATCGCCGCGGCCATCGTGAACTATGTGGCGCGCGCGGCGCTCTATCGGATGGTCGATGAGATCGAGACGGCCGGCGCGGCGCCCGACTGGCGCACGGGCTTGCGCCTGGGCTGGACCAACCGGACCTTCCGCCTGTTCTTGCTCGACCTGGTCGTCGGCATCTCGATCGCTATAGGCGCGGTGATCCTGGCCGGCGTGGCCGTCGCACCCTTGCTCTTGCTCGGCGGCGCCGGCGGGGGCGCTCGCGTGCTCGGCATCATCCTCACGGTGGTCCTGGGCCTGATCTTCCTGGTGGTGATCCTGTTCGCCGTCCTGGCTCTGACCCTGTTGGGCCAGTTCTGGGCCCGCGAGATCGTCCTGCGCGATCTGAGGGTCGGCCAGGCCCTGGCCGCGGGCTACGCGACCGTGCGCCACAGCCTCGGTTCGCTCGCCCTGCTGTGGATCATCCTGGCAGGCATCGGCGTGGGCTTTGGTATCGTGCTCATCCCGGTGGTGCTGGTCCTGCTGCTGGCTGCTGCGGCGGTAGGCGGCGGCACCGGCTACGCCCTCTACCTGGCCTCGCATTCGGTGGCGCTGGCCATCGTCGTGGGCCTGCCGCTTTTCCTGATCGTCCTGACGCTGCCCCTCAGCGCCGTGCGAGGCGTGTACGAGTCCTGGTCTTCCGGCGTCTGGACGCTGGCGTTCCGCGAGCTGAATGCCGTCCCGGCGCCGGCCGGGGCCGTGCCGCCGGCAGCGCCGGCCTGACGCCGGCCCGGCCTGAACCGCCGGTGCCCTGCCACGTCACATTTTGCGGCCTGTTGCCGGAATACCGGCAACAGGCCGCATCGGCATTAACGCAAATACAGCATATACTTAACCCACGATTAACGCTCAAAGGGCGGCCCTCGTAGTATAACTATCTTGTAAGATGTATCGGGAAGCGGTGGATGCCTGAGGGGGAGCCGAATCGGGTTTTGGTGGACGGAAGGCCGCGCGGAGGCCACGATGACAGCAAAAATCTCACTCCGGCTCTTGAGGCCGGGTTACGCCGGATGGCGCCAGAACATCCTTCGTGTGTGGAAAGTCCTTACGTTCAGGGGGCTGATCCCCCTGCTGCTGTTGCTGCTGCTCGCCGGCTGCGAGGTGACTGTAAGTGCGGCCGGCCCCAAAGCGACGTCGACATCCGTGCCGGCCCATCCGGCCACCGTGCTCGTCCAGCCGGCGCAGGGGGGCATCGGATCGGGCGTGGCAGCTCCCGGCGCTGCCAGCGCTGCCACCGCGACCGCACTGGTGCAAACCCCCACCGGCACGCCGCAGGCGACGCCAACGGCGACCGCTTCGGCGACGCCCACTTCGACGCCGTCCGCCGCACCCACGGCAACGCCCGTGCCCGCTAACATCGGCAGCGTCGGCGTGGCCGAGCTGAATGTGCGGTCCGGGCCCGGCACCGCCTACGCTGTGCTGACCACTGTGCCGCAAGGCACGCAGTTCACCGTGCAGGGCCAGGACCAGACGGGAGGGTGGCTCGAGGTCGCGCTGAGCGATGGGTCCGCCGGCTGGGTCGACCGGTCGCTGACCGTTTATTCCGGCCAGGCGGCGGTCGTCGCGACGCCGGCGCTTGCAGCCACGCCGACACCGACCCCTACACCGCTATCCGTCAACCCGCCCGCCGTCCAGTTGCTGGCGCCGGGGACGAACGCAAGCTACCTCACAGGGGGCGAGGTGACGGTGCAGTGGACCGCCACGGATAGCAGCGGCATCGCCCTGGCGCAGGTCCAGCTCCTGGTCGACAATGTCGTGGTGGGTACCACGGCCGGCAACGGGGCGACCTCGCTCCAGGCCAGCCAGCAGTGGCAGGCCACGACGGTGGGCAGCCATGTGATCTCGGTCATCGCCACCGATGTGCGTGGCAACGCCAGCGCGGCGGCCAGCGCGACCGTCTATGTGACCTCGAGCTCGACGACCAGCTCGCTGGCGTCGTCCATCACGCAGCCTACCGGCACCATCGTGGTGGTGACCGGGCAGAGCGTCACCATCGACGCGACGGGCAGCGGCCCGAACGGCATCAACCGCCTCGAGCTGTGGTCCGACGGTTCGCTGTACGCGACGACGAGCAACGGCTCGCCCAGCGCGGTGGGCGTGGGGCAGAGCTTCAGCGCCTCGTGGTCGTGGTCTTCGACGACCGTCGGCGAGCACACGATCTTCGTGCGGGCCTGGGACCAGGCCGGCAACTCGGCGAATTCGGGCAGCCTGACGATCGGTGTCGCCAACAACAATCCGCCACAGGTTTTCGTGAGTTTCAACACCACAACGCCTACCCTGGGCCAGGCGGTCGTCGTCGGCACGAACGCCATCGACAGCAAGGGCATCACCGACGTCGAGTTGTGGGTGAACGGCGCCGAGGTGGCCGCCAATACCAGCGGTAGCTCGACCGGGGTCTACCAGTTCACGGTCAACCAGACCTGGGTGCCAGGCGCGGCCGGCCAGTACACAGTCTACGTCATCGCCCACGATTCGCAGGGCCTGACGGGCCAGTCGGCGAGCACGAGCGTTGAGGTGCTCGCCGCCACAGCCACGCCCACGCCGACCAGCACGCCGGTGCCCACGGCTACGCCCACGGCGACGGCTACGCCGGTGCCCACGGCAACGCCCACGCCGACCAGCACGCCGGTGCCCACGGCCACGCCCACGCCGACCAGCACGCCGGTGCCAACGGCCACGCCCACGCCGACCAGCACGCCGGCGCCCACGGCCACGCCCACGCCGACCAGCACGCCGGCGCCCACGGCCACGCCCACGCCGACCAGCACGCCGGCGCCCACGGCCACGCCGCTTCCGCCGAGCGTGGCGATCATCCGCCCGGCTGCCGGCTTCGTGGATCGGCTCCCGGCGTCCATCGGCTTCACCATTCAGGCGCAGGGCTCGGCGCAGCTGGACCGCATCGAAGTCTGGGGCCAGACCGCGGGCCAGGCAGCGCCACAACTGCTGCGGACCTTCAAAGTCGCGGGCCGTCACCAGGCCGTCGCCGGCTTCGACTACAACGCCTCGGCTGCCGGTTCGGCCACCTTTTACGCGGTGGTCTACGATAGCCTGGGCCAGTCTGCTCGCTCGGCCACGGTAAGCGGCACGATCCTGGCGGCTGCCACGCCGGCCCCGACCGCGGTCGCCACATCGACGCTCGCCTCCAGGCCGGCGACGACGCGGCCTGGAAGCGGCCGGGCTGCCCGATGACGCGGGTCAGCAGGCCGGCGCCCCGGCCCAGCCCGGCGAGGACGCGACCACCGGTCGTGATCGCGCCGCAGTTCCCAGTGGAACCGGCGTTGCATACAACTGTTGTGTCTGTGCATAATGATGGACCACGAAGCGTACAGGAGTGAACCCCATGTTAGTCAAGCGAGCGCGTAGCGTTTTAGAGAAGCGGTGGGTGCGCGTTGCCGTGGCAGCCGTGCTGCTGTTCGCCGGCATGGCGCAGGCCGGTGCCCCGATCCTTTCGGGGAATGCGCCAGGCGGGTCCCAAGGCAGCAGCGCCGGGACGGCCTCCCTTCCGGCGTTCCTTTATCGGTATACCAATGGGCCCGATGGGACGGCCCAGGTCCAGCGCAGCCAGGTGGGCAGCAGTGACTGGACCACGGTGTCGACGATCCACGCCCCGATTTTGCAGCTGGCCAACCTCGTCAGCTCTGGCCACCAGACCCTGTTTGCCAGGACGGCAGGCGCGATCTGGCGCAGCGCCGACGGCGGCAGCACCTGGTCCGCGGTCAGCGGCTTGCCGGGCCGGCCATTGAGCATGGCCGTGGCTCCCGGTACAGCCGACCTGGTCCTGGTCGGCACGGATAGCAGCGGGCTCTACGTGAGCTCGGATCAAGGGACCAGCTGGCGCCACGCCGGCGGCCCGCTGTCGTCACAAGGTGCGGGCACGGTGGCCGTCAGCGCCGTGACGGTGAACCCGACGGATGAGCTGGTCTCCTACGCCATCGCCGGCTATACGATGGCTGCGCCCGACGGCGAGCACACACTGCAGGCCGTCTATGTGAGTGTGGACGGCGCCCGCCACTGGTTCCCGATGGCGACGGACGGGTCCACCGCAGCGGACGGGGCTACCGGCTCGCTCGGACCTGACACGCGGCTAGTCCCGGTGGCAGGCCGGCTCCTGGCCGTGTCGGCTGTGGGCCAGACGGGCACGGGTACGTTCGAGTTGGGCCTGGGCCCTGAGCTCCTCGGGGGCCTCCAGGCTTCGGATGCCGGCCTGCGGGCCGCGGCCGCGCAGGCCTTGGGGCTGACAGGGGATGCCGGGGCCGTGGCGCCGCTGCTGAGCCATGTCAAGGATCCTGACCAGGCCGTGGGCGACAGCGCGGCGCAGGCGCTGGGGCATCTTGGCGATCAGGCTGCCGTCTCGGCGCTGCGGGCGGACCTGTCCGACAGCAATGAAGCCGTGCGGGCCCGGGCGGCCAATGCGCTCGGCCTGCTGAAGGATACGGCGTCGATCCCGGCCCTGGTCACGATGCTGATCAACGACGGGCCCCTGGCTCGCGGCAGCGCGGCTTCCGGGCTGGCGGCCATGGGCACGCCGTCCGCGGTGGCTGCGCTGGTCGATCAGTTGAGCGGCTCGGACCAGGCGGCGCAGCCGCAGCTGGCGATGCAGGCGCTGGAAGAAGTCGGCGCGCCGGCGGTGGCTCCGGTGGTCGAGGCGCTACAGTCCGCAGAAACTCCGGCGAGGCGCAATGCTGCGGAGCTGCTCGGCTATATGGCGCCCCAGCAGGCCGTGCCGGCCCTCGCCCAGGCCTTGAACGATCCGGACTCCCAGGTGCGCGAGCAGGCGGCCTGGGCGCTGGGGCAGATCGGGACGGTGCCGGCACAGGAGGCGCTGGCGCGAACCATGGCCAGCGCGCCGGACAACGGCACGCGGCAGGCCGCGACCCAGGCCTTCGCGCAGGCCCAGGCAAGCAGCAGCCAACGCGCGCCCATTCAGCTGACGCTCGGGCCGTCGGCGATGCGCGCGCTATCGCAGATACCTGCCGGTCGCTGGACCTTCCTGGTCCTGCTCGCCACGCTCGCAGCTGCGCTCCTGTTCTTCAGGCCGCCGGCGGCGCGCAAGATGGCCTGACGGGGGCTCCCATGGGGATGGATGTTTCTTGGGCCTGATCCATCCCCTTTCGGGGATCTTAGGGTTCGGGAAGGAATAACTTCCCGAACCTGTCATCCGGAGGCCGATTCCCTGACCGTCCTCAACGACAACCAGGCAGGTGAAGCCAGACGGCCTGCGTCAGCGTCTCGCGGCTGTAGGGCTTCTGGAGAAAGCCCGTGAACGACAATCCCGTGAAACGCGCCGCCACCTCGCTCCCGTCATAGCCCGACGAGACCAGGATGCGCACCTGTGGGTTCAACGCGCGCAATTGCTTGAACGTTTCCTCGCCGCTCTGCCCCGGCATCGACAGGTCCAACACGATGAGCCCAATCTCAGCCGCCTGCCCCGCATAAAGCGCGACGCCCGCTGCACCATCCTCCGCCGTCAGGACGCGCAGCCCGCTCGCCTCGAGGATGTCAACCAACGCCTCGCGCACGGGCGCTTCGTCGTCGATCACAAGGACGCACGCATGGTTTGCCCCTTCTGGAGCGGCTGTAGGGGCGGCAACCGGCGCATTCGCCGTCTGCTCTTCGTCGGCGGCTGCCGGGAACGCAAGCTGGAAAGTGGTGCCCGCCCCCGGCTGGCTGTCCACACGCAGGCCGCCCTGATGCCCACTTACGATGCCCAGCACCGCCGCCAGCCCCAGCCCGCGGCCCGTGAACTTGGTGCTGAAGAAGGGATCGA
>Ga0326728_10025469_pt1 | contig 10585 bp, 10 predicted proteins | sample MB3enrmetagenome_FD_207602 | JGI IMG/M metagenome (GOLD analysis project Ga0326728, IMG submission 207602) | Lab enriched peat soil microbial communities from McLean, Ithaca, NY, United States - MB31MN | ecosystem: Environmental > Terrestrial > Soil > Wetlands > Peat | place: USA: New York...
GGGAGTTTCTGCGGGCGCTGGGCAAGAACCATCCCGTTCTTACGCCCACCGAGGGGAACTGGCTGGAGTCGGGGCAGATCCTGGCGCGACTGCGAGCGGAGCGCGGCTATACGTCGGATAAGTTGAGAGACCTGCACTTCGACATGCTCATTGCGCTGACGGCGCGCTCGCATGGTGCCCGATTGATTACCTCGAACCGTGAGAATTTCGAGGCCATCTGCCGATACTGCAAGTTTCAGTTGGAAGTGTGGTGAGGTTGGCGGGAGTGGTGAGGGAATCCCCACTCAAGCCAAAAGCGGGCTTGAATGGGGCACCGGGAAGTTGTGGTCGGGATGGGAAAGTCAAAATCCCCGCCCTGTCGCAGAAAGCGCGACGAGGACTGTGGTGAGGCTGGGCGGGAGTGGTGAGGGAATCCCCACTCAAGCCAAAAGCGGGCTTGAATGGGGCACCGGGCGAATCTAGAGTGAGTAGGGGTCCTTCGACTCCGCATGATCATCGCTTCGCGATGGTCATGCTCCGCTCAGGATGACACGTTTTCCGGTCTTGTTCGTCTTCTCTCTTATTCGTCTTCCGGCCAGCGTTCGCGGCGCTTGCCTAGCTGGCTGACTCTGCCGAAACGGCTAAGCTTGCCGGTTTTGGTGATGCTCAGGCGCAGGCGGCGGTCTAAGTCGTCTAACTCGTGAGCTAGGCCTTCGGGCATGTGTGTGCCGAAGCGGTCAAAGTGCTCGCGGATCAGTGGAATTTCAGCCAGCCAGCCATCGACATCGACGTTGAGTAACTCGTTGAGCTGCTCGGTGGTCAAATCGAGGCCAGTGGTGTCTAAGTCAGCGGGGCGCGGCAGGCGGCCAATGGGAGTATCGGAGGCATGGGCCGTGCCGTCGCAACGTTCGAAGATCCATTTCAACACGCGGCTGTTCTCGCCATAGCCCGGCCAGAGGAACTTGCCGTTCTCGTCGGTGCGGAACCAGTTCACGTAGTAGACCTTGGGCAGCTTGGCGCCTTCGCGCTCGCCGACCTTCAGGTAGTGCGCGAAATAGTCGCCCATGTTATAGCCGCAGAAAGGCAGCATGGCCATGGGATCGCGGCGAAGCTGGCCGACCTGGCCGGCGGCGGCAGCGGTGGTCTCGCTGCTGGCGGTGGCGCCGAGGAAGGTTCCGTGCTGCCAGCTGAAGGACTCGGTCACCAGAGGCACGACGCTGGCGCGGCGTCCGCCGAAGAGGATGGCGTCGATGGGAACGCCTTTGGGGTCTTCCCACTCGGGAGCGATCACGGGACATTGCCGCGCTGGAGCGGTGAAGCGAGCATTGGGATGAGCTGCCTTGCGAGCGGTATGCGGCGTCCAGGGGCGGCGCAGCCAGTCGAGCAGCTCGGGCGGTTTCTGGTCGGTCATGCCTTCCCACCAAACGTCGCGATCGGGAGTGATGGCGCAATTCGTAAAGATGGAGTTCTTGGTGGCGGTGAGCATGGCGTTCTGATTGGATTTCATGCTCGTTCCGGGCGCGACGCCGAAGAAGCCGTATTCGGGGTTGATGGCATAGAGGCGGCCGTCGGCGCCGAACTTCATCCAGGCAATATCGTCGCCGACGGTTTCCACCTTCCAGCCTTTGATGGTGGGGATGAGCATGGCCAGATTGGTTTTGCCGCAGGCGGAAGGGAATGCGCCGGTGAAGAACTTGACGTGGCCTTCGGGGCTGGTCATTTTGAGGATGAGCATGTGCTCGGCGAGCCAGCCTTCGTCGCGCGCCTGTACGGAGGCGATGCGCAGGGCATGGCACTTCTTGCCGAGCAGGGCGTTGCCGCCGTAGCCGGAGCCGTAGGACCAGATCTCGCGCGTTTCAGGAAAATGGCAGATGTACTTTTCGTCGGCATTGTTGGGCCAGGCGGCATCCTGATCGTTGGGGCCGAGCGGCGCGCCGACTGAGTGCAAGCCGCGGACGAATTCGCCATCCTCGCCGAGAACGTGGAGAACGCGCGAGCCGACGCGCGACATGATGTGCATGTTGGCGACGACGTAGGGCGAATCCGAAATCTCGACGCCGACATTGGCGATGGGCGAGCCGATGGGTCCCATGCTGTAAGGGATCACGTACATGACGCGGCCCACCATGGACCCGGCATAAAGCTGCAGCAGCTGCGCCTTCATCTTGGCGGGATCTTCCCAGTTATTGGTGGGGCCGGCCTCTTCCCTGGTACGGGAGCAAATGAAGGTGCGCTCTTCGACGCGGGCGACATCGGCCGGGCTGGAGCGTACGAGGATGCTGTTGGGCCGCTTTTCCTCGTTCAGCAGGATCGCGGTACCGGCCAGAATCATCAGCCGGACCATGGCTTCATATTCGTCGTCGGAGCCGTCGCACCAGTGGACGCGGTCGGGCTTGCAGAGCTGGGCGACTTCCTCGACCCAGGCGATGAGGCGTTTGTTCTTCACTCCGATGGAAGCGTCGGTCATTGATTCTTCATCCAGAATATGTGTGGCCATAAGATCCCTCGTTTCTAACGAACGCTGTTATGCGCCGGTCCAGCGATCAGCCAGGCTGGCGCGGGGCGGAAGGCATGGACGGCAAAGACTTTCCACCCGTAGACCTGCGGGCCAAGGCATTATTGTCCCTCATTTTGCAGGCGCTTTGAAAGTGCCGCAACCGAATTTCACCCAGGAGGAACGCGCCGTGGCCGCAGGCGTTCGTCGATTATCCCTACGCCCACAGGGGAGCAATGTGCCGAAGATCACAGACGTTTGTGACGAATGCCGCAGGGCGCAAAAACATGGACGGGCGCAGCCGGGGCCTGAACGCGGCTAACGCGAGGCCGGGACGGGGCCCTCCACCTCGGCAACGACGGCATCGAGGTGCTTGAGCGTTTCTTCCACGGTAAGGCCGTACATCTCGCGGCCGAGGCCCTCGCCGGACTCGAGAGCCGTTTTCAGGTAATGACCGGCGATCTCCTTGGCCAGAGCGTCGGTGATCATTTGGCCGCTGAGCTTGTGGTACTCGACCCAGGCCGGGTGCGGGAGGGCGACCCAGACGGGACGGCCATCGACCAGGAACTTGATATCGACGGCATCGGCGTGGCGGGTGGCGATGGCCACGACAAGGGCCTGGTAGAGAACGTGAACTTGCTTTTTGGTCCAGCGGTCGGTGGCGGTGAAGTCGGTAAACATGGGATGTCGGGCTTCCATTAATATAGACCGTGGCGTGGCGGGGGGCAAACTTGATGCTGGTGTCAGGTCTCAGGTGTCAGGCCTCAGGAAATGCAGAACCCGAAACCGCCTTTGGCGCGCTTGGGCATGATTTTGCATCTTTATCGAATTAGTGGACATCTTTGACATAGAATCCCATCCACAGTCGGGAATGGTGGGCCGCTGAAGCGGCCGATCGTCGAAAGTTAAATTCGAAAGCAAAATCAGATAAGAGGATAAGAAATGTTCAAAGTGCAGCGCAGCAGTGTAATTTTCGCCCTGTTTCTACTGGCAACCGTCTCCGGGTTCGCGCAGACCTCGAACTGGAATATCGACCCCGCGCACTCGACCGCGCAGTTCACCGTGCGCCACATGGGGATTTCGAACGTGACCGGCAACTTCACCAAGGTGAGCGGCTCGGTTGCGCTGGACGAGAAGGACATCACCAAGTCGCAGGTGAGCGCATCGATTGACGTGAATTCGGTCGACACCCGCGTGGAGATGCGCGACAAGGACCTGCGGAGCCCGAACTTCTTCGACGTGGAGAAGTATCCGACGATGGAGTTCAAGTCGAAGAGCATTCGCAAGAACGGCGACAAGCTGCAGGTGGTGGGCGATCTGACCATTCACGGGACGACGCGTGAAGTGACGCTGGACGTGGACGGGCCGACGACCGAGATCAGCGACCCATGGGGCAATGCGCGGCGGGGACTTTCGGCGACGACGACCATCAACCGCAAGGAGTTTGGCTTGGTTTACAACAATCTTCTGAAGACGGGCGAAGCGGCGGTGGGAGACGTCGTGAAGATTCAGCTTGATGTGGAGCTGGTGAAGAAGAAGTAGTTGTTGCGACGAGAAAGTTCACGGCGGCTGGAGTTCGACGGCCCGGCCGCTTTTTGCGCTCATCCGCTGCTTTCGGAGGGCGAGACGCCCTCCGGACTGCCGGCGGGACGCCGGCGCTACTTTTTTGCGGAGTGCCGACCCTACTTTGCTCTGCACAGTATCATCTAGTTGTGGGCACTAAGGCGCTGCCAAAATCCAAGATCGAACTTCTGCAGTCCCCCAGCATGGGCAAGCTTCCATGGCTGGTGCATGCGTTCTCGACGCGCACCGGAGGTGTGTCGCGCGCCTACGGCGGCAACGCTCTCAACCTTGGATTCACAACGCACGATACGCGCGCGGCCGTCGACAAGAATCGGCAGCTGTTTCTTAAGAAGCTGGGCGTGGTTCATGGACAGAAGACCTGGCCGCTTGTCACGCTGCGGCAGATTCACTCGGACTTAATTCACTACGTCGACCATGCGCCGGAGCGTCCGCCTGCGGGAGACGGGCTGATCACCGACGTTCCCGGCCTGCTGATCGCCGTGCAGGCCGCGGATTGTCTGCCCGTCATTGTCGTCGACAAGAAGCGGCGGGCAGTCGGCGTATTTCATGCCGGGTGGCGCGGGACGGTCCGACGCATCGTCGAAAAAGGAGTGGGTGAGATGCGGCGGCAGTTTGGCAGCGATCCGCGCGATTTGGTGGCGGCGATTGGGCCGGGCATTCAAGGCTGCTGCTATGAGGTCGGCGAAGAAGTGCGGACGCGCTTTGAATCTCAGTTTGCTTATGGGGCAAGCCTTTTCCGCGAAGTGAAGCAGTCCGATCCGGTGCGGGAAAAATATCCGCTGCTTTTCTTGACGGCGCGCGCGCCCGGGCATAGCGAGCTGCCGGTCAAACTATTTCTGGATCTGGTCGAGGCCAACCGGCGGCAGTTGCTCGATGCGGGCGTGGCGTTGAAGAACATCACCGCGTCGGCGCCGTGTACGGCGTGTCATCCGGAGTTACTGTTCAGCTTTCGCGCCGACAAGGGCGTTACCGGCAGGCAGATGGGCGTGGCGGGGATTCGGGCGGGCGAGTAGCCTCACGGGTGATGAGGGCTGAGTGTTGCTACACCAAGCGACGAAATATTGAGGTTCATTGCATCATTCGTCATGGGACCGGAATCCGCATAAGCAAGCCCTTCTTGTAGTCCGTTAACCAGATTGAACTAAAGCCCAGCCGCAGAGAATCGCCGCCTTCGCCGACCCACTGCTTCATAACCTTGTTTGTACTGGGATCGATTCGGGTAAGTGGAACATCGAACACTGTCGTCCACACAGAGTCGGCTCCGTAGTCGATGTCGCCACCAGCGCCGGGTATGCCCACTCGAATGGTGGCTATCAGCTTCCTACTCTTTTCATCGACGCGGCTCACGGTTCCGTCGCCCTGGTTCAGCGTCCAAATAGAACCGCCGCCAGAGGTGAGGAAGCGCGGCTTCGGGCCGACGCTCACCGACTCGATCATCCTGCCCGTAGCGGCTTCCACGGCCGTGAGGACGTTGCTCTCGACTCTGGTGATCCAGATGGTGCCGTTGCTGAAAAGCGGGTTGTAGGAACCGGGAGGGATTGAGATCTTCTGGCGCACATGGTTCGTCGAGGGATCGATCCGAGTGAGCGTGCCTTTCTTGTCTGTAACCAACCAGACGCTGTCGCCGCTGGCCGTGATCCCTCCCTCCGGGCCTGCCGGTGCTATCGGCAATGTTGCCGTGAGCGTGTTCCTGGCAGCGTCGATGCGAACGAGCTTGGGGTGCTGGCCACAAATCGGAACCCAAATGCTGCCGAACCCGAAGGCCAGACCGGAGCAGGCCTCCGCGGAGACCTTCACGGAGGCAACAATTGTGTTCGTTGCCGGATCAATTCGGAGCACGGCAAAGGGATGCGTGGTCGCAACCCAGACCGCATCGCCGGTGACCAGAACCCAATCCGCTGTGCCGCCAACCTTGATGGTCGCCGATGACTTCAAGGAAGCGAATGGCACCTGAACTTCCTTGACTCCCGGCTTCGGCACGTTCCAGTCGGAGCCAGGCGTCTGGGCGACAATGACGGTGCTCGCCGCGATAAGGAGGGCAAGAGCGATTTTCATTTGCGCAATGCTATGGATGCGTGGCGGCAGAGTCAACCAGCCATCCGTGTTCACGCCAGATCGAATAGCAACACTTCGGCGTCTTTGTTCGCTTTGATCGTCAGCTCCTTTTCGTCGCTTACTGCTGCGCCGTCGCCTTGCTGTAGTTTCTGGCCGTTTAATTCGACTTCACCTTTTGCTACCTGTAGCCAGGCGTGGCGTTTCGCTGCCAGCGTATGGCGGACTTCCTCGCCCGGCGCTAGCAAGGTTACGAACAGCTTTGCGTCCTGGTGGATTTTCACTGAGCCATCGGCGCCGTCGTTTGATGCGATCAGGCGCAGGCGGCCGCGCTTTTCGGACTCTGGAAAACTCTTTTGCTCGTAGCCGGGGTCGTAGCCGTTTTTGTCGGGGAGAATCCAGATTTGCAGGAGGTGCACTTTCTCGGTCGGCGAGGGATTGAACTCGCTGTGGCGGATGCCGCGGCCGGCGCTCATGCGCTGGCCATCGCCGGGGAGAATCACGGAGCCGGTGCCGAGACTGTCCTTGTGCTCGAGCTGGCCGGAGAGAACGTAGGTGATGATCTCCATGTCGCGATGCGGGTGCGTGGGAAAACCCTGGCTGGGCGCGACCCAGTCCTCGTTGATGACGCGCAGGGAGCGGAAACCCATCCACTTCTCGTCCCAGTAATCGTTGAAGCTGAAAGTGTAATGGGTATTCAGCCAGCCGTGGTCGCCGCCTCCGCGTTCGTTGCTGCGCCGGATGGTGAGCATGAGGACCTCCGAGATTCGTCGTTATAACCCCTGCTCATTCGATACGGTCGGGGAGGGAAGGATTCAGGACGCGGTCGTTAGTCGCTAGTCGCTAGTCGTTCGTCGGTTCGCGTTGGCCGGACTGGCTGCTGGCGACGAGCGGCTTACAACGAACAGGAACGGACTCTGCGTTCGCAAAGGCTGCTATGCTTGCTCTGACACTACGTTTGTCACTGTGTCTGCCACTATGCCTTATCGCGTTGTAGCGTTCACCATGGTGCAGGTGCGGCAGGGAGCGCTTGGATTTCAACGTCAATTAAGCGCTGCCCTGCGCGGGAATGCCGAAATCAAAGTGTATGCGGTGAGCCCGTTCGACATGGAGGAACGCCGCCGGCTCAAAGATCGGTTTGGGGGAGACATCGTGTATTTCTTCAACGAGGCAGCGTGCCAGCAATGCGCACAGATCGGCCTTAAGCTGCAGTTTCTGGCGGAGATCTCCGATGAGGAACTGCCTCGCCGCCGAACCGTGGTGGTTGGCGTGCCCGAGCAGACTGGTAAGGCTGGGTGAGATAGGAACGGTGGGACTGGATTTGCAGTGTCGGCCGGCGTCAGTCCTTCTTGTGCTTCTTTGACGAGGTTTCGGCCTTGTGCTTCTCGTCTTTCTTATCGGCCTTAGTGTCCTTCTTCTCCTCTTTTGCTTCTTTTGCTTCCTTGGCGCTGCTTTCATTGTCAGAAGAAGAGGACGAGGCTGCCGACGAGCCTTTCTTGGCGTAGTCGGTCACGTACCAGCCCGAGCCTTTGAACTGGACTGCGGGAGCGGACACCATCTGCTCGATTGGGCCGCCGCACTCGGGGCACTTGGTGAGCATCTTGTCGGAAAATTTCTGGATCTTCTCAAAGCGGTGTTTGCACTTCTTGCACTGATATTCGTAAAGAGGCATGGGTGAGGAGATTCTAGAGTTTGGGAATGAGCGGCGTCAATTTCTCGCGGCCCCTTCGACTGCACTCGCGTTAGGTCCGCGCCACACTTGCTTAGCGCTTCAGCAAATCCACGGGCTCGCGGACGTCGTGGACGCGGAAATACTTCGCCAGCGCCGGATACTGCTTTGCCACCGCTTCGTACATTGCATAGGCCACGTTGCGATAGGAGGCGTGGCCGGCGGGGGTGGTGCGCAGCTCGGAGATGTAGACGGCTTCGGCGAAATCCATCTTGAAGAGGGTGCGCTTGCGGAAGGCTAGCGGGATGGCGTACTGCGAATTCTCGCGAGCTTCTTCGCCGCCGGATGCGGCTAGCTTTTCGACGGCGCTGGCCGCGCGCTGCATGGCGCTGGCGTACTCGGAGTGAATCCCGGCGGCATCGACTTCGGGCGGCGTGTCGTAGCCGTGGGCGGTGGTGAAATCCTGCATGATCTGAATGCAGCGGCGATGGCGGTGCATGTCGCGGAAGCCGCCGATATCCATGAGAATGTCGAAGCGGAATTGTTGCCCGGCGGAGAACGTGCGCGCCAGTTCATCGTGCTTGCCGCGATGGCGCAGGCCGAGGTCGATGATCTCGCGCCGCCGCGCTTCGCTTGCCGCTTCCACGGCCTGGCGAATCTGGCGATAGGAATAATGGCAATGGCCGTAGAGGAGCGTTGTGGCCAGTTCGATTTCTAGTGGCTCGGAGTCGAGCAGATCGACCAGCGGGGCGGGCGCGATGGCGGCGTTGGCCTTCAAATCGTTTCCCATCAGAGCAGTCGCGGCCTGGCGCAGTTCGCGCCGGGATTCGATCTCATAGGAACTTGGGTCGGCGTATTTGACGAGGGTGGGCGCGACACGCACCTCGCGCAGAAGATCGGCCTCGGCGCGGTTGGCAATCTCCGGCGACACGCGGCGAATCTCGGCGACCAGCGCGCGCAGCGATTCTTCATTTGCGTTGTAGGCGGGAGACGTGGCGGCGCGCTTGAGCAGCGCTCCCAGTTCGCGCACCTCGCGATGCGGTTGCGAAAGCAGGTGGGCTACCTGGTTTTCGAGCGTGCGGGCGTTAACGATTTCTCCGAGCGAAGTGTTGGTGGCGAGCGGCAGCAAGTAGCGCGAAACGTCGAATGCCCGCGCTCTGAGCGTCCGCTCATAGGCATCGGGCTTCATTTCCGCAGGCCGCGGTGTGATGCTGACGAGGTACTCGAACGTCTTCTGAGAGACGCTCTGGTAGGCGGCAAACAGGGCTTCGATGGTTTCGCGATAGAGAGAGCGCGCGGCTGCGGCGCTTGGCTCGCTATCCGTATCGTTGCCCGCATTATCGCCCGCGTCATGGTTCGCAGGGCTGAAATCCGGTGTGTAGTAGCCGCTCTTTTTGAAATCCTGATAGCGGGTGGAGCGCTCCTGGCCGTCCCAGCGCTGCTCGTCGGCGACGACGATGGCGGCGAGGATCGAAAGTTTTTCAATTGCCAGCGCAATGTGCGCCAGATCGGCGATCGAGCGGTGCCCGTACTGGAAGTAGAAAGTGTTGAGAAATTTTTCGGCTTTTTGAGAAGTGATTTCGCGCAACGATTCCTTCATCGAAAGCGACGAGCGGGAATACTTGGCCATGGCATAGGCCTGAATCTCGGGTTCGACGCCGTAGACGGCAAAAACCTCTACCGCGGGCTGGTTGGCGCGGGGGGAATCGGCAGGGGGGTCGGCAATGGAAGCGGCGTTGGACTTCGAAGTCATGGGAGCGGGAGGAATCACTTCAGACATGAGCGTGAAGGAATCTTAAACGTCCCGGAGAACGGGCGCAATTGCGGGTTCCCGATGCGGCAAACGCATGGTGCCCCTTTTAAAATGCACATGAAGCCGAGGGCGGGGACGCCCTCTCGGAACCGCCGGCAAGATGCCGGCGCTACAGTTGGCCAACTGCGGTTATTTTCACGAATTGACTGCGGTCGTGCGGAACTGATGGCGGCGTCGAGAAAGCGGGTCTAGCTATTCGGCCACCGTGTTCAGATAGTTGGTCAGGACTTCGGCGCCGTCGCCCTTGAACTCGAGGAAGATGATGCCGTTGCCAAACTGCGGATGGCGGGTGACGACGCGGCCGCGCGCCTCAACGGGCTTATCGCCGAGCCAGATCTTGCAATTCAAATATGTCCCTACCGTCAACGGCATCATCAACTGGATGTAGCAACCGCCGCGGCTCAAATCGGTGGTTTGCATACGCAGGGGCACGTCGCTGTCGCGCTCGTGCACCTCGATTTGAACATTGACGTTGTAGCGACGGAACTGACGGCGGTCCTCGTGGGACGAAACGTTGCCGGCCGACGGGTTGCTTGCAGATTCCATTGAGATTGCCTCGTGCGAACAGGGCAGGAAAATCTGTTCCCGGCACTCGCATTGATTATCGCCGGAAGAGGTTCGGAGCCCGTGTAACGGAGGTCACAGTAGGGTGTTCAAAGGGAGGTAGAACGGTTACTGAAGGACTACTCCCTCCGGCGTGCTAGAATTTCCACAGTTTCTCGCGGTGACTCGACCTGACAACCATGGCGTCGAGCCGGTGGTCTCAACCCCAGGCTCCAGGCCAAACGCGGGTCCGGTAAGCCCAGCTTTCAGTTCGCATACGGATTGTGATTTGATCGAACTCGCACCCTCGATACTTTCGGCCGATTTTGCCCATCTCGCGGAGCAAATCGAGCAGGCCGCGGCCGGAGGTGGCAGCGTCATCCACGTTGATGTGATGGATGGGCATTTTGTGCCCAACATCACGATCGGGCCTCCGGTGGTGAAGTCGCTT
>Ga0326728_10025471_pt1 | contig 10585 bp, 7 predicted proteins | sample MB3enrmetagenome_FD_207602 | JGI IMG/M metagenome (GOLD analysis project Ga0326728, IMG submission 207602) | Lab enriched peat soil microbial communities from McLean, Ithaca, NY, United States - MB31MN | ecosystem: Environmental > Terrestrial > Soil > Wetlands > Peat | place: USA: New York...
CGCCGGCATCCCGAGGAGCACGGCACAGGACTGGGTATTGCGGCTGGTGCGGGAGGGCTGCGTCCTGATCAAAAAAGAGAAATCGGGGAGAGCGGCGGCGCGGTACGCCTCCATCTCCGCCATTCCGCAGAGCACCTGCCGGAGGATCTTTACCACGACAGATGGAGAACACGTCGAGATCTTCCACGATTGCATGAGCGGGGCCTGTGCGGCGTTCTGCGGTTACCACCATGCCCGTACCGGCGGTGTGCTTACGGAAGTAAAACGCGACGGGACGCTGCTGAGGGAATGTGCCCGTATCGGTGACTCTCCAATATCCATCGGGCTCCCGCCCCTTGCCGCGGTCGGGATCTGTGGTGTAGGGTACACCGGAGATCATATTGTCCAGCGGATCCGCTGCATCGGGGGCCCGGCGTACTCGCTCACGGACATGATGTCACAAGCGGAAGGCGTGACCCGCGTTGAGCTGGACCAGACCGGGGGAATTGTCGAAGGGAAAGTCTGGACGCAGGCGCATGCCCATCTCACGATAGGCGTGGACGACACCGATTCAAAAGAGGGCGGGGCAACGTTTGCCCTTGCCCTTGCGCTGCTCACCAGGCTCATGACAGGCAGGGTCGTGCTCCCCATCAGCCACCATGTCGTGATGCTCAACGAGAGCGTAAAAAACAAGACGGCCGGGAACTCGGCGAGCTACATCGAGGTGGCCGTTCTCCCGTCCCGGATTGAACGGGTGATAGCAAAGAGCCGGGAGTTTGTCGAAAACGAAGCCCTTTCCCCGGAATGGGGGCTTGCGTTCCGGACGGGTATGACCATTCCTGCAGGCCTGAGGGAGTACGGGAGAAGGGTGCGGGAAGAGGTGGTTGACCGTGCAGCGGCAGAGGAGACCGCACGGCAGACCGGTGCCGTCCTGTACGGGGGAAACGGCGTTATCGGGGCGCTTGGCGCAGTTGCACTAGCCCGGCTGCCGTACGAAGTCCAGCTGGATCCGTCCCGGAAGATTGCATGAATAAAAAATTATAGCAGAGAAAGGCTGCCCGGCTTCATCTTTGTTTTTTCGCGATGAAGTCCCCGGCAATTATCCGGCAGAGCCGGTTGCTCCCTGCGAGAAAGCCGGTGGTTTCCCTCAGTATCGTATCCTGTATCGCGGGATCCACGTCCCGGGTCCACTCCCGGATTATTGCTTCGGTAAGTTCAAGATGGAACTGGAGGCCGAGGGCGGTTTTATAAGAGAAGGCCTGGTTTTTCACAGCATCTCCCGTGCAGAGGAGGTGCGCACCGGCCGGAAGGTCGAACGTTTCCCCGTGGAGCTGGAATACAGAAAATTGCGCCGGAAACGCGGTAAAGACTCCTTTCACGGCAGGTTCCTTCCGGATCCCGCGCCAGCCGGTCTCCTGGATATACGGGTAGACCCGGGCGCCGAACGCGGAAGCGATCAGCTGGGCGCCAAGGCAGATGCCAAGGACCGGCCGGCCCTCTCGCACTGCCTCCCGGATCAATGCCTTTTCTTCCTTGAGATACGGCAGTTCCTGCTCATCGTTCACGCTCATCGGTCCGCCCATGAACATAAGATGGGTGGCACCGGTTGCCGATACCTCACCGGTTTCGTATGGCCGGAGATATTCGAACGGGATACCGTGCTCGGTAAAGACCGTTTCGAAATACCCTGCCGGTTCCGATGCTGTGTGCTGGAATATGGCGATCTTCATGTTCTTACCTGACAGGTATGCAGGGAAGCTCATTAACAGCTTGCTCCTCTTGTTTCTCTCAGGTTTTTGTCATGCACTGCCGAGTTTCCCTTCAGGGATTCCGCAGCAAAACTCATCCGGCAGGGTACCGGATACAGCCATAGGGAGGGGTTTCCCGCACGGATTCCCCAACACAGCCTCCCATTACCTGAAATTTAAATCAAAGTATTTAAATACTTGAATGAGATAATAGTCTGATTATACAGTGTCATATCCGGCAGCGGATATGTATCTCGGAGTGAGTTTGAATGGCATTTACCAGAAAAAATGAAGAAGCAGTATCACCGGTCATCGGCGTTATCCTGATGGTCGCGATCACCGTGATCCTCGCAGCGGTCATCGCTGCGTTCGTGTTCGGCATGGCAGGGAACATCCAGAAGTCGCATGTGGTGGCGGCAAGTGTGCAGCGTACAAGTAGCGGGGTTCTTGTAACTTATCAAGGAGGTCAGGATGCCGCCATTTTCTCCTACGCTACTGTAACAGTTACTGGTGCAACAGGATATACTAATGCTACTGTCACAAATGGCATGACTGGTAACATATTAGGAAACGCTGTTGGTTCTCAGGTTACAGCCATTGGTAGCACAGCACCAGCAAATGTTGTTGTCGTTGGTCAATTTACAGATGGAAGCCAGCAGGTACTTCTACAGACCACCGCTTAATTCCATAACTTTTTTTGCGCGGATTTCCTCTTTATCTGTAACATCCATACCAATTAGTCGGGGTATTTATTCGATATCCGCGAATGCAGCTTAAGCTCCAAGCCCTCTTTATGTCAATAATACTTTGATCCACGAAAAGAGGTAATATATAATTCCGACAGTCCAATACCGGTTGACACACATACTAAAACTATGAGAAAATATCCCCCCCTTTGCGGTTCCCTTATTCTCCGGTGCATCCCCCGATCAACATCTTCGTCATCAGTGACTGGCTCGCCATTGGGGTTCAGTGGGAATTATTCAGGTACCTGCAAAGTTATCTTGGCAGGGAGATTTTCCGGACAACGAACACTCAGCCGGGTGGGCGATCCTGCCACCGGATGCAGATGCAACCGTTTTTTTTCAGGATCGAATCCATGAAAAAATCCGGGCGTTTGCGGACAAGGGGGGGGAGGGGGTGATCCCCTACACCCCTCCCCTTCTTTCGATCAAAGTGGGGGTCACCCCCCCACCCTTGTGCCGGGCCAACAGGGGGGTACCCCCTCCCCCCTCAGGGCCCGGCCGGCCCTGCCACCACACTACCGGAAAACCACCAGAAACAGCATCTCACGCCGGAGATTCCACGCGAAATACCGGGTGCGGCCATGCAGGAAAACAGCCGTTTGCGGACAAGGGGGGGGGGAGGGGGTGATCCCCTACACCCCTCCCCTTCTTTTGATCAAAGTGGGGGTCACCCCCCCACCCATGTGCCGGGCCAGCAGGGGGGTACCCCCCTCCCACAATGATGGAGGGTTTGGTTTATGGGGAATTAAATCTGGAGAACTGAGATACCTATAACCCTTTGCCTTAATGCGAGGGATGGGATTCGAACCCAAGAACTCCTACGGGACAGGGTATTACGCCCTGCGCCTGTTGACCAGATCCTCGCTCGTCATGTGCGTTGTGTCTATAAAGTGTCTAATTCTGACTCATACTCAGTCAATGTTATGTTCACAAAAAGTGAACAATGTTTAAATAGTGAACATACCGTATAGAGTATTTATGTTCACTAAAAATGAACAAAGGCTAAAAAGTGAACGTAGGGATGATCAATTAAAAAACCTGTTTGCCAAAAAATCTACAGATGTCATCAGAGTCTTATTGATCAATTATCCGAAAACGTGGATGATGCGGGATCTTGCAGAGGAGTCTGGCGTCGCTTTGGGATACGCATCCCGTGTATCAAAAGCGTTGATTAAACAGCGGTTAGCACTTCGCAGTTCTGCACGAGCGGAGCTGAAAATCATAGATCCAACAGAACTACTAAGAAGATGGGCAACTTTTGCCAATTTTGTGGCCCGATCAACGTTTATCGAATATTACACCAATGTCGAAGATATTAAGACGTTTTTAAAAGGACTCAACGATGAAAAAAACAGAGAATATGCACTGACAGGACTTGCTGGAGCGTTACTTGTAGAACCATTTGTCCGACCAACAAACATCCATATTTATGTTAAAACTGAGGATTCTGCAAGAAAATTTGCTCATCATCTCGATCTTATGCCCATTGAAGAAAATGGAAATGTGAAGTTTGTCATTGCACCAAGTGAAGGAATTTTTTATGCAGCGCAACTAATCGATAAAATTAATGTCGTCTCTGATATTCAGTTATATGTCGATCTGTATAACTATCCTGGGCGAGGTAGAGAAGCTGCAGATGAATTATATAAGAAAATTGAAAAAAAGTGGGGAAGGAGGGAATAAATGAAATGTACTCACGTGAAATCACAGAAACATCAAAATCTGCACTTCTCGAACTTGGCTTGTCGTTGAAAACATACCGAGAGGATATGGTCCTATCAGGTGGATGGGCACCGTACTTTATTACAGAAAAATATTTTGAGCATTGTGGAAGTGTTGACATCGACCTTGTTCTTAAGACAACTATATTACCAAAATATGAAAGTATCCGGGAAGTCGTAACGGATCTTGGGTATATTGAGGAACGCCCCTTTCGATTTAAGAAAGAGATAAAATCTCCTGTCGATGGGAGGTATTATCCGATTCACGTTGATTTTTTGTGCGATAAATGTGATCTGGGATATTTATTCAAGGTACAACCTGATCTTCAGGCTTTCATGTTTGAAGGCGCTGATATCGCATTTGATTATTATTTTGAGACAGAGATAAAAACTGTATTACCTGAAAATGGAATGGATAGAATGTCTTTCAAAGTTCTTGGTTTAACGGGTTCAATAATTCTAAAGGGCCAGGCATTAACCGGCCGGAAAAATCCAAAAGATGCTTATGATATCTTTGCATTAACTCACTTTATGGAAAGACCTGATCGTGCAGCCCGGCACTTTAATCAGGAAATTGCCAAGAAAGCATTATCCAGAGAGAAAAAAGATCTCGCGAAAGATTCCATCTCTGCAATAAGACGTTTATTTAAGGATGGAACAATGAGAGGCTCTTTTGATGTCGAATCTTTTACAGAAAGTAAATACCATAGAAATATCGTATCCGCTCAGGTGAATCAATTCCTTGATGCAATTGATCCGATTTAGTTTTTCATTTTTTTGTCCTTTTAAACGTTCTCATTTCGGGGAATCTGGCCGAAGAATGCGAGGAGCCGGATTCGAACCGGCGAACCCCTGCGGGAATGGACCCTAAATCCATCGCCTTTGACCTGGCTCGGCGATCCTCGCGTACCGTCTCTATTTGTCTGGCTGAATTAAGAGCATATCGTGCCGCGGCAAAAATAAAAGACCGCAAGGCCCGGCACCCTACATCTCCACCCGGGTCACGACACCGTGGATCTTGTCTGACGGCAACCGGTAGAACTGGACAACCGACGGGGTGAGGTGCTTGATCGCACCGAAGATCTTCCAGGCCACGTGGTTGGTGACGATATCCTCCATGCCGTAAAAGATGGTCTTCTCGTCAATGTCAGCTTCTTTTAAGATGGTCGAAATATCGACAATCTCCATGTACCCGAGGTAGATCTCAAAGATGGAGAGACCCTTCGTGAGTTCCCGGGTTACGCCCCAGGTCACCCCGAACGGCTGCTCCGTACGGATGATCGAAATGATGATGTTCTCCTCGTAAACGATATTGTTCGTAAACATCGTCCGGGGAATGTACTGCGGGATCTGCCGGAAGTCACGGGCGAAATAGAGTGCGGAACCCGAGATCTTATTCACCGATTTGTAGAGATTATTGAATTTCGGCAGGAACTCGTCGAGCGGTACCGGCGTTAAGGAAGTTGCAAGGCGACGCTGGCCGTGTACGTAGATAAGAATGATCGTGAGCGGGATAACAGCGATCAGAAGCGACCAGTAACCTCCCGCCGTAATCTTGTGAAGATTTGCAATAAGGAAGGACCCAGTCACGATCAGAATAAACCCTGCGATGAGGGTCTTGAGAATATCGCCGCGGAGGAAGAGGATCCAGAGGATCAAGATACTGGTGATCATCATCGTCCCGCAGACCGCGAGCCCGTACGCCTGGGTAAGGTTGATGGAGCTCTTAAATATCAGGATCACCATCAGGACGGCAAAGAGCAGCATCCAGTTCACGCTGTCGATGTAGATCTGTGACCTGAGGTGGGGAGAGGTGTACTCGATCCGCAACAGCGGCAGCACCCGGGTGGTGATGCTCTGGTACACGATGGAAAATATCCCGGAGATCATTGCCTGCGACGCAATCACCGTTGCCGCGATGCTTAAGAGGAGGAAGGGGATGTAGAGGAGTTTTGCCTCAGAGAAGATCATCTCAAAGAGGACGTTCTGGGCGGCGGGATGTGCGATCAGAAATGCGCCCTGCCCGAAGTAGTTGATCGCAAGGGCAATGAAAACAAGATACCATGCCTTCACAATCGGCTCTCTGCCCAGGTGCCCCATATCCGCGTACAGCGCTTCGCCCCCGGTGGCGCACAGGATCACGGAAGAGAGGATCAGAAAGCCTGCAAGGCCGTTATGCGTAAGATAATTGATCGCAAAAAGCGGGTTTATCGCAAGGATCACCTGGGGCGCCCCGCAGAGAGCGATAATACCGGAGACCGCGAGAGCGCAGAACCAGATCACCATGACCGGCCCAAATGCCCACGCCACCTTTTCCGTACCCCGGGCCTGGAAGGCGAAGAGGCAGATAGCAATGAGAGCGGCCGCAAGCATCAGGACGATCTGTGCAGTATGCTCAAAACCGGGGATCAAAAGCACGCCTTCCACAGCGGAGAGGATACTGATCGCCGGCGTGATGACACCATCACCGATAAAAAGTGAGATGCCGATAATGGACAACAGGGAGACAAAAGCGATCTGGTTGCCGGATTTTAACATCGGCAGCAGGATCTCCTTGAGCACGATCGTCCCGCCTTCACCTTTCTTGCCCAGACGCATGGCAAGGAAGGTGTACTGGACCGTAACAAGGAGCGTGAGCGTCCAGAAAATAAGGGACAGGATGCCCATGATATTCTGGGAGGTGGGAGGGATCAGAAAAAAGATGGCGGTGAACGTATAGATGGGACTTGTCCCGATATCGCCGAACACGAGACCCATCGATTTGACGATCGCGGGCATTGCAAAATAATCCCTGAGCATTCCTGCTTTACCCGTGGGGACATATAGGGTATATTGTTTTCTCTTTGAGGATTTATGCGCCGTACAGCCCCGGAGCAGGCAGGAGATTTAAACCGGACAATTACAATCCGGCTTCTTGTACACTCCCAGGATCCGAAGTTCCCTGTGCACCTTTGCAGTCATCGGTCCAGATCCGGTAACTTCTCATAAGGAGGACGATAATCAACGGCCCCAGGACAAACCCGGCAAGCCCCATGGTCAGGAGACCGCCAATGAGCCCGACAAACATGATCACCGGGTGGATTTTAACCCGCCGGCCCACGAGCACCGGGCGCACATAGATCTCCGGTAGCGCAGAGACGACAAGATATCCCAAAAAGAACATGATGAGCACGCCACGCAGGTCTCCCAGCGCAAACGCGTATGCGCCGATGATAATGAAGGCAACTGACGACCCGAGAATGGGGATGACCTCGCAGAATGCGGCCAGAAACGAGTAAAAAAGAATATTCCCGTAACCGAGCAGGTAAAAGACCGGGATCGCAATAAAAAAGGTCAGCGCCGCGATCGCGAACTGGACGATATAGATAACATACAGCGTATCCACGGTCACCGGGGCCAGCTGGTCGCAGTAGTTCCTGACCGGCCGGGGCAGGTGCCGGAATATCAGGTCCCTGATCGCGGTACCTTTGAGCAGAAACAGGAAAAATGCGATAAAAAAGACAAGTCCCTTGATTGCTATCAGCAGGAAATTATTAGCAAGCGTTGTCCAGTAATTGACAAAGAGTGCGTTTCCTTTTGCAAGCCATACCGTGAGCGTATCTTTACTGATCGTTACCCCGAAAGCTCCCGGATGCGTGGCGGGATTATCCAGCCACGAGCCGATCGTAGCAAATATCTGGTCTGTAAGCCCGGCATTGGCCTTGAGAATGATCACCGTCACGTAGGCCGCCACGGCAAGAAGGATAAAGAGGCAACAGGTGATAATCGCCGACGACAGGGCGGGGCGGGTGGAACGCGACAGCCGGTGGTGGAGCGGCATCAGTACTACTGCAAGCGACGCGCTCAGGACGACCATATCAAGGACCGGCCATAAGAGAACAAGGACAACTACCGCGAAAAATAGGACGGTAAGGAACGGGTAGAGTTCCCTGTTAACGCATTTCATGCTGATCAGATGGTTTGACTGCATTAAAGTTAATAGGTGCGTGTGAGGGAAGGATCGGGATGAGCGCAGCACAACCCATAACAATACCCGGGCACTAATTATTTTCCTATCAGATGAAGCGGCTCGATCACCTCTCAATGATTGTACATGACGTGGGAAGGATCTGCCGGTTCCTCGGATTTGTATCCCTTGTCCCTTTTGTGGTACTGGTGATATTCCGGGAATGGGATATGCTGCTGCCCATGGCAAGCGCTCCCCTGGTCTTTCTGGTTCTGGGGTACCTGCTGACCCGGGTACCGGTCCGGGACTTTGAGCCGCCTGTCTCGATAACGCTGGTCGCTGTCGCGGTCGCCTGGTTCTTAATCGCCGTTATCGGGGCGCTTCCCTTTGTCTTCGGGCTGGGCATGTCCTATACCGACAGCCTCTTCGAGGCCATGTCAGGCTGGACAAGTACCGGCTTTACCATGATCCAGTCGCTCGACCAGGTACCTATGACCCTCCTCTTCTGGCGGACGTTCATGCAATGGATCGGAGGGATTGGCATCATTGCATTTGGGATCTCCATGCGCAGGAAGACGCAGGTGACGCTTTTCCAGATCTTCCGGTCCGAGGGGAAACCCGAAGATCTCATGCCAAACCTCAGGTCCACCGGCTGGAAAATGTGGAAAATTTACATCTTTCTGACCTGTCTTTTTACCGGCCTCGTCATGCTTGCCGGTATCCCGCTCTGGGATGCGCTCAACCTGGTCATGGTCGCCATCGCGACCGGGGGATTTACCCTGCATTCTGCGGGACTTGCCTATTATAACAACCCCCTGCTCGAAGCCCTGCTCTTGCCGGTGATGTTTGCCGGCGCGATACCGTTCAAATTGTATTTCCTGATGTACCGGGGAAAGATAGATGCAATGTTCCGGGACAAGACCATACGTCTCCTGCTCCTGGTTGCCCTCGCGGGGTCGGTGATCGTCTCGCTGGAACTGTACATCTTCAACGGCCTTGGTCCTCTCACCGCGCTCCGGGAAGGTGTTTTTGTCTCTGTCGCCGGCCTCTGCACCTGCGGTCTCCAGAACGCGGATATTCATGTATGGGCGGCAATCCCGCTCGCCGTGATCTCGCTCCTGATATTCATCGGAGGTGCGATGGGCAGCATGGCCGGGGGGATCAAGATCAACCGGATGGCGCTGGCGTACGAGGGAGTAAAATGGTGGTTCAGGCGGTTCTTTGTGAGCAGCCGGGTGATCGTGCCGTTCAGGTACGAAGGGCGGATGCTCTCCCGGGAGATGTCGGAGATGGAAATATCAAAGAACATGCTGGTGATCGCGCTGTACGTCTTTACGGTATTTATTGCGACCATCCTCTGCCTGCACCTGTACATCACCACGTTCCGCCTCGACGAGGTGCTCTTCGAGTGCATTTCCGCGCTCTCCAATTGCGGCATAACGGTCGGGTTTATCACGGCGACAAGCCCGGTGGCCATCAAATGGATCTTCATCGTCCTGATGTGGCTGGGAAGGCTTGAGATTGTGCCGGTAATTATCATGGTCATGGGCATCGCAAAGGGCCTGCGGGACGAGCTGTTAACCGAACCTCCGGTACAGGCTGTACCGTCATTGGTACGGAAAAACGATGAACCCGCGTGAAGCGGGCACACTGGCATTCAGGGTGAAGGGGGGAAGAGTTCCTGTCGCCCCGGTATATAGAGAGCTGCGGCGTATTCTTCGGCAAAGGCCGTGTCCACCATCAGGTCGATATATACCATGTGCTTCGCCAGCGTCTCGGCAGCCGTCCGGCACTGTGTCGAGACCAGGGCAGCATATGCTCCCGAGAGCGAACCGTTACCAAGGGAATGTACGGTGGCAGCGGGAAACCGGGGGATGATACCGAACCGGACGGCATTACCGATATCGGCATAAGCGCCAAACGCCCCGGCAAGGTAGAGGTGCCGGATAGCCCCGACAGAACACTTGTATCTCGCAAGGAGGACCGCTATCGCTCCGCAGGCGGCAGCTTTTGAATCCATGAGGTAGTCGATATCCTGCTGGGTAACCACGAGATCCCGGCCAATACCATTCTCCGGGGCCGGAACAAGCACGTATTCCGTCCCTTCCGGCCCGGCCCTGACCCGGGGGTGCCCGGGATTGAGTTTCCCGGCAAAGTCAAGGGCACCGGTCTGTACCATGGCAACGGCCAGATCAATGATCCCCGAGCCGCAGATGCCCCGGGCAGGGGCTGACCCGATGGTACTCCAGCAGATCTCACCGGTCACCGGATCCCCGCGCACGTGGTCGATCGCACCTTTCATGGCCCTCATCCCGGCCCGGATGCCGGCGCCTTCAAATGCGGGACCGGACGCACAGGAGACCGAAGCGGTCCAGTGCCGGGTACCAAGGACGATCTCACCATTTGTCCCAAGGTCGACAATGAGGGAAATCTCATCGGACGAAT
>Ga0326728_10025473_pt1 | contig 10584 bp, 5 predicted proteins | sample MB3enrmetagenome_FD_207602 | JGI IMG/M metagenome (GOLD analysis project Ga0326728, IMG submission 207602) | Lab enriched peat soil microbial communities from McLean, Ithaca, NY, United States - MB31MN | ecosystem: Environmental > Terrestrial > Soil > Wetlands > Peat | place: USA: New York...
CGCGATCAGACCAAATGCCAAATCGTCCTCGCGGATGACCAAATCTCCCGCCAGCAAGCCTGGGTGGGCTATAACGAAGCCGGTCAAGTAGTGCTTCGCGACCGTGATTCCGCCAACGGGTCGTTTGTTAACCAAGTGCGGGTTCAGGAAGCGGTTCTAAAGCCCAGCGATCAGGTTTCCTTCGGTGCGGGCGGCAAGCATCTCTTTCGCTTGGAATCGTTCGTCCCCGCGCCGGCCGTGGCGGCGGCACGAAAGACGGCCACCGATGAGGAGGCTGGCCATGTCCCCACCTCCGTCGTCAGCCAGGCGGATATTGCCGCCGCGCAGCAGGCGGATCGATCCAGGGGCGGCACCGTGGCCATCAAGCTCACGGATATCATGGCACGCCCCCACGTTGAGCTGATCGTTGACAAGTTCGCAGTAAAGAGCGAGGACATACCGGATGAGGGCCTGGTGGTCGGCCGCGACCCGGCGCGCTGCAAGATGGTGATGGAACACGCCTCCGTGTCCGCAGTGCACGCGCAGTTTTCGATCAAAGAGGACAGCGTCGAGCTGACCGACCAATCCGCCAACGGTACCTTCGTCAACGGGATCCGCGTCAAGTCCGCCGAACTGCACGACGGTGATTACATCACCTTCGGCCGCTATAGCGGCAAATCTCTGATCTTTCGCTCCGGCCTGGAGCCGCAGCTTAAGATGGAGAACATCGACCTGGCCAAAGACCACTTGGTCATCGGGCGTGACCCAAGCTGCGATGTGGTTATCGCCCATCCCGTCGTCTCGAAAAAACATGCCGAGATCGTCAAACAAAACGGCAAGAGCCTGATTGTCGATCTGGGTTCGGTCAACGGAACCTTCGTGAACGGCATTCGGGTGAAGCGCCACGAACTCCAGGAACTGGACCGTGTGGTCATTGGTCCCTCGGAACTCCATTTTCATGGCGGAACCCTGACCCATGTTCCTGACCGCCGGGTGGTGCGGCTGGATTCCGTACACCTGAATTTCCAGGTGACGGACCGCAGCACGGGCCAGCCCAAACTGCTGTTGGATGATCTCTCGCTGGTGGTCAAGCCGAAAGAACTGATCGGCCTGCTGGGCCCGAGTGGCGCGGGGAAAACCACCCTGATGAACGCGCTGAACGGGTTTGTGAAACCCACCTCCGGGAAGGTGCTCTATAACGGCGAGGATTTGTATCAGAACCTGGACGCGATGAAATCCACCATTGGGTTTGTTCCGCAGGAAGATATTATGCACCGGCAATTGTCGGTGCGCCGCTGTCTCTACTACGCGGCGAAACTGCGCTTGTCCGATGATATTTCCGAGGACGAAATCAACCGCCGCGTGGAAGAAATGCTGGAAACTTTGAAACTTGACCAGCAGCGCTGGGACAACCCCGTGGCGACCCTGAGCGGCGGCCAGCGCAAGCGCGTAAGTTTGGGAATCGAGCTTCTCCCTAAACCCGGAGTGCTTTTTCTGGATGAGCCCACGGCAGGTCTGGACCCCCGGACGGAGACGCTGATGATGATGCTCTTCCGGCAGCTCGCCAACCAGGGCTCAACGATCGTCATCACCACCCACTTGCTCGGATCGTTTGGCGTGCTCGATAAGGTTGTTGTCCTGGTGCAGGGGCGGCTGGCCTACTACGGTCCGGCATCGAAATTCCTGGAGTATTTCAAGGCGGAGACTCCTCCGGACGTTTATGACGACCTGACGGATAACAACACCATTCCCTATGCGCTGGAGTTGAAGAAGCGATTTCAGAGCGCTCCCTTGTACCAAAACCTGGTAGTGGATCCCCAGCGAGACATTCCGGCGGAGCAGGCCATGGCGAGCGGCGCGCAGGGTCAGGCGCAGCCCCAGGAAAAAAGATTCAGCCTGCGCCAGTTCGCCACTTTGCTGCAACGCACTTGGGAACTGAAATTCAACGACCGGGCGCAAACCCTTCTGCTCTTCGGCCAGGCACCGCTGGTGGCTTTGCTCGTGGCCTTGATGGCGAGCGGACCCAACCAGGTGCAGACCATCTTTATGGCGATGTTTTCGTCGCTCTGGTTCGGCTGCTCGAATGCCGTTCGGGAGATTGTGGATGAGCAGACCATTTACCGGCGGGAACGGCAGACCGGGCTGAAGATCCCCTCGTACATCATCTCGAAACTCGCCGTCTTGTCCTTCGTGGCGTTCGTGCAGTGTTTTTCGGTTGTGCTCATCTGCTTGTTCGTCAATCACGCGCTCTCTCTGAGCCTGCCGGAAGCTGGCGCGGCCATCCTGATTATGTTCCTGGTGGCGGTGAACGGCTCGTTGATCGGATTGCTGATATCGAGCCTGGTCGCGACGCCGGAAAAAGCCTTGACGCTGTTTCCCCTGGTCCTGATTCCGGAGCTCCTGCTCTGCGGCCTGTTCCTGCCAGTGCGCCCCATCCAGACGATTATTCCCATCACGGTGGAACAACTCTTTGAAGGAAAGCTGTTTGCGCAGCCGGAAGCGAAAGCCAAGGCACAGCAGCTCATGAATTCCTTCGGGGGCGCCGCGAACCCGGCCCCGGCCGACCAAACCGCGACGGCCGAAGCGCAACAAGGCCGCTTCGCCCATCAGGTGGCGGGCGCCCTGGAGCCGTCAGAGAAGACCATGAAGATTTTCCATAAATATACTCCGGCCCCGGTGGAGGGTATGGGGACGCCCATCCGCTGGTTTTCAACACTGGCGATTTCACGCTGGGGTTTGGAAGCGCTCAGCGACCTGTGCGTGCACGGCCGGCATTCGACCCAGGACTACGCCTACAAGATTCTCAACACCATCACCATTTCTCTGCATCCGGATGATGTCGCCAGGCTCGAGGAGGGTTTGGAGGAGCCGGCAGAGGCTTTCGCGGCGAGCGGCGCTTTTCCGCTTCCCTCCCATTTCTGGCAGGACAAGGGACCCTACCTGGCGATCATGACCGGGTACGCCCTCCTGATGCTGGTGCTCATCCTGATCGTGATGAAACGCAAAGATGTGAAGTAACAAGCGAGTCCGGTGTCCGAGGTCCGGAGTCCGAAGTCCCGAGCACCTTTCCCGCATTGGTGGTTTCGGACTTCGGACCCCGGAGTCCGGACTTCGGACCCGATTTAAAGGAGTCAACATGGACAGCGATCTTTCCACCGTTCGCAACCTGCTCTATATCGTTCTGGTGCTGGCGCTGTTGTCGGTCTTCGCGAACGTCTACGTCGGCACACAACTCGCCCAAAATAGCGACGAGCTGGCGCGTTTGGGCCTGCTTTTGCAGAAGCAGATGATGGGGAACGCCATTGAACAGTCGCAGCAGTTGCAGAAGAAAATGGACATGCTCGATCAAGACGCGGCCGGTATCGACGCGAAGCTGAAAAGGGCCCAGGACGATTTTGTGGCGAGGATGAACATTGAACTCCCCCGGATCATGGACAACTACATCAAGACGCGTGCGCCCATGATTGAGAAGCAGGCCATGAAGCAGGTGCCGCACTAGGGCTCGGAGGGGGCAACAACCGAGGATCCCCGCGATCGCGGTGACAGGGGGGGATAACGCGGTGGGCGTGCAGAGTGGGCAGAGTTTCGTCCTCCCGAAACTCTGCGCCTCTACCGCAAAAATAAACGCAGAGTTCAAAAAAGCCGAACTGTGCGCCTGCTCTTCCAAAGGCAGAATCTCTGTACCGGGAATCCGCTGCCTAGCGAAGAATTTCTCTTATCCCCAAGGCTATTCACTTCGGCGTGGTTAAAGGATAGCGGTTCCGGGTTCGCCCACCGGCCCCCCTCACCTCTGATCGACCTCACTCAAGGGGGGCGATGTGAACAGTATTGCTCTCATCCCACTTTTTTCAAGTCCACGTGGAAAAGTTGTTCTCCCATGAAGAATTCGTCGCCGTCGGCGAGTTCGATTTCCGTGTGCACGCGGCGGTAAACACCGTTCCGGCTGCGCAGATCCTGTAGAAGGAAGCGCCCCGGTTGGGCCACGATGCGGGCGTGGGTTCCGGACATGTAGGGATCATCCTTGAAGACCAAGTCGCCCGTGCTCCGGCCCAGGGTGGTTTCCGGCTTATCGAGTTTGAACTCTGCTACAACTTCACCGTTCAACTTGACGTGCTCAAGCTTGGCGGTGAGCGGTCCCTTTTGCAGTTTGGGGGCGCTCCACACCATCGTGCCCTCGGCGGGCTCTTTGGTGAGCGATTCATCAAGGCTCTGGGTGACGAAGCGGAAGAGTTCGCGGCCCAACACGAAAACGTCACCGGGAATAAGTTCCGTATCCTGCCTTTGGCGGATATAGGACCCCTTTTCGCTGTTCAGGTCCTTCAGCACCAGTCGGCCTTCGCGCACGGCAATGGAAGCATGCTGAGGGGAAAGCAGAGTATCCTGGGGATAGCTCAGGTCGCAGTTCTCGCGGCCGATGAGTATCTCCTTTGCGACGGGCACCGTTTTGCCGAATGTTCCATCGGGTTTCCTTTCGGAAATCTTGGCGTCGATGCGAGGCGCCGCGCGCAGGCCTGAAAAAACTACGGTTCCCCCTTCCATGGCCGATTCCGGGAGGCTCATCGTTGGGGGCACAGCCGGTTTGGCCACTGGGGGAGGGGCCACGGGGTGCGATGGAGGTGGAGGCAGGGGCCGGGCGACAGGCGTTGGCGGTGGAACCGCAGGCCGGGGCGGCGGTGGGGGAGGGGCCACGGGGCGCGATGGAGGTGGAGGCAGGGGCCGGGCGACAGGCGTTGGCGGTGGAACCGCAGGCCGGGGCGGCGGCGCGGGAGGGGCCACGGGGCGCGGCGGTAGTGGCGCGACGGGCCTGGGAGGCCCCACAGGCCCCGGCGCGGGTGGCGTCGCCATCTGGGGTGCTGCCGGTAGAGGTGTGCCACAGTATCCGCAGAATTTGCTTCCTTGAGGAAATGACTTGTGGCACTTCGGGCACATTACCTGGGGGACGGCCGGTGCGACCGGGCCGCGTGGAGCGGGCGCGGACGGCGTTGCGGGTGCGGGTAGCGTCCCTGCGTGTTGCGGTTTTCCGCAGCGCCCGCACGTTGGCGCAGACGCGGGGTTCATGCTTCCGCAGGATGCGCAGCGCGTATAACGTACGGTTCCTTGTTCATTTGCGTCAGCGGTCATATTCTATGCTCATCTCGATTTTGGTCGGCTTTACTCACCGGTGGCTTTAATCCAGATAGGGTTAGTATAGCAGCGAAACTCATCATTGGCGTTGTTTCGTGTGCTGGCCACCAATCGGATATATATCCAATTCTGCGATCCTTCCTTCAGGACTTGGCGGAGGTCGAAGGGAACCAAGCCTTCGCTGGCGAGAGCCTTGGCGGAAGGCACGGGCACTTCCACGGGCGCCAACTCCCCCGTGCTGGTCCCAACAATCAGTTTAATGGATTGAAGGGGCCCAAATTCTTCGCTGCTCGCCCAGCGCAGTTGCAAAGCGGGCAGCGACTTCAGTGGGCAGGAAATCTCTTGTCCAATACCGACATCTTCGGGGTCGTCGAGCGAGCCATTGGAGTTGCGATCGAAGCCGGCAATCAGAATCGGTCCATTGCTCCCGACGGTGCGGCCTTCGCGCAGGGCACGCAGGACGTTTTCACCCCGCGGCCCCATGCCGGCCGGCGCATAAGCCACCGTGAAAATCCGGCCCAGCGCATTGTCCTCAGCGTATCCATTTAGGCCGCGCGAAGGCTTGCCAAGGAAGTCCACTACGTCCATGGTAGCTTCGTAGTTCAGGTCGCCGTGCGCGTCTGAACCGGCGGCGAGAAAGGTCTTGAAGAGCGGGGCGTTGGTTCCATCGCTCCGCGGCGCCAGCCCTTGCTGGAGCAGCGATTGCCATCCTTCCTTGATGCCTTGCTCGAGGCGCGTGTACTGGTCGGCGCCTGGGTCGTGTTGGAAGCAGGCGCTGGCATCCTCGTGCTGGCGAATGCAAAACGGGTCGCGCATGTCGTCAGCCGTGGACAGGGTGGCACGGTTCCACGGCTCCAGACCTACCAAGCCGGCTTGGAGTTGTTTTCCGTCCGGGGTCAGGAAATCCGCGTCAAGGTCCCATTTTCCTCCACGCATGACCGGGCTGATGGGATCAAACGGGTGGGCGGCGTAGGCAAATCCGCCCGCTGCGGCAATCCGCGCCAGAGCGTCCTTCAGAGGCATGGCTGCATAGGAAACGGAACCGTCGCCGGTAACGATAACGGTATCGTCGGCATTCTTGAGTTCGGGGAATCCTTTGTCGGGATCATCGGGGGATGGCGCCGCCACCATGTGGACGGTGGTCAAGACAGCGTCCTTGCCGGAAGCAACCGTGACCTCCTCACCCCGAATCAGCATCAATCGCCCGTCGCGGAATTTCTGGACGTCGTCCAACTCCTCTTTATAGCGGTCGGGAGAAAGATCGGTGGAGTGATCGGTTAAAAGTAACCAATCCATTCCGGCCTGGATTGCCGCTTGCTTGGTGACGTCGAGCGAATACCCGCGTTCCGCGGGATTGTCCGTGTAGCCGCTGTGGTAATGGATGTCCCCCCGGTACCAGTTGGGGATTTGCGGAAGCGGGGGGGCGTTCAGCTTCACCCGAAGATAAAAGTCCTGGTCCGGCCAATCCACGGCCCGAATGGAAACCCAGAGGTCCACTGAAGCGAACGGTCCGCCCAAGAAGTGGTTGGCGAGAAAAGATTGAACCGCCTCGCGCGGGACCTCGAGCGTCTTCTTATACCGGTCTTGCATCATCAGGGCTTGGCCGCCCGCGCCCGCGTCGAAAGAAAAGTCTTTGCTCGTTCCCAACAGGATGGGCTCCGTGGTGAACTGGTGCCGGGGGCCGCTGGGCTTCACGAAAACATTTACACCTTGGAGTTTCAGCGGGTCACGTTTGACATAGTTGGAGACGCCGGACCCCGTGGTGTGGGCTTCCTGCTCGACGCCGTTGATGATCTCCACGAAGATTGGGAGATAAACATCTCCAGGATTTCGCAACGAGCGCGGGGCGTCAGCGCGGAAAAACACCCCCGTCTTCGAAAGTTTTTCCTTCAATTGGTCTACCAGTCCTTCTTGGGGCTGAGAAAAAGCCGGTGGGACCGCCGTAAAGCATTCCGCCAAGATCATGGCGCCAAGAAGCGAATAAGAAAGCGAGATGGTAGGTCTCATGGGATTAGCTTCCGTGCGACCTGAATGGGGATGCACTGGTTCGCCGAGGCCACCAGCGCCACAACCTTCCCGGCAGCATCGAGCAAAGGCGCGCCGGATTCGCCAGGATCCGCCTTATGTTCCATCTGCAGGGCGCTTCCCTGAGGGGTCACCTGAACGCTGAGAAGGCGGGGAGCGATTTGAGGTTGGCTTATGCCGAAAGGATAACTGCACAAGACCAACTTGGGATTGGCGGCAGGGCTGGCCGCCGGGTCAGGAAAAGACAGGGGTTGAAAGCCCGTCCCCGTAAGTTGCAACAGGGCCAAATCCGACAAGCCTTCGGCGTGAAGGTGCAGCGTCGCCTTCTCCCCGGAGTCGGGGTCTTGGTAATCCTGCTGGACCATTTCATCGGGTGGCGTCTGGAGGATCTTTAAGGATTGCTTTTCCGTGCTGAGAGCGGATGGAAAATTAGGTCGACCGTCCGCTGCCGTCACTTGCGCACCCGCGGGCCAGACATAGATTTTCACACTGTCCTTATCCAGTTCCAGGTGTTGGTGTTCGATCAGGAAGTCCACTTGCGGGTCGAACTTCCAGGGCGCGATCACCCGTTTGGTGGTCAGCAGTTTTCCATCCGCACTCACCAGGAAGGCCGTACCCGATTGCGAAAACTGCTCCGATGCTTTGGATTTCGGATCGCGCACCGTGTATTCCGTGTACAACAGGTAGACAGCGGATTTGGCCTTTCCTCCCACGGTCTCGTCCAGGCGCAATTTCGCCAGATGTTCCTTTGCCATGTTGATGGCCGCAGCGGAGGTTGGATTGGCGAGGGTGTCCAGGATCGCGTCGGCGGTCAGGTGGAGGAGGGGATTGCCCTGGAAGAAATTGAGCGGGACTTGTTCGTTCAAGGTCACCGGGATCACGACCTGTTTGGCGCGCAACGCAAGTTTCTCCAGCGAGTTCAGCTTGACCTCGATGAAGCTTTGGCCGGTGAACTGAATCTTGTCCTTGTCCACCATATCGCGGACCGGCTGCATGGAATCGAGATCGGCAAAAATGATGGCGCATTGGAGAGGGGCAGGAAGGTCGACGGGTTCCTTATTGGAAAGCTTGAACTCTTGGTCAAAGGTTTCGATGTGGACCGGAATGCCGTTTACCGCCACATCTTGAAAATACATGCGCTCCACCGTGGCGGCGCGATCCACGGGCCGAATGCTGACGGAGAGGCCGAGCAGCAAGCGGTCGAAGTTGATATCCCGGAACGAGAGACTCTTGTAAACACCGGGATTGGGCGCCGGTTGACCTCCCTTCGTGGGAAGTTGATAAATCCTGGCGCCGCGAATTGCTTCCGGCATCTGGCCCGTGGGTTCGGCTTGTTGGGCGAGGACGGGCGCGGAAAGAGTGCAAAGCATCAAAACAATGAGCGTATGAAACCTAAACCGTGAGAGATTGGATGGCGCCGAGAACATTTTGTGTGGACTCCCGGATTAGTCTGACGCAGGAGCAGCTTAGCTGGGGAACCGCGCAGTTTCTTCTCTAGGAGGCGGGATTTTGCCAGAAAACCTCATAGAGTTCCACGGGCGTCTCCTTACCTTTCACGCGGATGGGTTCCAGTCGTTGCCCCGGTATTCTGCCGTTCAATTGCAAGTGGGTGGATTCGGAAACGAGGATCTGTCCCCCGGCTGCATTCGAGCACAGTCGCGAGGCCAGGTTGACCGCGTCGCCGATGACGGTGTAATCCATGCGTTTGGCGGAGCCAATGTTCCCTGCCGTCACCGGGCCCGTATTCACCCCTACGCCCATCCTGAGCGGTTGTTGGCCGCGGCTTTCCCAATCGCGGTTGAGAGCGGCCAGGGCGCGCTGCATTTCCATGGCGGTCTGGGTGGCGCGCAGGGCGTCATCGGGTTTGGGAAGGGGAGCCCCGTAAACCGCCATGATTCCATCGCCGAGGTATTTGTCGAGCGTCCCTCCGCTATCAAAAATGAGGTCCGTCATCTCCGAGAAGTATTCATTCAGCAATTCCACCACGGCATGGGGTTCCATTTTCTCGGACATCCGGGTGAAACCCCGAATGTCGGAAAACAGGATGGTGACGGTTTGATTTTCCCCTCCGAGGTGAATTTCGTTCGGGTTGGCGAGAATTTTTTCGACGATGTTGGAGCTGAGGAAGCGCTCCAGTGCTTGGCGTTCCACCACGCGGCGGGCTAGTTCCTCATGCGAGCGCGCATTGTCGAAGCTGATAGCCGCCTCGGCGGCGATCACGGAAAAAATGCCCAGTTCTTCCTGGGAGAAGGCGTAGGGTTTGCTAAGGCAATCGACGTAAAAGATGCCAAAAACCCGGTCCTTATAGATTAACGGCGCGCACATGGCGGAGCGGATGCCGGAGATGCGCAGGCTCTGACTGGTGGAAAAGCGTTCGTCGGTGCCGACGTCATAAATCAACAGCGGCACGCGGTCATTCATGAGCTTTTCGGTCACCGTGGTGGAAAGAGCGACGCCGCGCGCCTCAGCTTTCAAGGCTTCGTCCTTGTAGAGGAGGACGGCGGGCTTGAAACCCTTCTTGTCGTCGCGGAGCATAACAAAGCCCCGTTCCACGTTGTCCATCTGAAACACCAGTTCCATGACCCGATGCATAATTTCGTCAGGCATCAGAACGGAGGAGAGCGTCTTGCCGACCGCCAGGAGCAATTTCAGGAGGTTGTTTTCCTTCTCCAGAGCCTTTACCCGTTCCTGAATCGGCACCGGAGCTATGGGCGCCGTGGGCGGGGTGAGTCGCAGGGCCGTGTTGATATTATCCGTGCCGACCAGACCGTTTATATCGGTTACCGTTCCGCTCCCGGCCTCAATGTGCAAATCGCCCGCGCGCGTTGTTTCATACCTCAACTCATACATGCCGACCCCAACGCGGTCCTGGTCCTTAAGCCGGTGCTCCTGAACCTGCACGCTGTTTACAAAAGTCCCATTCATGCTCCCCAAATCATTCAGCAAGGTGATATCGCCGGGAAGTACGGTGATCCGCACATGGTGGCGAGACACACTGGTGTGATGCAGCACCAGATCGTTTGAATCCGCCCGTCCCACGCTGATCGTGGGGCTGGTAATCTCGAAGATCTGGGTTCCGGCTGAGGGATCGGTAATGACGAATCGAGCCATGCAGAGAGTCTCGTTTACTCCACACGCACCACGTCGGAAAATTCCGGTTTCACACCGGAATTCATAGTAACAATCCGGGCACGCGCGTTGCCCGTGTCGATCACTTGAGTGACCTCAATGACTCCCACTCGCGTATTAGGGTCCGTGGCCTTGTAAACAGCCAACCGGGATCCCTGCTGGAGGCCTTGCGCTGAGCCCATGTCAATCATCACATTCGCGCCTTCGACGGCGGTGATGTAACCCTGCGACGTCGGTCGTGACGGCGCGGGAGTGGCGGGATGCGCCAGCGGCGCGACCTCCGCCGGAGTGCCGGGCGGCCCCGCGGGCTGGCCGGCTAGCTTGCTG
>Ga0326728_10025474_pt1 | contig 10584 bp, 11 predicted proteins | sample MB3enrmetagenome_FD_207602 | JGI IMG/M metagenome (GOLD analysis project Ga0326728, IMG submission 207602) | Lab enriched peat soil microbial communities from McLean, Ithaca, NY, United States - MB31MN | ecosystem: Environmental > Terrestrial > Soil > Wetlands > Peat | place: USA: New York...
GAACCAACGGATTATGAGTCCGCTGCTCTGACCAATTGAGCTATGGGCCCCTCGTCTGCCATGCTACTGCATCCACGGCCTCGCCGGTGATTACGAGGCCAGCACTTCCCCTCCCATGTACGCCGCGAGTCCTCGCGGAGTCGCTCTCAGCTTCGCAGTGTGATTCAATGAATCCAGCGAGGATGCAAGGAATCCAGTCAATATGGCCCCACAGGACCCAGTCTTCCGCCGTCCCATGCCGCTCCGCCGCCGCTGCAAGGCAGCGACGCGCAAGCTGCGCGAGCTGGGCTCCATCGCGTCGGCGCTGCTCTCCACCGGGCATCCCTACATGGCGCACATCATCCCCATGCGGCGTTGCAACCTGGCCTGCACCTACTGCAACGAGTTCGACGACGTCTCCGACCCGGTGCCCATCCAGGAGATGGAACGGCGCATCGATGAGCTGGGTCGCCTCGGCACCTCGGTCATCACCATCTCCGGCGGCGAGCCGCTGCTGCATCCTGAGCTGGACCGCGTCATTGCGCGCATCCGCCAAACCGGCGCCATCGCGGGAATGATCACCAACGGCTACCTGTTGATGCCGGAGCGGATCGAGCGGCTGAACCGCGCCGGGCTGGATCACATGCAGATCTCCATCGACAACGTGATGCCGGACGCGGTGTCGAAGAAGAGCCTGAAGGTGCTGGACGCCAAGCTGCGCATGCTGGCCGAATACGCCGACTTCCACGTCAACATCAACTCCGTGGTGGGCGGCGGCATTGCCAATCCCACCGACGCGCTGACCGTGAGCGAGCGAGCGCTGGCGCTGGGATTCTCTTCCACCATCGGCATCATTCACGATGGCAGCGGTCAGTTGAAGCCGCTGGGCGAGGCGGAGCGCAAGGTATGGGACAAAGTGCGGCGGCTGATACGGCGAAGTTACTCCCGTTTCAACCAATTTCAAGAGGCCATTGCCAACGGCCAGCCCAATCACTGGCGTTGCCGCGCGGGCGCGCGTTACCTCTACATCTGTGAGTTCGGGTTGGTGCACTACTGCTCGCAGCAGCGCGGTTACCCTGGCGTGCCGCTCGCCCAGTACAGCAAAGCGGACCTGCGGCGCGAGTTCCTCGCCGAGAAGAGCTGCGCGCCCAACTGCACCATTAGTTGCGTTCACCAGGTCAGCTACATCGACCACTGGCGCGCGCCACAGACCTCCCGCGTCACTCCAGGCGGCGCGCACGGCGCCAACCAAGGGGCCGAGGAGGGTCTGGTGCAGATTCGTTAAGTCGCACCACCGCAAGGGGGAACGAGGTTAGCTCGGCCCTTGCTTCTTGTGCGCGATCTCTTTTAGGCTCTCATCCACGCCCTTGAGCGACTTGGCGATAATCCAGAGCGCCCAGAAGACGAAGATCCCGAAGACTGCACCAATTAGCCAAATAATTGCGCTTAAAATCATGTTTGTATCCTCTAGCACCGGCGTAAAAAAGAACCCGCTTTCAGCCTTTGCTCTTTAGGCTCTCCGCAATCTCCTTGAGGCTGGTGGCGGCGCACTTGAGTGCTTGAACGATCTTCCACAGCACCCAAATCAGAAATATCCAGAAGACACCGATTGCAACAGAATAAAGTATAGGCGGAATGATGGTAACGGTCTGCAAGGTCATATCCTCACACTGTGAATTTACCGGCAAGCACAGTGAGCATATAACAGCTATCTTTCCAGCACAATTGATATTCGTCGTCGCCTAGAGGCAAGTTTGATACCCCCACGGGGGACCGTAACGCACTAAACTGAGAGAACGTGGCAAATCTCTTTCAGTCGGGTCTATTGGGCGAGCCAGCGCGGATGCAGGGTCGCAAGGGTGTAGTGCGCGGAATTCTGCTGGTGCTGGCCTGCGCCGCCTCCGGCACTCTGACGCTGGCCCAGCAGAATACTCCCCTTCCTATGGCTCCCAGTGCACTTGTTGCTGCGCTGTCGGCCAGGTCCGTGGGACCCGCGTCCGGCCAGCCTCTCGCCAATCTGGCCTTCTCAATCCACCGCCTCACCCGCAGGAACGTCGCGCTTCAGCCGCTGCCAACCTCGGGGGGCCGATTCAACGTACAGCAGGCCACGCCGGGCGCTCTGCCGCTCTCGCTCGACGACGCCATCGACCGCGGTCTGACGCACAACCTGCAGGTGCTGCTTGCGGCCCAGACCGAGCAGTCCGTCCGCGGGCAGATTCTCGGAGTCTACTTTGCTCTTCTGCCCAACATGCGCGCCACCGCCTACAGCAATTCGCTCGAAATCAACTTGGCCGCCATGGGATTCAAGCCCTCGTCCTTAGCGGCCTTCGGTTTCCCGCCTGGAACCGTCCACGAGATCGTCAAGGTGGACACCACCGGCGCGCTGTTCAGTGCGGACCAGGTGCTCTTCAACCTGCCCGACTTCTATCTCTACGAGGCCGCCAAGAAGGCGGGCAACGTCGTCGCCATGAATCTGCTCAACGCGCGCGGAGGCGTGGTCGATGCGGTTGCCACCCAGTATCTGGCGGCGCTGGCAGACCAGGCGCAGATCGCCAACGCCCAGGCTCTCGTCACCGTCGATGAAGAGGTGCTGCGCCAGGCCACCCTCGCCCACGACGCCGGCGTCGGAACCAACCTCGATGTGCTGCGCGCCCGCGTCCTGTTGCAGTCCGAGCAGCAAGTGCTGCTGCGCGTTCAGAACACCTTTGCCAAGGACAAGATCGCGCTCAACCGCCTTATCGACCTGCCCGCCGGACAGGAGCTGACCCTCACCGACACGGTGCCATACGCCGAGCTGGCCGAGTTGCCGCTCGACCAGGCCCGCACCCTGGCCTATCAGCGGCGCAAAGACCTGCTCGGGCTGGAAGCGCAGCTCGAGGTCACCCAACGCGCGCAGAAGGCGGTGAAGTACGAACGCCTTCCGTCGCTCTCCTTCAACGGTGACTACGGCGTCATCGGCGTAACCCAGGGCAACTACCACGGCATATTTACCGCCCAGGGAACATTGAAAATCCCCCTCTTCGAGGAGGGCCGTTTCCGTGGCGAGAGCCAGGTGATCGCCGCCCAGCAGCTCTCCCTGCAACGCCAGATCGACTCCCTCAAGGTCACCATCGACGCTCAGATTCGCGCCAGCCGCATGGACGTCGAATCCTCCGCCGAGCTGGTCAAGGTGGCGCGCAGCAACGTCGATCTGGCTGCCCAGGCGCTCTCCGACACACGCGACCGCTTCGCCGCCGGCGTGGACGACAATCTGCCGGTCGTGCAGGCGCAGGCCGCGCTGGCCACAGCCCAGAGCCGCCTCGTCGCCACCGAGTTCCTATTCAACCAGGCCAAACTCACTCTCGCCCTCAACACCGGCGTCGAGGAGTCCCAGTACAAGCTATACCTCGGCCGCTAACATCAGTCTCACATACACATGCCATAGCAAAGCACTTGTTTTGCGTTAGGCGCGGCTTCTCTCATGCCTGCCCCGTCTAAAATATGAAATCCTAGGTACATATGGCTGTAGGCCGGACTGAAGTGGCGGAAACAGAATCAGCGATCGGCGCGGGCAGCGTGTTTCTCTCGCGCGACTTCCGCCTCTACCAGACGGCGCGCCTCCTGGTCATCGTCGGCGCGGAGGCACAGTCCATCGCGGTGGCCTGGCAGGTCTACCAGATTACCCATTCGCCGTTCTTTCTCGGCCTCACCGGCCTCGCGCTCTTCGCTCCCGGATTCTTCTTCCTGCTCGCCGCCGGGTATGCGGCAGATCGCTATGACCGCCGCGCCATCATCCTCACCTGTTATTCGCTCCAGGCCGTCTGCACCATCATGCTGATACGCTTTGCGCTGCATCCGAATGGCCACGTTTGGCCCATCTTCGCGGTGCTCTTCGGCGTCGGTCTGGGACGCGCCTTCAGCGGTCCGGCCTCCGCGGCCTTCTTGCCCGGCCTGGTGCCCAGCAACCACTTCGTCAATGCAGTCAACTTAGGCTCCATCGTCTTCCAGATCGCCAACATCGCAGGACCCGCCGTGGGCGGCCTGCTCTTCACCCTTAGCCTGCCAGGATCTCTCGCGCATTGGGACGGCGGCGGCGCGGTCTACGCCTTCACCCTGATCACCCTGCTGGCCTTCCTCCTGCTCGTAGGCATGATGCGTACCAAGCCGCTGCGCATGGTCAAGAACGCCTTCAATCTGGAGACCATGCTCGCCGGCTTCAAGTATGTCTGGCAGACCAAGCTGCTGCTTGGCTCCATCTCACTGGACTTCTTTGCCGTGTTTTTGGGCGGCGCCACCGCACTGATGCCGATCTTTGCTACCGTCATTCTGCACGCCGGGCCGCGTGCCCTGGGCCTGCTGCGCGCCATGCCAGCCGTGGGAGCTCTGGTGATCTCGCTTTGGATGATCTTCAGGCCCATCCGGCGCAATTCGGGCAAGATCATGCTTACCTGCGTCGCCATTTACGGTACGGCGACACTGATCTTCGGCCTCTCCCATGCCCTGTGGCTGAGCCTACTCGCACTGGTGGTCGTGGGTGCAAGCGATATGGTCAGCGTGGTCATCCGAGCCAGTATCCTGCAATTGGCCACGCCGCCCGGTATGCGTGGACGCGTCAGCGCCGTCAACGCGCTCTTTGTAGGCGCGTCCAATGAGTTTGGCAGCTTCGAGAGCGGAGTCACCGCGTTCTGGTGGGGCGCAGTCCCTTCCGTGGTCGTCGGAGGCATCGGATCACTCATCGTCACCGGTATGGCGTGCGGATTCTTTCCCACTCTGCGCAAGGCCGATGCGCTCTCCGCCGAGTCGCTGATGCAGACGAATCTGCAAAACAGCATCTCCGAGCCCATGGATTAGAGATCGTTGCTGCTGGCAGATTGTGAATTACAGGATGCAAGTGGAGCGTAAAGAAAAGGCGAGGCAAGCATGACTTTTAGCAAGAAGCTGTCGATCGGTATCACCGTAGCTCTGCTGCTGGCGCTGGCCGTCCGTGTGGCGACCGTCTACCACGAGCGCAAGGATGCCGGGCCAGTTCCGCAGACAACCGCCAATGTGGATCCCGACGAGTTGGTCTTTCTCAAGAAGCAGCGCCCCTCCTCGCTCACCGACGAGAAGCAGCTTATCGGCAAATCCGTCTGGGTCTCCGCCGGCGGACAGCTCGACTACTACCCTGCCGCGGCTCACCACGCGGACTACGCCCACTCCGCCGGTACTCTGCTCGGCGCCGAGCCGCTCGCCATCAAGGACGCCTTCGAGCAGGTCGCGCCCGCCTCCGCCACCTTCCGCATCCCCGGCGGAGATAGGCAGGTTCTGCTCGCCTTTACCCTGCCCAACTCAACCGATCCGGCAAAACTCTACGCCGTGCCCGTTGGCTACAAAAAGGCCGGCAACTACACCTTCATGTCCGACGATATCTTCTTCTATGACGACCCCCATCAGCTCTTCAACTATTGGGGCCCAAAAAACTGGCAGGCCATCGATGCCCACCAGGTCATTCTGGGCATGAACGAGCGCCAGGTCTCGCTCTCGCTAGGCCAGGTCTCCAAAAGCACCAGCCAGGACTAGGGCAATCGCATGGTGGTCTACGACAACCTCGGCAAGCCCATGGCCGTCATCTTCGTCGGCGACCACGTCACCTCCTTCCGCCCCGACCAGGGCTTCTGACGAACTCTTTGAACTGGATTATCGGTACCCCATTCATGCCACGCTCATTGCGAAATGGGTGGGATTATGCGTGCCCCATCTTCGCCGCGGAATTATCGCGGCCAGGATGGGTGCCGGATACCCAGGTCTCAACAGGCAGAAGAGTGAGGGGCCCCCTGGTGTTTTTGAGCCAACCAGAGTGTTAGCACTGGTTCACGCACTCCGCGCTAGACGCGGAAGGTGTCCGGCCGCCAGTTGACAATGGCTTCCTTGATCTGCTTCCGTGTGAGGTTCTCTTTGAGGGTGCGAGCCACCAGCCTCGGCAGTTCGCCATCGGAGGCGAAGCGCAGGCCGATCAACTGGTCTTCCGTCAGCGCATGGCTGCTGGCTAGCTCCTCCGCCGACAGCAGCGCCGCAAGCCGTAGCCGCTCTTCCAGGCGAATGATGCGGTCCTGCGCCTTCAGGGCGTACATGCGGGACTTCATGATGGCCATGAATAACACGATCGATACGATAATCAACCAGCCAAATACAACGTGATGGTTGTTCTCCAAGTGCCAGTCATGGACCAGTTTGTAGGCGGCAAAGGCGATGTTGAGCATCAGAATCGGCATCATGAAAAAATGCCATGCGGGGTCCCAGCGTACGTGGTTCTTGTAATTTTGTGCAGCGGACATCGGTTAGGTCCTTTCTGTCTTCCAGAATTCGCAAATTCGCGGTACATTAGCCGGACGGCGAGCGGCATAAGCTACGGACAAGATGATGATACACATGCAGTTGATAGTGTGCTGCAAACTTTTTCTAAGGTACTCTCGAAGACATGGCAAACGACGGGATAAATAATGGCGGGCAGGCCTTGGTTCCGGGTTCGGATGAAGGCATGGGATTACTCGGGACGAAGCCTGCAAATGCGGCGCGCGTGCGGCGCATCGGAGTGCACCTGAGCACCACCGGCGGCAGTTGGACGGCGGTCGATCGCGCGGTCGAGATCGGCGCCAATACCTTTCAGATATTCTCCTCCAGCCCGCGCATGTGGCGCGCCTCGGCAGTGAAGCCTGCCGACGCGAAGAAGATGGGCGAGCTACGCGCTGAGTTTGACGTTGGCCCTGTGGCCATCCACGCCAGCTATCTCATCAACGTGTGCAGCCAGACCGAGAGCGTGCGCACCAACTCGGTCGCGGCCTTTCGCGGCGAGGTCGAGCGCGCACTGGCCCTTCATGCGGAGTTCCTCGTCCTGCATCCCGGAAGCTGGAAGGGCCTCACCCGCGACGAGGGCCTGCGCCTAGCTGCCGAGTCCATCGAGCGCGCGGTTGCCGGAATCGACTTCACGGGCGCCAACTTCAGGGTCCTCATCGAGAACACGGCAGGCGCGGAGTTCTCCCTCGGCGGCAAGCTGGAGCAGGTAGCTGAGCTGGTCGAGCGCCTGCGCCCCTGCGCGCCGGTCGCCGTCTGCCTGGACACCTGCCACATCCACGTCGCCGGCTACGACATCGTCTCCGATGCTGGCTACGCCGACACCATGCGGCAGGTCGGAGCAACGTTCGGCTTCGACGCCGTTCGCGTCTGGCACTGCAACGACGCCAAGGCCGCATTCGGCTCCAAGCTCGACCGCCATCAGCACATCGGCCAGGGAACCATTGGAGCGGCCCCATTCCGCCGCCTGCTCCACGACGCGCGCTTCGCCCAATGCGCCTTCATCGCCGAGACCCCCGTCGATGAGCCAGGCGACGAGGCCCGCAACGTCGCTGCCCTCAAGGCCCTCGCGGCGGATTGAGCCCGGGTGCCCCAGATCTCGATTCTGAGACCTGGGTCTCTGCTGTTGCCGTTGCGATGGCCTTTCCGGAGGGAGCAAGAGGCTTCAGTGTCTGCGTGAGAGCCCGATTTTCGACAGGTTTGACCACCATATTGGGTTTACCGAAAGCATCAATCCCAATATGTGGCCGCAAAAGCTATAGCGGAATCAGAGTAGGTATACCCAGGGGGCAATCCCTCCGATTTGCTTTTCCTCAAGAAAAAGCAACCATCGATGCTCTTCGCTTGGGCACTGTTACTCTGGTTCCGCTCTAGGTCTCACGCAGACTCTTCAGCCCCCGAGGGAATCGTGGATGCGCGACGTACTCCCTGATTCCCGCCATTCCGTCAGCCCTGACGCATCCCCGGCCCTTCTTGTCTCTGTGGATCGCCGTTTCTCTGCTGAATATGTAACGCACTTGCAGCATCATGGGTGAATTTCCCAAAATTTGATTCAATCCATTGAAAAAATGGGGCTTGATCTGCAAGAGGCGCGCCGCTCACCGGACTCCCTTGGCTGGAGTGTGAATCTCTCATGGATCGCAATCCACACTTTTTCCACAACCATGCCGCAGTGCAGCGATCTTCCGCCCGAACGCAAAAAGGGAGACCATTGCGGCCTCCCTTCTGGCTGAATCTCGCTACCGAGCTACTTGGTTGCAGGTTTCGCCGGGGTGGTACTTGTGGCTGGCTTCGCGGGTGTGGTGGTACGCGGCGTTGTTGTGGCTGCCGGCTTCTTCTGAGCTGCTGGAGCTGTGGGCGCTGGAGGCGCAACACCCGAAGTTTTGTTGTACTCATCGATGACTGCCAGCGTAATATCCGCATTCGGCTGAGCCGCAGCCCACATCACCGGGCTCTGCTGGTCGCCGACGTTGATCAGCAGCGTATATCCGTTATCGCTGACATACTTCCTCATCACTACAGCAAACTTCTCAGCTACCTTCCCCAACGCTTCATTCACGTCGGCCTGGTAGGCGTTCGAGGCGTCTTCGGCTTCGTGTTGATACGCGGTGTCCTTAGTGTCGATCACTTTCAGCTTGGCGGTACGATCAGCCTCCGAAAGCGTAGCCGGTGCGGCCTGCAACTGCTTCTTCAGCGTGTCAACCTCGGCAGCCATGGCATCCAGCTTGTCCTTCTGCGGCTGGTACTTCTTCTGCAAATCCGCGATCGCTTGCTGGCCTTCGTTGGTGTCGGATACGGCTTCCGTGAACATGATCAGGGCGACGCGTGCGGGAAACGCCGACGGTGGAACCATCATTGGGGCCTGCGCGGCAGACGCGGCTGGTGCAGCTGCCGCAGCGGGTGCGGCTGATGCAGGTGCGGCTGGAGCGGTCGACGCGGTCGGAGCAGCTTGTTGGGGTGCGGCTGGTAGTGCCTGGGCAATCGCGACCACAGGGAGAAGACCCGCGACCAGCGCGGTGAGGAGAGCAAACTTGGGTTTCATGCTGTGTGAAAGCTCCTTGGAAGTTTTCCTAAACTTTGGGCCGTCGGCATGCCTTCGCGCGCCATCCGGGTCAGTTGCCCTGCATCCGCCCGCCAGGTTGCCGAGTTCGCACAACCTAGCTAGGCTCTCACCACGCCATACCGCCATGTTCGCCATGGTCCGGGTGCAGACTATGAGAATCGGCGGAAGCGAGAGGGCTGCTAGAACACATTTCATTATAGGTCTCGATTTGCGCGAGGGTCAAACCTCTACCTTCCGAATTGTGGAGTTTGCCAAATGAACTCTCTTATTTTTGGGGAACAATACCACACAACAATTGAAGATCGAGAGGATTTGGGGCAATTGGCTAGAGTGCCTTTGGCATTCCAATTGCTCTTCTTTCCATTGTAAGCGGAAGTGCGTTACTTGTTTTGAGCTGCCGTTCCTTCGGGAACATGTGGTTCTTGGGCCTGCTTTTGCAGCATCGTCTGGGGCGTGGTCGAAGCGAGCGGCACATCTCCCAGACCGGGAACCGATGCACCCACCGTAGGTGCAGTGCCCGTGTATCTGGTCTTGCTCTCACAGGCAAGACCATTCCAGGAGGCCTTTGACAGGCCATCGTGCAAGGGCCGCTCCCTCCCCAGGAAGCGGCCCTTTCACTTTACTCACTACTCGCGAGACGCGGCAGAACTGGCAACTCGTTTGACCCAAAGCTCCCCTGCAAATGTTTCTCTTGCTATGATTTGGCTTTGAGCGTATGATCATTTAAGAGTTGTGAACATGCTATGGGTGCCGACCGCTGAGTGAACGCTGGTCTTCCGATGGCGGAAATATCACACGGATATACGCGGATGTAGGCGGGTTTTTGGACCGACTGATCCCGCTGGATACGATGCACCCTATCAGATGCGCCGGAGGATTGGATTGCGAAAGGTGCGCCCAATCCAACATAAGTAGCAAATTGGGGCAAGGGTGAAGATTTGCCAAAGTTGGTGTGACCGCACTTTGGCAAATCCAGGTGGTTTTGGCTATTCAAGTAGCTTTTAGCTATCCCGGGCCGTGGAAAATTCCCGGTGGATTAGACAAATCCTGTGGCGCATATCTCAGTTTTCCGGCTGGTCGCGGCTGATGGATGAAGTAAGACGAAGTTCGAGTACAACTTGATACCGTTTCCCCCGATGCTGCAAAACCGGTTTGCTCCCGTCTCCGCGAACTTCGCAGGGAATGACCAATCATGCAGGCGTGGGAAAGAAGCGAGAATCGCCAACCCGCAATAGGAAGTGGATACATGAGTACAGAGCAGAATGTACCCGAGGTGCAGACGCACCAGGGTCCACAGCCACCCCCCCCCCAGATGGACGGCCAGATGGATCAAAACATACCGGCACAAATGGATCAAATCGGACCGTCGCAGGACTCCGCGCATAACGTACAGCACGGCATGGGGCAGTCCAAGAGCAGCCGGCGACGACGACGCAAACGCAAGAACAAGTCACCGGATGCTGGCCAGCAGGGCGCCCAGAGCGGTGCCGGCCAGTTTATCGGAGACCTTCAGGCGGGCGATCAGAGCCAGGGCTTCGCCTCCGGGGGGCAGCCGCCGCAGAACTCCCATGCCGGAGCACCGCAGCAAACGGGCGCGGGACCATCCACCAAACGCTGGAAGAAGAAGTTCCGTGACCGCGATCGTCAGCGCGCACCGGAGAATCCAGGCAACCAGGCCGGAGCGGGCGGTTTCAGCAATGGCAATGGCGCGGGATATCGTGACGGCAACAGCC
>Ga0326728_10025475_pt1 | contig 10584 bp, 10 predicted proteins | sample MB3enrmetagenome_FD_207602 | JGI IMG/M metagenome (GOLD analysis project Ga0326728, IMG submission 207602) | Lab enriched peat soil microbial communities from McLean, Ithaca, NY, United States - MB31MN | ecosystem: Environmental > Terrestrial > Soil > Wetlands > Peat | place: USA: New York...
GTTGATGACCTCTTCGCTGACAACGCATTCCTTTACGTTCGCGATGGAAGGGAGCTCGTACATGACGTCGAGCATAACCTTCTCCATGATCGACCGCAATCCCCTCGCCCCGGTCTTCTTCTTCATCGCTTCCCTGGCGATCCCCCTCACCGCGCCTTCGGTAAAGGTGAGCTTCACGTTCTCCAGCTCGAAGAGCTTCTTGTACTGCTTTACGATGGCGTTCCGGGGCTTCTTCAGGATCTCGACGAGGACATCTTCGGCCAGTTCCTCGAGGGTCGCCGTGATGGGCAGCCTCCCGATGAATTCAGGGATCAACCCGTACTTGAGCAGATCCTCGGGCTGTACCTCCCTGATGAGCTCGCCGTACATCTTGTCCCTGCCGCCTTCCACGTCGACGCCGAAGCCGATGCTCTTCCTGCCAATCCGGTTGGCGATGATGGATTCCAGCCCATGGAACGCCCCGCCGCAGATGAAGAGGATGTTGGTCGTGTCAACCTTTATGTAGTCCTGCTGGGGATGCTTCCTGCCTCCCTTGGGGGGCACGTTCGCTACGGTCCCTTCGATGATCTTGAGAAGGGCCTGCTGAACCCCCTCTCCTGAAACGTCACGGGTAATGGACGGGCTGTCCGTCTTTTTCGAGATCTTGTCGATCTCGTCGATGTAGACGATGCCCTTCTCGGCCCGCTCGATGTTGTAGTCCGCCGACTGGAGCAAGTTGAGAATGATGTTCTCCACGTCCTCTCCCACGTAGCCTGCCTCTGTCAGGGTCGTGGCATCGGCAATGGTAAAGGGCACATGGAGTATTCTCGCGAGGGTCTGAGCCAGGAGGGTCTTTCCCGACCCGGTGGGTCCCACGAGCAGTATATTGCTCTTCTGAATCTCCACGTCGTCGAAAGTTGTTTTTGACTCTATCCTCTTATAGTGGTTATAAACCGCCACCGAGAGGACCTTTTTCGCGAAGTCCTGGCCGATCACGTACTCGTCGAGGATCCGTCTGATCTCGTGCGGCTTCGGTATGGAGGTCTTGATATACTCAAACCTCTCCCGCTTCGCCTCTTCCTGGATGATCTCGTTGCACAGCTCGATGCACTCATCGCAGATATAGACCATCGGGCCTGCGATCAGCTTCTTCACCTCATCCTGGCTCTTCCCGCAGAAGGAACAATGGAGCTTCATCGTCCTTCCGTTGTTCTTCTTCATGACTGTCATACCCTTTTCTCCACTATTTGGTCTATGATGCCGTACGCGAGCGCCTGTTCCGCTGTCATGAAGAAATCTCTGTCCGTATCCTGCCTGATCTTCTCCATGTCCTGTCCCGTATGCTTGGTAAAAATCGTGTTGATCTCTTCCCTCATCCGCAGAATCTCCCGGGCCTGTATGTCTATGTCCGTCGCCTGCCCCTGGGCGCCCCCGAGGGGCTGGTGGATGAGCACCCTTGCATGGGGGAGGGCATATCGCTTGCCTTTGGCGCCTCCCGCGAGAAGCACTGCGCCCATGCTCGCCGCCTGACCGATGCAGATGGTGGCAACCGGGGGCTTCACATACTGCATTGTATCATAGATTGCCAGTCCACTGGTAATCAGCCCGCCCGGTGAGTTGACGTAGACATATATTTCCTTTGCGGGGTCTTCGGATTCGAGGAATAAGAGCTGGGCGATGATGAGGTTGGCCACTATATCGTCGATCGGCATGCCAAGGAAGACGATCCGCTCCTTCAGAAGCCGCGAGTATATGTCGTACGCCCGCTCTCCCCGCCCGTCTTTTTCTATTACCATGGGTACTAGGTTCATGCTTTCTCCTTCACTGCTGCCTTCTCTACGAGAAAGCCGACCGCTTTTTCTTCGAGGAGATTCTGCTTCAAATTCTCCCTGAGCCCGTATTTCTCATAGAAGTCCTTAATGTAATCATAGCTCCTCTTGGTCTCCTCCGCAATTTTCCTCACCCTCTCGTCGACCTCGCCCTCCTCCACTGTTATTCCTTCCTTTTGGGCGATCCTCGCGAGTATCATCCCCATCTTAAGTCTCTTAGCTGCCTCGGGCTCGTATTCTTTTTGGAGGGCCGCGTTGAAGCTCCTCTCGGCCTCGCCGGCCAAAGCACCGGTCTTCATGCGTGCCCGTGCGTCCTCAACGAGCGCCTCCACTCGCTTTTGAAGGAGGCGTGCGGGCACGGGGACATCGGTTTGTTTGAGCAGGTAATCGGCTATCTGCTCGGTCACAAGGCTCTTTTCCTTCGACTCCTGCTCCTTTTCCAGCCCTTTTTTTACTTCCTCCTTCATCACATCCGTATTCTCGAAGCCCAGGTCTTTTGCAAATTCGTCGTTCACCTCGGGCCGCTTCTTTTCCTTGATTTCCTTGACCTCCACTTTCATGAGAATCGGTTTCCCTGCTATATCCTTATCGGGATAATCGTCCCCGAATTTAAGCTCGATCTCTCTTTCCTCGCCTATCTTTGCGCCCATGAGGCCTGCTTCAAACTCGGGCATGACATGAGAGTCCCCGAGGTCGATGGGGTAGGAATCGGACTTCACGTCCTTCACCGGCTTACCGTTGTGGAAGCCTTCATATCGTACGATCACGAAGTCGCCCTTCGCAACTGTTTCTGCCCCTTCCTTGGCCACGAGCTGCGCGTGCATCTCCCTCATGGCCTCCAGGCGCTTCGTCACATCCTCTTCCGTTACCCGGCCCTTTTCGACCTCTGCCTCGATGCCAACGTAGGCCGGCAGGTCAAATTCCGGCTCCACCTCGCACTCCATCTTGTAGCCGTGCTTCTCTTCCAGAAACTCGATGCGAGGCTCGCTGAGCGGCTCGACGTGGGTCTCGGAGAGGGCATCGCCCATGGTCTCTTCCACCATCTTCCGCTTCGTTTCCTCGTCGACGTAGTCTTTGTAAAAGGATTGAAGAACCGATCTCGGTACTTTCCCGGGCCGGAAGCCCTTCACTTTCGCGTGCTTCTTCAGCTCCGCGTAAATCCCCTCCCGGATCTCGCTGATTTTTTCTTCATCGAGGATCACCTCGACGTTCTTTCTCACCCTGTCCAAGTTTTCAACTTCTACTTTCATGCAACCTCCGAGATCGAGAAAAAGGGAGAATTATGTTTTCTTGATGAGTTTCCATTATAAATGGAAATTGGGAAATTATCAAGCCCACCGCACGGGAGAAGGGAACTATAGGCAGACAGCGGGCTCGCCCCTCATTGTATCCAATGAAGCCTCTGCGTGAGCCCCCGAAAGTCATGGATCGCTGATGCGCGGAAAGGGTATGGCGATAGCCTTCACCTTGCACTCGGCGGCGCAGAAGCCGCACTCCTCACAGAAGTCCTCTTCGACACGGGCCAATCCATCCCTCATGACGATGGCCCGGGGCGGACAGACTTCCATGCATCTCCCACAGCCCGTGCACGCCTCCTCGTCGATGATCGGCATCATATCCGCATCCCAAGCCTGTAGGCTTCGTGAATGGCGTTGTGAAGACGCCTCGGCCTCCTGGCATCTCCTATGAGAAAGACCTCTGCGGCTGAGGATGCAAAGGCCTCGCCCACCTCAGGACGGGCGAGCCTCGATGCGACGACGACGTCGTCGACTTCGACCATCCTGTCTCCTTTGGCGGAGGCGATTGAGGCCGTGCCGCCTTCCCATCCCTTAAGGACGGCCCTGGTCAGCACATCGACCCCCCTCTCTCTGAACAATTTAAGGTAGCGCCAGAGGTAGAAGGGGCTCACATCGCGGCCGAGCCTCCCCGATTCCTCGATGATCGTGATATCGTGCTCGCCTGCCCGGAGCAGATAGACGGCGATTGCCAGGCCCACACCGTCGCCCCCTGCGATGAGCACCCTTTTGCCGGGCCGCTTGCTCCCCATGATGATCTCGTCGGGCCGCAGATGCCCTGGGCCTTGTAGGGGCCCGAAGAGAGAGCCCACCGAAAGAACGAGCACGTCGAGGCCCAGCCCTTTAAGCATCTCCGGCGCGCACGCCGTCCCCGGCACAAGGGCAACCCCCGCATCCCGGCATTTCCCCTCCAGATATGCGATGGGCCGGAGCAGCTCGTCCTCCCCGTCATCGACCTTTGAAGCGAGAAGGATCGATCCGCCGAAGGCGGCGTGCCTTTCCCACAGGAAGACCTCGTGCCCCCTCTCGGCAGCCACGGCTGCGACCTGGAGGCCCGCAGGACCGCCGCCCACCACGCCGATCCTCTTTTTCTCCAATACCGGCGCAAACCCGTAGTAGCCCCAGGCCGGATCCCCCTCGTGGCCAAGGGACGGCCGGACCGTGCACATGATGGGCTGGTGATAGTAGAGCCGGGAAAAACAGAGGTTGCAGGCTATGCACGGGACGACCCCGGATATCCTTTCCCCGGCAGCCTTGTCCGGCAGGCCCGGGTCCGCTATCATGGGCCGGCACGCCTCCCAGAAATCGATCGTATCCTCGGCGATCGCCTTTTCCGGTATCTCGGGCAGAAAAAGGCGAAAGGCCATCATGACGGGCTTTGTCACGGCCTCTTTTACCCGCTCGGCCACCCAGAGCCACCGACCCATGGGCACGTCCCTCGTGATGACGGAAGACGACGACTCGTGCCAGCCTACGGTGACGCTCACGTAATCGGCGCCTGCTTTTTCGGCGATGCGGAAGCTTTCGATGCTCTCTTCGAGCGAATTGCCGCCCCTGTCGTCGAGGAGCTCCGCCCCGCACAGCCTGATGCCGACGGGCACCTTATCGCCTATCTCAGCCTTTATTGCACCGAGGATCTCGACCATGAGGCGGCACCTCTCCTCGATGGTCCGGCCTCCGTATTCGTCCTGCCTCTTGTTCGTGTACCGGGAGATGAATGTGGAGATGAGATAACCCACGATGCCGGAAAGCTCGATCATGTCAAAGCCGGCGTCTATTGCCCGCCTTGCCGCGGCGGCGTGGTCTTTGACCGCCTGCCTTATCTCCGCGGGGGTGATCTCTCTGGGAGGCTTGAAGTAGGAGAGCCTCTGGGGCACCACCGAGGGCATGAGGCAATAGTCGAGGTCGACGCCGCCTTCACGACCGCAGTGAAGGATCTGAAGGGCAGCCAGGGCTCCGTTTCCTTTTATCGCTTCGGCCAGTTTCGCGAGCCCCGGAATGAAGCGGTCATGGGCGATCGACATGGTGCCGCGGAAGCCCTTTCCCTCTCCTTTAGCATCGGGATAGGCCCCCTGAGTGGTCACGATGGCCGCCCCTCCCCGTGCCTGGGCCTCCATGTAGGCTATCTCCCTCTCCGTGACGAAACCGTCCTGGGTGTTGAAGTTCGTTTCCGTGGCGGCATACTTGATGCGATTCTTTGTAGGTAGCGTCCCGATCCGTCCGGGGGAGAAGATGTGCGGGTATTTCATAAGCGTTCCAGCAAAAAGGATAGCCGGCCTTTTTCATCATTGGTAGCATGGGGGGAGGAAAGAAGTCAACTATTGGGGGTCAGCACCCCCTCCGGCGGCGAAGCTGTCGGAGCCTCCCCGCTCAACTCGCTTCGCTCGGGTTAGGGCATAAGCCCCCTCTGCGTTCCCTTTTTCCGCGCAGAGGGCGGCAACGTTTTCGCCATCATTCGCGGTCGCTACCCCCACGAAGCCACTCACTCCGCGCCTTCGTGGAGAGTCGATGTTCCGAGGCTGTCCATTTTACCCAACGCGCCCCCTTCGGAAAGGGCCCGCATGAAGGCGGAAATATGGCAAAGCACTTGATTATTTGCGAAAACGTAATAGAATAATACTCTCATGAATCCAGAAGCCCTGCGCGAACTTTCAAAGGAGTTTTACCGGTATCTGTCTACGGAAAGGGACGTATCTCCCAACACGCGGAGGGCCTACGAAGGTGACATAGGCCTGTTCCTCGCCTTTCTCGAAAAGAATCACTACGGGGAGGTGGACCTGAAGGCGATCAGGGCGTATGTGGGGGAGATATACGGAAGTTTGAAGAAGTCCTCCCTCTCCAGGAAGATCTCTTCGATCAAGGTCTTCTTCAAGTTCCTGAAGAAGAAGGGACACATAGCCGATAACCCGGCGGCGCTGGTGAGGAACCCGAGGATGGAGAAGCGCCTCCCTAAGTTCTACACGGTCGACGAGATGTTCCACTTTCTCGATACGCTCCCTGAAGAGACGTGGATCAACTTGAGGAACAGGGCCATTTTCGAGCTTATCTATTCCACCGGGATGCGGGCCTCCGAGGCATTGGCCCTCGATGTTGCGGACGTCCACCTGGAAGGGCTCATTGCCCTGGTCATTGGTAAGGGTGGAAAAGAACGCGTCCTTCCCTTCGGGGAGAAAGCGCGCGATGCGATTGAGAGGTACCTCCGTGAGTTACGGGCGAGACAGAGGGAATCGACCCAGGCGCTTTTCATTAACAGGCAGGGCGGAAGGCTCTCCTATCGGGGTCTTCTGAAGGTCATGAAAAAGCACCAATTGGATGCGAGTCTCTTCAAGAATCTGGCGCTCCACGGGATCAGGCATTCCTTCGCCACCCACATGCTGAACGGTGGCGCAGACCTGCGGAGCATCCAGGAGCTGCTCGGCCATTCAAAACTTTCGACAACGCAGAGATACACCCACATCTCCATCGACAAGATCATGGAGATTTACGATAAGGCCCATCCGAGAAGATAAATGAAGAGCACTACGATTTTGTGCGTGCGACACAAGAATAGGGTAGCTTTGGCCGGTGACGGGCAGGTAACCTTTCAGAATACCGTGATGAAACATACGGCCAAGAAAGTGCGAAAACTCTACCAGGACAAGTGCCTGGCCGGGTTTGCCGGCTCAACCGCGGACTCCTTTACCCTCTTCGAGCGGTTCGAGAAGAAGCTCGAGCAGTTCCACGGCAACATCGTGAGGGCATCCGTCGAGCTCGCCAAGGATTGGAGGACAGACCGGTTATTGCGACGCCTGGAGGCCCTGCTCCTCGTTGCCGACGCCGACCACACGTTTATCCTGTCCGGAACCGGGGATGTAATAGAGCCGGACGACGGCACGGCAGCCATCGGCTCCGGAGGGCCGTACGCCCAAGCTGCGGCAAGAGCGCTCATTACGCATACGGATCTTTCGGCCCTCGACATCGTGAAAGAGGCGATGCGGATAGCGTCGGAAATCTGCATCTTCACGAACGACAGGATCGCCATTGAGGAGCTGTAGATGAAGACAATGATCCCCCGGGTCATCCTCGAGGAGCTGGATAGGTATATCATCGGTCAGGATAAGGCAAAGCGGGCGGTGGCGATCGCGCTCCGGAACCGGTGGAGAAGGCAGATGATACCGGAAGCGCTCAGGGACGAGATCGCGCCTAAGAACATCATCATGATAGGACCGACAGGGGTCGGAAAGACGGAGATTGCCCGCCGTCTCGCGAAGCTCGCGAACGCCCCCTTCTTGAAGATAGAGGCGACGAAATTCACCGAAGTCGGCTACGTGGGAAGGGACGTTGAATCCATGATCAGGGATCTCATGGAGCTCGCGGTGAACATGGCAAAAAAGGAAGAGCAGGAGCGCGTCATGGAGAAGGCGCGCGAGATGGCGGAAGAAAGGATACTCGACCTCCTTGTCGCCCCAAAAAAGGTCTCCAGGTCCGGCGAGGAGCAGCAATCCTACGATCAGACGAGAGAGAAGATGAGGGCCTTCTTCACCGAGGGGAAGCTCAATGAAAAATCGGTCGAGATAGAGGTCCCCGAGCGATCCCTTCCCATCATAGAGATCTTCTCCTCCCAGGGCATGGAGGAGATGGACATGCAGCTTCGGGACATGTTCGGGAACATCCTGCCCAAGAAGACGAAGAGGCGAAAGGTAAAGGTGGGCGAGGCCTACGAATACCTGGTTCAGGAAGAGGCCAAGAAGCTCATCGACATGGACCGGGTCGTCAGTGAGGCGGTCAACCGCGTGGAGCAGGCGGGCATCATCTTCCTCGATGAGATCGACAAGATAGCGAGCCGCGACCAGACCCACGGGCCCGACGTTTCCCGCGAAGGGGTTCAAAGGGACATACTTCCCATCGTGGAAGGCACCACGGTGACCACAAAATACGGCATGATCAGGACGGATCACATCCTCTTCATAGCTGCCGGGGCGTTTCACATGTCGAAGCCATCGGACCTGATCCCCGAGCTTCAGGGAAGATTCCCCATCAGGGTGGAGCTCGGGTCCCTGGGAAAGGATGAGCTCTTCCGGATCCTCACGGAGCCTGAGAACGCGTTGATAAAGCAGTACAAGGCCCTCCTCGAAACGGAGGGGGTAGCACTCGATTTCGAGCAGAGCGGGATCCTCGAGATCGCGGACATCGCCCAGCATATCAACGAGATAACGGAGAACATAGGGGCGAGGAGGCTTTACACGGTCATGGAGAAGCTCCTCGACGACGTCTCCTTCGATGCACCGGAGATGAAAGAGAAGAAAGTGGTGATAACGAAGGAATACGTGAGAGAAAGGCTTGGCGAGTTCCTGGAGAGGGAGGACCTGAGCAGGTACATACTGTGATGAAAAAGATCGAAGTTTTGCTTGAGGCGCTGCCTTACATGAGGGCCTTCTCCGGCTGCACCTTCGTCGTGAAATACGGGGGGCGGCCATGGAGAAAGAGAATCTGAAGAAGGAGTTCGCCCGTGACCTGGTCCTCCTTAAGTATGTCGGCATAAATCCGGTCATCGTCCATGGGGGAGGGCCCCAGATAGAGAGGATGCTCACCAGGCTCGATATCCCTACCCGCTTTGTGGATGGCCTTAGGGTCACCGATGAGGCGACGCTCGAGGTCGTCGAGATGGTGCTCTCCGGCTCTATCAATAAGGAGATCGTCCAGCAGATACACAACATGGGCGGACAGGCCATCGGTCTTTCCGGAAAGGACGGAAAGCTCCTCGTGGCTGAGAAGGTCCGGGGCAAGGACATAGGTTTCGTCGGCGACGTGGTCACGGTGAACGACAAGATCATCAGGGACATCTCCGGCTCCGGATATATTCCGGTCATCGCGCCGCTCGCGAGCGGCTCGGACGGGTCGACTTACAATGTGAATGCCGACACGGCTGCCGGCAGCATCGCAAAGGCCATCGGCGCGGAGAAGCTGATCCTTCTCACGGATGTGCCGGGCGTTCTCGACAAGAATCTCAAGCCCATATCGATTCTAAAGAAAGACCAGGCGAAGAGGTTGGTAAAGAGCAAAACGGTTAAGGGGGGCATGATTCCGAAGATAGAATGTTGCCTCGACGCACTCGCCGGCGGAGTAAAGAAGACGCACATCATCGACGGAAGGATTCCCCATGCCGTGCTTCTCGAGGTATTCACCGATTCCGGTATAGGCACTCAAATAGCAGGAGAATAGGATGCAGCAGGAATGGTTAGATAAGGGGAAAAAGTACTTGGCCAATACGTACACGAGGTTCCCCATCGGCATCGCAAAAGGGGAAGGGTGCTGGCTCTGGGATATGACCGGAAGGCGCTACCTTGATTTCCTGTCCGGCATAGCGGTCTGCAATCTCGGGCACGCCAACAAGGACGTCGTTGAGGGCGTGGCCAAGCAGGCACGGAAGCTCATGCACGTATCGAACCTCTTCTATACGGAAGCCCAGATCAACGCCGCCCAGCTACTCGTCGAGAATTCTTTCGGGGACAAGGTCTTTTTCTGCAACAGCGGGGCGGAGGCGAATGAGGCCGCGATCAAGCTTGCGCGGCGCTATTCATGGAAGAACCACGGTGAGGGCAGATCGGATATCATAGCCATGGAGAACTCGTTCCATGGAAGGACCATAGCCACTTTGAGCGCTACGGGCCAGACGAAGTTTCACCTCGGCTTCGCCCCGCTCGTCGACGGTTTCACTTTCGTCCCCTTCAACGACATAGGGGCTGTGGAGAAGGCCATATCGAAGAAGACCTGCGCCGTCATCCTCGAATGCATCCAGTCAGAAGGCGGCGTCTTTGTCGCGGAAAAGGAGTATCTGAAGAAGGTTCGGGAAATAACGAAGGAACAGGACATCCTCTTGATCCTGGATGAGGTCCAGACGGGCATCGGCAGGACAGGCAAGCTGTTCTGCTACGAGCATTACGCCATCGAGCCGGACATCATGAGCCTGGCCAAGGCGCTCGGAAGCGGTTTTCCGGTGGGCGCCATCGTTGCCACGGACCGGGTGATGGACGCCTTCGAGCCCGGCACCCACGCGTCGACCTTCGGCGGGAACCCTCTTGCGTCGGCTGCGGTGATCGCCACGCTAGACACGATCATGGAAGACGGGATCGTGAGGAAGTGTGAGAAGATGGCGGCCTACCTCTACCAGGGCCTCCTCTCCCTCAAGAAGGCGTACCCTTTTATCGTCGACGTCCGGGGCCTCGGTCTGCTCTTAGGGATGGAATTCAGCACGGACGTGAGCACCATCGTGCAGGAGTTCCTTGCGGAGGGTGTGATCCTCTACGCGTCAAAGGGAAACGTCATCCGCCTGCTGCCGCCTCTCATCATAGAAAAGGAAGAGATAGACATATTCCTGGAGATAGCGAGCAGGATATTCGAAAGGCTCAAGGGCAAATGAAGAGGGATCTCACGCGGCTCCTCGATATAAGCGGGGAGGAATGCTCTTTTCTCCTCGATCGCGCGCTCTTCCTGAAAAAAGT
>Ga0326728_10025477_pt1 | contig 10584 bp, 14 predicted proteins | sample MB3enrmetagenome_FD_207602 | JGI IMG/M metagenome (GOLD analysis project Ga0326728, IMG submission 207602) | Lab enriched peat soil microbial communities from McLean, Ithaca, NY, United States - MB31MN | ecosystem: Environmental > Terrestrial > Soil > Wetlands > Peat | place: USA: New York...
GAGCATGCTGAAATCGCCTTGTTGCATCGCCTCGGAGCGTTACCCGAGCCCTCGTGGCTCACCCACAGATTCGTTTGAGGAGGCGAAGCTACTAATGCCGTGGACACCGAAAAAACTCTTGATCTGGGGCAAGACGTACCCCGAATTCTCCGAGAAGTACTACGAGACGGTCTGCACAGGCGCCGTGGACCCCGACTCGGGCCAGCTCGTCCGCATCTACCCCATTACGCTCCGCTATTTGGCAGAGCCGTTCAAGAGCTACGACTGGGTCGAAGCGAGAATCGAGCGGAACGCGTCAGACCCCCGACCTGAGAGCTTCAAGATCGACCAGGACTCGATCAAGGTCGTCGGCCATGTCAACACGAAGGACGGCTGGGGCGAACGCAATAAGTGGGTTCTGCATGACGGGAACGTCTTCCGGTCCATGGAGGCGCTTCGGTCGGCGCAATCGCGTGACGGGTCGTCGCTCGGCCTCGTCCGCCCGAAGCAAATCCGCCACATTTACTGCAAGAAACGACCGGAATCTGATCGCAAGGAGTGGGACGAGCACCGGGCTCGCGCGCTCGCGCAAAAGGAGCTCTTCGTCGATGCAGAGACCGAGACGAAAGACCTCGTCTACATGCCCGTGCAGTACCGAGCGCGATTCTCGTGCGACGACCCCCAATGCACAGCGGAGCACGATCTCTCGATCCACGACTGGGGCATCTACGCCCTGAGCAGGAGCCAGTACGCGACTCGCGGAGCGGCCATGGCCGAAAAAGACGTGGTCGCAAAGATCAACGAGATGATGGACGCGGCCAAGCGCGAGCCGTACTTTTTCCTGGGCAACACCAAGGCCCACCCGCAGAGCTTCATGATCGTCGGCTTGTACTACCCACCGAAGGTCGAGGAACCTGTGGCGCGCGACTCGGGCTCGCTCAAGCTCCCCGGTTTCTAGCCGCTAAAGATGCTGCACCTTCCTGCACGGGCAACGCGCGACGAGCCGGTCGATGAGCACCGACCGATGGCATTCGCAGGCGTTCGCCTCGAAGCACAGGAGTGCCGCCGCCTCTCCGTCAATGGCGCTCTCGACGGCGTCGACAACCTCGGGGTGGTCGTGTACGTACGTCGAATAGAGCGCCAGGCAGCGCGAGAGATCGGCCTTCAGGTTGCGGTACGGATTTCCCGCCTCGCGCAGATGAACGTACTCAATTTCGGCCTTCGAGAGGGCTTCGCCGAGGACCGTCTTTGAGAACCCCTTCTTTCGCGAGAGCGGTAGCGCCCGAACATCGACCACACGCTTGACCCCCGCCCGGCGCAGCGCAGTCAGGAACTCGGCGATGGTCTTCCCCGAGTAGCCGATGGTGAACGTCACGCTCGCGGCGACCATGAACAAGTTTTAGACGAACCAACTGTCGATGGAAAGGCCCTTGTTTCCCGCATTTATGCTCGAACTCGCCATAGGAGCCCAGACAAGCCTGGGGACCCATGGTCTAGAACTGCCCATCGGGTCGTTCCCGCTTTGAACCGCTCTGACCAGGCAGGTACTCCGCGATCTCGATGACCTTTGCAGTCCCGCTCTGCACTTCGTCGTCGGATGCCGTAGAATAGTGCACCCGCATCGCGTCGGTGGCGTGGCCCGAGATCGCCTTTGCTACCACGGCATCGACCTCGGCCTCGCGGGTCAAGTCCTGGAACGTCCGCCGCAGCGCGCGTCCGGTCACGTGCTTCTTCAACCCGAGTTCCTTATCGGCTGCCTCGAACGACTCACTTCGGACCGCCCCTACAGCCTGAGTGTACGCCATTGGAGGGCCGATAGTGGACATTATGGGACGGGCCATCACTACGATGTTTACGTCCAAGACGACTGGACCGACGCGCAGGTGGTCGGGCACTTTCGAGGTTGCGTCAACCGCGGTGCCCTCCGCCGCGATGCCCCTTTCTTCGCCGCCTCGCCGGGTAGACAATCGAAGAATAAACCCGCTCAATGCCGAACTGCTGTGGACGCATTTCGCTCTCGCTCGCCTCGATGGCGTTGCCGCTGGTCAGCCCATCGGGCTGGTTGAGAGAGGTGTTGCTTCGGGTAGACGGCGCTAGGCCGTCGGTGTATCCCGCAGTAGCGCTAGGCGATGTAACGCCAGTCAGGGTAACCTGACCAGACACACATGGATAACTGTTATGTTCATAGTTCACGCTACGAGGTTGAAGTCGGCCGCGATCACCGTTAGCTTTGCTATTATATCGTGTGGTGGTGCGGTGCGCAGTCGACCCGACGCAAATGCTGACCGGGACGCCAGTGCGCAGTGGTCCGACGCGCCAGCGTCTGATGCTGCTAATGCGCCTCTTTTAGTTCCTGATGCTAACACGTCAACATCCGATGCGGCCGCGTCGATAGAGGCATCGCCCGAATCGGGAGGCGGCAGCTGCTGGATCGACATTTCCACGTATGATCAATCCTGCGCCGTAGATTCGGACTGCGTCTACTTCGCAGGCGCCTTTGCAGTAGCGTCTGGCAACTATTGCTCCGACCCTGCGCCATGCAATTGCGTGGGTGGCGCTATCAGCCTCGGTGCCGCCAACCAATACGTCGCCGACGTGTCCAAGACGCCCGTGGGGTCTGGCGCGATTCCTCGGGGACAATGTTCGTGCGGTATAGTGACAGCTCCTCCTTGTTGCTTGGGCGGTCGGTGCAACGGAGGCGACGCCTGCGTATACGCGTATTTCGATGCCGGCGTTGACGATAGTGCCGACGATGCTTTCGATGCCGGGGTTGACGATGCTCCCGAGGATGCTACTGAAGCTGGACCAGTGGACGGAAGCGTTCTCTGTTCGCAGTCACAAGGGGTCCTGGACGCAGACGTTACCAATGCTGGACCAACGCGGTGGTGCCAGCCGCCAGAATCATGTATGCCATTCAACGGCAATTGGGCGTGCTGCACGCCATTAGGGGAAGCGGGCCTGACATTCTGCGTAGTCCCGTAGCGGTTCCGAGGAGACACTTTGCGCGGACGTGATTGCTCGATATCCTCGTGAGGAGCGCTCAAAGCGGAAGGAACAACGGGGATAGCGAGGCTCGCTCCGGCTCAAAGCGCTCCCTTCCGTGCTGGGTGTCGGACGCTTCCGTCCGTATCCCATCGGCGACAAGCTCGGGCGCCAGGGCCTCGCCGCGTTCAAGGCGCTCGGCTGCAAGACGCAGCGGCCTGAGGTCGGCGATCGCAAGGAGCCATGCGGCGAATATTAGGCGGCGCGAGCGCTGGCGTAACCACGTCGATCCGCAAGGCGCGCAGTCCCAGATGCGTGGTGAACGGTCGCGGAGACCAATAATCGCTGGAAACTGCGTACAACGACCGAATAACCTTAGAATATCGAAGCCTTAGACCCTGGGTGGTGCCCCGCCTTTCGGAGCACCACTTGGTGCACCACCTGCGCGTCACGGCTGGACCGCCTGAGTCACGCCCATGGTTGCTATTCTCGATGTTTCTCACGCCCAGTCACGGCAGGAAACGCGATGTAACCGTCTTGCCAAGGTGGACGTCGAGGGTTCAAATCCCGTGTCCCGCTCAATATTCTAAAAAATGCGTGTCATTTCAATGCAGTAGCGACGTGGATGGAACGCTGTTTCCCGCCAGTTGCCCGTCCAGAGCCTCGATGACGCTTACCTTGTCCGCATGCGCGGCGTGCAAGTAGAGCGCGGTCGTCTCGAGGTCTTCGTGGCCCATGAGCTCGCGGATCGCTTCGATGTTGGCGCCGCCACGAACAGCATGTGTTCCAAAGGAATGTCGCAGCGCGTGGAAACTCCACGCCGGCACGATGCCCAACCTCCTTTGCAAGGCAATGAACTCTTTGTAGAGCCTCTGCCTGGATGGCGTGCGCCCTTGTTCGTCAACCACCACGAAGTCGGTGGGCCGTTTGCCCTTGACCGACTCTTCCAGGATCGCACGTAGCGGCGGTGACATCGGAATCGCCCGTTCGTCCTTGCCCTTCGGAGTCGAGAATTCCGTGTCCGAGAAGGCGTGCCTGATCTTGAGGCAGTTGCCAGCGAAATCCACGTCCATGACACGCGTGGCCCTGACCTCTCCGTTGCGCTGCGTTGCGAAATACGCAAGTGCAATCGATGTCCGCAGCCAGCCGCGGGCGCCCCGAAGGCACTGGTCAATCACCTCACGCGACGGAGCTCCCGGCAGCTTCCGCGGTTGCCTCGGAACCGACGGAAGCACGGGCATCCGTTCGATGACCCCGAACTCGTGAGCCGTCTTGATCACGCGGCGCACGAGGATGAGGTGCTGCCTAGGATTGACTCCCCTGCCGCGAACCTCAGCATCGAGCGCGCGGAACTCACGGGCTCCGATTTCGGTCACGCGTTTGGCACCCAGCACGCGGACGACGCCTTCCTTCCATAGGACCCGCAAGTACCGCTCTCGTGTGGCCGCCGTGTAGGTGGGCATGATGAGCGGGACGAACTGTTCCCTGACGAACACCTCGAACGTCGGTGCAGCAGGCTTCGGGTCGACACTTCCCGTTTCCAGCGCACGGCGTCGAAGCGTCTCGGCTTCTGCGCGAGCAGCCGTCATCATCTGGACACTTGCGTCCCTGCGATGGCGTCTCTCTCGTCCATCCTTGTCGCAATATCGAAAGTCAATGACCAGGATCTTCTTCCCGCGCCGTTTGACGGCGCGGACGCCGGACCGATTTCTATCGCCCATCGGAAACTCTCCTTTGGGCGGTCGCTCACACGACAAAGCGAATCATAGCGCCACGCCGCGCGATGCAAAGCGACCGCCAGTTACTTCGCGCTGTCGATGCGCACGCGCCAGGTGTTCGCGCCAACCTTCACGCCGACGATGCCGGGCCTAAGCGGAGCTGTGACGCTGCCGTCGGGGCCGACGACCTGGGCGCGGCGTAGGCGTGCGCGGAGCGCTTCGACAGTCATCCGCAGGGTTTCAGCGGCCTCCGGCACCGTCAGCATCAGCGGGACGCCGGGGCGCTCGGCGTGGCGGTAAGGGTTTCGCTTCCGCGTACGTCGCGCGGGCGTCGGCGTCGAGGACGCATCGGTGTTGGTGGTGGCGGGCTCGGGTGTGCTGCTCATTGGTTTCCGGTTCCTTTCGCAGTGGGTATTCCTTGTTCGTCAAGCCAAGCTGAAAGCGTCTCCGGGTCTGGAGCTGCGAGAGGCGACCGAAGCGACCGAAGCGACCCAGGGTCTTCCGGGTCGCGGCCTTCGGTCGCTTCAGTCGCTTCCGTCGCGGCAAACCAACGTTCGGCGTGCCGGCCGTCGGTGGGCTCCGAGACGGAGCGCGCTAAGCCATTCACAAGCAGGACGCGGCGCGCGCGCACAACGTCGGCCGAGCGATGACGTCCAAAGTGGTCGCGGATCTCCGTCGCCGTGCGACCCTCGGGGTTAGCGCGGAGCAATTCAAGCAATTCGTCCGCCGTCGGATCGCCGAGCGCGTCGCCCCAGACCCAGCGTGCGGACGCTGACGAGTAATTCCACACTGCAAGGGCCGCCCTCAGGTGTGGGGAAGCTATCTCCCTGCGCTTGTCCAAGAGCGCGTAGAGCATGGCGAGTCGCACGACTTGCGCCTCAGCGCGAGCCGTAACGGCGCCTACGATGCCCGGGCGTCCCTCCGAAAGCTCAGGGTAGACCTCGATCCACAGCGGACGCGCCTCGGCCGCGAACGAGACCGCGCCTGCGTTTCGGGCAAAGTGGATCGCCTCGCGGAGGTCGGCCGCATGCTCCCACAGATTGACCGGATCGCCCCCGAAAGGAAGGCAGCGAGATCGCTTCACGCACACCCACAAGAAGCGGTTAGCGAAACCGTTGCCGAGCTCTGTACGGTCGAGGCTTCGGCGCAGTTCGTCGCGTGTCACGTGTCCAATGAGTGATACGTGCGCGCCGGTCGAGCGCGCCGGTGACGTCTTTGTGAGCGCCCGCAGCTCTCCTCGGTCCCATGCCTCGCGAATGATCGCCGAGAGGGTGTTCCCCTGCCGCGCCATGACGGCCATCGTGGACGCCAGCTCAGATTCGACAACGAGGACCCGCTTGTCGCTCACTCCCTCATCGACCAACACATCTTCGATCTCGCCTGTCTTCTTGTTCTTCTCCTTCCGAAATATGGAGTCTCGAATCTGCCAGATCAGGCCCTCGCCGCTGGACAGCCCGGAGATGACTCGCTGGATCCAATCGGAATCCGTGAGCGCGAACAGCTCGCGGATCCGAGCCCACGACGTTCCCTTTCGCCCCTTGGAGGTCGCGCCAACAATGGCCACAAAGAGCTTGCAGGCATGGCGAGAGCCGTCAGCCATGTAGTGCGCGTCGCTTCCGATATCGTTGCCGAAAGCTGTTAGGAACTGGACGAGAAGCGCAGCCGGGTCGGCCTCCGTTTGCGGCTCGATCGTGCGAACGATCTGGCCTGCCAATCCGTAGAACGCCTCATACCCTAATGGGCTGGGCCACGGGGCGTCGGTACGTGCAATCCGAGCACTCGGATCCTGTCCGCTCGGAGCCGGTGCCGGCGCTTCGAAGTCGAGGATGTCCGTAGCCGTCATTGCGCGCCCCGTCGCGAGCGGATGGCTCCCGCGATGGTCCGGCGTGCTTCCCGCTCGGATAGGCCAACGGCAAGTGCTGCGTCGAGCATCTCCGTTTCGATCGTCACGTCGTCGAGGTCGTCGAGTCGGGCGAGGCAGTAGGTCTCCCGATTGAGCGTCTCGTTTCTCGTGCCCTCACGAGCGGTGGCAACTGCTTCGGCCGCTCGCCGCAGTGCACCGCACGCGTACGAGCTGTCGTGTTCGACTCTTCGCTGCGACCGTCGACTCGGAAGCGGACGCTGCGCTGCGATCACGCGCGCCGCACTCAGCGGCTGTCCGTCGATGACACGCACGCGATAGTCAGTTCCGGGACGGCGCACCGGCGCGAACGAAAGACGCGAAGCGTCCTTGGCTCCCTCGTCCGCCACGATGCCAGCCACGCGAAGGTGGGCGCGGACGATGACGTGTGTACGCTCGTACGTCATTGTATCGACGGGCTCCGCGAAGAGAATCACCACGCGACACCTCGGCGTCGCAGGCGTGCTGCTAAACGTCTCGTGGACGACAGCCGCGTAGCGGGCGAGGGCGCTGGCGACGAGGTCAACATCGCCGCCTTCGTCGACGTCCACGACCAGGGCATAGACGCAGACGATCGCCTGTTTTCGGCGCACGCCGTCGCGGTACAGAGCTGGCGACCACGCGCCCGCGGCGTCCTTCGCAGTGCCAGTCGTCGTTCGCGAGAGGTACGAAGAGAGTTGGGCCCATGCAATTCGACGCTGGACGCCGACCTGCGGGCTCGCCCGGAAGTGTTCGGGCGCTACGTAGAGCACCTCGATCTCTTGCTCGTGCGCGCAGAACGCCTGGTCGTCACGTCGTGTGGGTTCGGCGACCATCGCACGACTATCGTGGGCAGCGCATCACCTCGCGCAAACGGGTAGGGAACGTCTTCCCAATCTCTTTTCTTTGCGTGATGTGACCGTTCCTCGTTCGCTGCGTTCGCGCGCGCAACTGCTTCGGCGCGGGTCTTTTGCTTTTCACGGCGTGTACTCATCCAGATTTGCTTCCACGCCGACGGCTCGGTGCCTTCGCCTGTCGCCCGCTCCCACAGGGTGGCGAGCAGGGCCCACTTCCCCGGGGGCGCCCCGGGAGCAAGGCCCGGCGTTCGCTTGCGCCACGCCTTGACGACGCGGCCCAGCGCTTCCGCGTCGGAGCCGAAGAGAGTGATTAGCTCAGGAGACAGCCGAGCGAGCACCTCCTCACCCAGAACGGTTCCTTCGGCCTGCGTGGTCGCCGCATTGTCCACCGCGCTCATGAGCCGTAGGCGGGACTCCGTCGCAACGGTCCGGTGAGCGAGCGTCTCCCACACGTCGTCGATTGTTGCGCGAAAACGGTCGCGCCATTCGGCGGACACATCGGTCCGCTGCAGGTTGTTCATTGCAGTCGCCATCGCGTCACGGATCCGGCGCGCTCTCTCCAAGCAAGCCTCCGTCTCCCCGACATTCCGTGCCTCCTCGCTAGTACCGGTGCTTTCGCTCGCCATACCAATACATCTAACAACGTCGCGCGACGGATGCGAAGGAATCGCCGGCCCTCACATGCGCGCGCGTTGACTCATTACATGAGTGTCATCAGACTCACTCGGTATGGGAGTGGCAAGTACGTTTCGTTGCGTCGAGTGTGGCGCCCTCTTCGCCGAGCACTTCGCGGTGTGTTCGTCGTGCTGGCGTCCGGGGTCACTGATCCCCGTGGCACATCGGCTCCGGGCTGCGATGGACTACCAGCCCGGAGTCAGCAATGCGCGTGCGCTCGCTGGGATGGCCTGGAAGAAGGTCGAACACGCCGGCTTGTATGAGGATCTGGTCGTCGGGGCGGGCGCTCTCGTGCTCGTCTCCGGCCCGCCGGGCTCGGGCAAGTCGAGCTGGTCGTGTCGTTTCGCCAATGCGGTCAAGGGGCCGGTCCTATACGTGGCGGCCGAGGAAGGAATTTCGCCATCGCTCGCCGCCCGTCTTCTTCGGTGCAACGTCAGGCGGTCCGATTTCCACGTGGTCACGCGCGCTAGCGTGGACTCGGCCGTCGCGTTCGCGCAGACGCACAAGGCCGTGGCCTGCATCGTCGACTCCGTGCAGGAAGCCGTGTGGACGGCGCACGAGCTGCGGCACGTACTCGAGGTCGTCCCTTCGCTGGACGCGCTTGTCGCGGTGATGCAAGTGACGAAGGCCGGACTTGCGGCGGGGTCAAACGCCTACCAGCACGAGTGCGACGTGCACGTGCGCGTCGAGTCGATGGTATGGAACCTCGCGAAGTCGAGATATCAGGATCTCTCGGGCGTCGGTGGCCCCGTACTGCCTCCGAAGGAGGGCGACCATGTTGCTGCATAGATGCTTGCATTGCCTCGCTGCGAACGCGTGCGAGGTTCGATTCGACAAAAAGGGTCGCCCGTACACTGTCTGCAAGGTGTGCTGGACGAAAGCATTCTTCCAAAGCCTCGACCCACTCCGCGGCGTTGCCGTTGTGCCCCAGCTCGTCGAGAGTGCCTTGCGGGTGCGCGCAACGGACGCGGACTACGCGCGACGGTTCGATGAGCAGATCGCCGCAATGGTCCGCTGGGTCCGCGACAACTCGCGCCCCGCCGCGGGCGAGAAAGCGGCGCCACTCGGTGACGTTTCTGCGGCGGTTCCCTTCGACGAGGCAAAGGTTGGAACATGAGGAACGTCAGAACGCTTCCGAACGATTCGGATCTCCCCTTTGAGCTGGGCGACGACCTGCCGTCGCTCGGCGCGCTCATCAAGCACGAGCCCCGGGGCGCGACCGTTGACAAAAGTGCTGCGATCGCCAAGAGCGCACTCGACGTGCCGGCGCTCCCCGGGGCGAGCGAGGCGAACGAGCGCGAGGCGTACCGTCAGAGGCTCGTCGCTGCGAACCGCGCGCTCAACGGCTTCCAGTTCAACACGACCGCGAGCGGCGCCGTCGCGGGCCTGGCTGTCGCGAGTGGACTCGTCCTCGGCGGCATTGAAGGCGCCGTCGTCGTCGGATTGGGGATGGGCGCGTGGAAGGTGATCAAGTCCCTTGCGGGGCGGCGATGAGCGCCGTCGCGCATATCGGGGCCAGCGCACTCGATAGGGCGGTGTTCGGCTGCGCGCCCGAAAAGTCGCTCGATGAAATGGGCATCGAAGAGCTGGAGGCGCGCTTTTGCGTCATACGGGAACGCCAGGCGCTCCTCTGGTGGGGCGGCTTCGCCGCGGGGTTCGGCGGTGGATCGTTCGGGGGCCTCAAGCTCCTCGCGCTCGCTGGCAAGGTTTCGCTGGTGCTATGAGGAGGCGAACGTGAGCGGTCCAGTAGCGGCTCTCTTCCGTGTGAGAGTGCAGATTCTCGAGGCGAGCGAAGCGAGCGAGTACGGGGCCGTCAGCGGCAGGCATCATGCAACGTTGGGTGTCGTCGCACCTGACGCTGAAGTCGCGGCCATGGCGGGCCGCGTTGCGGTAGCCGAGCGAGATGGGGTTTCGCCTTTCCTTGCACGCGTGGTCTCGGTCGAATTCGTGGAAGGTGTGAACGTGCTCATTACTTCTTCCCCATGTACCGGACGTGGTGTAGGGGGACGATCCAATGCTCATCGGACGACGTCGCCTTAATCCGAACAATGCCGGTTAATTCGTTGAACGTGAGGTGGTACGTTCCGTCCTTGATCTCGTCTCCTGCCTTCCAGTTACTGAGCGGTATGTCGAGGGAGCAGATCCGTAGATCGTCTGTCTTCTCCATGGCTCAAGGATATACCGAGTCACGCCTCGTCACATCACGTGCGACAGCGGTGCGCAGTGCGCCCTGGGTACCGTGAAGGCTACATGCAAGCGACGAGTTTTCCGACGCAGGACGGGTCCGTAACCACCCCGGTCGTTGTGCTCGGCGAGCAACCGTAGCCCGTGTTCAGAAAGGTCGGGCCGGCGTCATAGCAAGACGTTTGATCATATTGGCAGCACACCGTTTGCCCGGCGCTTACGCTGGTGCAGCACGACGCCGCGGCGCCGGCGTCGTCGCCCGATTCGGTTGTGCCGCTCGACGAGGTGCTGCCGCTCGACGAGGTGCTGC
>Ga0326728_10025478_pt1 | contig 10583 bp, 10 predicted proteins | sample MB3enrmetagenome_FD_207602 | JGI IMG/M metagenome (GOLD analysis project Ga0326728, IMG submission 207602) | Lab enriched peat soil microbial communities from McLean, Ithaca, NY, United States - MB31MN | ecosystem: Environmental > Terrestrial > Soil > Wetlands > Peat | place: USA: New York...
TCCGTTCTGCGGCAAAAATTCCGGCGTCGCCCATTTCGATCGACCGTCACTGCCCAAGAATGGCAAGCCACGTAGGTCGACCGGATCGAGCAGGAGTGCCCGCACATCTTGCAGGGGCACATTCAACGTTTCGGCAAGCTGCTTCACGACGCTGCTCTTTCCTACCCCAGGTCCTCCCCAGATAAATACTGGCCTCCGGGCTGCCACAAGGACACGCAGGGCGTCGGATATCGAGGATGCTTTCATGGGGGTCTCCTTTCAGGCTGAACTGGAAAAAACCCATAATCGGATGGTTGCGGAAGGATCAGGAACGATGGAAAGTGGGAACTGACGGGTTCGGTGCTATCATTTGTCGACCCGTGAAAAAAAAGTTGGCAAGCAATGTGCGAGGGACTCTAAGCCCGCCGGAAGAAACTGGCATGTCCGCTCAAGTTCCGCGAGGGTCGCCAGCACCACCCGGCCCACCACGGTCAGACTTTCGGGGTCACACCGATCAATCGAATCCTGGGCGGTGTGGTGATAGCTTCCGAAAGGCGTCAAATCGATGATGTCGACTGAAGGAATGCCTTGGGCCACAAACGGCATATGGTCGTCCTCAACAGGAAACGTGCCCCCGCTGAAGGATCTTCCGTAACCCAGCGTGCGCGCAGTCTTGAACACCAGGTCGCTCAGCCATGCCGTCGAGTTCGACTCGCGCAGGATGTTCAAATGCCGGTCGGCTACCATGTCCACAAGGATCATGGCCTTGATCTGGCCCAACTTCCCATCGCTCGCCAGTTTTTCGGCCAGATGCCGGCTGCCGTACAGACTATCGCTCGCCGTCCATTTCTTCAGGGCTTCTTCCCCATCGAAAAAAACCAGCCAGTAGGTGAACCTGTTCGTTCGCCTGGTCAGAACCCGGGCCATTTCCAAGAGTACCGCGGCACTCGACCCGCCGTCGTTTGCTCCTACGAACTGGACACCATCGATCCTGGCGGTATCATAGTGGCCCGCGAGAACGACAACGGTCGGGCTTTCTTTTTTGATTACGCCAATCACGTTGGTCATGGGGATCTTGCCCATTGGCGTCGTCGCCACAAAGGGGTCATCCCAAATCTCCGCGTCGGCGGCGGATAGCTGGCGCTCTATGTATGCCCGAGCACGATCCGAGTTTCCCGAGCCCGCAGGTCGTGGCCCCACTTGCACAAGTTGGCACAGGTCACTAAAGGCTCGTTCCCCATTGAATTCGGTTACCGCGGCGTGAACTTCGGCGCGGGCACAAGAGCGCTCGATCTCAACGGCAGCGACAGTTGAGATGCCGATTAGAATCACCGCCGTCGCAAATTTGGTGGTCTTCTTCATCCAGTTTTGCGCCCAGTTAGCGGTCCGCTTTCATGTCGCGTCTGATATGCCGGGCACCGGAATCGTCGCTACTAAAAGCCGCTTGTTCCTCCGCAATTCGGGCAGCGGTAGCATGATCCGCTGGGGCTCATGATGGCTCCGCATCCCTTACATACCGGCGCGTCCGTCTGATCCTTACCCTCTCCCTCCCCCAAAAGGTAGGCGGGCGCCGAAGTAGTAGCCTGGGCCTCGGCGCCCGTTGGGGGAAGAGAATCAGGCGGGAGAAACCTGTTTCGTAACCAGCGGAAGATGTAGTCCATAAAGGACTTGGCGTATCCAATTTCCGGGTTTCCTGACCATCCGCTCGGCTCGAATCGCGTGTGGCTGAATTTGTCGCAGAGCACCTTGAGCGGCACGCCGTATTGCAGGGCGAGCGACACTGCGGTGGCAAAACAATCCATAAGGCCGGATACCGTCGAGCCTTCCTTCGCTGTGGTGATGAAGATTTCCCCGGGCCTCCCGTCCTCGTAAAACCCGATCGTCAAATACCCTTCGTACCCGCCCACCTTGAAATGATGGACTATCGCTTTACGCTCGTCCGGCAGGCGCCTTCGGACAGGCTGCGCTGCCACAGCTTCTTCAATCTCAGGCATAGAGACCTCTCAAGCTACTCCGCGTTGCGCCAATACTGGCGCGCTGTCGTTATGGAAGCTCGGTGCGCCTGTGATTCTGCCGAGGCGCCTCCTCCGGCTAGGATCTCTATGTTCAACTTTGGCTTCCAACGACCTGCTCTTGAAAGCGTTGCGGGCGTACTGAGGCCGAGCGGCCTCGAAAGCCATCTCGATGTTGCTCGAGCCATCGCCGTGTATAGAGCTTGAGCCCCTCCAACCATACCCGCGGGTCACGGGATTTGAGTAGGCTCAGCTCAAAATTACTGACCCTGCCGCCTAACTGCCGTTCGCTTGACACTCGCATGTACTCCCAAAGCTCACCGCTGAACCGTGCCATGGGGATGTATAGCCAGGCCGGCGTCAGAACGAAAGCAAGCTTGTCCGCCAAGCATAGCTTCGAGTACCTCTTACCAACGCTCTCCGCCCAATGCCGCGAATGGCACAACGTGAAATCTCGCCATTCCGGACCGAAAAGCCAGCCCACGATCCGCCCTCCCAGGACAACATGCTGCTGCCCCTCAGGGCCTTCCATGTCGGCTTTGCCGATATAGCCCAGATCGTGAACGAGGAAGGCCAACCACAGCCTGGGATCCCAAGGGAACCCGAATAGCCTGGACCAGGCGTAGGCAACGAAGAACGGGTGGACCAGGGTCGCGTGCACTCCAAAAACCACACTCTTGGTCCCGACTCTCATTCAGAAAAACCTCCAACAGTTGTTGTTACACCGTTTTGGCACTGCTCCTCAGCAGCGGTAGGCTTCGTGACAACGCCAATCAGGACCGCCTCTGCCTTGTCGAATGCCTCCAATAGCTGCGCAAGGTCACTCGTACGCCCGCGCAGAGCAATTCGGAAAACGATTTCAATTTCGATATCACCGACGGGTGTCACGCGCGCGCCTCCCGGACCGCTTTGATTGAAGAAACAGCAGGTTCGGCTACCAAGTAGTGGCAATGGGAACATCCGCAGCAGGCCACCGCTTTGGTGATGGCGCGAGTCACCGGTTCGAATTTTGCGGGTACTTGCGCGCGTTCTCCTCCCCGGGAGTAGAAGTCGGGCACGACTGACCCGGCGCTCTCTTTGTCCTTCCCCCAGAGCTCGAGTTCCAGGTAGCCATGCACTCCGCGGAACAGGGTCTGACTCTCTAAGGGCGGGCGACGGCCGTTTTCAGCCTCGCCAATGCTGAAGCCTGTGATGAGGAGCTCGTACGTGCGCCCAGTGCGCAGCATTTCCACCCGCACCAGGGCAGGTGCGACCACCACGGCATGGACTCCATTCACCCCGATGGCATCAATAGGATGAAGGTAAGCCAACGGCTCGCCATCTTCCCCGCAGAAGGTCACATAGTGGCCCATCTCGCAGATAGCTCCACCTGATTCCAGTCCCCGGATCACATAGCGCCGCGCCAGATGTTGGTGCTCCAATCCCACTTCCGCCCGAGCAAGAATTCCAACCTCCCGTAACTGCCTGCGGACTCGCCCAGGCAGGTTGAGACCACCGTGGGATGCGTTTCTACTTCCGCCTTTCATTTCATGGCCTCCGTATCAACTCCCCTCTGCGTCGCAATGCTCAATCCTCCTGGCGCGCGCGGATCGGACAACCGACCGCCTCGCGGATCATCTCCTTTGTGCAACCTGCCCAGCACTTGTAAAACCGCGGATCGTCGATCCGGATCGCCAGGTTGTCACCGCTACGGTCATGTCCTGCCTGCGCGCAGGAGGGGCAGCGTGTGACGTAGTTCCGGCCGACCTTGCGGACCTCCCCCACGTGCTCGAGAATGCGGAATTCCGGTCCACCAGAGCTCGCGCGCGGGACCGCAGGCTCGAGGCTGCGCGGGCGGCGGACCGCCTCCTCAGGCAGAGTTTTTCCCGCAACGAAGCGCCTCATCTCCTCTTCACTGACCTTTCTCAACTGCTTCAGATAGGCCATTTGCTTTTCCGGGTCGTATTCAGCCCCGTAGAACCAGAACCGGCGACTGGCCCCCCGGTGAATTCCCAGCGGCCCTCGGATGGCGTTTCCGAACTCGCCCGGACCGAGTTCATCATGCTTTGGGAAGATTTCGATTCCTTCGGCAAGTCCATTCCCCTTCACCGGCACGCCAAGCCGCGACGCCAGGTCGTGAATGTAGATCCGGCAGTCTCGGGCCAGGAGTGGCGTTTCCAAGAAGATCCACAAATGCCCGCCCCGCTGGCTCATCTCCAAGGCCGCCTGGACTTGGTCTTCACTCAGGTAGTACTGGAGCTTCACGAGGTCCTCCATGGCGCCCTTGTAATCCGCGTCGATCGCGACCCACTTGCACCGCTGCGTGGCTGGGTTGATGGCGTAGAGCCCGATGGTGATTTCGCCCTCGATATGGCGCCGGACCGTATCTGTTGTCAGGCTGAGCCCTTGGCCGGTGGTCTTGTCGGTGGGCCGGTAGTAGTAGTGCCGGCCGCTTTCTTGGTGCGGCCGGTCGGACTGGAGGGTGTACGCCCGCCGGTTCACGAAGAGGCGGAAATAGTCCTCCACCACGTCAGCGGGCACTTTCAAACGAAGCCGCTGCATCTTTTCCTCCGTGAAACCTGGTGGCCGCCACAGATCCATACTCATTGGAAATAAAACGAGAAATATTTTTCGTCAAATGGGGTGGCTGCCAGTCGGGACGATTGTGTGTTTTCAATTACTTACAGGTGGGGATTCGGTGGAGGCTCTGACTCTGCGATTTGCAATCTGGAATTTGCATTGCGGTCGAAGGCCGCACTGTGATCTTTGCAGGGAGACCAGTCCTCAAGCTGGGAGTCTTCCCAGCACGGTGGGCCTTTGGCCGGGCGTGACCAGCCATTGGACTGCTGATTCAAGCAATGCCGGGGATTCCACGAGCCCGAAGAAGTGGCATTGGCTGATCAGAACATCGAATTGCGACGGGCTATACCCACCGTAGTTCCGATCATCGAAATCCACCCAAAGCCAAACACACCGCTTCCGGTCGTACACGTAGATAGCCCCACAATCCGGCGCGTCATCAGGGGCCAGAAAGACGATCAGGGCCGTTGGAAACTGGAACCAACGAACGACATTCGGATAATCAGCAAACTGCAGCAGCTTGGCAACCGCTTCCTCCAGTGTTTGCAGCTTACTCAGTTGCAATGTTGTTGTGACTTGCATTTGGCCGAACATTTTGGTTACGCCTCCTTTCGTCGTTTTGATTGTTCCGTCAACCAGGGTAGGTTCTCCGAATTAGTGGAATTTCGTGCCACAGATCTTAAGAAAACGTCTCACGGTTCGTGAAAAGATCCTATCGTCGCGGTAACTCTGCGTGTTCTGCAGGCGTACGAGGGAGCGTACCACGCCTCGCTTCGCGTCCACTCCATGCCAAAGCGCCGAGCGCGGATAGTTTCCGTGTTGGACACAAATCCGAGAGTTGGAATGAACCGGTCTACACCAAGCCGTTATACAGGGTTGATATTGGTCGGCGGCCATTTTCCAGGTAGTCGACTTTTCAGGCCGAGTTTTTGCGCTGGGATCCTAACAGCCCCCGCGGCAGCGGCTTGCAATGCAATTGAGCCGGGTTCCGCGAGTCCGCTGCGACTGGGATTACGTCACAAGGAATGAGCGCCGAACCGACACGGCCCCCTTACCAAATCAGATAAAAGGATACTTATTCCCGATCCTCCGATGAGCCAACGTGTTCTAGGCCACCGACGCTGAGATCAATAGATGCGGTACTCCTTCAGGCACTTTGGATCGGAAAAATCAATCTCTCCATGGTGACCTTCACTCGAGAAAAGTATTTTGTGCGGCGTGTCTTGTTCGTGAAAAGTGTATGCCGGTTTGTCGCTCTCTACCGTGATCGTTATGGTCCGGCCCCTTAGGCGCGATTTGGCTTCGCCGAGCACGCCCAGCCATCGATTCTGTCGTTCCGGAGCTAGTTTGAAGACCCATGACAGCATCCAAGAAAGCCGCTCATCAGCGTGGTCGTACGGTGAAAGAGCGCAGCTATCCCAGAAGCATGCGAGGTTCGCAGCACGCGACTTCCGCCCGAGTTGGATTAATCCCTGCAAACACTCAATGCCAATGGTTACGTTGTCCAATTGAACAGCCGAGCAGCCTAACCACCCAAGGACATCTAAGCAACGATACAGGAAATCTGTATTGCCGAGGTCGATGGCAGCGTATCCAAGAATCTTTGGAGCGGCCACATAAGCTGTTAGCGCTTCGAAAAACAAATCCTGGGTGGTGTTAGGGGAGTCCATGCCCTTTTGCACTGCTTCCCTCGCAACCACAATCGTAGTTAGCGCTTCATTATGTAAGCCTTCTTTAAGGAGCTGTTTACTGGTCGCCGTCATCATTTCCAGCACGCGTCGGCATAGTTCATTGCCCTGAGAGCCTAGTCCGCAGGCACCTCTGATATAAACGCTTGCGACGTCCAGAAATTTGCTGCAGCATGCGCCTGTCTTGTCCTGCATCCGGGATCGACGTGCAATTTCGTCGAGGACCGAAACAGTGTATTGCCGAACAACGGCATCAATAGGATGTTCCAGCTTGCGACCAGTAACGTCGTGGAAGCCTTCCGCATAGTCGCACGCCCGCAGTAACATGCGGAGAACATGATCGAGGACATACACGTCTGACCTCTCAATTGCGATAGCCAGTATGCTTGCTGCGAACGCGTACGGGTCTGCCAATTCACTTGGAGGAGGAGTACGTCGATTAAATTCGTGTATGGGCATCTGCTTTGGTGTGGACAGCTGTAACTTGGAAATCTCCTCGAGTTGTTTCCTTACATTCTGCGCATAGTACTGCAGAAATTGCCGAAGGCGGCTCCCCACAAACTCGCGCCGCACGTTCGAGAGAGGATCCGCATTGTGCCTTGCAATCAGTGCGAGGGCAATACTGCTCAACATGACAAGGGGAATCACGAACACAGCTACCGCAACTGTGCGCCACTGGAAGACTGCGGCGGCAATCGGTGCAAGCGCCAGAAAAAGGACAGATGCGGCGGCGATCACATGTGATGGTGCAACGGCTCGTAAGGCGGCCCGATACGGGGAGAATTGGTATTCCAAAAAAGAGAAGTTAACAGCAAACACAGACACAGTCGCCGTAATCGTCAGGAGGGCGAATTCGTATCGCCCCAAATACCAGAGCGAGCCCGCCTTCCAGGCGAGCGAAGCACCGGCTGCTAAGAATGCGAATGCAACGAGTGGATAGGCGAAATATGGGATCCTCTTTTCTTGTACCATCTTTGTCCTCGGCTGCTAGAATTCTTGTAGAGTCGGCCGGCCTACCTTTCATGAACCAGTGTAATCCTGCAATTCTAGATTGTGAATGAAAGAGGAATGGTACCTCTCAGTCGGAAGACACCTCCGGTATTCGGTCAGAGCCGATCACAATGTCTAAGGGCGCTCAATCTGTGGCGCGTCAATAGGGCAGGTACTCACCCTATGATTTCTTCGGGTGCATCGGAACACAGTATCACGGCCGCACCTGCGGCCAACTACGAAGTCCGCCGAATAGCATGATCAAGCAGGCGTAGGAGTCCAACACCAAACCTATGTGGGAAAACGAGGCAAAATAGAATGGCAAACGACGGGCGATCCATTAGCAACTTAGGGAGGCGAGCCGGGCCATTCTCTGCAATTTCAATAAGATTCGCCCAGCTTTGTGGGGTGTTGGGTGCCCTCTGATCCAATGAACCTTTCCGTGCCTTCCAACAGAACCACTCCCAATCTTCGTCTGGTAGAAAAAATGCGAATTTGACCCGGGTTATTCTCTCCCAAAAATGAGCCAGCATTCTCCTTCGCGAGCGCCGCGCTAGAAATTCAATCAGGGGTTCTAACGCATACGAAAGTCCGCTGAATATCTCTGGGTTGTTGAGTTCCATGCCTGACGCCAGTCGAACCGCGTCCTCGGGCTCATAGTACGGGTTTGGAAGCCCCCGGCCCTTTTTCCCATTGTAAACTAAAATGGTCTCAATCAGCCTGCCTATGAGGTCCTCGCTGAGGGAGTGCGCTCCATGGCGCTCGAGGTTCAACGCGGCGGCGGTTACATACGGTGCGGCCGATTCGCCCCACACTTGCATCCGACCCAGATAAGAGTGGAGGAAGTCCTGAACAAAACCCTCCTCCCCCCACTCCTCTGACCTCAGGTGGTGATACAGGCTCAGAGCGCTGAGTGTTCCGGCCAAAATAGTTATTCTAGCCGCATAGAGACTGCCGTCAGTGAACGGGTCCCCCATTGTGAACAGTGTCTTGTTGGCAGCGCATTCACGGCATAGTGACTCCAGGGCGCGAACCGCCGCAACCTCACATAGACCAAATGATTTCTCCCACCACTTTACGGGTACCCCTTGTTTGGAAGCGGCCGCGAGTATATAAGAAGCCGCCACGATCCACGCTTCGAACGTTGCCCAGTGGTTCTCCTGGCGTTCACATCCCTGCACGACATAACTCGTCAAAAGCACCGCACTGGAAATCGACCGCGTAACATCAAGCGGACGGACGTGCTTGGAGGTTCTAAGGCGCAGGACACTTTCTAGAAACGAAGAGAGACCCTGTTTGTCAAACTGACCGGCCCCGGCTTTCCCGATTAGTCCCAGAAAACTGCTGAATTCCGTCGCTTCCCGTGGCAGGAACGAGCCATGAGCCTTGACGAACCGCGCTATCAATTCGCTTTGTTGGATCGGACGAAGCGGGTTGGGATTGTGTTTCCTCCATACCTTATTAGCCGACTCAATCCTGTCTAGAACAGTATCTGCGATCGGTCCATTGGTCACAAGGTAGGCTCGGTGCGGCTTTCGTGAACGGATCGATGGATGTGCAACTGGGAGTTCAACCAACTCATCAATTTCGCCTTTGATCTCCTGCCAAGCCTTTAGGTTTATTTTTCCGGCCTTCAGCTGATACGCCCGCGGGAATTTGTCAGCCCCAATCGTAATCACGTCTTTCCCCTGCTCCCGGGGCCCGTGAGGAGAAATGTAGATGACCGTTTCACCTTCTGAGGCTAGGACTTGACAGAAGGGAATTTGGTACTGGCGCTCAGTAGCGCTAATCAACCAGTTTTCTACGACTCTCTCGATCACGCCATTCCTCGTATTTCCCAGCTTTGATCTCAGCAATACGTTTCATGAAGGCCGGATCCTTCTCCCACTCCTCCCATTGATGGTGCAGCGAGTCTGCTAAGTCGGGATGGGCAAGGTACACCATATTCGGATCAGCTCGACCAGTTTGTGGGTCGAAATCCATTTCACGGACTTCCATTGATTTGAGGAACATTTCTTTGGTGAGTGGCTGTCCGCCCGCGTCAACGACCGTACCGCCGAGTTTCGCTGCCTCGTCCAATCTTCGATACCCAAGTTGACTTATTTGCCTGGCGAATTGATCGGCAATGGCATCGAGTCGTCGGAGCAGCACCTCTCCAACGAGCTGAGGTACCTCTTCCGGGCGGAACTGGACTGGTACGCGCATCTCCTCAAATCCCTCTTGCACAATCCTCTTTCTCTCATCAATAAGTTGTTCGTAAGAAAAGCTCTCTCCCTCGTGCTGTGTAAACTGAAACCCGAGCGCGGCGAACGGACTCTTGGCCTGGACTCGAAGACGAAGATGGAGCCGCAGCTTTTCAGAAAGTTCCTTGCGCGATCTTGGAAAATCAGGAAGCACGCGATGTTCACCCTCCTAGAGCGTTCATGGTCCTACTCCATTCAGCATGCCTTTTGCGTAGGTGGAGAATATCAGAAATACAAGCCTTCGGCACGGCCTAATCGAAGAAGGCCAGAGGTTACTGCCGTGGGAGCGCTACCTCAAGGGGCGGGCTTCGCCGTCTATGAGCGAGCGCGCGGCGGCACATGAGAGATCTTGCTGTTGACGTCCCTATACGACGATTCTAACTTCGGTGACAGCGCAGTCGGAGACTGTTCACTCATCCTGGCTCTCCCAAACTCTCGCGGTCCGCACTGAGAAACGCCCCACCCGGGAACTGGCACAACTGTATCTTGAAAATAGGCAAGACTCCCGGACGATTCTGATCGCGCACCCGCAAATACCACGAGGGCGGAGCATGGATGAGGGTTGGAGTGCCGGTACCAATGCAGTCACGTGCCGGCACTCCAGCGTGGGGTGGTAATTGGGGCGGAGGTAAGAAGGAAGGTTGGCGTGCGGAGGAAGGAAGTTTTCCGTCAGTGGGCTGTGCCGTGGAGGGCGGACGCGATGACTTCGGTGGCCGCACGCAGCTTTGGGACATCCGTTTCGGTCATACGGCCGACGTCACCGTACTTAAATGTGCCGCCGCTCGCCCATTCGACCACTTCGGCGATGGCTTGCTTTTTGGTTGTGGCCACACGACGTGCCACTGTCAGGAACTCATTGCGGAGCTGGTTGAATCCGGAAGCTGTCGCTGACCCGTTACCATTGTTGTGCGCAGGAGGCGAGGCAGCCCCCTCGGCGGGTGGCGTGGCAGATCTATTCCCACCATTCGGGGTCGCGTTGTTTGCAGGGAACGAAGGCTTCGCCATCAGCTTTGATGCCGCGGCCCCTTCCACCGGTGGTTTGCCCGATCCGTTTCCCCCACTCGGGGCAGTGCTGTTCTCAGGGGGCGAAGGCTTCGGCGTTGGCTGCGGCG